>Ga0164243_10009506_pt1 | contig 14143 bp, 12 predicted proteins | sample OricompcompostOP_FD_108781 | JGI IMG/M metagenome (GOLD analysis project Ga0164243, IMG submission 108781) | Organic Plus compost microbial communities from Emeryville, California, USA - Original compost - Organic plus compost (OP) | ecosystem: Engineered > Solid waste > Mixed feedstock >... | reverse complement strand
GGCTGCCGTGCTGCTTGCGCCGGCGCTGATCACCGCCAGCGTGGACCCGCTGGTCGCGCACTTCTTCATCTTCTATTTCGCGATCCTGTCCATGGTCACCCCGCCGGTCGCGCTGGCCGCCTACGCCGCCGCCTCGATCAGCGGCGGCTCGCCTTCGGATACCGGGGTTACCGCCTTCAAGCTCTCCATCCCCGGCTTCCTGATCCCGTTTGCCGCGGTGATGCACCCGGGGCTGCTTCTGATCGGCGGATTCGGCGGCACCGCCTGGGGCATCGTGAACGTGCTGCTCGGCTTCCTCTCGCTCGGCGTGGCGCTGGTGGGCTGGCTGTTCCGCCCGCTACCGGCGGGATGGCGTCTGTTCTTCGCCGCCAGCGGGCTGGTGACCCTGCTGCCGGACCCGATGCTCACCCTGCTCAACGTCCTGCTGCTGGCTGCCGCCATGGCGTGGCTGTGGCGCAGTGCGAGGTCGCAGCGCGAGCGCGGCCACGTCCGGCTCGATAACGCGGGCTGAGCCTTCCCGCCGGCCGCAAGCGGCCGTTCCGTCCCGATCCCTCTCCTCTCAGCGGGAGAAGGGATCGGACGAGGTTGCGGCAGGGACAGGATTTACGCGCTTTCGGCGCTCAGGGGCGCCTCCGCCCCACAAGAGCGCCAGGCCCCACATGATCGTGCCTACGAATCCGCTCTTCACACCCTCCGCACACCGTGCAATACGCCCCGAGCACCCGGCGCATACTGCAGCCCCGGAAGCGGCATTGCCGAAATCAACGAAGTTCACCACAGCAGCTGCGCAAGGCGCACGCGCTCCGTGTGCAACCGAATTCCGGCGATCTTCGCTGGTCGAAAGAATTTGCGACACACCCGGAGCAGGCGATGAATCGAGCAGTGAATTTGCCGCAGGTGAACGAAAAATACTTCGTGTATTACGACGCCGTGCAGGTCGGCGAGGAATTCTTTCCCTGCATTACCGTGGAAAGATCGGTTCCCGACGGCGAAGCGCGCAGCGCCTCCGTGCAGGTACGCGATTTCGGGCCTTTCCGCAGCTTCGAGGAAGCGCGGCGTGCGGGAACGCAACTGGATGTCGTCGAGGTCGGAGAAGACGGCAGCATTCACCTCGGCACGCGCCACGACGAGGGCGACGACTTGCCGCAATAGTCGTCAGAGGCCGTGCGCCTGCAGCATCCTGGCCAGTTGCGCGCCGACGATGTCGAGCAGGCGCAGGCGCCGCGCATCGCCGCTACCGCCCGAAGCCCAGTCCGGATGGCTGCGCGCCGGCTGCAGCGCTGCGACGAGCGGCTTGAGCGCCTCATCCGATTCGGTTGCGGATGCGACCGTCATCTTTCCCTGTGCCGCATGACCGCGCTGCTCCAGCGCCGCCAGCAGTGTCAGCATCTGCACCGCCAGCACGAACAGCACCTCGTTTTCCAGCGTCAGCTCCTGCACGCCGCGCAGCTTGTTCGAGAGGCGGCGCCCGAACTGTCCCCAGCCCTGGCTGGCAATGCCGCCGAGCGCTGCGCCCAGTGCGGTGCCGGCACCCAGGGAAAGACCAGCGAAAGCGATATCCGCCGCCAGTCCGATCGCGCCACCGACTGCGGCACCGGTGCCGAGCTTGCGGCTGGCGTCACGCAGGGTTTCGGGATTGAACAGGTCGTCTTCCCAGCGTCCATCCAGCCATGGCAGGACCGCCGTATCCACGTCTTCGCTGCGAAAGCCGTAGACGGCCAGCAAATCGTCGATTGCCCGGCGGGACGATTTCAGGACGTCCTCGCGGAATGCGCGGATGAACTTTTCGCGCCGATGCGCGGCGGCGAAATCCTCCTGCGCGATCGGACGCCGCAGCGCGGCCATCGAAACCAATAGCTCGGCGACGATGCGGCAGCCGGCCGCCTGCCGTTCGCGCCGCTGGAACTCCAGGTCTTCCACCACGCGCGCCAACTCCGCGCGCCGCTCACGCAACAGCGTCCCCAGGTCCTGATAGAGCTGCCGCTCCGAACCGACAAAGGGCGCGATCGCATCGAACTGTACGCAGGCGTGCAGGTTGTAGGCAGCCAGCGTCGCCAGCCATTCCTGGCTGCGGCTGTGCGGGTCGCGCACGAAGTTCAGCACGGGCATGATCGGCCGCGCACACCAGGTCAGGATCTCGATTTCGGCGCGGAACTTCGGCAGCACCGGCTCACGCGTATCGATCACGTAGATGCCGGCCTCCACCTCCAGCATCTTGCGCAGCACCTTGGCTTCCTGCTCGAAGGCGGCGCGCGCCTCGGGCCCGGCGAGAAAGGCGCGCACGCGCTCCGGCGGCGTCGCGCAATCCTGCAGCGCCTTCATGTACTCCGCCAGCGTGACCGCATCCTCCAGGCCGGGCGTATCGAAAAAGCGCACGGCGGGCGCACCGTCCACCTTGAGGTCGATCGCCTCCACATGGCGCGTGGTGCCGGGGCGGTCGGATACTTCGCCGAAAGTCACATGGCGGGTCAGCGTGCGCAGCAGCGAAGTCTTCCCGGCGTTCGTATGGCCGACGACGGCGATCAGAATCGGTTCAGCCATGAGCCGCCTCCATCCAGGCCGCTGCCTGTGCCGCATCCGTGAAGCATGCGATATGCGACAGGTCCGACTGCGCCAGCCAGTCCTGCCAGCGCCGGGCGCCGCTTGCCGTCGCATTTTCCGATGCAACCAGCAGCAGCGCCGTCTGCCCTGCCTGGCGCGCCGCCTCGCGCAGGAAACGCTCGGTCCCACGATCGGGGCTGGATGCGGCATGGCAGATCACCAGCAAGACGCGCGGCCGCAGGCCGGCCAACTGGTCCAATAGCGCCCGGCGCTCACTGCCCGCGCCCGCGATGCGTTCCAGCAAATCGGCCTGTGCCAATCCCGACAGCGGCCATGCCAGCTCGGACGGCAATTCGAAACCGACCACCGCACGCGCCGCGCTGGTTTCGCCGCTCGCCCGCACAGCAGCCGCATGGTCCGACGGCGCTCGCCGCTCCGGGTCCACCACCCTCGACTGTTCCAGCTCGTCGAAGCGCGCGAGCAGTTTCCGGTAGTACGGATCGGCGGTATCCAGATGCAGGCGCCGCACCCCGCGCTTGTACATCGCCCAGCTCAGGATGCCCAGTACCGCGCGCGGCAGCAGGCCGTAGACGAAGGCGCATCCGATCAGCCACCAGGCCCAGGCACGATGATCGCCGCCCGGCGCGCCGGGTTCAATCAAGGTGGCCGCATCCGGCAGCGGAAAGCCGAGCCAATGCGGCAGGGCGCCGGTGAAAGTGACGAAGCGCACGAAGAACTCGGCATCCAGAATCGTCGTCTCCCAGGTCAGCCGGTATTGCTGGAACGAGAAGGCGAACCACAGCGCCGCCAGGAGCAGCACGAAAGCCGCCGCCCAGACTGCATGGCTGACCGCGCCGAATGCCCACGGCAGGAGGCGCGCACGCTGCAGCAGCCCGTGCGCGGATTGCGCCATCGTCAGCGCGTGCGGATTGCGCTCGCCGGGCAGGCGCGCAAGCAGGCCCAGCAGCAGGTTGCCGAAGGAAAGATGGCCGAACAGGCCGGAGCCGCCCGAGGCCGCCGCCACGGCCCAGATCGCGAGCGTGAGCGTGGGCATGCCGAGCAGGGCGAAGAAGGCGGTGACGGCGTTGATCGTGCGGCCGCTGCCGATGATCGCAGCCGCTGTTCCATAAGCGGTCAGGAACGCAAGCAGCGTCAAGGCAAACGTGGCCGCTAGCGCCGCCTCCCGCCATCGCAGGAGTTCACGATCCAGGGACAATCTGTGCCCGAGCAGGCGTGCACGCACCAGCAGGCGCGTCTCGCGCGCGCTCGCCGTACCGAATGCTTCCCGCATCTCGACTTCATCCGCAAGCGGGCCGGCCTGTTCGATCGCACGGATGGTGTCTGCGATCAACAACTCGGAAAAATGTGTGCGATGAAAGGCGGCAGTGCGGTCAGGTCGATCGCGGGGCATGAGCAGGCGCACGAGCGCAGGGAACGGTATTGGCCGAATGTTAGCAGGCCGGCCGGTAACCGGTGCGTGTGCTGTCAAGCCGTTGCGCGTCTAAAACGGCCGGTGCGCCCCGTCGCGGCGGCTCCCGGCGCAACCGACCCCGCCCGATCCGATGCCGGCCTAATAAGACTTGGGCAGCCCCAGAACCTTTTCTGCGATATTGCAGAGAATGAGGTGAGGGCTGACCGGTGCAATGCGCAGAATCATCGCCTCGCGCAGATAGCGTTCGACGTGATACTCCTTCGCATAGCCGAAACCGCCGTGCGTGAGGATTGCCTGTTCGCACGCCTTGATGGCGGCTTCCGCGCCCAGATACTTGGCGGCATTGGCTTCGCTGCCGCAAGGCTTTCCGGCGTCGTACAGGCTCGCGGCACGGTAGGTCATCAGATCGGCCGCCTGCAGTTCGGCCCAACTGATGGCCAGCGGATGCTGTATGCCCTGGTTCATGCCGATCGGGCGGTTAAAGACGATGCGCTCTTTGGCATAGTTGACGGCGCGCCTTAACGCGGCCCGTCCGACTCCGATCACCTCGGCGGCGCACAGGATGCGCTCGGGATTGATGCCGTGCAGGATGTATTCGAAACCCCTGCCTTCTTCGCCGATCCTGTCCTCCACCGGAATGGGCAGCCCGTCGATGAACAGCTCGTTGGAGTCGACCGACTTGCGTCCCATCTTTTCGATTTCCCGCACGTCCACGTAATTCCGGTCGAGCCGGGTATAGAACAGACTCAGTCCCTCGGTCGCCTTTTTCACCTGGTCCAGCGGCGTGGTGCGCGCGAGCAGCAGCATATGGGTCGCCACCTGTGCAGTGGAAATCCATACCTTGCGCCCGGTGACGATGTAGTGATCGCCCTGGCGTACCGCGCGCGTGGTGAGTTGCGTGGTGTTCAGGCCGGCATTCGGTTCGGTCACCGCGAAGCAGGCCTTTTGCTCGCCCCGGATCAGCGGCGGAAGCGCGCGCCGCTTCTGCTCGTCGCTGCCGAACACGACCACCGGGTTCAAACCGAAGATATTCATGTGCACCGTGGAGGCGGCCGACATGCAGCCGCCGCTTTCGGCCAGCGTCTGCACGAGAATGGTGGCCTCGGTGATACCCAGGCCGGCGCCGCCGTACTCTTCCGGCATTGCGATGCCCAGCCATCCACCCTCGGCCACCGCTTGGTAGAGATCGTGCGGAAAGCCGCCTTCGAGATCCTTCTTCAGCCAGTACTCGTCGTCGAATCGTTCTATCGTGGCCTGGATCGCATGCCGCAGTTCGTTCTGTTCCGCGCTGAATTCAAAGTCCATTTGCAAATATCCCCTTTCAAGGCATGAGCGCACCGCCGTTTACCGGCAGGACCGCGCCTGTCATGTAATTTGCGGCGGGCCCGCACAGGAAGCGGATGACCGCCGTCACTTCATCCATGGTCCCGGGCCGCCGCAGCGGCGTGGCGTGGTAGATGCGTTCGCGCTGCTCGGGCGTGAACCGGCTGATCATTTCGCCCTCCAGCATGCCCGGTGCCACCGCGTTGCACAGCACGTTTTTCTTCGCGCCTTCCATTGCATACAGCCGGGTGAGCTGATGAATGCCGGCTTTCGAAACGCCGTAGGCAGGATGAACGCCGCCGCCGGGGGCTTGTCCGGCGACCGAACCGACATTGACGATGCGCCCGCCGCCCAATTCGGTGAACATCGCCAGGGCCGCCGCGCAGCCGTGGAACGTACCGGTGAGGTTGATGCCGATAATGCGCTCCCACACCGCAGGATCGGCCGTGGATACGTTGCCCCGCACGAAAATGCCGGCACCGTTGATCCAGGCCACGGGTCGGCTTTCCGCGGCGACGCGACGGCTCAACGCGAACACGGCATCGCGGTCGGTGACATCCAGGCCGACGGGAACCAGGTTTTCCGCCGGTTCGGCGGGTCGGACATCGGCGGCGTAGACGCGGAATCCGTCGGCGCAGAAGCTGCGGCAAAGAGAACGTCCGAGATCGCCCGCGCCCCCGGTGATCACGACGCTTTGAACGGGCGCGCTCATAGGTGACGCGCGAAAGCCGGTTGCGCCCTCACGAGCTGGCCCTGCTTCTGCAGGATCTTCGCCACCCGCTCCGGCGGAAAATTCATGTCCAGCAAACCCGGTCCGGTGTTGGCCACCTCGCGGTAATGGGCGATCTTGCCGTCCTTGAGCGTCATGATGCTGACGCCCTCGAAACCGACGCGCTTGCCGCCGGCCTCGGGCATCGTCGACACATAGCTGAACAGATAATGCGTATAGAGCCGTTCGCCGTCGCTGACCGGATGCAGCATGTCCCAGCGCAAGTCCGTCGCATGGCGATAGAACCAGTCGTTGACCATGCCGGCAATCTTCTCGGTTCCCTTGAACTCCCCATAGAAGACGTCGTGATAGACGCCGTCGGGAGTAAACAGGCGGGCGAAGGCTTCGCCGTTGCGCTGTTCGGCTGCCCGGGTGAAGGCATTCACTAGTTCTTGTGGTGTCATCGTTGTCCTCGCTTTCCTAGGGGTTGAAGTCAGTGCGCGATCCTGAGAGCCACGCGGCCCGTGGATCGCCTTTGCTCGATGTTTCTGCAGGCTTCGGGATAGTGTTCGAGCGGATACGTGGTGGAGGGCGACGGGCGAAGCCTGCCGCTGCGGATGCCTTCAAAAAGATGCGCCATCATGTCCTTCATGCGCTGCGCATAGAGGTGACGCTCGTCGGCCGGCGTCCATCCGGCGTAGTGGCCGAAGTTCAGCCCGATCAGTTCGACGTTCTTCAGCAGCAGCAGATTGGCGGGAATCTGCTGGATCGTCCCGCCGGCGAAACCGACGATGATCACGCGCCCTTCGGGAGCAATGCAGCGCAAGGCTTCCTCGAAGATACTTCCGCCGACCGGATCGAACACGATGTCCGCGCCGCGCCCGCCGCACAATTGCTTGAGGTGCCGGCCCAGCTCGGGGGTATCGCTGCGCACGCCTTCGTGCGCTCCGCTTTCGTGCGCGACGGCGAGACGTTCGTCCGTTCTCGCGACCGCGATGACGTGGGCACCCGCCATGCGCGCGATTTCCACGGCCGAGCGCCCGACGCCGCCAGCGGCCCCGAAGACGATCACCTTTTGGCCGGTCTGGATTCTTGCGCGCCAGTGCAAGGCGGCCCAGGAGGTGCCATAGGTGACCGGTACCGTGCAGGCCTCGGACAGTTCGATACCGTCCGGGACCGGCCACGCAGTGACGGCGGTTGCGATGGCCTCCTCGCCGAAGCCGCCCCAATCGAGCAGGGCCGCCACGCGCTGACCGGCATGGAAGCCCCGCACGTCGGGCGCCACTTCCATCACCACGCCGGCGACCTCGGTGCCCGGCACGAAAGGCAGGGGCGGCTTGCGCTGGTACTTCCCCGCCACCACCAGCAGTTGTGCAAAGCCAAGGGCCGCGTAATGTATCTGGATGCGCAGGCAGCCCGGCTTCAACACCGGTCGCTCCACCTCCGTGTACCGCACGGCCTGCCATCCATCCCAAGACTCACAAAGAAGTGCTCGCATTGCCAGCCTCTTTCCCGATCCGGTCATTCCCTGAACACCTGCGCCCGGCGCACGCCGGCCGCCCTGCTTCGTCACATCGGTCGGGTCTGCCGTCAGACCCGCCGATGTGCCGGCATCCCTTGGCCGACGTAGCGCGTAATCAAAGGCGGCGCGGCGCCGGTATGGAACGCCTGCTTCCTTTCACGCAGCGCGACATCCGCTGCCGTCACCCGGTCGAAGCGTCGCAAATGCTCGACCCAGGATTCATCGACAATGCGCTCGACATAGCGGCCGGGCACGGACACATCCGCGAGCAGCTCCCACGACAAGGCGCCCTGCCGCAGCCGGCTGCGCCGGCTTTCCTGCATCAGATCCAGAAAGGCCTGCGCGTTCGCCGGATCGATCAGGTATTCGATCGTGACGACGACCGGCCCTGCGCCGGGCGGAACGGCGATCGCCGGGGGCTTGAATGCGTGCGATGGAGTGAGATCCTCTTCCCTGCTGCGTGCGGCCACAAGCGCATAGGCGAGGGACATGGCAACGATCCCGGCGGCCGCGGAAAGGACAAGCGCGGCGCACACGCTGCTGAAGGCGGCAACCTGGCCCCACGCTGCGGCCCCGAACGAGCCTCCGCCCATCAGTGCCATCTGATAGATAGCCATGCCGCGGGCGCGTACCCAATCCGGCAGCGCAAGCTGTGCGGAAACGCTCAAGGAATTCGCGGTCGAGGTCCAGGCAGCACCGGCGGCGAGCATGCCCGGGACCGCCACGTACATGTTGGGTGCGAGTGCCACCACCACTGTCGAGGCTCCCATCAGTGTCGTGCCGCCGACCACCATGACCTCCGGCCGCAACAGCCGGCTCACGCGCGGCAGGTACAGCGCGGCGGTGATCGCGCCGGCGCCCATCGAAGCCAGCAGATAGGTGAAGGCCCGGGCATCTCCGCTGCCGAGGCCGAGCGCAACGAGCGGCAGGAGTGCGAGCAGCGCAGTCGAATGGAAAAAGAAGATGAAAATCCGCAGCAAGGTGGCTTTCAGGCTGGCCGACTGCGCGACAAACTGGATACCTACGCGCATGGCGCGAAGAAAGCGCTCGCGGCCGAGCGGATTGGGCGTCGGCCGATAGCGCCAGCGCATGACCGCAAATGCGCATGCCACGGACAGGATGGCGTTGAGCAGGAATACCCAGGCACTTCCGGCGCCGGCAATCACCGCGCCCGCGACGACCGGTCCGACCACGCGCGAGATGTTCATCGCCACGCCGTTGAGCGCCAGCGCGGCGGACAACTGGGTGCGCGGCACCAGACCCGGAATCATCGCCGCGAAGACCGGCCAACGCATCGCCAAACCCATGCCATTGGCAAAGGTCAGCACGACCAGCAGCAACGGCGTCATCGCGCCAAATGCGATCGCCGCCGACAGAATCAGACCGATGGCCGCCACCCAGAGCTGGGTGGAGATGAAGTAGCGCCGTCGGTCCAGGATATCGGCCAGGGCACCGCTGGGCAGGCCGAGCAGGAAAACCGGGAGGGTGGACGCCGTCTGCACCAGTGCGACCCAGAGCGGGGACGTGGTCATGGACGTCATCTCCCACGCCGCAGCGACATCGCTCATCCACATGCACACGTTGGCGGTGAGCCAGACCGTCCAGAGCATGCGGAACACTGGCGCGCGCAATGGCGTCAGCGCGGACAACTGCTGCGCCTCGGCGACCGCCTGGCCCGATGCCGGAATATCCGGTGGCTGCAAGGGCGGCATGGTCAGTTCGCACCGGTGCATGGGGACATGGTTCAAGCGTTCCTGAGTCCCGCAATGCCCTGGGATCGAAGGGCATCGATCTCGTCCTTGCTGTAACCGAGCTGCTGGAGCACTTGTTCCGTGTGCTCGCCATGCAGCGGAGGCGCGGAGCGCACCTGCCGGGGCAGGCCGGCCAGCTTCACCGGGTGAGCGACCGTTTTCATGCGACCACCGACCGGGTGCTCGTATTCCATCACCATGCCGCGCGCACGAGTATGTTCATGATTGAGCACGACATCGAGCGTGTTTACGGGAGAACAGGGAACGCCCGCTTCTCCGAGCACCTCGGTCCATTCGCCGGTCGTGCGCTTTTCCACAGCCGCCTGCACCAGCGCCACTGTTTCGGCGTAGCGCTTGACGCGCTCGGAGTTGGTCCGGAAACGCGGATCGTCCTTGTAGTCGGCCAGCCCCGCGACGTCGCAGAACTTGCGCCACAGGTTGTCGCTGCCCACGGCAATGATCAGCGGGCCGTCGGCTGCCTGGAAAGCCTGATACGGGCACAGCGAGGCATGGCCCGAACCGCTGCCCTGGGGAAGCTCGCCCGTGGTCCAGTGATGCTGCGCATGCCAGCCCATGAATGCCAGCGCGGTTTCGTACAGCGAGACTTCCACGCGCGTCCCCTTGCCGGTCTGCGCCCGCTTGAGCAGGGCTGCAAGGATGCCGTTGGCCGCATGGATGCCGGTGGTCTGGTCGAGCGGGGAAAAGCCGATCCGCAGCGGCCCGCCTCCCGGCTCGCCCGTCGTCGTCATCATGCCGGTGTAGGCCTGTGCCACTATTTCGAATCCGGGCCGGTGGCCCAACGGACCGTCGCGCCCGAAGCCGGAGACGCTGCAATACACGAGACGCGGATTCAGCGCGCTCACGTCTTCGTAGCCCAGATTCAGCCGCTCTGCGACGCCCGTGGCAAAGCTTTCGACCATCACGTCGGCGCGCGCCACCAGCCGCCGCGCGATCTCCTGACCTTGCGGCGACTTCAAGTCGAGGGCCACGCTTTGCTTGTTGCGGTTCAGGGACATGAACATCGCCCCGTCGGTGCCGATGAACGGCGGCATGCCGCGCTGATCGTCGCCCCGCTCGCGATCCTCGATCTTGACGACCTCGGCACCCAGATCGCTCAGATACTGCGTGCAGGTCGGCCCGGCCATGAATTTGGTGAAGTCCGCAACAAGGATGCCCTGCAGCGGCAGCACGGTATCGTGTTCGCTCATTTGTTTTCCAGTTCCGCCAGTATTTCCTCGGTGTGTTCGCCAAGCTTGGGCGGCAACGAGAAAGGGCCTTTCCCGTATGCGCCGCCGGGCAGCGACACGGTATCCAATGTTCGTCCGGTGACCGGATCGACGAAGCGCGAAACGATGCCGCGAGTCTGGAAGTGCAGATCGCTGACAGCTTCATGCGGATCGTTGACACGGGAGGCAGGGACATCGTGCTCCGCCAGCAGGCGCTCCCATGAGGCCAGATCGCGCTCGGCGAAGATGCGGGTCATCACATCCTTCTTGCGGGCCAGCATGGCTTCCTGTCCGGCGGCGCCGTCGCGCGTGTTCAGTTCCAGCAGGTCGTCGCGGCCGACGGCGCGGCAGAAGTTGTGCCAGAACTTGTCTTCCACCAGGCCGACCGCGATGCTGCGGCCGTCGGCGGTGGTATAGATGTCGTTCCCCGGATCGGCGTGCACCCATTTGCCGGCATAGTCGGCAAAGCGGACCTGGCTCCAGTGCAGCACCGCGTCGGCAATGGCCAGATCGATGTAGCAGCCCTTGCCCGTGCTCTCGCAGTCGCGCAAGGCGGCCATGATGTTGATGACGCAGTAAAGCGCGGCGGAGAGATCGCCGATCGGCACGCCGTTGCGGCGCGGCGCTTCTCCCCAGTGGCCGGGGATCGACAGCGCGCCCGCCAGCGCCAGGTAGTTGATATCGTGCCCGGGAACCAGCGCGTAAGGACCGGTCTGCCCGTATCCGCTCAACGACGCGTAGATCAGGCGCGGGTGACGCACCTTCAAGGTTTCGTAGCCGATGCCGAGCCGGGCGGCGACGCCCGGCCGGAAGGCTTCGACCAGCACATGCGCGCTCCCCAGCAGGGATTCGAAACTGGCCCGCCCCGCATCCGTCTTCAGGTCGAGCGCAATGCTGCGCTTGTTCCGGTTGACGACCGCGAACGCACCCGCGTACATCTCCCGGTAGTAGTCTCCCGATCCGGGACGCTCGACCTTGATCACGTCCGCGCCCAGATCCGCGAGCACCTGCGTGCAGAACGGACCCGGGAGCAGCCAGCTCAAGTCGAGCACCCGGACCCCGTTCAAGGGGCCCGTCACAGTGCCGCGTGTCACTTGGTTCCTCGCTTACTGCGGCTTGATGCCGGCTTCGGCTGCGGTCTTCTTCCAGATCGCGACCTGGTCCCTCAGGTACGCTTCGAGCTGTTCAGGCGTCGAGGCTTCGGCGGGAAACGCCTGCTTCGCCATTTGTGCCTTGACATCCTCGCGCTCGAACGCCGCCACGATTTCCTTGTTCAGACGCGTCACGATGTCCTTCGGCATACCGGCCGGACCGAACACCGCGAGCCACGGGCTGATCGCAAAGCGCGGCATGCCGGCCTCGGTCATGGTCGGCACGTCGGGGAGCTGGGCGGAGCGGCTGAGATTGGTCGTCGCCAATGCGCGAATCTTCCCCTCCGCAATGAACGGCGCAGCATTGGTCGAGCTGGAGAACATCACCTGAACCCGGTTGGCGACCAGATCGAGCATGGCCGCGGGCTCTCCCTTGTAGGGAATGTGCTGCATCTTCACGCCCGCCAGGGACAGCAACTGCGCCATCGATACGATGCCGGTCGTGCTGCTGCTCGCGTAATTGAGCTTGCCCGGGTTTTCCTTCGCGTACCGGATCAGTTCATCGAGTGTCTTGACCGGAAGCTGGCTGTTCACGACCAGGTAGAAGGTGGTCCGGCCAACGAAGCTGATCGGCGTGAAATCGGTCAGCGAGTTGTATGGCGGATTTTTATGCAGCACAGGCACGGCGGCCATCGGGCTATTGGTCGCCATGAAAAGCGTGTATCCGTCCGGCGCCGAGCGCGCCACCGCTTGGGCGGCAATCGCGCCGTCGGCGCCTCCCTTGTTGTCGATCACGATCGGCTGGCCGAGCGCGGTCGACATGGGCGCCGCCATGATCCGCGCGACCGTATCCGTTGCGGAGCCTGCGGGGAAAGGTACGACCAGCTTGATCGGTTTGTTCGGATAACCCGACTGGGCTGCAGCGGAAGCGATAACGCCGACTGCTATGCCGGCTGAAAGAATGATTTTGGAAAGAATGCGCACGATCTGTCTCCTTGTGTCATTGAATGGACTTCAGGTTTTTTCTACTTGTATTCAAGGGAATGCGAAGGGCTGACCAACGTCAGTCTCGAATTTCCCTTGTCTTGTTTTCCGCTGCGGTTTTCGCCGCGGATTTGTTCACCGGCTGATCGACCACCACGCCGATCGCCTTCATGCTTTCGATTTCATCGTCGCGGTAGCCCAGTGCGCGCAACACTTCGGCGCTGTGCTGGCCCAGGATGGGTGGCGCGCTTTTCACCTGCCTCGGCACCCCGCCGAAGCACACCGGCATGGCCATCGCCTTCTGCCGTCCATAGAGCGGATGCTCGTACTCCACGACCATTTCGCGCTCGCGCGTGTGCGGCATCTCCAGGACGGCATCCAGCCCGTTGATCGGAGAATTGGGGACGCCTGCCGCATCCAGGATGGCGGCCCATTCGTCGACAGTTTTCTCGCGCACCCGCCCCGCGACCAGCTCCACGGTTTCGGCGAAATGCTCGACCCGGAGCGGATTGGTGCGAAAACGCGGATGATCGGCGTACTGGTCCAGGCCGATGGCCGCGCAAAGCTGGCGCCAGATCTTGTCGTTGCCGACGGCAATCAGGATGTAGCGGTCTTGCGCCTTGAAGGCTTGATAGGGACACAGATAGTCGTGGCCCGAACCCGCGGGCTTCGGAACCTTGCCGTTGGTCCAGTAGGCCTGGGCATTCCACCCTTGCAGGGCCATCGCGGATTCGAACAGCGAGGTTTCGAGATACTTTCCTTCCCCGGTGACGTCACGGTGGCGCAAGGCCGCAAGCAATCCGAATGCGGTCCACAGCCCGGTGGCCTGATCCAGCGGCGAGACGGCGATCCGCACCGGACCCCCATTCTTCTCCCCGGTGAAACTCATGATGCCGCTGAAGGCCTGCATCATCAGGTCGTAGCCGGGCAGCGCTGCGAGTGGGCCGGTGCGCCCGAATCCGGAAATGCTGGCATAGACGAGGCGCGGATTTCTACGGTGCACGGCCTCATATCCGAAGCCAAGCCGCTCCATCGCGCCGGTGCGGTAGCTTTCGACGAGAATGTCCGCCGAATCGATCAACCGCCACAGGATCTCGCGCCCCTGATCGCTCTTCAGGTCCACCGCCAGGCTCTGCTTGTTGCGGTTCGAATTGAGGAAGATGGCTCCGTCGTTGCCCATCAATGGGGGCCAGTTGCGGGTATCGTCGCCGCCGTCGCACGGCTCGACCTTCACGACCTGCGCCCCGAGCTCGCCGAGGTACTGCGTACACAGGGGCCCGGCCAGCACCTTGGTCAGGTCCACCACGCGGATTCCCGTCAATGGCGCAAAGACATGCCGGGCGCGGTCGAAGGTGTCTGGTTCAGCGGCTTTCATGAGATCGTCCTTTGGCGGAGAGCTGCTCGAGCAAGCGGGAAGTGGGCGAGGCGGCGGAGCGCACCGTCACTTCGGTCGGCTGCGCACCATCCGCAACGGGTTGTAGGTCGCCACCACCTCGCCGCGCTGATTGACGATCCGGTTGAACGTGCGCATCAATCCCTTGCCCGGCTTGCTGGTCGCCCGCGC
>Ga0164243_10009505_pt1 | contig 14143 bp, 14 predicted proteins | sample OricompcompostOP_FD_108781 | JGI IMG/M metagenome (GOLD analysis project Ga0164243, IMG submission 108781) | Organic Plus compost microbial communities from Emeryville, California, USA - Original compost - Organic plus compost (OP) | ecosystem: Engineered > Solid waste > Mixed feedstock >... | reverse complement strand
GTGGTGGACTTGCCCACCCCGCCCTTCTGACCGGTTACCGAGATGACTCTCACGTCCACTCCCCTGTCGATGCCGATGCGGTGCAACATCAGCGCAACATCCGCGCAACTGTTGACCCGATGTCGCGACACAGGGCCGGAACAGTTGCTCCGAGTCGGTGGCGATGTGCTGCCGATGCGGTGCAACGGTACCGGCACCGTTGCGATGTCAACGGGCACCATCGGCGGCGTGTCGGAAGATCAGTTGCACCGCTGTCCCCGCACATCGGAGCAACAGTGGCGCCGATGCGTCGCAAATGTCACGCTGATGTTGCGGCGAGGAGCGGCAACAGGAGGCCAACTGTCGCGTCACATGTGCGACGATGAAGCGCAACCACGGCACAACAGCGGAACAACTGACGCGCAACTGTGGGGCAACAGTGGCGCGGCGGCGGCGCAACGGTGCCGCCGATGTTGCGCCACTGTTGCGGGGCTGTTGGGCCACAGTAGAGGCACTGTTGGAAGTGTGCGAAGGATGCTCAGCAGGGGAGAACCTGCGAACCGAGTCGGCTCGAATCGCACGCTAGGCGGCCGCGTCACGAGCGATCAGGCTCGGGCAAAGGTGTCTGGTCGTGCGGGTCGCGAATAGGCGCTCAGAGAGGCGCACAGCGAAGGCGGCTGCGAGGCTGTCGAGGGGCAGCTGATGCGTCCCGGAGATCGCACCCGATTCGTGTCCGCTCACAAAGCCGGTGAATGGCTCGGCCGGAGGAGTAGCTGCGACGTCCGCGGTGGCAGCGGCGGGGGGAGGCTGAGATGGTCTTGAGACCGCCGGTGCCGTGTCGCGTGAACGACCTGTCAGCGGGCTGCGTCGTCCGCAGTCGGTCCTCGCACTGGCAGGAATCCTGCGAGTGTAGCAATCCTGCCACGAGAAGCCAAGCTGATCCAAGCGCTGCCAAGGTGACCTTGGCTGGAGTTTGCCCAGTGTTTTCAAGGGCTCGGGGGCCGTTGCCAAGATTGCCAAGTAGTAGGTAGCTATCCATGAGAGAGAAGTAAGTAAGTAGGAGTAAATGGCTCTCGAACACACACTTTTCTCTCTCATGGAAGTGCATCCCGCACTTGGCAAACTTGGCTGGAGCGCCAAAACCAGCCTGGTACTGGCTCCGTTGCTCCAGGTGCGCTCGCCAAGTTCTCTCAAGCGCGATGGCGCGTTCGCGACGGTCGCCGGCCGTGAGGTTCGGGTCCTTCTCGTCGGCCTTGAGTGCCTCGCGGTAGACCTTGGTCGCGTCGATGAGTCGCTTCGGCATGCCCGGCGAGTACCAGGTGCCTTCGACGAGGATGGCGCCATGTTTGGTGGCCTGCTGGCCGAGTTGGTCGATGGGGTAGTCCATAAGGAGCTTCGCGCCGCGCAAGCGGAGGGGGTTCTGAAGGACGTTGGGGTCGCCCGCCGGAAGGTACGCGCGGTCGCCGGCGAAGTGGTCTATTTCGTGGCCTCGGGACCAGAGGCTGTCGACCATCCGTCGGGCGGCCTTCACGGGCTGTTGCCCGGGGATGTGCACTCCGTAGGCCATGACGATGTTTGGCACGGCGTGGGGGCGGCTGGGGTCGTTGCTGGAGAGCACGGCGAACTCCGCCTCGAGTGCGTACTCGCTGATTCGCGGTCGGAGCTTGGAGTTGGGGTCTGGGATGTTGCCCTTGCTGTCGCGCTTGTAGTAGCCCGCGTCGGGCTCGACCGAGATGAGCCCGTCGTCGGGCATCACCTCGAGGCGCTTCTTACCCACGCCTCGCGCGTGAAGCTTGAATCGCGTGGCGTCCACGGTCACGGACACGCGGTCGGGGCGGTAGCGCTCAGGCAGCAGCTGGTAGGTCGCTTCGAGGAGCGCGTTCTGGAGGATGTCACGGCGCTGGCGTCGTACCTCGATGGTGTCCGCGTTCTTCTCACGCCACTCGAGGTCGCGCTTGCGCTCGGTCATCGTTTGGCGACGGTGCCGGTTGCTGACGGGTTCGGCGTCGACCAGGTTGAAGATTCGGGTCGAGGCAGTGCGAACCCGCTCCTCCAGAGTGCGAACCTCGGCGAGCGGACTGTGCTCGATGCCGAGGAGCTCCGCGGCCTTGGGCGTCAGTCGCGTGTGAATGAGAAGCGAGAGCTGGCGCACGTGCATCGGCTGCAGTTCCATCGCGAGCAGCAGCCAGCCGATGAGGACAGCACGCATCGGGATATGAGCGGGGCGTCCTCCCTTGCCCTTCTTATCTGCAAGGCGCCACTCTTCGAGCATCTCGGGTAGGCCGGCGCTGTCGACGATGTATGCAGCCTTCTCGACAGTTGCGTCGTTGAGGAGCCCCCTTGCGCTCTCGTCGTGGAGGGCGTGCTTGTAGACGCTCATCGCTTGCTCCGGGCGCCGTGCATGAGAGCGCGGTGCTGGGGCGCGTGCGTGCGGACGAACCGCTCGAGCGAGCGGATGTTCTTGAGTCCGGCGATGCGCGTGAGCTCCTCAGCGCTGATGCCGGCGTCCATGCGCGCGAGAAGCCAGGTGTTGCGCATCCGCGATGGCAGCGGCGCCTCGCCTCGCGCGCGGTCGAGCCAGTAGTCGGAATTCACCACGGTGCGACGGGAAGCAAGGGGCGCCATAAGGTAGTTCGCCGAGTGCTGGACGGCGTACTCGATGAGGTCGGCCCAGCACTCGTCTACGGGCACCCGGCGAGCACGCTTGCCCGTTACCGTCACGTGGAGACCTTCGCCGGTTCGAATCACGTGGTCGCGGTGCACGAACGGCAGCTCAGCTCGCGTGAGGCCGGCACCGAGCCCGAGCCCTACGAAGCCATGAGCGCTGAGGCGCGAAACCGAATTGGGCTGCCAGATGGCCCAGGAGCGAATCTCGGACTGCTCGCGCTTGCAGTATGGCGCAAGCGGTGTGGACACGGTGCGCGCCGGCCGACCAAGTTCACGAGGCGTGGGCAGGCCGGCGATTGAAAGCAGGACCTTCCGCCTCTTGGCCAGGGTGATGTCCTCGACGTCGCCGGCACCGCGACGCGCGTGGTGATAACGCTCGATGAGCTTCTCGTTGAGCAGCGACCGGTCGAACTCATCGAACCCGCAGAAGAGCAGCCAGTCGGCGAAGTGCGCTACGGCGATGAGCGCGACACGGACCTGCTCGTAGTTCCTTCCTGACGCATAGGCGCGCACGACACCACGAACGAAGCCCTCGACGGCGGCCCAATCCGCGGGCGCATCGTCGGCGAACTGCGGGCGGTATCGCATGATGAGACCTTCGGTGCTTGGCATGCCGGGCAGGTACGCGGCGGCATAAGCCGGTCAGACTTCGAGTTGCGAGATTCGCAAGAAACCCCAGCAAGTTGAGCCAAAGTCCGCTCTTCGGTAGGTTTCAGCCGTGGCGAAGCCGAGGTACGTGCCCGCGGATTTCGCGGTCGACGCTGCGGCCTTCGGGCGCCGGAGGGTGGAGTGGCGCGAGGCCGTCGGCACACTGGCGCGGGGCCGGCTGGACGCGGCGAAGCTGCAACATCACGCTGCGCTCGCAGTGAGAGCGCAGTTGCGGATGGAACGACGACGCCAGAAGGATTTCGCGGCGGACATTGGTTTCGGTCCGGAGCGCTTGTCGCGGATGCTCAATGGTGCCGCGCCCGCAGCGCTGGATGACGTTCTGGTTCTGCTCGCTGGCATCGACGTGCCTCTTGCTCGCATCGTGGCGCGAGCTCTCAGCCCGGACGAGGCAGACCTGGCAGGTCAGCGCTACCTGCTCGGCTACCTTGACTGGCAGCGTGAGCAGATAGCGGGAAGAATCGCTCGTAGCGCACCAGGGCGTCCATCGACTTGAGGCCCGCCTCGTTTAAGAGTTCATGCATCGGTGTGCCCTCGACGAGCTTCGACACCAACCATGTGACGCGCATCCGCTGAGTGCTCGGCCGCCCATTTCCTCCCATGGAACGGTGGAGGAAGCTCAGCACCATGTTCTTGTGGAACGCGACCCCGGGCCGGAACAGGGTGTCGGCTGGGTCGTCTGTGCGGTCGAGGACTTCCGACAGGTCGCCGACCCACTCTGGGCGCACTCGCACGGTCCGAGGGAAGTCGCCGGCCTCGACCCTCAGACGCTCGCAACCGGCGACGACGTCCATGGCGCGGACTCGGGCGAGGTCCCTGGTTGGCAGTCCGGCTCCGAGGCCCAGCGCGAGCAGCGCCTGTGCGGAGTGCCGGTAACGGTCGTCGCCCTGCAAGTATGCCCAGGTGCGCAGGTCCTCGACTTCGGAAGCGGAGTACGGGGCCGACGCGTCAGCAGCCGCCAGGGGCGGCAACGCAGGCGGAACTGCGATGACGCCCAATGCCTCGCCAACGCGCAACAGCAGAGAGCGCGTGCGGCCCATGGTGGACGGCGAACTCGTAGGCATGACCGCGACGGCGTGCCCGATGACTTCGCGGCGAAACACCTCGTCGACATCGAGCTCGAGCCCCGCTACGCGATGCGCCCAGAACACGTGGTAGGTGATGGCGCTCAGGAGCGCATCCCGCGGGTAGGCGACACGAGGGCTGGCCTGGGCCACGACCGAGGTTACGAACGCGCGGATGGCGTGCCAATCGTCCGCCGGCAGCATCGGACGGTACTCCCGAGCGTCACTCACCATCGGGCCCCTCGATACTGACAGCGCGTGGGTCCACGACCGACTCGACCACCGATGCGCTGGGGACGCTCCAGGCGATGTAGTCGGGTTCGAGCAGGTCGAGCACCGCCTTCACAGTGAGAGCGTCGTTCGCCGGGTCCACGTGCTCCTCGATGGATTCCGCGGTCGCGGTGCCCTGGTCGACCAACGAAGCGAACGCGCTCAGCTGCACCGCGTAGGCGGAGGCCACCTCGATGACCAACTCAATGTCCAGAGCGATGCGGTGCGCGAACGGCTCACCGAACGGTGCCTCAGTGGCGGTCCGGCCAAGGCGTCGCGGTTCGTCGGTGCGCGCGTACCGCAACTCGGCGCCGGGGATGGCGAAGAACGCCCAGATGGGGTCTACGAGGCTCGAGAGGGCATACTCGACCGAGGTCGCCTCGCGCGTCATGTAGGCGTAATCCTGGGAGTCCAACTCGCTCTCAGCAAGGTACTGCGCGTGGCATGCGAGCTGGACGGCGAGGCCATTCGTGACATCGATGGTGACGGTCATCGGGATTCGCAGATGCATGGTGCCTCCTCACGTCGGGTCGACACCGTACGTCGACTGCCGAAGTCGACGTTGCACCCGCTACACACTCGTTCGTGAACTAACCCCGCGATGCTCGTCGTGTCGACGGGGAGTGGCGCTTGCTTCGGGTGCCCACGCGCATATCCTGGGCATGAATCCAGGTAACTCCTCCGCGGACCGTGGCGTGCAGCGAGTTGCGCGCTGGCGGGGCCGCTATCAGCAACTCAAGAGCGCCGTCGCCGAACTTGGACGCCTACCTCGGCGCAGTGACCCTGTGCCACGCGGTCTCGTCGACTGGACCAAGAACCAGCGTCGCAATCCCACGCTCACGCGCGAGCAGGAGCGCCTTCTCGAGGAATTGCCACCCTGGTCCTGGGAGCCGCTCGCCGACCAATTCATACGCCGAGCTGAAGAGCTTCGGGACTTCGTAGTGTCCAATCGTCGATTGCCGAACCGTCGAGCGAGCGGGCCGAAGGAACGCGCCCTCGCGGAGTGGTTGGGGAGGCAGAACCGTCGACTCGCGCGGAAGGAGTTGAGGCCCGAGCGTGCCCGCCTGTTGCGATACGCAACAGGCGGCAGGAGGTGACTATCGGCCGCGACTACTTCCCGCCCCGGCCACGCTCAAGTCGTCGTTCGCGGAGCCTGTCGCCGGCGCTTCGAATCGCATCTACCTCGGCCTTCGAGAACCGGAGGAGGTTGACAAGGAGCGCGTCATCGACCAGCGTCACCGCCTCTGCAACGCGCCGCTCGCGCAGAGCGTGGTCAACTTCCGCGATAAGCGATTCGCTCACGAGCTCAGGGTCCGGAACGGGAAGTGACATCGCCTCGGAGGGCTCAACCTCGAGGAGGCCACCACCGTAACTGCGACCCATGACCTCTGACATCGCGATGGTTGCCGAGTTCAGCGCGGCCACCGCCAGCTTGTGCATGTCCACACCCGGCTTCGTGAACACTCGATGGACTGTGTCTGTGCTGGTTGCACCGGCATCGTTGCTGAGCAATCGCAGGTACGTCGATACCTGGCGGAGCATGAAGCCTGCCGGCCGCGAGACGGACGGCACAGCCCACCAAGACTTGCGGATGCGGCACTTGTAACCGGTGTGAACCTCACCCGCCTCGCCCAAAGCAATGTATTGCGCTAGCGCGCTGTCCTGTTCGATGCGGTGGTCAGCGTTGAGTGCCAATAGACGCGTCACGGCACCGTGCTCAGCCTGCTTGCTTAGGTCCGCATCCGTAAGCCCCACGCCCGTGAACTGGGCAGACCGCGATAGCAACGGAATCGTGTGCTCGATGATACCTCGGCTAGTTGCGGCGGACTCCGTCATACAGAAGAACGAGTTCCGCCCCGTGACGACGCCGACGTTGACCGTCGCGTGCTCACCGAGTTTGGTAAGTCTCGCATCTGTGCGAAGGGCACGGAGCGCGGCGATTTGCTCGGTAGCCAGGAAGTACTTCGTCCACTTCTCGGACTCGTGGAGGGGAGCGCGCGAGGCCGTGCCATCGAGCGTCACTGCGTCCAGGCAGGCACCGTTCTGAACCTCGACGGTGCGGATTGCGGCGGGCCCTTCTCCCTTAGTTGCGAGAAGGAGGACCACTTCCTGCAGGATTCCGGGGAAGACGAGCTCCTTGAAGGCGACGACGGTGACTTCGCTGCAGGTGTCGACAAGGTACGCGCGCAACTGCGCTGCGTATCCGACCTGGAGGAGCTCGGCCGGGACTACCAGTCCGACGCGGCCGCCGTCACGAACCGCGACGAGCGACGCGACCACGAAGGGCATCCACGCGTTCGTCAATCGCGTCGGCGTGAGACCCTCCGTCCGCATTAGCTTGAAGGCTGGTTCGCGATAGCGCTCCTCCCAAGAGCCGAAGCGGATGTACGGCGGGTTGCCTGCGACACCGTCGTACGCTCCATGCTGACGGGCGGTGAACCAAGCGAAGAAGTCGCCATCCTCAACGGGAGCACCGGAGCGCCTCCTCGCAGCGGCCGCTTCATCAGGGAACAGCTCGACGCCTCGCGCGTTGCCCCGTGCAGCGAGGAACCGCAGAATCTCGCCGTCGCCGCAGGAAGGCTCGAGGAGCTCGGGACCTGCGTCCGCAACCCAGTTCGCGACGAACTGCGCGAGCGGCTCGGGGGTGTAGTAGCCACCGCGCAGCTTGCTGTCAGAGGGCGCGGTTTTGGCCGCGAAGACGGTGGGCATGACCTCAATCTTGCCTTGGCGGACCGACATGCGCCGACGTGCGCACTCCCGCGCGTGGCGCGCGCATACGCTCTGCTCATGGTCTTCAACCGTGTAAGCAAGTCCGAGGGGCTCGCTCGCGTCCAGGAACTGGTCGACCGCTACCGACGGTTGGCGCCGGAGCTGACGCGAGCCGGGAGCACTTACACGGAGACCGACGCGCGTGTCGAGTACATCGACCCATTGCTCGAAGCTCTCGGATGGGACGTGAGGAACTCAGCAGCGCTCCCGCAACGAAGCGTCGAAGTCGTGAGAGAGCGCACCGGCGAGGACCCAGACGGGTCTTGGGGGCGTCCCGACTATCGTCTGCGGCTCGACGGGGTGGACACGATGCCGGTCGAGGCGAAGAAGCCGTCGGTGTCTCTGGGCACCGACGCGGCAGCCGCCCGTCAGGCTCGCTCCTACGGTTGGTCGCTATCGCTACCCGCGGCGTTGCTGACGAACTTTCATGAGCTCGTGGTGTTCGACGCACGAGTCGAGCCCACCGAGGGTGATAGCGCAGAAGTCGCGGTCATCCCGGGTGGCAGATTCGGCTTCGAAGAGTATGTAACTCGATTCGATGAGCTGTGGCGATGGGCGTCGTACGAGTCTTTGTCCACAGAGGGCATCGAAGGCGTGTATGGGTACGAGCGCCCGCCGCGAGGCGAATCGCCATTCGACATCCGCTTCCTTGAAGAGTTCCGCAAGTGGCGGCTGACGTTGGCCCAGGCAGTAGCCGACGGGAATCCCCAGCTTGGAGCAGCGGAGGTGGGCCGCCGCACCCAGAGCCTGCTGAACGCGTTGCTCTTCTTGCGCGTCTGTGAGGACCGCGACATCGGGCGATACGAGGACCTCCTGAAGTCGGCAACGTCCCGTCGAATCGTGGCGTCGTTCAAGGACGCCGACCGCGCGTTCAACGCCGGGTTGTTCACTGTGCTGCGTGCGACGAAGGTGAGCGACGCCGCGTTGGCGGAGGTCGTGAAGGAGATGTACTGGCCACGTACGCAGTTCGCGTTCGGTGTGCTGGAACCCGCCATCCTCGCTGGTGTCTACGAGCAGTACCTTGCGGAGCAAGTCGTCTTGGACGACGACCGGCGCGTTGCGCTCGAACTGAAGCCAGAGCTGACCCATGCGGGCGGCATCGTGGCGACTCCGGACCACATCGTGCGTGAGATAGGGGCCACGACCCTCAACCCACTGCTAGAACAGGGAGTTCCGGATGACCTCACGGTCCTCGACCCTGCAGTTGGCAGCGGCGTCTTCCTGCTTGACGCGTTCGAACGACTCGTCGCAGCCGCCGAAACCGATGGCAGGCGGTTGACGCTAGCCGAGCGCGGAGCATTGGTCCAGCGACACCTCTTCGGCATTGATGTGGATGGCGCTGCCGTCGAAGTCGCCAAGCTCAGCCTGTTGCTCGCGGTGCTGGGAGACGAGTATGTGGACGTCGCAGTTGCTCGGGACGTGCTCCCGAACATCGACGCAAACATCGTGACTGGCAACAGCGTTGTGCGAGAGGACTTCGATGCCCTGATTCCGGCGGCGGCCCGGGAACCCGACCGCCGCGCTCAGGTGAGCCCGCTGAACCTGAGGTTAGCTCTCGGAAGCCGCTACCCGAAGCAGGGCTTCAGCGCGATAGTCGCAAATCCGCCGTACGTGCGCATTCAAGAACTCGCGCGACACCTGCCCGACCAGCTGGTCTACCTGCAGCACCCCGACTCGGGGTACGTCGCCCCTCAGGCCAACAACTTCGACCTGTACCAGGTCTTCATCGAACGAGCCCTGTCACTGCTCTCTCAGACCGGGCGGCTGGGGATGATTGTGCCTCACCGGTTCACGAGTCATTTGTCCGCAACGGGCGTACGCCTCACCCTTGGCAGGCGACTCGAGCGCATGGTTCATTTCAGGGAGCACCAGGTCTTCCCCGGGCGCACCACGTACACATGCATAGTCACGGCCGGGCCGCGGACCGACGCACCGGTCACCGTCGACATGGTGGACGACATGGCTGCTTGGCGCGAATCCCGCGCCGCGACCAAGCTCGAGATTCCTCGAGAGAAGTTCGACGCGAGCCCGTGGCCGTTCCCCACCCCCGACCAGAACAAGCTCTTCGAGCAGCTCGACCACAACCGCATAGCAAGACTTGGTGACCGAGGGTGGGTGGACATCTTCGTCGGCGTGCAGACGAGCAGGGACGCGTTGTACTTCGTATCGCCGGCGCCGACGGAAGACCCCGACATCGTTGAGTTTGCCGATGTGACGGGAACGCCGACACGCATTGAGCGAGCTATGTTGCGGCCCGCAGTGAAGGACCAGCGCATCGGTGAGTTCGACGGACAGCCCGACCCCGACCGGTACGCAATCTTCCCGTACGACATCGACCCGGCCGACGGGCGCGCCAAGCTCATCGCCGCGGACGAGATGCCCTCTCGGTTTCCACTCGCGTACGCGTACTTCGAGCGCCACAAGGAGACACTTGCCTCGCGGAGCGTTACGCCTGACCCGGGGGACGCGTACTGGGCTTACGGACGCTCGCAGTCGCTCAGCAACCTTGCCGGGCCGAAGCTCATCGTCCGAGTGCTGTCGCTTGCGCCATGCTACGCACTAGATGAACTGGACTTCGTTGCGCCTGGCGGTGGTGACGGCGGTCCCTACTACCTGATGCGACCTGCGGCGGACTGCCCGTACTCAATCGACGTAATTCAAGCCATCGTGTCCCATCCTGTCGTGGACCTCATGGTCGCGGTGAACGGCAAGCAGTATCGGGGTTCGTATGTCGTCCATCGCAAGAGGTTCCTCGAGGGCATCCCGGTGCCGGAGCTCACAGCGAGCCAGCAAGCTGGAATTGAAGAGCGCGCAGATGAGTTGCGACGCTTGTCTGTGCGCCTTCGAAGCGAACACGATGAGGCGATGGTCCGGTCGATTGGTGCTCGGCGCGCAATACTGAAGTCCGAAATCGACGAGACCCTGAGCGACGCATACGGGCTCGACCCGGAGCTAGTCGCCCGAGTCCTCGGGAGCGAGTAACCGTATCCCAGACGTGCGCCTGCAGGAGTGCACGGCTGTTAGTGGCCGTCGCCGAAGTCAACAACGTTTCGCGCCTCACGCACAGGTGCGGTGACGTCATCGAAGGGCTGGGTAGCTCCGCATCCCCGACGAAGGAATCCTTCTGCGGCCGTCTGCATCACTGTGCTGCAGGCTAAGCAGCGAGGCTGTGTGCCTTCCAGGTCCATCTGCCGAGGCTAGCTGTGGGCGGCGCGTTGCCTCTAGCCAGACCTGCTGTGCACCGAGCATCGGTTCGTCGTGCGGTGCTCGGGCGCGACCTTGGAAGCCAGTCAGCCGGGCCGTCACGGTTGAGCTGAGGGCAGGAACTCCCCAACCGTGGTTTATTTTTGCTCGCCTTTTACTGGGTATGGGTGTAGTCTCTCGCGTGTGGTGACACGTGATGAGGTGCTCCCGCTCCTGCAGCAACAGCAGGTTGGGCTTGCTCTGCGTTGGGCGTTCGAATCGGCCTGCGAGCAGGCCATGGACGATTTTGCCCGCGGGACGGGCTATACCGCGTTGTCGGCGGGCGTGGGCAGGTATGACCTGTTGGCCGACAGGCTGGACCGCGTGTTCGCATGCGGCGATTACGCGGTCGCTGATGGGCAGGAGGCGGTTGGGCTCGACGTGCTCTACGAGGGGTTGTCTGAGCGGGCGCGTCGCACGATGCCTCGTATTCCTGCTGGTCTGGTTGTGCGCTCCAACTTGCATGGCAGCAACGGATGGGGCATCCGTGGCCTGCGCATCATCACACACTCCGTGCAGCCGGGCCAGATTGCCGCCATCGACTGGACTCAGGAAAGCAAGACCAAGAAGGCCGTCTCGCGTCAGGAGCCGAGCAAGCTTGACGAGCCGAACGTGTTGCAGGTGATGCTTGGCCCGGAGGCGGCTGCAGAGTTTGGCAGCCAGGATGCGCTGCCGGAAGTCGGCATCCCCACAGTTGTGCTTGTGCATTCTCTCGACCGTGATACTGGCGGGCGCGAACTCGAGGTCGGTCACTCTCGCTACAACGATGACGATGGTTCGCCCTGGCACTGGCGGGAGGACCTCCTTAGAGGGCCGGGTCCGGAGGAGAACGGGCTCGACCTTCCTGGTGGCGACCCGTCACCGAGCCAGGACGTGCCCGATGTCGAGGTTCGCTTGCGCACCGTTCCCGCGGCGACGAGGGAACAGAAGTGAGGCCCGACGAGGGCGGTCAGGTGCTATTTGCGGGTGACCGCCTGACTCTGGCCCGGCAACTCGCTGGGCTGCGGAAGAGTGAGCTCGCGGCGCGCATCCAGCGCAGCGCGACGGCCGTCGCGGCGTGGGAGACCGGAGCGAAGCGGCCCACGGCGGCGAATGTGAGTGAACTGGCCATCGGTCTCGGTGTTGCCCCTAGCTTCTTCGCACCGCGCGGTGCGGCACTGGTCGCTGACAATGCGGTACCTCACTTCCGGTCGCTACGTTCGACCAGTCAGAAGGCGCGGGACCAGGCGTTTGCATACGGGTTGATTGCTGTCGACATCGCCAACGCTATCGAGAAGCACATCGAGTTCCCGAATGTCGATGTCCCTCCAGTACACGTGGATGTGGACGCGACCGGTGACGAGCCCGAGCAGGCGGCGCGCGCCGTACGTACCGCGTGGGGGTTGGGCTCAGGTCCGCTAAAGCATCTGGTTCGACTGGTTGAGCACCATGGAGTTCTGGTGGTGTTCAGCCCTCAGCAGGCGTCCACCGTCGACGCATACTCGTTCGACTCGTTCGCCCGCCCTGTCATCGTGCTTAACCCAGTGAAGCAGGACTACTACCGGCAGCGCTTTGATGTGGCGCACGAGCTCGGGCACCTGGTGATGCATCACGACGCTGAGCCGGGCAGTCGGGCGGTCGAAGAGCAGGCGAACCGTTTTGCAGCAGAGTTCTTGATGCCGGCCGACGAGGTTCGCGCCCAGCTGCCGACTTCGATGGGTGCTCGCACGTGGGATGCACTCGGTGCATTGAAAGAGGAGTGGGGTGTGAGCCTGCAGGCGTTGCTCTTCCGTGCGCGGCGACTCGGGTGCCTGAGTGACGTGTCGTATCGCAACGCCATGGTGACTCTCTCGCAACGCGGCTGGCGTCGACACGAGCCCGGCCTCGTCACAGCAATCGAGCAACCCTCGATGCTGCCGCGTTCAATCGAGGTGATGGATGGCGCGGGAATCACTCGCGACTCCCTCGTGGACCAGGCTCGAGTTCCCGTCGGCCTCTTCGAGACGGTCGTCGCACGCACCCCGCTCCTGACCGACGCTCTCGACACAAATGACGACCGCGCGGCGCCGGTCGTCTCGTTGCTCCCCCGAATCGCGGCGAATTCCGCCGCAGCAAGAAAGGACGGGTAACCATGGGAAAGCCGAACGAGCGCATCGTCCAGAGGCGCGACGACGGAAACTGGGAGGTCCGCAAGCCGGGAGCTTCCCGAGCGAGCGCGGTCACGCCGACGCAGGCGGCGGGCATCGACCGCGGGCGGGCGATTCTCGGTAACGACAACGGTGGCGAGCTGAAGGTCAGGGGTCGCGACGGAACCATCCGCCAGCAGGACACCATCGCACCGGGTAACGACCCGCGTAGCTCCAAGGGCTGACACGTGCCGCAGCGCATCGCGGGGGCCGGCCCGCGGCGCGTTGCTTTGCTCGCGGAGGGCGTCAGTCCCCGTGTCTAGGGTGTGTGCAGTTGGCGCAGCGTCACGCACTGGCCGGCTGGCATCTTGAGCCTCGATGACAGGGCGAGAGGGGCGCGGATGGAGACGGCGGCGCCGGAAGCCGGGGAGTGGGTGTTCCTTCACTGGTGCGAGGTCTGCGGGAAGCGGGAGCTCCTGTCATCGGCTGAGGCGTACGAGGCGGGCTGGGACTTCCCGCCGCGGATGGGTGCCTGGGGAGTTATCTCGCCGAGGACCTGTCCGAACTGCACCATCGAGAAGACGCTCTGGTGGGCGCTGGCCATGGAGAAGGCGGAGCCGAAGGACCTCAAGGAGCATCAGCGCGCGGTATTCGAGCCCATTGTTGGCGAGGTGCCGCCGGAGGCGAGAACCCGCGTCACCTGAAGGCGCTCAGGGTCGCTTGCCGTCACGTGGACCACGTACGTCGCGACGTTCAACGGCCGCCGCGTAGACCCAGGCGTGCTGAGTGTGCTGAGGGGAGCCGGTTGGCGACCAGCGCAGTAGTACCGCGTTAGGTGTCCACGCGATGGCCTCAGCCTCCACGCGTAGCGCCTCGGTGTAGTGCGTCTGATGCTGTACCCAGGCGGTCACGGGAATGGGGGAGCGGGCGTCCTGTCGGCGGCCTGATGCTCGCACCCCGGCTTCCGTCAGCCCGACGGGCTGCGGTTGTCGTTCCTGGCGGGCGGACCACTTCTCGAGGTCTCGCGCGGTGTCGTGGTAGCGGCGGTTCTGTCCCACGGCGGTCATTCGTAGGAGTGCACGACGCGCCAGGCAGCACCGTCGTAGATGACATCGAGCACGCGCGCTTCCCGCGTGGTTTCGTTGCGGGCGGTGAGTCGCCAGCCGGCATCGGCCGCGCCGCTGCGTACGCGCGTGGGGCGCGGGATGGCCAGCGGTGTCGGGCTGTCGATGACACGCCATCGGGCGCCCGACCATATGAATCGGCCTGACTTTCGTTCCTATTGGGAGCCTTGTCCGGCAGGTGCCGGCTGGGCTGATTCCAGGTCAGCGTAGTACGCCTGTTCGACCTCGATCGGGGTGCGCATGTCGAGCTCTCCGT
>Ga0164243_10009503_pt1 | contig 14144 bp, 13 predicted proteins | sample OricompcompostOP_FD_108781 | JGI IMG/M metagenome (GOLD analysis project Ga0164243, IMG submission 108781) | Organic Plus compost microbial communities from Emeryville, California, USA - Original compost - Organic plus compost (OP) | ecosystem: Engineered > Solid waste > Mixed feedstock >... | reverse complement strand
GTGGGTTGTGCCGGTGGTCACGCGGCCATGGTACGGACCCGGTTGACGAAGTAAACGCCCGCTTACTAGAGTTGTTTGTATCGCGCAAACAAATACCCCCAACCGAGGTGAGTTCGGTGACCTCTCCCCACGAGGGTCGGATCGCGGACGCACTCTCCGACATCCGGGAATCCACCTGGCGACTCGGTCCCCTGATGCGCCACCTGCACCGGGAGGTCATGTCCGACATGGCCGCGGCGCATCACCTGGTCCCCTTGCTGGAACGGCTGCCCGGGGTGCGTACCAGCGACCTCGCTCGCGACCGTGGCGTGTCCATGTCCACCGTCAGCCGCCAGGTCGACCAACTCGTCCACCAGGGCTGGGTGCGTACCGAGCCTGATCCGGAGGATCAGCGCGCGCACCGGCTCTACCTGACCGACACCGCCGTCGCCCGGCTGGCCGCGGCCCGCCGGGACATCGCGGCGATCTGCGTACGCCGGCTCGGCCCGGACCGTGCGGAACGGCTGATCGACGCCGCCGCGGCGCTCCGCGACGCGGTCGACGTGCTCTGCGACCTGTCCGACCAGGACCCGGCGCCGGGCTCGTGCCGTACCCGGGCCACAGCCGACAAACCCGAACCGACCCAACCGCAACTGACCGCCTGACGAGTACGAGAAAAGAAGGTGACCATGACGGCGATGGCGACGCAGCCCGATGCGGCAGCTTCGGCCGTCCGACCGCGGTACACCCATCGACAGATCCTGGAGGTCCTCGCGGCGCTGCTGATGGCGCTGCTCACCTCGATGATCTCCACCTCGGTGGTGAGTACCGCCTTGCCGACGATCGTCGGTGAGTTCCACGCGCAGAACCGACTCTCCTGGATCGCCAGCGCGACCCTGCTGACCATGACGGCGTCGACGCCGCTGTGGGGCAAGCTGTCCGACTTGTTCGGCCGGAAGCTGCTGTTCCAGCTGTCCCTGGTCATCTTCGTACTGTCCTGCGCGGCCGCCGGCTTCTCGCAGAACATGACCGAGATGATCGTGGCCCGCGCGTTCCAGGGCATCGGCGCCGGCGGCCTGTCCGCGCTGACCCAGGTCATCCTCGGCGACATCGTCGAACCGCGGGAACGCGGCCGGTACTCCGGCTACCTCGGCGCTGCCTTCGGCGTGTCCACCGTGGCCGGCCCGCTGCTCGGCGGGTTCCTCGTGGACGGCCCCGGCTGGCGGTACTGCTTCTTCATCTCCATCCCGCTCGCCGTCGTCGCGTTCGCGATGATCCAGAAGATCCTGAAGCTGCCGCACGTGGCGCGCGACGCGAAGGTCGACTGGTTCGGCGCCACGTTCCTGACCGCGGGGTCGGCGCTGCTGGTCGGGATGCTGTCGTTCGCCGGGCAGGAGTTCGACTGGAACTCGCCCTGGACGTACGGGCTGGGTGGCGCCGCGCTGCTCTGCCTGATCGGCGCGGTCATCGCCGAACGGCACGCCCGCGACCCGATCCTGCCGCCCCGGCTGTTCCGGAACCGTACGTTCGTGCTCACCGCCACCGCCTCACTGCTGGTCGGCATGGCGATGTTCGGCGGGATCATCTATCTGCCGCAGTACCTGCAGCTGGTACAGGGCATGTCGCCCACCGCGTCCGGCCTGATGACGCTGCCGATGGTGATCGCCATGTTCCTGTTCTCGATCGGCATCGGGCGGATCATCACGCGTACCGGACGGTGGAAGGTCTTCCCGGTGATCGGCATGCTGGTCGTGTCGGCGGGCATGTTCCTGCTGTCCCGGCTGCACGTCGACTCGTCGCACCTGACCATCGGCCTGTACGTGGCGGTGCTCGGCGCCGGCCTCGGCATGACCATGCAGACGCTGATCCTCGCCGCCCAGAACGCGGTCCAGCGCACCGACATGGCCGCGACCACCTCCGGCGTCTCGTACTTCCGGTCGCTCGGCGGCGCGATCGGGGTCGCCGCGTTCGGCGCGATCCTGACCCACCGGCTCGGCGACGAGATCGTCAAGCAGATCGCCGCCGCGCACCTGAAGCTGACCGGTGGCGCCGGCTTCGACGCCTCCAGTATCGGCTCGCCCGAGGCGATCAAGCAGCTGAAGCCGGTCTTCCAGCACGTGGTACGGGCCGCGTTCACCAACTCGCTGCACACCGTGTTCCTCACCGCGGTACCGATCGCGCTGGTCGGGTGGCTCGCCGTACTGTTCCTCAAGGAGCTGCCGCTGCGCTCGTCCCGGCACCCGGTGGAGACGCCCGCGCCGGCAACCGACGCGGCGCCGGCGCCGGCACCCCGACTGGCACTGGACGGTATCGGCCGGGACGACGCCCTGGTGTCCGGGCTGCTGCTGTCGATGGTGGCGCAGCGGGTGGATCGGCTCGACGGCGCCGCGTCCCCGCTGGTACCGGCGCTGGCCGGGCTGGTGCCGGACGCTTCCGGTACCGAGACGGAACGCGCCAGGTTCGCCGTCGACCAGGTGATCCGGCCGTCCGCGCTCGCCCTGATCCAGCGCGCACACGAACCCGAATCCGGTACCGCGGGGGGAGGTGAGGCCCGATGATCCGGCGGCTGATCGCTGCCGTCGCCGCCGCCCTGGGCGTACTGGCCGGGCTGTGGCTGGCGCTGTCCCCGTTCGCCCTCGGTACCCAGCCGGACGGCCGGGACTGGACCCGGCCCACCACCGTGACCGTGGCCAGCGGCGGTGCCGTCGCGCTCGTCGGGCTGATCGGATTCCTCGGCGCGGCGACCGCGCTCGTCGGCCTGACCCGCCGGTACGGCTCCGCCCGTCCCGGTGGTCTCGCGCCTGCCGAGTCCGGTACGCCGACGGACGCCGACCCCGCCGTCCCGGACCTGTCACCGACGCTCGAGGACGCGGCGACGCCGGCCGAGGTGCGTACGATCTCGCCGGACGAGCTGCTCTCCGCCGTACTGCCCGCACTCGTCGCCGACCTCACCGGTACCTCGTCGTCGGCGGACGGCGACGCCGGGAGTGGCGTCGGCGGTGCGGCGGTCGCTGACCGTACCGGTAGCGCCTTCGGCATGGCTGGCGGCACTCGCGCGATGGCGGGCGCTGCTTCCCGGATGGCGGGTGATGCTGGCGCGATGGCGGGTGGCGCTTCCGGGGTCGCCGGTGCTGCTGGCGTGATGGCGGGCGCTGCTTCCGCGGTGGCTGGTGGCGCCTCCGGGATGGCGGACGATGCCTCCCGGACGGCTGGTGACGCCTCCGGGTCGGTTGGTGACGCCTCCGGGATGGCTGGTGGCGCCTCCGGGTCGGTTGGTGACGCCTCCGGGGTGGCTGGTGGCGCTGACGGTGGGCGTACCGAGGACGTCGGGGGACGGGCGGCGCGCGCGGACGGTCCGGGCGTACCGGTCGGGGCCGGTGCTCCCGCCGTCGAGCCGGCGGACACCGCGAGCATCGGCCGGTTCCCGCGCCGACCGAGCGTCGGGGTGAACGGCCACACCGGCCCGGCCTGGTCCGGCTTCCTGCACCCGGCACACGAGCAGCCGACACCCGAACAGACCGACAGTACGGTCGCCGACGCCGTGCACGGCCGTGGCCGGGCCATGCGGTACTCCGCGGAGGTGCGACGTGAAGGGGCGTGATGCGGTCTCGGTGGCCGCGCTGGTACTGCTGCTCGCCGGCGGCGGGTGGCTCGTCGCGGCACCGTTCCTGCTGCACTACCAGCCGACCGGGGCGGACTGGACGACGGCGACGCGTACCAGTGTGTGGTTCGGGGTCGGGCTGCTCGGGCTGGCCGCGGTGAGCCTCGTCGGGTACGTGAGTGCCGCGCTGCGCGAGGTGGCCGTCCGGCAGGCGCCGCCCGGCCGGCACGAGCGGCGCGACTGAGCCTGGTACGCCACAACCGGTACGGTGCGGCGACTGGCCGTGCCGTACCGGTTGGGCACCGTCATCCACAGCCCCCACGGTTGTCCACAGATGACGCGCGAAACCCCGGACACCCCCAAATTCCGACTAGACTGGGCCGTGGGGGATCCCCCTTGGGAGTGGCGGGCTGGGCGCGGGGCGCGACGAAACAGCGCCCGACAATGCACGGACCCGCGGTGCGCCCCGACACACGCACGACAACGACCGCGAGCCTCACCCCGCGCCGCCCACCGACGCAAGCCGCCGTACCGCGAGCTCGGCGAGCAGGTCGGCCCCGTCGTCGAGTACGTCGTCGGCGAAGACCACGTCGGCGGCATGGTTGCTGGGCGAGTCGGCGGGGGCGACACCGCGCGGCGCGGCGCCGAGTACCACGAACGCGCCGGGCACCTCGCGCAGCAGGTACGCGAAGTCCTCGGAGGCGGTGAGCGGGTGCGGCAGCGCCGTCGCCCGGTCGGTACCGAACAGGTCGGCCGCGGTGTCCAGGACGAGCCGCGCCTCGGTGTCGTCGTTGACGGTCGGCGGATGTACCGGGATCGGGGAGACCGTGACGGTCAGCCCGTGCGCGGCGGCGATCCCCTGGTACAGAGCCGTGAGCCGGTCGAGCACGGCCTCCCGGGCGGCCGTCGAGAAGGTACGGATGGACAGTTCCAGCTCGGCGCTGTCCGGGATGATGTTGCGGCGGGTACCGGCATGGATGGTGCCGACGGTGACGACGACCGGGTCGTACGCGTCGAAGCCACGCGCCACCAACGCCTGCGTCGCGGTGACCATCTCGCAGGCGGGTGGGATCGGGTCGGCGGCGCGGTGCGGCGTGGAGGCGTGCCCGCCGCGCCCATGTACGGTCACCCGCATGCCGTCGGAGCCGGCCATCACCGGGCCGGGTCGGGTGGCGACCACGCCGTGCGGTACCACGTCGCCGAACACGTGCAGCGCGTAGGCGGCGACCGGGGTGCGGCCGGCCGCGTTCAGCAGCCCTTCGGCGAGCATCGTCCGGGCGCCGCCGTGTCCTTCCTCGCCGGGCTGGAAGCAGAACAGTACGTCTCCGGCCAGTTCGTCGGCGCGCGCCGCGAGCCGGTGTACCGCACCGAGCAGCATCGCGGTGTGCAGGTCGTGCCCGCACGCGTGCATGACACCGTCCACAGTGGACTTGTACGGCACGGCCGCGGTCTCGGTGACCGGCAGCGCGTCCAGGTCGGTGCGCAGCAGTACCACCGGGCCACCGGTACGGCGGCGCCCGCGCAGCACCGCCGTCACCGACGACAACGCCGTACCGGTGGACACCTCGACGTCCAGACCGGCCAATGTGGACAGTACGGTCCGCTGCGTTTCCGGCAGGTACAGCCCGACCTCCGGCCGCGCGTGCAGCCGGTGCCGGAGCGCGGCCAGGTTCACGGCAGCGGCTTCTTCGCCGTCTCGGACAGGAACAGGTACACCACGAACGAGATCAGGCACAGCACCGCGATGTACACCGGGAACAGTCCACTGTGGCCGATCGAGGTGAACCAGGTCCCGACGTACGGTGCGGTGCCGCCGAACAGCGCGACGCTCAGCGAGTACGGGAAGCCGATGCCGCTGGCCCGCACCCGCGCCGGGAACACCTCCGCGTTGACCGCCGCCGCGATGGACGTGTACCCGGTCAGCAGCACCATCCCGATCAGCGACACGATCAGCAGCGACGCGAACGTGTCCTGCACCAGGTGTAGCAGCGGTACGATCAGCGCCGCGAAGCCGCCGGCGAAGATCAGCAGCATCGGCTTGCGGCCGATCCGGTCCGACAGCATGCCGCCGAACGGTTGCAGTACCGCGAAGAACGCCAGCGCGATCGTCGAGATCACCAGCGACGAGGACTTGTCGAAGTGGACGTTCTGCTGTGCGTACGTCGGCAGGTACGTGGTCCAGGAGTAGTAGGCGATCGTGCCGCCGATGGTGATGCCGCAGATCAGCAGCGACTGCTTCGGGTGGCGTACCAGCGCCTCGTAGAAGCGGGGCCGGTCCGCCCTGTCGATCGTCTTGGTCTCCAGCGCGCCGCGCCGGATCCACAGCCCGAACAGCGTCCACACCGCGCCCAGCAGGAACGGGATCCGCCAGCCCCAGGAGTTCATCGCCGGCGTCGCGAGCGTACTCACCAGCAGTGCGGCCAGGCCGGACGCGACGAGCTGCCCGACCGTGGTCGACACGTACTGGAAGCTGGAGAACAGGCCGCGCCGCCGCGGCCCGGCCGACTCGACCAGGAACGTGGTGGACGCGGCGAACTCGCCGCCGATGGACAGCCCGGAGATCAGCCGGGCCAGTACCAGGATGATCGGCGACAGCACGCCGACCGCCGCGTACGTGGGGACCACACCGACCAGCAGACTGCCCAGCCCCATCAGCAGGATCGTCAGGGTCAGCGCGCTGCGCCGGCCCCACCGGTCGGCGACGGCGCCGAGCAGCAGCCCGCCGATCGGCCGCATGAAGAACCCGACCGCGAACACCGCGAACGTACTGAGCACCGACGCGATCTGGCTGTGCCCCGGAAACACGATCGGACCGAACGTGGTCGCGAGGAAGCTGTACGTGTACCAGTCGTACCACTCGATCGCGTTGCCGATCGACGCGGCGGCGATCTGTCGCAGCCGGCCGGCCATACCGAGCGGCGGCAGCGTCGCCGTGTCGCTCATCGGCTCTCCTCCTTCGTCGGAAAGCCGATGAGGCACCACGTCGCACGATGCTTCGGATTCGCTCGCTCGCGCTCGCGCATGGCCGTCGGAAGGGCCGTGCTGTGGTTCGCACTCATGGGGGGGCGCCTCTCCACGGTGGGGGTGTCGCCTCGATCATTGCGCCCAGATCGCCGTACCGCGAGCCTGAACCGTCAGATCCTTCGCGACCCTGCGTGGTGTCGCCCACGCCGGCATGACAGGATTCACCGGCCTGGTTAGCCTTGCCTTAGGCATGGCCCGCCGCGTGTCGCCGCGAGGCCGGGCCGCGGGCCCGATCGGGTTCGGGACGTGCGATCGGGAGGTACGTGGTGCAGGCACCGGCGTCGTTGTCCGCCGCCGACCTGGCCGTCGGGTACCCGCAACGCCGGGTGCTGTCCGCCGTCGACCTGGGCCTCGCCCCCGGTGCCGTCACCGTCCTCGTCGGCCCGAACGGGTGCGGCAAGTCGACGCTGCTGCGTACCCTCGCCGGGCTGCAGCCGGCGCTGTCCGGCACGATCCGGATCGGTACCGACGAGCTGACCGCGCTGTCCCGGCGCGAGCTGGCCCGGCGGCTGGCGTTCCTGCCGCAGGCCCCGCTGGTACCGGCCGGTGTCGCGGTGCGTGACCTGGTGCGGCACGGCCGGTACGCGCACCGCGGGGCGCTGCGCCGGCACACCGCCGACGACCGGGCCGCGGTCGACTGGGCGCTCACCGTGACGCACGCCGACGAGCTGGCCGACCGCCGCATCGACGAGCTGTCCGGCGGCGAACGGCAGCGCGCCTGGTTGGCGACCGCGCTGGCCCAGCAGGCCGGCGTACTGCTGCTGGACGAGCCGACCACCTACCTCGACCTGCGGCACCAGCTGGAGGTACTGGAGGTCGTCCGGGACCTGGCCCGCGACCACGGCATCGCCTGCGGCCTGGTGCTGCACGATCTCGGCCAGGCCGCCGGGTACGCGGACCACGCGGTGCTGGTCGCCGACGGTGGCGTGGTCGCCGCCGGTACGCCGGACGACGTGTTCACCGCCGAGCACATCCGGCGCGCGTTCCAGCTCGACGTCTCCGTGGTACGCGACCGCGAGTCCGGCCACCTTGCTGTGTTCCCGCGCCTGGACCGGGCCCGTCCGGTACCGGCGCTCGACCCGACCGAGTGAGCACTCACCCCGAGACGACGAGGAGTCCCATGCCGACCAACGTTCCAATCCGCGCGTCCCGGCGCCGGGTACTGCTCGGTGCCGTCGGCCTCGCCGCCGCGGGGACGCTCGCCGCGTGCGGCGCCGGTACCGCCGGGGAGGCCAGCGGCGGCAGCTCGTCGTCCGGGTCGATCAAGGTACGGGACGTCACCGGCACGGTCGGCCTGGACCGGCCGGCGACGCGGGTCGTCGCGCTGGAGTGGAACTACGTCGAGGAGCTGTTGACGCTGGGCGTCCCGCCGGTCGGCGCCGGCGACGCGGGTACGTACAACGACTGGGTCGGCGCGGGGCCGCGGCTGCCGAAGAGCGTCACCGACGTCGGTACCCGGGCGCAGCCGAGCCTGGAGAAGATCAAGGCGCTGAACCCCGATCTGATCGTGGTGGAGAAGAGCCGGGCCAGCGCGAATCTGGGGCAGCTCAAGGACATCGCGCCGGTCGTCGAGTTCGACGCGTACGCGCCGAAGGGCAGGCTGGTGCACACCACCAACACGAACTTCACCCAGCTCGCCATCGCCGTCGGCAGGCGGGACAGGGCGAAGCAGGTACTCGCCGGGTACGACCGGAAGGTCGCCGCGGCGAAGCGGCGGCTCGCCGGCAGGCACACCGATGTCGCACTGTTGCAGGGATTCACCGTCGACGGCCAGCCGAACATCCGGGCCTACACCGACAACGCCCAGGCGGTACAGGTGCTCGAATCGATCGGCCTGCGGAATGCCTGGCACGGCAAGGATTCCGACCCGTCCGGGTTCACCTCGACCGGCGTCGAAGGGCTGACGCAGGTGTCCGACGCGACGGTACTGACGATCGCGCTGCCGTCCGACGACCCGTTCGACGGTGCGCTGGCGAAGAACGCGACCTGGCGCAACCTCGGGTTCGTCAAGCACCACCGGCGGCACGCGATCGACCCCGGTACCTGGGTGTGGGGCGGCCCGCAGTCCAACGAGCTGCTGATCGAGCAGGCGCTGGCCGCCCTCGACCCGAAGTGACCGCACCCGACCGCACCCGGCCGACCACCCGGCGGTACCGGATCACGCTCGTCGCCGCGGTCGGCGCCGCCCTGCTCGTCGCTCTCGCGATCGTCCACATAGGACAAGGCAGCGCCGGTGTCGGGCTGGCCCGGTTGTTGTCGCTCGCCGCCGGGCACACCGATCCGGACGCCCTGGCCGTACTGGCCGGGTCCCGGTTGCCGCGGCTGACCGCCGGCGTGGTCACCGGCCTGGCGCTGGGCATCTCCGGCGCGCTGATCCAGGGCGCCACGCGCAACCCGCTCGCCGCACCGGACACGCTCGGTGTCAACGCCGGCGGGTACCTCGCCATCTCGGTCTGCACGATCTCCGGCGTGCAGCTGGGCGTACTGCCGTCGGCGGCGGTGGCGTTCGCCGGCGGGCTGCTCGCCGCCGGGCTGGTACAGCTGCTCACCGCCGGCGGGCCGGTCGCGCCCGGCCGGATGCTGCTCGCCGGTACCGCCGTGGCGATGGCCGGCAGCTCGGCGGCGACGGTACTGCTGATCCTGCACGCCCAACAGGCGCAGGGACTCTTCTTCTGGGGCAACGGTTCCCTGCTGGAGACCGGGTTGACCCGGCCGCTGCTGCTCGGTCTCGTCGTGGTCGTCGCCGGGCTGGTGACGCCGCTGCTGGCCCGGCCGCTGGATCTGCTCGCGCTCGGCGACGAGACCGCCGAGGCGATGGGGCTGCGGGTGGGCCGGATCCGGCTGTCCGCGTTCGCGCTCGCGGTCGTGTTCTCCGCGGTGTCGGTGGCGCTGACCGGGCCGATCGGGTTCGTCGGCCTGGTCGCGCCGGTGGTGGTACGGCTGTTCGGGGTACGCCGGAACGCCGCCCTACTGCCGCTCGCCGGGCTGTACGGCGCGGTGTTCGTGCTCGGCGCCGACGTGGTGGCGCGGGCGCTGCTGTCCGCCTCCGGCTCCAGCGCGTACGAGATTCCCGCCGGCGTGGTGACCGCCCTCGTCGGCGGTCCGGTCTTCGTCTCCCTGGCCCGGCGGGTACCGACCGGGGACGCGGACACCGGTGCCGCCGTGACGGTGTCGGCGCCGCGCAGCCCCCGCCGGTACGCGCTGATCGTGGTCGCCGGTGGTGCGGCGCTGGCGCTGGCGGTCCTGGCCGGGCTGGCGGTCGGTGACGTGCACCTGTCGTACGGGCAGCTGCTCGCCGCCACGGTCGGCCAGGGCGACCAGCTCGCCAACGGCATCGTCGCGTTCCGCGCGCCGCGCATCGTGGCGGCGATCGCCGCCGGTGCCTGCCTGGCCGGCGCCGGCGTCGCGATCCAGTCCGTGGTACGCAACCCGCTCGCCGAACCCAGCCTGCTCGGCGTCACCGGCGGGTCCTCGATCGGCGCCGTCGCGCTGATCACCCTGGTACCCACCGCGCCCCGCTGGGGCATCCCGGCCGCCGCCCTGCTCGGCGGCGTACTGGCCCTGGCCCTGGTCATCCTCCTCGCCACCCGCGCGTCGGGTCGGCGCGGCGCCGGCTCCGCTACCCGCCGGCTCGGGCACGGCGCCGGCGGGGGACCGCGGCTGGCGAGCCTCGACCCGACCCGGGTGGTACTGGTCGGCATCGGCCTGGCCGCCGCCACCGCCGCCCTGGTACAGGTGCTGTCGCTGCGGGCCCAGCTGCAGCTCGCCGCGGCGCTGACCTGGCTGGCCGGTTCCACCTACGCCCGGTCGGCGTCCGACCTGACCTGGTTCGCCGTACCGGCGGTGATCCTGGTGCTGCTGGTGGTGGCCGCCCGGGTACTGGATCTGCTCGGGCTCGGCGACGACCTGCCGCGCGCGCTCGGGCTGCCGACCGGCCGGGCCCGCCTGGCCGTACTGCTCGGCGGTGCCGTGCTGGCCGCCGGTACCGCCGCGGTCGTCGGTACGGTCGGGTTCGTCGGGCTGATCGCGCCGCACCTGGCCCGCCGCCTGGTCGGTACCGCACACCGCCGGCTGCTGCCGGTCGCGGCGCTGCTCGGTGCCGTACTGGTGGTCGCGGCGGACGCGCTCGGCCGCTGGGTGCTGGCGCCGAACGAGATCCCGGTCGGCATCGTCACCGCGCTCGCGGGCGCCCCGTACCTGATCTGGCTGCTGCGCCGGCAGCGCTCGGTGACCTAGCGGTCGCGGTACATCTCACAGGACCGGGACCTTCGGTGAGGCTCGGCTCAGGTAGGCTAGCCTAAGTTTGTCTGGCGGCCAGCGGTCGGCCGCCCGGGACCTGGGGGGACACGTGTCGCAGGCGGGGGTGAGGCGGTGACGCTCGCGCTCACCGGCGCCCGCGCCGCGCCGCTCGCCCCGGTGCTCGACGCCCTCGGCATGGTGCGTGGCGACCGTACCGACTTCGGCATCGCCGACGACCTGCGCGCCGGCGCCGACTGGGTGCCGGCCACCGCGCTGCTGGACGGTACCGCCCTGCCCGAGCTGCTGTCGCTGCCGACCACGCTGTGGGGCGCGAAGCCGCACGCCGCCGCCGCGTTGGCGTACAAGCAGTACACGTACTGGCTGGCCATGCCGGCGGTGCTGGGCTGGGCGACGGCCCGCCGGGTACCGCTGCTGTCCGCCGACAACGTCGCTGTCCGGTTCCTGCCCGATGCGCCGTACCTGCGGCTCGGCATGGTGCGGCCGACCGTCGCCGTACTGGCCGACGACCCGGCCGCCGGCGGCCCGAACACCGTCGTGGTGGACACCCCGGACGAGTTGTTGGGCGTACTGGCGGACACGCTGCGGGACCGGCACGTGGCGCCGCTGATCGAGGCGACCCGCCGGCACGTACGCATCGGCGCGCACACCCTGTGGGGCCAGCTCGCCGCCTCGATCGGGTACGCGCTGACCGCCGCCGAGCCGGTGCCGGCCGGTGCCGCCGCCGACGCCGAGTCGCTGCTGACCGCGCTGCGGCTGACCAACCTCGCCGAGCTGTGCGACACCGGCGACGCGATGCGGGTCCGGCGCAACACCTGCTGCCTGGCCTTCGTCGTACCGGGCCTGAACCACCGCCTCTGCCCCGACTGCTGCGTGCCCCGGTCACCTGCCGGCGAGTAGGTGGATGCCGCGGCTGAGCCGCCGGTACGGGTCGCGCCGGCTCGCCGCCAGCTCCACCTCGGCGATGTCGGCCAGCGCCGGATCGTCCGGATCGAGCGTCATCCAGTCGGTGAACAGCCACAGCCCGTACCAGGCCAGCGTCCTCGCGCCCCGCTCGGCGAACCGCCGGGACAGGTCCTCCAGCGTGTCGGCGCGGGTGTCGACGCCCAGTACGCCGGGTTCGCCGGTGGCGTCGAACGCGGCGAGCGCGTCCCGCCAGCGGTGCTCCACGGCCGGGCGTACGGCGAGCGTCGCCGCGTTGAGCGCCAGTACCGACACGATGCCGCCGTCCGGCGCGGCACACGCGCACAGTGCCTCGATCATCGGTGCCGGATCGTCCAGGTACATCAGGACGCCGTGGCACAGCACCGCCTGGTACGGCCGGCCGCCGGTCGCCGTCGGCGCCTCCTCGCCCCGCCCGCGTACCAGCCGGACCCGCTCGCGCACCTCCGCCGGCTCGGCCGCGAGCCGTTCCTCGGCGGCGGCGAGCATCGCGTCGGACGAGTCGAGCAGGACCACCTCGTACCCGAGGCGGGCGAGCGGGAACGACTGGTGCCCGGCGCCACCGCCCACGTCGAGTACGGCCGCCGGTGGTGGCGGCAGGTGCGCCATCAGGTGCTGGTGCATCAGGTAGGTGCGGACCCGGCCCTTGACCGTCGCGTACGCCCCGGTCACGAACCGGTCCGCCAGGCTGTCCCAGACGTTCCCCGCCATCCCGACATTCTCCGCCGACGAACCGGTACGGTGGCGCGGCGGACGCCGAGACGATGGAACGGATCGGGATCGCACTCGGCGCGGTGTTCGACCTCAGGGTTCGCGCCGCGGGCGTCGATCCGGCCTAGGCACCCACCGGTACGGAATCGCCGGCCAGCTGCGCGATGGCCTCGGCCGTACCGGCGTTCTGCGGGCTGTGCAGCACCAGGGCCAGGTCCGGCCGGTCCGGCAGGTGCAGCATCCGGCCCTCCACGACCAGCTCGCCGACCCGCGGGTGCACGATCGTCTTGACCGTGGCGGTCGGCGGCCGCACCTCCTGGCGCGACCACAGCTCGGCGAACTCGGCGGACCGCTCGGCAACCTCGGCGAGCACCGCGGTGTATCCCTCGTCCGGCCCGTGCAGCGTCATCTCGTGCCGGTAGTGCGCCACCACGATCGGCGCGACCTCGGCCCAGTGCGCGTACCGCGCCCGGTACATGTCGTCGAGGAAGAAGTCGACCAGGCAGTTGCCGACGACGGTGTCCTCCCAGCCGAACAGCGCCCGGGCGGTGGTGTTCGCGGCGATGAAGTTCCAGTACTGGTCGACCACGTGCGCGGGGTTGGGCAGCCAGCCGTCGAGCAGCCGGGTGATGTCGGCGCCGACGGTGTGCTCGGCCGGCTCGGTGGGGCGCGGCGGGTTGAGCCCGGCCAGCACGTACAGGTGCCGGCGTTCCGGGTCGGTGAGCCGCAGCACCCGGGCCACCGCGTCGAGCACCTGCCCGGACACGGTGATGTCCCGGCCCTGCTCCAGCCACTGGTACCAGGACGGGCCGACGCCGGCGAGCACCGCGACCTCCTCGCGCCGCAGCCCGGGGGTACGCCGGCGCGGGCCCGCGGGCAGCCCGGCGTCGGCGGGCGAGACGGCGGCGCGGCGGGCGCGCAGGAACTCGCTCAGCTCGGTACGACGCACGGTGGTGGTCATGCCACCAGCATAAGCGCGCACTCTTCATAGGTTCGACTTCCGTCGAATGATCGTGGCCATGGCAACCACACTGACCACGACACCGGCGGCCACCGCGCCGCGATTGTCCACCCGTGCCCGGCTGGTACTGATCCTGCTGTGCGCGGCGCAGTTCGCGATCTCGATCGACTTCTCCATCCTCAACATCGCGCTGCCGAGCCTGGGCCGCGATCTCGGCCTGGCCGAGGCGAACCTGCAGTGGGCGGTGACCGCGTTCGCGCTGCCGTCCGGCGGTTTCCTGCTGCTCGCCGGGCGGCTCGGCGACCTGGTCGGCCGGCGCCGGATGTTCTTGGTCGGTTTGTCGGTGTTCGCGGTGGCCTCGCTGGTCGCCACGCTCGCCGCCGACCCGGCCATGTTCCTCGCGGCCCGGGCGGTGCAGGGGCTCGGCGCGGCGGTGACCGTACCGACCGCGATGGCGCTGCTGACCACCACGTTCCCGGAGGGGCCGGCGCGGAACCGGGCGCTCGGCGTGTCCGGCATGGTGCTGTCGCTCGGGTTCACCCTCGGCATGGTGCTCGGCGGCACGCTGACCTCGGCGTTCGGCTGGCGGTCCACGATGGCGCTGAACGTGGTCATGGCCCTGCCGGTACTGGTCGCCGCACCGTTGCTGCTGACCGAGAGCCGGCGCAC
>Ga0164243_10009501_pt1 | contig 14145 bp, 9 predicted proteins | sample OricompcompostOP_FD_108781 | JGI IMG/M metagenome (GOLD analysis project Ga0164243, IMG submission 108781) | Organic Plus compost microbial communities from Emeryville, California, USA - Original compost - Organic plus compost (OP) | ecosystem: Engineered > Solid waste > Mixed feedstock >... | reverse complement strand
CGAGGACCTGCTCGCCCAGGCCCTGGGGCCCCGCCGCCGCGACGTCATCCTCGCGACCAAGTTCGGCAGCAACCTCAAGGGCGAGAATGGCGAGGACTGGGGCGCGCGCGGCTCGCGCCGCTACATCCGTCGCGCCGTGGAGCGCTCGCTCAAGACGCTGCGCACCGACTGGATCGACCTCTACCAGCTGCACTGGCCCGACCCCGCCACGCCCATCGAGGAGACGCTCACGGCCCTCACCGAGCTCGTGCGCGAGGGCAAGGTCCGCTACATCGGCTCGTCCAACCTCAAGGGCTGGCAGGTGACGGACGCGGAGTGGACGTCGCGCACGCGGGGGCTGGAGCGCTTCATCAGCGCCCAGAACGAGTACAGCATCATCGGGCGCGGCGTGGAGGAGGACCTGGTGCCCGCGCTGGAGCAGCACGGCATCGGCCTGCTCCCCTACTTCCCGCTCGCCAGCGGCCTGCTCACCGGCAAGTACAAGCGCGGCGGAGGCACGGAGGGCTCCGGCCGCATCCAGCGCTGGAAGAAGATGAACCCGCTCTTGAGCGACCAGGTGTTCGACGTCGTGGAGAAGGTGGAGGCCTTCGCCCGCGAGCGCTCCATCACCCTGCTCGACGTGGCCATGGGCGGTCTCGCCTCGCGGCCCACCGTCGCCTCCGTCATCGCGGGCGCCACCTCCGTCGAGCAGGTCCGCGCCAACGTCCGCGCCGGCGCCTGGAGGCCCACCGCCGAGGACTGGGCCGCGCTGGAGAAGCTGCTGCCCCGCGGCGCCGGAATCACCGTCAACGAGCACCTCTACGCCTGACGCGCGCTCGCGGCCCCGGGGAAGGCCCGGGGCCCGGGGGCCTACAGCTTGATGACCTCCGTGCCCCGGCGCGGCAGGTCCACCCGGAACACGGTGTACGGCCCCTGCGTCCCGGACTCCACCTCCACCCGGCCATGGTGGGCCTGGATGATCTGCTGGACGATGTAGAGCCCCAGCCCCAACCCGCCGTCGCGCCCCCGCCGCTGGGAGCCGCCCCGGAACGGGTCGAACAGGTAGGGCTGGAGCGCCGGGGGAATCACCCCCATGTTGCGCACGCTGAACGAGACGGCGTCCGCCTGGGTGCCATCCAGCCGCAGCTGGACGGGGGCGCTCGCGTCGCCGTGCTGGAGCGCGTTGCCGATGAGGTTCGACGCCACCTGCGCCAGCCGATCCGAGTCCCAGTCCCCCACCAGGTCGCCATCCAGGGACACCTCGATGGGGTGCCTGGGCGACGAGGACTGGTGCTCCTGCACCATGCGCTGGACCAGCACGCCGAAGTCCGTCTCGCCGCGCCGCAGGGGGATACCGCCCGCCAGCCGCGCCCGCGCCAGGTCCAGCACGTCCTCGATCATCCGCCCCATGCGCTTGCCGCTGGCCAGCATCCGCGCCGCGCTCCGCCGCACCGCCTCGTCCTCCGAGCGCCGCTGGAGCAGGTCCGCCGCCGTGAGGATGGCGCTGAGCGGGTTGCGCAGGTCGTGCCCCAGCACGGCGGTGAACATCTCGTTGAGCCGCAGCGTCTCCGTCAGCTCCTCCAGCTGCCGCGCGAGCTGCTGCTTCTGCCGGTGGAGCTGGAAGAAGACCTCCGCCTTGTTGCGCAGGACCAGCGGCTCCAGCGGCTTGTAGAGGAAGTCGACCGCGCCCGCGTCGTAGCCCTTGAACAGGCGACGCTTGTCGTTGGAGCCCGCCGTCACGAAGATGATGGGGATGTGGCGCGTGCGCTCCATGCCGCGCATCAGCTCCGCCAGCTCGAAGCCATCCATCTCCGGCATCTGCACGTCGAGGAACGCCAGCGCCACGTCGTCGTGCTGGAGCAGGAGCTCGAGCGCGTCCGCGCCGGAGCGGGCCTGGAGCACGTCGACGTCGTCACGGCGCAGCAGCGCCGCGAGCGCGATGAGGTTCTCCTCGAGGTCGTCCACCAACAGGCACTTCACCCGCGGCGGCACGGTCTGCTTCCCGGGAGCGTTCACCGCCTACTCCTTCTGGAAGATGCGATCTTCCCGGTCGACGACCGAGAAGGCCGACTCATGCTGGGAGAAACGCAGGGACTCGCGGGCCCCCAGGCCCAGGAAGCCCTTGCGACACAGGGAGTCCTTGAACAGCCCCAGCGCCCGCTCCTGGAGCTCGCGGTCGAAGTAGATGAGCACATTGCGACAGGAGAGCAGCTGGACCTCGGCGAACACGCTGTCGGTGGCCAGGCTGTGGTCGGAGAAGACGATGTGTTTCCTCAACGCGCGGTCGAACACGGCGTTGCCATAGGCCGCCGTGTAGTGCTCCGACAGCGAGCCACGGCCGCCCGACTCCATGTGGTTGCGCGTGAAGGTGGCGATCCGGTCCACCGCGTAGACGCCCGCCTCCGCGCGCTGGAGCGCCACGGGGTTGATGTCCGTCGCGTAGATGAGGGTCCGCTCCAGCAGCCCCTCCTCCCGCAGCAGGATGGCCAGGGAGTAGACCTCCTCGCCGGTGCTGCACCCCGCCACCCAGAGCTTGAGCGACGGATACGTCCGCAGGAACGGCACCACGCGCTCGCGCAGGGCGCGGAAGAAGGAGGGGTCCCGGAACATCTCGCTCACCTGCACGGTGAGGTAGTCCAGCATCGTGGGGAACAGCGCCGGCTCGTGGAGGACGCGGTCCTGCAACTGCGACAGCGTACGGCAGCCCAGGCTCTCCGCCGCCTGGAGCAGCCGGCGCAGCAGCGACTGCGGCGCGTAGCCACGGAAGTCATAGTGGTACTTCAGGTAGATGGCGTCGAGCAGCAGCTTCAGCTCGATGTCCAGGTCCTTGGCATCCATGGCGCGACGACGTCCCTACGCCTTGGGCATCCACACGCGAATGAGCGACAGGAGCTTCTCCACGTCGAGCGGCTTCGCGATGTAGTCGTTGGCGCCGGCCGCCAGGCACTTCTCCTGGTCGTCGCGCATGGCCTTGGCCGTCAGGGCGATGATGGGCAGCTTGCGCCACTCCGCCCGCTTGCGGATCTCCCGCATCGCCGTCAGGCCGTCCATCTCCGGCATCATGATGTCCATCAGCACCAGGTCCACGCCCTGCGCCGACTGCGCCAGGGCGCTCGCGAGACGCTCCAGCGCCTCGCGCCCGTTGCGGGCGATCTCCACCTTGACGCCCCGGGGCTCCAGGACGCTGGAGAGGGCGAAGATGTTCCGCACGTCGTCCTCCACCACCAGGATGCGCCGTCCGTCCAGCGCGGCCTCGCGATCCCTCGCCACCTGGAGCATCCGCTGACGCTCCGGGGGGAGCTTGGACTCCACCTGATGCAGGAAGAGGGTCACCTCGTCCAGGAGCCGCTCCGGCGAGCGCGCCCCCTTGATGATGATGGACTTGGAGTGGCGGCGCAGCTGCTGCTCCTCGTCTCGCGTGAGCGAGCGGCCCGTGTAGACGATGACGGGCGGGAAGGAGACGTCCTCCAGCTCCGCCATCTTCTCGAGCAGCTCGTAGCCGCTCAGGTCCGGCAGGTTGAGGTCCATGACGATGCAGCCATAGGTCGTCATGCGCAGCCTCTCCAGCGCCTCGCCCGCGGTGGCCACGCCCTCGATGACCACGTCCTCGCTCTCCAGCAGCTTCTGGATGCTCTCGCGCTGCCGCGCGTCGTCCTCCACCACGAGCACGCGCTGCACGCCCGGGGTGAGCTTCGTCTCCAGCTTGCGCACCGCCTCCATCAGCTGCTCGCGGCGCACCGGCTTGAGCGCGTAGCCCACCGCGCCCCGCTCCAGCGCCTCGCGCGAGGCGTCCGTCACGGAGATGACATGGACGGGGATGTGCCGCGTGCGGGAGTCCCTCTTGAGCTGGTCCAGCACCATCAGGCCGGACTGGTCCGGCAGGTTCATGTCCAGCAGCACGGCGCTCGGCTGATAGGCGATGGCGGCCTCATAGGCCGTGCCGCCCCGGTCCGTCACCACGCAGAGGAAGCCCAGCTCCCGGCACAGGTCGCGGAGGATCTCCGCGAAGCGCGCGTCATCCTCCACCACGAGGATGAGCCGCGCACCGGGCGTGAGCCGCTCGCGGTCATCCTCCACCGGCGCGTTCGAGACCGTCAGCGGCCCCCGCGCGGCGGGCGTCCCCTCCGCGGGAGGCAGCGCCATCATTCCCATGGCGGAGCGCACCGTCGCGGGCTCGGGCACGGGCTGCGCCGAGGTCGCTCGCGTGGGCGCCGACGCGGGGAAGACGCTCGGGAGCGTGAGGGTGAACGTGCTGCCCGCGCCAGGCGTGCTCTCCAGCGACACGTCCCCGCCCAGCAGGCGCGCCAGGTCGCGAGAGATCGACAGCCCCAGCCCGGAGCCTCCGTACTTGCGATGCGTGCTCCCGTCCGCCTGGCGGAACGCCTCGAAGATGACCGAGTGCAGGTGGGCCGGGATGCCGATGCCGGTGTCCCGGACGGAGAAGGCCACCCGCCCCACGCCGGCCGGATGGACGCGCAGGGACACCTCGCCCTGCTCCGTGAACTTCAGCGCGTTGGACAGCAGGTTGCGCAGCACCTGCCCCAGGCGCTGGGGGTCGGTCTCCACCGACTCGGGGCTCCCCGGCTCCACCCGGACCGAGAAGGCGATGTGCTTCTCCCGGGCGAGCACGGAGAACGGGCGCGACACCTCGTCGACGAAGCGCGAGAGGACGACCTGCTCCGGCTGCACGTCCACCTTGCCCGCCTCGATGCGCGACAGGTCCAGGATGTCGTTGATGAGCCCCAGCAGGTCGTTGCCCGCGGAGGCGATGGTCTGCGCGAACTTCACCTGCTCGGGGGTGAGGTTGCCGCCCTTGTTGTCCGCCAGCAGCTTGGCGAGGATGAGCGAGCTGTTGAGCGGCGTGCGCAGCTCGTGGCTCATGTTGGCGAGGAACTCGGACTTGTAGCGGCTGGTGCGCTCCAGCTCCGCCGCCTTCTCCGTCAGCGAGGCCTGGGCCTCGGCGAGCGCGTCGCGCTGGCGCTCCAGCAGCCGCGTCTGGGTCTCCAGCTGCGCGTTGGTCTGCTCCAGCTCCGCCTGCTGCGCCTCCAGGCGGCTCTGCGAGTCGCGCAGCACGCGACTCTGCTCCTCGATCTCCTCGTTGGAGACGCGCAGCTCCTCCTGCTGCGCCTGGAGCTCTTCCGCCTGACGGCGCGTCTCCTCGAGCAGCGCCTCCAACCGCGTTCGGTCGTTGGCCGCGCGCACCGACGTGGCGATGGACTCCGACACCCGCCGGAGCAGCTCCAGGTCGGAGGGGTGCACGGCGTGGAGGAATCCCAGCTCCACCACGGCCAGCACCTTCCCATCCACCAGCGCGGGCACGACCAGCAGGTGGCGCGGCGTGCCCTGTCCCAGCCCGGAGGAGATGGGCAGGTAGCCCTCCGGCACGTCCCGGAGGTGGAACACCCGCCTCGCCTGGATGGCCTGCCCCACCAGCCCCTCCCCCGGGCGCACCGCGGGCTCGCGCGCGGTGAACGTCGCGGGCAGCCCATAGCCGGCGAAGCGCTGGTAGTGCTCCGCGCCATCCGCCAGGTAGATGGCCCCCACCTGGGCATCCAGGTACTCCGCCAGCTGCTGGAGCACGTTCCGCCCCAGCTCCTCCAGCCGCTGGTCGCCTTGCATCCGCTCCGCCAGCAGCATGTGGCCCCGCTGGACCCAGGCGTTGATGGCGCCGGCGCGGAAGTCGCGGGACGTCATGTACGCGGAGGCGCCGACGAGCACGAGCAGCAGCGCGGCGCCCAGCCAGGAGACCGCGAGGGCCATGGTGGCCGAGCCCTGGAACTCCTCGCCGCGCGTGTCCAGCAGGCGGCGCTCCTCGTTCTCCATCTGCTCGACGAGGGTGCGCACGCGGTTCATCAACGCGATGCCCTCGTCGGTGCGGACCCGGGCCAGCGCCGCCTCCTCCCGGGCCTGCTGCTTCGCGTCGATGGTCTGCCGCAGCTCCGCGAGCTTGGCCTCGACCAGCGGCCCGAGCGTGTCCAGCCGCTGGACCTGGAGCGCGTTGTCGGCCACCAGTCCACGCAGCCGCGCCAGCTGCTCGGGGAGGCTCCGGCTGGCCTCCGCGTAGGGCTGCAGGTAGGTCGCGTCACCGGTCAGCAGGTAGCCCCGCTGGCCCGTCTCCGCGTCCTTCAGCGAGGACAGGAGCGTCTTCAACCGCTCGACGACCTCCATCGTGTGCCGGACCAGCTCCGCCGAGGACGCCTGCGTCCGGAGCGAGCCGTACGACAGCACCGCGATGGCGAGGATGGCGACCGCCGCGAGCATCAGGCCCACGAAGGTGCCCCTGGGCAACAGCGGCCCGAAACGCTGGGCCCGCGTGGAGCCAGGGCCTGACTTCGAGGAGGACGCCGTCATCGCGACCTCCACTCGATGACGGCCCCAGGGAGGCCTGGAAACGAAAGCTGGCGGACGACGTATCCGCCCCTACGGCACTGGAGAACACCTGTCATGAAGAGCGCGTCCGATGCGGGGAGAAGAGACGCAACCGGGCCCCGACTAGCACAGCCCCGACGACACGCCCGCTCCGCGACGCGCCGGTGCGCGCGCAATGTCGGCTTCCTTACGCTCGACGGCCGGCGGCCCTCCACCCCGCGGCGAGGACCTCACTCCCCGTCTCCGTCGGGAGAGACTTCCAGCCCACCCGCGCCCGTGGAGCAGGCGGGCCCACCGCCGCCCGAAGGCGCGGAGGATGTCTCAGCGCTCCACCCGCCACACGCGCAGGGCCGTGTCCTGGCCCGACGTCGCGAGCAAGGTCCCCTCCGGGCTCCAGGACACCCCCGACACGGTGCCGTCGTGGAAGCCGATGACCTGGCGAGAGAGGTCGGACGCCGTCGCGTTCCAGACGAAGACCTGCCCCCCCGCCCCGCCTCCGCCCACGCGGCTCCCATCCGCGCTCCAGGCCAGCGCGTAGGGCGGGAAGGCCGCCGTGGACTCCGCCACGAGCCGCCCCGTGGCGACCTCCCGGAGCGACAGCCCCGGCCGCCCACCCACGGCGACGAGCGTCCCGTCCGGACTCACCGCCGCCGCCAACGACACGGCGTCGACGCCCGGGTCGACCGCGTCGAGCCGCTGCGTCTGGCTGTCCCAGATGCTCCAGTTCACCCCGGAGTAGACGACGACGAGGTAGCGCCCGTCCGGCGTCCAGCGCAGCGCCAGGACCTGCTGCGAGCCATCCGGGAAGCGGTACAGCTCCCGGCTGGTGGCCACGTTCCACACCTTGATGACGCCGCGCTGGGTCGTCAGCAGCGACGAGCCGCCCACGCTCGCCATCAACCGCCCGTCCCCGCTCAGCGCCACGCGGTAGACCTCCAGCGTCGCGGCGGACGTGCCGGGGTCGTGTCGATACGGGAGCTGCGCGAGCGTGCCGTCCTCGGCCCGCCAGATGCGCACCACGCCGTCATCGCCCCCCGTCACCAGCCGCGTCCCATCCTGGCTCCAATCCAGCGCGCGCACGCGCTTGCCCTCGTGCGCGGAGAGCGTGCGCAGGGCCTCGCCGGAGGGCCCCCAGAGCTGGACGTTCCCCTCGTAGCCGCTCGACGCCAGCATCGCTCCCGTGGGACTCCACGCGGCGGACTCCACGACCAGCGAGTGCGCCAGCAGGTCGCGTCGCTGATACGTCCCCGCCTCGAGGTCCAGCGAGAGGATGTCGAGCACGGTGGGCAGGTCGTCCACCACGACCAGCTCGTCGCGCGTGGGATGGAAGCGGAGGGCGTCGAAGCCCATGGACGACGGCGTGGGGGGCTCCCGGCTCGCGTCCACCCGCGGCTTCCCCGAGGCCGCCTCCAGCACGACCAGCGTCCGGGAGGAATCCCCCATGGCCAGCCAGCGTCCGTCCGGGCTCCAGTCCAGCAGCGTGACCGCGCCCCCGCGCGCCGGGTACGTCGCCTCCACGCGCGCGTCGCCGACGTGGTGGATGACGACCGCCTCGAGCCGTCCCACGGCGAAGCGGGCGCCGTCCGGGCCCCACGCGAAGCTCCTCGCATCCGTCAACAGCGATTCGGGCTTCGGCTGGCCGAGCACGTGGACCTCCACCCACGGAGCGAAGGCCGGCCCCGCCTCCAGTCCGAGTCGCGAGCCATCCGGGCTCCAGGCAATCCGGCGCACCACGCCCACCGCCACCAGGGGCTCCCCCACCGGCGTGCCCGTGGCCACGTCCCAGACCCAGACCTCCGAGCCACCCTCCACCGCGGTCGCGAGCCGGCCCCCGTCCGGGCTCCAGGCCAGCGCGCGCACGTTCCCCAGGGGGCTGGCCCATTGCCGCAGCGGCGCCCCCGTCACCGGGTCCAGCACGATGACCGTTCCATCCGTCAGCCCGGCGGCCACCTCGGCACGCACGGGGTGCCACGCGGCGGCGAGGAAGCGGGCCTCCTCGATGCCGGGAATCACCCGCGCCACGCGGCCGCTCGCCACGTCCCAGACGCGCAGCACGCTCCCCGAGAGGCCGCCATCCACCACGACGAGGCTGGCGCCGTCCGGGCTCCACGTCGGAGTGCGGGGCAGCGTCGCTCCCGTGCGCTGCCACGCCAGCGACGCGTCGACCTCGGGCGCGAAGCGCGCGGTGACGACCTTGTCTCCCTCCAGCGTGAACACGCACCGCCGGTTCGCGTCGTCGCACGCCGAGCCCCCCAGATAGCGCCAGCCCGGATCGGGCGTGGCGTCCAGCACCACGACCGTCCCAGGGGCCAGCCGGGTCGAGCAGGTGCCCGCGCAATCCAGGCCCACCGCCGCGGCGGTGAGCCTGCCATGCCCCACCACCTCGACCTGGAGCGACCACGTGCCAGGCGGTGACGCGTCCGCCACGGTGAAGGTCGACGCGGGAGACCACTCGCCCGTCAGGCCATGGACATCCACGGCCCGGCAGCGCGCCTGGAAGCTGCCTTCGCGCGCCATGGGCACCGCCACCTCGGCCCGGGCGCCGCTCTCGACCTGCTCCGACGAGGCCAGCGGGCCTCCCGCGCCCCAGTCGAAGACATACGTCACCGCGTCGCCATCCGGGTCGCTGGCCGAGCAGCGGAAGCGCATGGACTCCCCTGGCTCGATGATGGCCCGCTCCAGCTCCAGGAGCGCGCTACCAGGGGGCCGCGAGACGGTCTCGGGCCGGCGCAGCGACTCGCTGGAACACCCGCCCCATACACAGACAAGGACCCACCACCCGACGAGGCCCCTCAATCCGACACGCGGGTCGTCGGAGAAGACAGGACGAGACGCCATGCGCACCCCTCCGGCGCGCCGGCCCACGTCGCGCCACGCGTCTCCCTAATCCCTTGCGTCTCTGCTGTCAAAGCCGGACGCGACACCTTCCAGAGCTCGCGCAACGGTTTCGACGCCGCGGCGCGCCGCCGACGCGGGGCGCCTCCACGGTCAGGGGCGGGAGCGGCCCACGTCCGTGACTCCCTCGCGAGGAGCCAGGGCCATGACGACGCAGATTCGGGACAGCATCCGCTACCAGGGGCGTTTCTTCTGCATCGAGGAGGCGACGGGCGTGGGGATGTTCACCCCCGCGTCGCACGGCCTGAAGCCCGTCCCCCTCGCGACGGCCTGTCATCGGGGCTTCGTCTGTAGCTTCTCGCTCACCGACGGCACCCTGCGATTGGAGGCATTGCTCCTCGGCATCGACCCGCTCTCCCGGCTGCGCATCAAGTACGGCAAGGCAACGCCGCTCCTCGGACGGCCGCCGCAACTGGACGAGCGGTTCGGCAACGCGGCCGTGTATCCATCGCTGGACTGGCCCGTGCCCCTCACCGGGGGGCTGCGGCTGGGGGCGGGCTTCATCCACCGGTCACTCCTCGCCCCGGACTTCGACCCGCTCTGGCCCTACGAGGAAGCCCACGAGCTGTGCTTCGAGGACGGCGCGCTCATCGAGGCGCATGACCGCACGGAGGCGCTCGCCCGTCTCAGGCAGGCGCACCCGCTCCCCGCCCGCCGCGACCTCGGCCGGGAGGCGCATCACGCGCTGCTCTCCCAGGTCTTCCCTCTGACGACCTGAGCGCCCGACCGCATGGGGCGGGGAACACGTCCGCGCCCCACGCGGCGGAGCCGCTCACCCCGCCGCCCGGCGACGCTCCTGCTCCGCCATGTAGAGGGGGTGCTCCTCCGCGATGGCCCTGGCCACGCTCGGACGCTTGCGCAGGCGCGCATGGTACGCCGCGAGCGCGGGCCACTGGGACAGCTTGAGGGGCGTCGCGGCACACCAGTTCAACACGGTGACCAGGTACGCATCCGCGACGCTGAACTGGTCCAGCAGGAACTCGCGCCCGGTCAGGTACTGGTCGAGGAACGCGAAGCGGGACAGGCCCTTCTCCAGGACATACGCCTTGACGTGCTCGGGGGCCTTCCGGTCGAACACGAGCGAGAAGATGCCCTTGTGCAGCTCCGTGCTGACGAAGGACAGCCACTGCTGGGCCAGGGCGCGCCCCCGGGCATCCTTCGGCATGAGCCCCGCCTCCGGACTCAGCTCCGCCACGTGCTGGAGGATGGCGGCGTTCTCCATCAGGACCTCCCCCGCGTCGGTGCGCAGCGTCGGCACGAGGCACAGCGGGCTGATGGTCGTGTAGTCCTCTCCGTCATGCGTGCGCTTCGTCAGCGAGTCCACCTCCACGAACGTCGCGGAGACTCCCGCTTCGTACACGGCGATGCGGGCGGCCATCGAACAAGCCAGCGGCAGGAAATAGACCTTCATGAAGGGCTCTCCAGACAGGGACTCCATTCCCGGGTTGGGAACGGGTGGACTGTCCCTCCCGGGCATGGGATGCGTCCAACGCATCGTTGGCATAGACTCGATGCATGAAGGACATCGCCCCGCTCCCCAGTGCCCGGCTCGACGTGAAGGACCTGCGAGTCGTCCTCGCCCTCGCGTCCGCCGGAACCACGGCCCAGGCCGCCTCGCTCCTCCACCTCACGCAGCCCGCGGTGAGCCGCGCGCTCCTCGTCGTGGAGGAGAAGCTGGAGACACGCCTCTTCGACCGGACGCCGCGCGGGCTCCTGCCCACCGCCGCGGGCAAGCAGCTCATCACCGGGGCGTCACGGCTGCTCGTGGAGCTGGGTGACCTGGAGCAGCGCGTGCGCGCCCCCACCAGCCTCCCGATGCGCCTGCGCCTGGTCTGTGGTTGCTACACGGCCTATCACTGGCTGCCCTCCACCCTGCTCACCCTCCGGCAGAGCGTCCCGGGCCTGGAGCTCGAACTGGCGGTGGAACACACCAAGGACCCCATCCCCGCGCTGGTGGAGGGCGACATCGACGTGGCGCTCGTGACGACGTCGACCATTCCTCGCGAGAAGCTCGGCTCGCGCGCCCTGTTCACCGACGAGCTCGTCTTCGTCGTCGCCTCCACCCACCCGCTCGCCCGGAAGAAGACGCTCACCCGCGCGGACCTGCTGGCGCACACCCTGCTGAGCTCCCCCACGCCGGAGCGGGAGGGACACTGGTTCATGAACAGCGTGTTCGGTCGCGAGCGCCCTCGCCTGCGCTTCGAGCGCCTTCCGCTGACGGAGGCCATCCTCGACATGACGCGCGCGGGGCTCGGCATCGCCATTCTCTCGGAGTGGATCAGCGCGCCCCACCTGCGCGGTGGCGGCCTGGTCGCCAGACGGCTGGACTCGGGCCCCCTGCAGCGCACCTGGAGCATCGCGTACCGGCGGCAGGTGGAGGCCCCGGCGCTCCGGCTCGCCTCGGCGCTGGAGCGACTCGCGCCCACGCGGCTCGCCGTGGGCTGAAACCGCGCGCGCCGCCGGGGTGGGACCGGCGGCACGCGCCCCTTTCCCGACCTACTCCACCGTGGGCGCGGGGGCGTTCACCGGCTCGGGAGCCTCGGCCGGAGGCCGGACGATGACCTGGTCCGGCGTGGGCCGCTGGCGGCGATGGAAGGGCGCCAGCTTCACCGCGCGGCCCGTGCGCGCGGACTCCTGGAGCGCGACGATGACGCGCACGTCCGCCAGCCCCTCCCAGCCAGAGGGCTCCGGCTCGCGGTCCTCCAGCACGCAGTCGGAGAAGTAGAGGAGCTGCGGCGCGAACTGGTCCGCCACCGCGAAGGTCCTCTCCTCCGTCTGGCCGTCCACCGTCAGGAAGTGGCGGCGCTCCTTCTCGTAGCCAAACCCCGGCTCCACCCGCAGGTCTCCCCTGGCGCCGACGACACGGTAGGTGGAGACCGCCGACGCGGCGTGGCTGATGCCGAACTGCGCCAGTCGACCGCCGGAGAAGCGCAGGAGCGCGAAGGCCGTGGCGTCCACGCCCGAGAAGCGCGGGTCCTGGTCTTCCTGCGTGAAGCAGCTCACCTCGACGGGCTCGTCCCCGAAGATGTAGCGCGCGGCGTTGATGGGATAGGGCCCCTCGTCCAGCAGCGCCCCGCCGCCCACGTCCTGACGCGTGCGGATGTCGCCCCCTCGCGTCTGCTGGGTCATCAGCGCGGAGAACATCGTCACGTCCCCCAGCCGGCCGGAGCGCACCACGTCGATGGCCCCCAGGTTGGCCTCCTCGAAGTGGAGCCGGTAGGCGATCATCAGCTTGACGTCGTTCTCCTCCGCGACGCGAATCATCGCCTCGCAGTCCTCCACCGTCGTCGCCATCGGCTTCTCGCAGAGGATGTGCGCCCCCGCGCGCGCCGCCCGTTCGGTGAAGGCGCGGTGCATCGTGTTGGGGAGCGCGATGTAGACGACGTCGATGTCCGCGTCCCGGATGCCCTGTTCCAGGGCCTCGTACCCCTCGCACAGCTGGACGCCGTACTGCTTGCGGAGCGCGTCGCGCTTGGTCGGGTCCGAGGAGAAGATGGCCACCAGCTCCGAGTTCTCCGTGGCGTGCTGGAACGCGGGCAGGACCGCGACCTGGGCGATGTTGCCCGCCCCCACCACCGCATATCGGACCTTCCTCGAACCGTCCCGAGCCATGGAAGACACCTCCCCTTGTCGCAGACCCTGGGAACCCGGGCGGCGGACCACAACCCCCACGCCGAGGCGCCCTGCTCCGTCCGCCCGCGAGGCAGGCATGCGGGCGCCCCATCTCATCTGGTCGACCCGAGGCCGGTGGGCGCCTCGCCGCGCTCACCGGTCCCGCGCCTGTCATGGCCTCCCAGGTCGTCGACAACTCGAGTCGTCCCTGGCTAGACATGAGGCTCGAAGGGGGACGGAACCATGCCTGGCGCGCCGACTCAGCCCACGCAGACGCCCATCGAGGTCGACCCGCTCCAGGCGCCGCGCGGCGACGCCTCGGGGGACCCGCGGACGGACCGCCGGGTGGAGAGGTTCAAGGGTGCGCTGTCCCGCTTCGCGGTGGCGCTCGACAAGACACGGGAGGCCCTCCAGAAGGCGGCCTCGCGCGAGGTGGTGAGGACCCTCACCGTCCGCTTCGAGCGCCTCACCGACGAGGTCCCTCCTCCCCGCGACTCGACCGAGGAGCCCGTCCATGACCCGACAGCCCCGCGCACGCTCACGCGGCTGGACGGGAAGTAGCCCCGGGCCGCGCGCTCCCCGGCTTCGAGACACAGTCCCGGGCGAGGCTTCAGACGGGCCAGGGGATGGGCCGCCCGTGCGCCCGGACACGGAGGGACTCCCGCCCCGAGCGACGGTCCGGGAGGTGTCAGGCTCGCTCGCGTGAACCCTTTCACGGGGGCACGGAGGTCCTCACCTTCCTCCTGGGTTGGCATCCAGGAGAGAGCCGATGAGCGAACGAGCGCAGGCCAGGGCGGCCGTGGTGAGGCAGAAGGGCGGGCCGTTCCAACTCGAGGACGTCACGCTCGAGGAGCCCCGCGAGGGCGAGGTGCGCGTGCGCATGGTCGCCACCGGCATGTGTCACACCGACATGATCGTCCGTGACCAGTTCTATGCGGTGCCGCTCCCCGTCGTCCTCGGACACGAGGGCGCCGGCATCGTCGAGCGGGTCGGGCGCGGGGTTACCAAGGTGGCGCCCGGAGACCCCGTGGTCATCGCGTTCGCGTTCTGTGGCAAGTGCGACCTGTGCGCGACGGGGCACCCCGCTTACTGCCGCGAGTTCTACGGCCGCAACTTCGGCGGAGGCCGGATGGACGGCACCACCGCCACCCAGGCCCAGGGCAAGCCCCTCCACGACCACTTCTTCGGACAGTCGTCGTTCAGCACGCTCGCCATCGCCACCGAGCGCAACGTGGTCAAGGTCCGAAACGACGTCCCGCTGGAGCTGCTGGGGCCGCTGGGCTGCGGCAT
>Ga0164243_10009500_pt1 | contig 14146 bp, 15 predicted proteins | sample OricompcompostOP_FD_108781 | JGI IMG/M metagenome (GOLD analysis project Ga0164243, IMG submission 108781) | Organic Plus compost microbial communities from Emeryville, California, USA - Original compost - Organic plus compost (OP) | ecosystem: Engineered > Solid waste > Mixed feedstock >... | reverse complement strand
GGCCTGGGCCCGGGCGGCGGCGCGGTCAGCGCAGCAGCCGCAGGGCGCCGGGCACGGCCGTGACGGTCACGGGCAGGTCCAGCGCCCGCTCCCCGTCGGCGTACGTGGTGATGCCCTCGGCGGCCAGCTCGACGGTGCGGACCCGGTAGCTGGTCACCAGCGGGTGCCGCACGTGGGTGCCCTGGTAGATGCTCGGCTTCACCCGGATCAGGGTGCGCCGGTCGAACCGGCCGCCCACCACCACGTCGAGCAGGCCGTCCGCCGGGTCCGCGTCGGGGCAGATCCGCATCCCGCCGCCGTAGCTGGGGCAGTTGCCCACGGCCACCAGCACGGCGTCCAGTTCGTGCGCCTCGCCGTCGAGGCGCAGCTTGTAGCGGCGGGGGCGCAGCCGCGCCAGCTCGACGAGGATCGCCAGGTCGTACCGGCGGGGCCCGCGCGGCCAGCGCATCCGGTTGGCCCGCTCGTTGACGATGGCGTCGAAACCCGCCGCGAGCACCGCCCCGTACCAGCGGGGCGGACCGGTCGGGCCGGTGAGGCGGGCGAGGTCCACGGGGCTGGTGCGACCGGCGCGCAGCGCCCCGGCGATCACCTCGGCGGCCGCGAGGGGATCCGGCGGGTATCCGGTTTCGGTGGCGAAGTCGTTGCCGGTGCCCGCCGGCACCGGCGCGAACGGGATCGACGTGCCGGCCACCGCCTGCACCGCGCGGTGCACGGTGCCGTCCCCGCCGACCGCCACGAGGGCGGCCACGCCGCCGGCGACCGCCGCGTGGCAGACCGCCTCGGCCTGCTCGGCGCTGTGCGCCTCCAGCAGCCGCACCTCCCGGCCCGCGCCGGCCAGCCGGGACAGCAGCGGCGCGAGCAGGCCGCGGTGGCGGCCCCGGCCCGCGCTCGGGTTGGCCAGCACGGCGACGGGCCCGTCGGGGTCGACGGTGGGGTGATCGTCCGCGGTCACGGCGAGCAACCTACCGGTACGGCGGAGGCCGCCCCATCCGGGCGGCCTCCGCTGTTCGCACGTGTCGCGCCGGCGTGTCCGCCGGTGCCGGTGTGGTGACCCAGGGTCAGGTCATGTCGTCGTAACGGCGCTCGATCGGCGCGGGAGCCGCGACCGGCTCCGGTGGCTCGATCGGGCCGGACGCGTCGACCCGCTGCCCGGCCTCGACCGGTTCGGCGTCGAGGTCCAGCGGCGACACCTCGTCGTCGGCGATCCCCGCGTACATCTCCTTGCCCCGCCCGCGCCGCCTGTCGTTGAGGAACGCGACGCCCACCGCCGCGAAGTAGAGCGCGCAGAGGCAGACGGCGAGGGCGGTCATCCCGAACGGGTCCGGCGTCGGCGTGACGACCGCGGAGAACGCGAAGAACACGAACACCGCGATCCGCCACCACCCCAGCAGTCGCTTCCCGCTGGCCAGCCCCACGAAGTTGAGCATGAGCACGATCAGCGGGAACTCGAACGCCACCCCGAACAGCAGGATCAGGTTCGTGACGAAGGAGATGTAGCGGGTGATGTCCAGTGTCGTGGTGACGTCCCCGCCGCCGGAGACGTTGAGCAGGAACTCCAGGCCCTTGGAGGTGACGAAGAAGGCCAGCACCGCGCCCGCCGCGAACAGCGGCGCCGCCAGCCCGGTGAAGATGTACGCGTAGCGCCGCTCGTGCCGGTGCAGACCGGGCGCGATGAACGCCCACAGTTGGTAGAGCCAGATCGGTGCCGCGATGATCAGGCCGACCCAGAGCGCCACCTTGAGCTGGAGGAGGAACAGGTCGGCCGGGCCGAGCTGGACGAAGTTGCAGTCGCCGTTGGCCAGCCGGGCCTTCGGCAGGTCGCAGTACGGCATCTGCAGCACGTGCAGCACCCGACCGGCCACCGCGACCCCGACACCGAAGCCGACCAGGATTCCCAGCGAGGCGCGGAACAGGCGGGTGCGCAACTCCCGGATGTGCTCGATGAGCGTCATCGAGCCGTCGGCGGCCCGCTGGAAGTTGCTGGGGCCGCGCTTGCGCAGCGCGAAGGCCACGGGTCTCGGGCCCCTCGATCAGTTGTCGCGGACGCGCTGCACCGGGTCGGCGACCGGCTGCTGCGGCGGGGCCTGGTACGGCGCGGCCTGCGGGTGCTGCTGCGCGGCGTTCGGCGGCAGCGGCTGGTAGCCCGCCTGGGCGTCGGCCTTCTCGGCCAGGTCGCGGTCGTCGTCGTGCAGGCTCTTGGTCTCGGCCTTGATGATCCGCAGCGAGCGGCCCAGCGAGCGGGCCGCGTCGGGGAGCCGCTTCGCGCCGAAGAGGAGGATCAGCACGACCACGAGTACGGCGATGTGCCACGGCTTGAGGGCACCCATGGGAAGCTCCAGTCGCTCTGTGAGACAGCAAGGGGTGTGTCGGAGCCCATCGTACGTGCGTATCGGCTCGATGCCACCCACCGGGGCGACGGTGGTTCGTCCCGGCCGGTGAAGTCTTGACCAACCCGGGATGTCCCGTCAACAGGCAGTCACCGATCGTTTCCGCGCGAAACGGGGCAGAACCGCGCCGCCACGCGAAGATCATCGGGTCGGGGCGTCACCCCCGAGTGGACCGTGCGACCGGTCCCGGTCACCCGCCTCGCTTCGCCTTGATCAGCTCGATGCGCCGCTGGGCGGTGGCCAGCTGGTCCTGGAGCGCCTCGGCCCGCTCCTGCAGCGCCGTGGCCGCACCGGCCAGCTCCTGCGCCTCCGCCTGCCGGCGCTGCAACGCCACCGCCGCGCGGCGCAGGCCGGGCAGCCGGCTCAGCACGCCCCGGACGGCCACGGCCAGCACGACGAGGGTGGCGAGCACCACCGCGAGCACGATCCACCACAGCACGGCGGTCAGCCTACCGGGGGCCGGCGGCGACCGCCGGGTCGGCGGCCGAGGGTTCCGGGTCACGCCGGGCCGTGGGCGCCGGTCGGGCGTACGCGTCCAGCGCGGCGGTCGCCGCCGCCCGGACCTGCTCGGCCAGCTCGGCGGGGGCGACCACGGCCACGTCCGGGCCCAGCCCGAGCACGAAGCGGCGCGCCCAGGCCAGGTCGGTGACCCGCAGGGAGACCAGCCACTCGTCGCCGTCACCGGCCTCCACCCGCTCGCACGGGTAGTACTCGGTGATCCAGCGCTCGCCGCGGCCGATCCGCAGCGTGATGAGCGGCAGGTCGGGCGAGGGACGGAACACCCCCTCGCTGAGGTCGTGGGGGCGGGCCTGCGGCGGCACGACGGCCGGCTCGTCCAGCTCGGTGACCGCGTCGATCCGGTCGGCCCGGAACAGCCGGACCGCCTCGGCCCGGCGGCACCACGCCTCCACGTACGCCCGGCCGCCGACCATCAGCATCCGCAGCGGGTCGATGGTGCGTTCGGTCGTCTCGTCGCGCGCCGCCGTGTAGTACGTGATCCGCAGCGCCCGGCCGCCCTCCACGGCCGCCCGCAGCTCCTCCACCCGCCGGGTGTCCGCCGGCAGCCGCACCTCCACCGGCGCGCCCACCAGGTCGGCCGCGTTCTCGATCTTGGCGAGGGCGCGCTCCACGGCCTCCCGGTTGGTGACCCCCGGCGTCTCGGCGAGCATCCGCAGCGCCACCACGAGCGCGAGCGCCTCGTCCGGCGTGAGCCGCAGCGGCCGGTCGATGCCGGCGTCGTACGTGATCGTCACCCGGTCGCCGTCGAACGCCATGTCGATGAGGTCACCGGGGCCGTAGCCGGGCAGCCCGCACACCCAGAGCAGCTCCAGGTCCTCGCGCAGCTGCCGCTCGGTCACGCCCAGGTCCCGCGCGGCCTCGGCGAGCTCGATGCCGGGCCGGGCCAGCAGGTAGGGCACGAGGTTGAGCAGCCGGGCCAGCCGGTCGGCGGAGGTGCGGGAGCCGCCGCGGGCGGCGGGGCGCGTCATCGGGGGCCTCCCGCGGCCGCCAGGTCCTCGTGCCGCGCGGCGAACTCCTTGAGCCGCTGGATGACCGCCTCACGCACCTCCGGCGGGTCGAGCACCCGCACGTCCGGCCCGTAGCCGACCAGGTGCGCGGCGAGCGAGTCCGGGTCCGCGTACGGCAGCACCAGCCGGTCTCCGTCCGGCCCGGCGGCGACCTCCACCGCCCAGCGGCGCAGCCCGGCGGCCCGGCCCGGCGCGGCCAGCACGGTGGCCCGCCCCGTCCGCTCCACCGGCCCCGACCAGCGGGCGACGTGGCTGATGAGGTCGACCCCCGCCGGCGGCTCGTAGCCGCCCGGCTCGCCGGTGACCCGTACCGGGCCCACCACCCGGGAGAGCCGGAAGCAGCGGGTCGCCTCCCGGTCCAGGTCGTGCCCCACCACGTACCACCGGCCGCGCCAGCACACGACGCCCCACGGCTGGAGACGGCGGTGCGTCGGGGCGTCCCGGTCGGGCACCCGGTAGTCGAAGGCCACCTCCCGGCGGTCGCGGGCGGCGGCGGTCAGCGGCGCGAACGCCGGGTCGACGGTGACCATCGGCTCGAGACCGAGCGTGGCCTGCGGGTCGACGTCCACCCCGGCGGCACGCAGCTTCGCGAGCCCCGACGAGGCCGCGGCGGCCAGCCCGGCGTGCTGCCACAACCGCGCGGCGATGCCCACGGCGGCGGCCTCGTCCGGTTCGAGGGGGATGTCGGGCAGCGCGTACTCCCGGCGGGCGATCCGGTAGCCGGGCTCGCTGTCGAAGACGCTGGTCGTGCCGGTCTCCAGCGGGACGCCCAGCTCGCGCAGCTCGGCCTTGTCCCGCTCGAACTTGCGCTGGAACGCCTCGTGGTCACGCGCGTCGTTCGGATCGTGCTCGTAGCCGGGCACGGTCGCGGCGATCTGCGCGGCGGTCAGGAAGCGCCGCGTGGAGAGCAGGCAGATCACCAGGTTGACCAGGCGTTCGGTACGGGTACGGGACACGCATAGACGCTAGCAGCCGCCGCGGCGGAACCGTGCACCCGCACGGTCGGCGTGTGGTGGACGCGAAGGCCGTCGCCACGGCGGCCGATCTCCAACCGGGTGCGGGTGGTCCCCCGCTCGCCGCGCGGACCGCCCGCCGCTGGCCATAGGGTGGCCCCATGGCCCAGCCGGAGGTCAAGAGCGAGAGCGTCGGCACCGTCGTCGTCGCGGGCGCCGCCAACCTCGCCATCGCCGGGGCGAAGCTGGTCGCGGGCCTGATCTCCGGGTCGGCCGCCATGCTGTCCGAGGCCGCGCACTCGGTGGCCGACACCACCACCGAGGTGCTGCTGTTCATGGCCCTGCGCCGCGGCGCCCGCCCGGCCGACGCCCGGCACCCGTTCGGCTACGGCAAGGAGAGCTACGTCTGGGCGTTCTTCGCCGCCCTGTTCACCTTCGTGGCGGGCGCCGGCTTCGCGATCACGCACGGCGTCACCACGATCCTCGTGCACGAGCACAGCGGGAACTTCCTCGTCTCGTACGTGGTGCTCGCCGTCTCGTTCGCCATCGAGTCGGTCTCGCTGACCCGGGCCGTACGCCAGGTGCGCCGCGAGTCCCGGCGCTGGCGGACCACACCGCGCCGCTACCTGCGGCTCACGGCCGACACCACCCTCAAGGCGGTGTTCCTGGAGGACAGCGCCGCCCTCATCGGCCTGCTCCTGGCCGGGGCCGGCGTCGGCCTGTCCGAACTCACCGGGGACGAACTGTGGGACGGCATCGCGTCCGTACTCATCGGTCTGCTGCTCCTGACCGTCGCCGCCACCCTCGCCTACAGCAACCTGTCGCTGCTGGTCGGCCGCGCCGTCCCGGAACGGCTGCGGCACGAGATCGAACACGCCCTGGCCGGCCTGCCGGAGGTGCAGCGGATCGACACCCTGCTCACCATGCAGCTCGGCCCGATGGACATGCTGGTCGCCGCCAAGGTCGACTTCCGGGACGAGGCCACCGGCGCGGCCATCGAGGCCACCGCCGACGAGGCGGAGCGGCGGCTGCGGGAACGCTACCCGGAGATCCGTTACCTGTTCCTCGACCCGACCGGGTCGCTTCCCGGCCGCGGCGAGCGCGGACCGGAGCCGCCGCTGCAGGACGGCCCGATGGATCCCGGGCTGCGCTGACTGTGAGCATGGCGGGGTCCCGGGCCGCGCCGACCGCGGGCCGGCAACCCGCCCGAGCCGCGCCGACCGCGGGCGGCGACCTCCGGGGCTGCGCCGACCGCGGGCGACCCCGCGCCCGGCCCCGGCGGGCCGCGCCGCTAGCGTGCCCGTCATGGTGCGATGGCGGTCCGGGACGGTGTCGGCGCTGCGGCGGCGGTGGGCCGGCGCGGTGGAACTGGACGTGGCCCTGCCCGACGGCACGACCATGCGGGCGCTCGCCTACCCGCACCTCGTCGGCGAGCCGCAGCCGGGCGACCGGGTGCTGCTCAACGCCGGCGCGCTGCTCATGGGCCTCGGCACCGGCGGGTACGCCCTCGTGGTGGCCCTGCCCGACCGGCTGCCGCCGGACCCGCCGCAGGCCGCCGTCACCCGCGACGCGGGGCACCTCGTGAAGGCCCGCTACACCCCGCTGCAACCGATCCTGCTCGGGGTCGACGAGGAGGCCTCGCCCCACCGGGCCGTGCTGGAGGCCGCCGAGGACCTCGCCGGCCTGCCGGTGGTCACCGCCGACCTGCACTCGGCCCTGCCGGCGATCCTCGCCGGCGTCCGGGCCGACGCGCCGCACGCCCGCGTGGCGTACGTGCTCACCGACGGCGGCGCCCTGCCCGCCTGGTTCTCCCGCACCCTCGCCGGGCTGCGTGACGAGCTGGCGGGCACCGTCAGCGTGGGACAGGCGTTCGGCGGCGACCTGGAGGCGGGCACCCTGCACAGCGGGCTGCTCGCCGCCCGCCACGTGCTCCACGCCGACGTGGCCGTCGTCGCCCAGGGCCCGGGGAACCTGGGCACCGGCACCCGCTGGGGCTTCTCCGGGGTCGCCGTCGGCGAGGCCGTCAACGCCGTGGCCACGCTCGGCGGCCGCCCCGTCGGCTCGCTGCGCATCTCCGCCGCCGACCCCCGCCCCCGGCACCGCGGCGTCTCCCACCACAGCCTCACCGCGTACGGCCGGGTGGCCCTCGCCCCCGCCGACCTGGTGGTGCCCGACGACCTCGACCCGGCGCTCGCCGCCGAGGTGGACGCGGCGCTGGCGCCGCTGGCCGCGCGCCACCGGATCGTGCGGGTACGCACCGACGGGCTCGACGCCGCGCTGCGGGCCAGCACCGTGCCGCTGTCCACCATGGGGCGCGGCCTCGACGCCGACCACGCGTACTTCCTCGCCGCCGCGGCCGCCGGCCGCCACGCGGCCGCGCTGCTCGCCTGACTCAGCCCACGACCGACCGTTTCACCTTCGGCAACGCCTCGATCATCTCCCGGGGCAGGTTGAGCGTGTCCGCCACCACCTGGGCCGGCGTGAGCGCCATCCACTGGGCCAGCGAGATGTCCTCGAAGCGCGGCTTGCGGAACATCTCCAGGAACACCAGCGGCTCGGAGCCGAGGTTCTCGATGTAGTGGCCGTACGCGAACGGCACGTACCCCACGTCGCCGGCCCGGAAGTCGAACGTCCGCGCCAGCCCGCTGCTCGCGAAGACCCCCATCCGGCCCTGCCCCGAGATGTAGTACTGCCACTCGTCGTCCGTCGGATGCCAGTGCAGTTCCCGCAGACCCCCGGGGTCGATCTCCACGAGCGCCGCGCAGATCGTCGTCGACGCGGCGAAGTTCGACACGTCCGCGACCCGGACCCGGCCGCCGGGGAAACGCTGCGGCTCCTGCGCCAGCATCCGGTGGCTGAACGTCCGCGGCACGTCCCCGGTCGGGCTGATCACCCGGTCCTGCTCCAGCGGCGGCGGCACCTGCCCCGCGAAGATGTACTTCTCCCGCTCCGGCAGGCGCTCCAACTGCTCCGGCGTCCAACCGAAGTTCTTCGCCAGCACCTCGCGGGGCGTGTGCGCGAAGAAGTCGCTGATGAGGAACGTGCCGTTCTCCGAGAACGCCCCGTCGTCGAACACCAGCAGGAACTCCACCCCCTCGTCGAGGGCCTGGATGTGGTGCGGCACCCCCTGCGGGAAGAACCACAGGTCCCCCGCCCGCACGTCGTCCAGGAACGTGCGCCCCTCCTGGTCGACGGCGCTGATCCGGCAGCTGCCCCGCAGCACGTACGCCCACTCGGACTGCTTGTGCCAGTGCAGCTCCCGGTACGCGCCCGGCTCCAGCGCCATGTCGACACCGGCCAGCTCGGTGGCGATCGGCAGCTCCCGCTGGGTGACCTCACGGGTCCACCCGCCCCGCTCGATGCGGGTGTGCGCGTCGGAGAACGAGAACCGCAGGTTCGGCAGCGTGCCCGCGTCCGTCGGCGGCGGGGTCAGCAGATCCGGGTTCTGCCGGTCCCGCAGCACGTCCCGTGGACCCGTGTCGAGCCAACCCCTGCCGTCCCACTGCGGCTGGGGCACCGTCGTCGTCTCATCGGCCATGCGTCGCCTCCCGCGTCGTGGCGTCCCGGTGGCCGCCGGCGCGGGGTCGTACGTGGCGCTGACCGCGCGGCGGCGACGCCGGCCGGTTACCCGCCGGGGCGACCCGCCCGGGCCAACCCCTGGCCCACCCGGGTCACGCCCACCCCTCCCCCTCCCTCCCCGCCGCTCCCCGCCCCTCTCCGCGATCTTGCACTTTCGGCCCCGGCATTTGGGGCGAAGGCCGCGAAACAGGGGCCGAAAGTGCAAGATCGCCGGGGAGACGGGGGCGGGGCGCGCGGGGCGGGGGGGCGGGGCGCGCGGGGGCGGTCAGACTAGGAAGATCAGGGCGAGCCAGCCGCCCACGATCAGCACCAACGCGAGCGCCAGCACCCAGGTCGGCACCGTGTACTCGCCGCGCCGGTTGCGCTCGATCTCGGCACGGATCTTCTCCCGGCGGCGCTCGACCCAGTTCAGGCGCTGCTTGCCGCCCTCGGGAGGCTCGGGACTCGAGGATGTCGTCATGGCCCGGCCAGCCTACCGGGCCGGTCCGCTCGACGGCGCGCGCCACCGCCGAGCCGACCGCCCACGGGTCACATGCTGGCGATCAGCCGCTCGACCCGCTCGTCGTACGCCCGGAACGGGTCCTTGCACAGCACGGTCCGCTGCGCCTGGTCGTTGAGCTTCAGGTGCACCCAGTCGACGGTGAAGTCCCGCCGCTTCTCCTGGGCGTGCCGGATGAACTCGCCCCGCAGCCGCGCACGGGTCGTCTGCGGCGGCGTCTCCTTCGCCTCGAAGATCTCCGGGTCGGTGGCCACCCGGTCCACCTCGCCGCGCCGCTCCAGCAACGCGTACAGGCCGCGGCCCCGGCGCAGGTCGTGGTACGCCAGGTCCATCTGCGCCACCCGCGGATGCGACAGCGGCAGGTCGTGCTTGCGCTGGTACCGCTCGATGAGCCGCAGCTTCGTCACCCAGTCGATCTCCCGGGCCACCGGCTCCAGGTCACCCGTCTCCACGGCCCGCAGCACCCGGCCCCACAGCTCGACCACCCGCTTGGCCGTCTGGTCGCCGCCCCGCCGCTCCACGAACTCGGTCGCCTTGGCCAGGTACTCCTGCTGGATCTCCAGCGCGCTGATCTCCTTGCCGGACGCGAGCCGCACCTTGCGCCGGCCGGTGATGTCGTGCGACACCTCGCGGATCGCCCGGATCGGGTTCTCCAGCGACAGGTCCCGCATCACCACCCCCGACTCGATCATCCGCAGCACGATGTCGGCCGTGCCGACCTTGAGCAGCGTCGTGACCTCGTTCATGTTGGAGTCACCGACGATCACGTGCAGCCGGCGGTACCGCTCGGCGTCCGCGTGCGGCTCGTCGCGGGTGTTGATGATCGGCCGGCTCCGGGTGGTCGCCGAGGAGACGCCCTCCCAGATGTGCTCGGCCCGCTGGGACAGGCAGTACACCGCCCCGCGCGGCGTCTGCAGCACCTTGCCCGCCCCGCAGATCAACTGCCGGGTGACCAGGAACGGGATCAGCACGTCCGCCAACCGGCCGAACTCCCCGTGCCGCGACACCAGGTAGTTCTCGTGGCAGCCGTACGAGTTCCCGGCCGAGTCGGTGTTGTTCTTGAACAGGTAGATCTCACCCGCGATGCCCTCGTCGTGCAGCCGCTTCTCGGCGTCGACGAGCAGCCCTTCGAGGATCCGCTCGCCGGCCCGGTCGTGGGCCACCAGGTCGACCACCGAGTCGCACTCGGGCGTGGCGTACTCGGGGTGGGACCCGACGTCCAGGTAGAGCCGGGCACCGTTGCGCAGGAACACGTTGCTGGACCGGCCCCAGGACACCACACGGCGGAAGAGGTAGCGGGCGACCTCGTCGGGAGAGAGCCGCCGCTGCCCGCGGTAGGTACAGGTGACGCCGTACTCGGTCTCGAGGCCGAAGATTCGCCGCTCCATGGTGTGACATTAGCCGCCCGGAAGCCCGATTGGGCAGCGCTCATGTCCGCGGACCCACGACGGCGCGGCCCGACCGTGCCCGCCGGCCCGGCGCCGCCGCCCCGCCGGGCACGTCGCCACCCGTGAAGATCCTGGTCACCGGCGGTCCATCGACCCGGCGTACGCGGCCGTCGCAGTTGGACGAGACGATCACCGACACCCGCCGACACAGAAAACCGGACCGCCCGGCGGGAGGAGAAACTCCCCGCTCAGGCGGCCCGGCTCGCTCGCCCGCCGGCCGGATCCGTCAGGAACCGGCCTCGTCGGAGTCGCGGCGCTCCAGGTCGGCCGAGGCGGCCGACGTGGTCGGCTTGTGCGCCTCCTCCGTCGGCACGGTCGGCGTCTGCGGACCGCCGGCCGGCTCCTCCCCCGTACCCGCGCCGCCGTCCAGCAGCGACGTCAACGCCGCCCCGGTGATCCGCCGGAACGTCCGCCCGATCCGGCGCCGGTCGAGGACCGCCACCTCCAGCTGGTTCGCCGCTATCGTGCGGGCCGCGCCGCCCTCGCCGCCGACGCTGCCCAGCGCCCGCACGGCCACCTGCACCGCCTCACCGAGCGACATGTCCGGCCGGTGCTCCGACTTGAGCACCCCGGTGATCGCCTCGGCCTGCCCACCCATCGCCATCCGGCCCGGCTCGTCGTTGACCGAGCCGTCGTAGGTCAGCCGGTAGAGCTCGTCGTCGTCGGGCGTGGCACCCACCTCCGCCACGCAGATCTCCACCTCGAACGGCTTCGACTGCTCGGTGAAGATGGCGCCCAGGGTCTGCGCGAACGCGTTCGCGAGGGCCCGCCCCGTGACGTCCCGCCGGTCGTACGACAGGCCGTTCAGGTCGGCCATCCGCACGCCGGCGCGGCGCAGGTTCTCGAACTCGTTGTACCGGCCGACGGCGGCGAACCCGATCCGGTCGTAGATCTCACTGACCTTGTGCAGGGCGCTGGAGAGGTTCTCGGCGACGAAGAGCACCCCGCCCTCGTAGCTCAGGACCACGGCGCTGCGCCCCCGGGCGATGCCCTTGCGGGCCAGCTCGGAACGGTCGCGCATGATCTGCTCGGGCGAGGCGTAGAACTGCATGGCCACGGCGGCTGGTTCTCCTTAGCGCTGTGCGGACGACTGCTGACGGTGCGGACGGGCTCAGCCGCCCGGGTTCTCCATCCGGGCGGAGACCACGGCCTCCGCGATCGCCGCCGTCTCGGCGTCGGTGAGCCGGTGGGTGCCCTCCGCGGTCGCGGTCATCACCACCGGGTAGATGCGACGGGTCAGGTCGGGACCGCCGGTCGCCGTGTCGTCGTCGGCGGCGTCGTAGAGTGCCTCCACGGCCAGCCGGACCGCGTCGTCGATGGACAGCCCGGGCCGGAACCGCTTCTTGAGCGCCGACTTCGCGAAGAGCGAACCGGAGCCGATGGCGTCGTAGCCGGTCTCCTCGTACGGGCCGCCCGTCACGTCGAAGCTGAAGATGCGCCCGGCCCTCGCCGGGTCCGTCGCGGCCAGGTCGAAGCCCGCGAACAGCGGGATCACCGCGAGGCCCTGCATCGCGGCGCCGAGGTTGCCGCGGATCATCGAGGCGAGCCGGTTGGCCTTGCCGTCGAGCGAGAGCATCGCGCCCTCGATCTTCTCGTAGTGCTCCAGCTCCACCTGGAACAGTCGCATCAGCTCGATGCCGATGCCGGCGGTGCCCGCGATGCCGACCAGCGAGTACGCGTCGGCCGGGTGCACCTTCTCGATGTCCCGCTGCGCGATCAGGTTGCCCATCGTGGCCCGGCGGTCGCCCGCCATGACCACGCCGCCCTCGGCGGAGATCGCCACGATCGTGGTGGCGTGGGGGGCCATGTCGGCCGCCATGCCCGGAGGCAGGGGCCGTCGGCCGGGCAGCATCTCGGGTGCCACCTTGCTCAGGAACGAGGTGAAGGAGGACGTCCCCGCGTTGGTGAACACATCTGGTAGACGCCCGGATGGATCAAAACCCGCTGCCACGTGGTTCCTCTCAGGTACGTGATCGCCCTGGCCAGCCTGTCCGGACTGTCCCGGAACTGGCCAAGACCACCGTTGCAGTTGAAGCAGAGTATCCCGCGCACCCATCCGGTGCGATGATCGTGGTCCAGATGTTCCGGATCGGGGTCGCCGCAGACCGCGCAGACGCCGCCCTGCTCCGCGAGGAGCTCCTGGAACTCCTTCGCCCCGATCCCGTACCGCCGGCGCAGGTGGTACTCCCGGTTCCCGCCGTACAGTCGCTGCTTCGTCTCTCGAGTCCTGCGGTTGTGGCAGGGCTTGCAGTACGTGGCGTAGCCCGAACTGTCAGAGCGGTTACGCGGGAAGTCGGCCACGGGCTTGACGGTTCCACAATCGGCGCAGAAGCGGTGCCCTTCCGGAACTTGCCGCGCCGGCTTCACCTCACGACCGTGCCTCTCCCTGACCCGCTTGGCGTAGCTGGCCTTGGACCGCGCGTTGAAGCACGGTTTGCAGTAGCTGCCGCGACCGCTGGGACGCTTGCTGCTCGCACAGAAATCCTCGAGCGCCTTCCATTCCCCGCAGTCGCGGCGCCGGCGCAGGCCGTCGTGATCATCGAGGGGAAGCGGCATGTCCTTTTCACCCCGATATGATCACTGACCTCCCTTCTGTACGTATCCCCTCACGAACTCTTCTGCGTTCTCCTCGAGGACGGAGTCGATCTCGTCGAGCAGGTCGTCGACGTCCTCGGTGATCTCGGCGTGCCGCTCGGCAACCTCGGGGTTGGCCTGCGCGGTGACCTCCTCGACCTCCTCGTGCGACTTGCCGTGCTGGGTCTGGCCGCCTTCTTGGGTCGCCATGGTTGCCTCCTCCACGATCGCCTGCGATCAACTTACCTCGCGCGGACGACGAAAAGCCCGTCGCGCGCCGGGTTCCGGCGCTCCGACGGGCTTTCCGACATTCGGCTCAGCCGCCGGTCAGCGTCTCCAGCAGGTCCTTGGCGCTCTCGCACCGGTCGAAGAGCTCCCCGACGTGCTTGCGGGTGCCGCGCTCGGGCTCCATCATCGGCACCCGCACCAGCGACTCCCGGCCCACGTCGAAGATGACCGAGTCCCAGCTCGCGGCGACCACCTCGGAGGCGTACTGGGCCAGGCAGCGACCGCGGAAGTAGGCGCGGGTGTCCTCCGGCGGCTCGGTCATCGCGGTGCGGGTCTGCTCGTCGGTGAGCAGCGTCTTCATCGCCCCGCGCGACACCAGCCGGTGGTAGAGCCCCTTCTCCGGCCGCACGTCGGAATACTGCAGGTCGATCAGCTGGAGCTTGTGCGCGCTCCAGCCGAGCTTCTCCCGCTCCCGGTAGCCCTCCAGCAGCCGCAGCTTGGCCACCCAGTCCAGCTCGTCGGCGCAGAGGAAGGCGTCGCGGCTGAGCCGGTCGAGCACGCTCTCCCACCGGTCGAGCACGTCGGCGGTCTGCGCGTCGACGTCGCTGCCGTAGCGGTCGTCCACGAAGGACCGGACCCGCTCCAGGTACGCCCACTGCACGTCGAGGGCGGTCAGCCGGCGGCCGTCGCGCATCCGCATGAGGTGCTTGAGCGACGGGTCGTGGCTCACCGCGCGCAGCTCGCTGACCGGGTCGGCGATGCCGAGGTCGGGGCCGAGCGCCTTCTCCTCGATCATGGTGAGGATCAGCGCCGTGGTGCCGACCTTGAGGTACGTGGAGATCTCCGACAGGTTGGCGTCGCCGATGATGACGTGCAGCCGGCGGTACTTGTCGGCGTCCGCGTGCGGCTCGTCGCGGGTGTTGATGATGGGCCGCTTGAGGGTGGTCTCCAG
>Ga0164243_10009499_pt1 | contig 14146 bp, 10 predicted proteins | sample OricompcompostOP_FD_108781 | JGI IMG/M metagenome (GOLD analysis project Ga0164243, IMG submission 108781) | Organic Plus compost microbial communities from Emeryville, California, USA - Original compost - Organic plus compost (OP) | ecosystem: Engineered > Solid waste > Mixed feedstock >... | reverse complement strand
GGGCGCTGGAGCCGCAGCGCGGAGAGGATCGCGCGCGTCGCCGGCGAGCGGTTGATCGTGTAGAAGTGGATGCCGGGCGCGCCGTTGGCGAGCAGCTCGGCGCACTGCAGCGTCGCGTAGGCGACGCCGAGCTCGGCGACCGCCTCCTCGTCGTCGCCGCGCGCCTCCAGCGCCTCCAGCAGCGCCGGCGGGATTCTCGAGCCGCCGAGCGCGGTCATCCGCTTGATGCCGGCGGTCGAGATGATCGGCATGATGCCCGGCACGATCGGCACCTCGATCCCGGCCGCGCGCGCCCGCTCGACGAAGCGGTAGTAGACCTCGTTGTCGAAGAACAGCTGCGTGATCAGCACTCTCGCGCCGGCCTCGACCTTCTCCTTCAGGTGCGCGAGGTCGGTCTCCGCGTCCGGCGCCTCGGTGTGCACCTCCGGGTAGCAGGCGCCGACGAGGCAGAGGTCCGGGTAGCCGGCGGCGACGAGCTTGGTCAGGTCGGTCGCGTAGGAGAGGCCGTTCTCGACCGCTCTGAACTCGGTCTCGCCCCTGGGCGGGTCGCCGCGCAGCGCGAGCACGTTCTCGATCCCCGCGTCGCGCATCTGCCGCAGCGCGGCGTGCAGGTCGTCGGTCGTCGCGCCGACGCAGGTGAAGTGGGCCATCGCCTCGAGATCGTGGTTGTCGCGGATTCTCGAGACGATCTCGATCGTCTTCGAGCGCGTCGAGCCGCCGGCGCCCCAGGTGACGGAGACGAAGGCCGGCTCCAGCGGCCGCAGCGCCTCCAGCGCCTCGAACAGCTTGCGCTCGCCCTCCTCCGTCTTCGGCGGGAAGAACTCGAAGGAGAAGACCGGATCGCCTCCGGCCGCGATGATCTCGTCGATGCGCATGGTCCGAGCAGTCTAGGCGAGCGGGCCGTCCCACAGCCACATGCCGAGCCGGCCGAGCGGCCGGTAGCCGAGGCCGGCGTACAGCCGCTCGCCCTCGTAGCTGGACTCAAGCGTCGAGCTGCGCATGCCGCGGGCGCGGGCGTCGAGCAGCGCCGCGCGCAGCAGCCGGCCGGCGATCCCGCGGCGCTGGTGGGCGGGATCGGTCGCGACCCACTGGACCATCGTGTTGGCGCCGTGGTCGAAGGTGACCAGGCAGGCCGCGGCGGCGCCGTCGACGCGCGCGACGTAGCGGTGGAAGCAGCGCTTGCGTAGGCCCGCGAAGGCGGTGCCGAAGGCGCCCGGCAGCTCGCCGTTGGCGCGCTCGTTGAGCGTCGTGATCTCGACCGGGTGCGGGTCGCGGTCGATCGTCAGCTCGGCGGCGCCGGCGCGCTCCGACAGCTCGCGCTCCGGCGCCAGCTCGTCGAGCGCGAGCGCCATCGCCATCGGCTCGTACTCGCGCATGTGGCCGGCCGCCTCCAGCAGCAGCGGGCCCTGCTCGTCGCCGGGCAGCGTCCACACCATCCAGTGGCTGATCGCCGCCGCCGCGTAGGCGTCGGCGAGCCGCGGCAGCGCCGCCCGCAGCGCGTCGTGGCGGTCGAAGACGACGCAGTTGACGATCGACTGCGTCGGCGCGCCGGGCGTCAGGAAGGCGGTCACGCCGTCGAGCTCGAGCACGCGGCCGCCCGGCGCCGCGGGCACCTCCGCGCGGTAGAAGGCGCGCAGCGTCGCTGTCAGCGTCTCCAGCACCGCGAACGACTAGACGGCGACCCAGCGCTCAGGGTCGCCGGGCTCGCGCCGGGCGGCGCCGATCGCCTCGAGGTGGCGCAGGTAGCAGAGCGTCTCGGCCAGCAGCCAGGCGGCGGCGTGGAGCGCCTCTCTGCCGTGGACGTAGGGGACGATCTCGTAAGCGGTCAGCGGCTCGCCCTCGATCGCGACGGCCGCGGCCGCGACCCGCTGGGCGACCAGCTCGCGGTTGGCCTCGATGTGCGCCTGCACGTCGGTGAAGGGGCGCGCGTGACCGGCGAGGCAGAGGCGCGGCAGCGGGTCGAGCGCCTCGATCGCGTCGAGCGAGCGCAGGAACTCGCCGACCGGGTCGGGCGTCCAGCCGTAGTCGAAGTAGAGCGAGATGCGGCCGAGCAGGTGGTCGCCGGAGATCAGGATGCGGCGCTCGGGCTGGTAGAGGCAGACGTGCGAGGGCGCGTGGCCGGGCGTCTCGACGACCTGCCAGAAGCCGTGGTCGGTCTCGACCTCGATCCCCGGCAGCAGCGCCAGGTCGGGCGGGATCACGCGCGCGATCCCCGGCTGCTGCTCCTTGGCGATCTCGGCGTAGCGGCGCAGCACCAGCTCCGGCACGCCGGAGGTGCGGCCGATCTCCAACCGCCGCTGGACGGCCTGCTCGGGATCCTCGACCGAGCGCGTCGCGTGCTCGTAGTTGGGGTGCATCCACAGCTCGCAGCCGGTGCGGTCGACGATCGTCGCCGCCTGCCCGTAGTGGTCGGTGTGGGCGTGGGTGCAGACGAGCAGCCTGACGTCGTCGAGGCTCAGGTTGACCATCGACATCGCCCGCTCCAGCTGCTCCAGCGAGCCCTCCTCGTGCATGCCGCAGTCGACCAGCACGATCCCGTCGCCCGCTCTCAGCGCCCACGCGTTGCAGTGCGGCACGCCCGGCCAGGGCAGCGGCAGGCGCAGACGCCAGATGCCGTTGAGGACGCGCTCGCCGCGACCCAGCTCCCGCTTGCGCGTCGGTTCGGACATGCTCAGCCCACCATATAGGCGCGCGACGATCGACCGCTGCGCGATCCCGCCGCCCGCGACGCACCGCTTCCAGGCGTGACCCCGGCAGTCGCGCAGCAGGTAGGCTGGCTGGACAGCCAAGCGAGGGGAGGGCCGCATGGGATCAGCAGCGCAGACGCAGGCGGAGGCGACCGAGGCGGTCGCGCTGCGCTACTTCGCCGCCGTCGCCGCGCGCGATCCCGATGCGATGGCCGCCTGCTGGCGGGAGGGCGGCGTCGACCGCCTCCACGGCCAGGCGACGCTCGTCGCGCCGGACGAGGTCCGCTCGTACTTCTCCGCGCTGTTCGCCGCCTTCCCCGACCTCGCCGTCGAGGTCCTCTCGACCACCGCCGACGCCGACCGCTGCGCCGTCCGCTGGCGGCTGACGGCGACCTTCGCCGGCCCCGGCCGCTTCCAGGGCTTCGCCCCCACCGGCGCGCGCGTCTCGTTCGAGGCGGTCGACGTCGTGCAGGTCGCAGACGGGCTCGTCGTCGGCAACGACGCCTACCTCGACGGCGCCGACGTCGCGCGCCAGCTCGGCCTGCTGCCGCCGAGAGCGTCCGGCCAGGAGCGCTCGATGACCGCGCTCGTCAACGCCCGCACGAGGCTGGCCGGGCGGATCGCGGGGGCGCCGCCGGAGCGGATCGCCGACGGCGTCTGGGTGCTCAGAGGCGGGCTGCCGAGAAAGCTGATGAACGTCTACCTGCTGGAGGAGCCGGGCGGCGGCGTGACGCTGTTCGACGCCGGCGTCGCCTCGATGACGCCGGCGCTGGCGGCGGCCGGCGCGCGCATGGGCGGGATCAGGGGGATCGTGCTCGGCCACGCCCACCCCGACCATCGCGGCGCCGCCGCCGGTCTCGACGCCGACGTGCGCTGCCACGAGGCCGACCGCGCCGACGCCGAGGGCGACGGCGGCGTCCACTACATGGACCTGTCGAAGCTCGACCTCCACGGCCGGCTGCTGATGCCGCGACTGCTGAGACACTGGGACGGCGGGCCGCTGACGGTCGCCGGGACGGTCGCCGAGGGCGACGTGGTCGCCGGCTTCGAGGTCGTCCACCTGCCCGGCCACGCGCCGGGGCTGATCGGCCTCTGGCGCGCCTCCGACCGGCTCGCGCTCGCGAGCGACGCCTTCTACACGCTCGACCCGCAGACCGGGATCGCCGGCGACGTCCGCCTCCCCCACGCCGCCTTCAACCACGACACCGAGCAGGCGCGCGCGTCGCTGCGCAAGCTGGCGGCGCTGAGACCGGCGGTCGCCTGGTCGGGCCACGACAGCCCGCTGACCGGCGACGTCGCCTCCGCGCTGCTGCGCGCCGCCGACGCCGGGTAGCCTTCGGCGCCAGATGGGACGCCGCAGCCGCCAGCGCGACAAGGCCGACAGACTCCAGGCGCCGACGAGCGACTACGCCGACGCCGAGGGCAACGTGCTGACGCTGCGCGGCGCGCTCTCGCCGGCGACGCGGCGCCAGTACGCGGAGGTCGTCGGCGGCTCGCCGCTGTCGGCCGAGGACGCCTGGCAGCGCGCGGTCGAGTTCCTGTTCGAGCGGCTGGCTGTGCGCTGGACGATCCACGACGTGCCGATCGAGAAGCAGAGAGAGCTGCTGCAGCGCTACCGCTTCGCCTCCCAGGAGGAGCGCCGCTGGATCCGCGACACGCTGCGCGCCCACCTCGCCGAGTGGTTCCCCGACATGAGAGCGCCGTGAAAGACTCGCCTAGCGGCTCGCCTTTCATTGCGAGAACTCGCCAGAGGCTCCTTCTCGCGCTGGAGGCGTCGCGTGTGGCGTGACGCCGACACCGACGCCTTCGCCGAGCTGCTGGCCGGCTACTGCCTCGAGATCGCGCCCGGCCAGCAGGTGCTGGTGCGCTCGACGACGCTGGCGGCGCCGCTGCTGCGCGCGCTCCAGCGCTCGATCCTCGCGCGCGAGGCGTGGCCGCTGCTGCGGCCGGCGCTGCCGGGGATCGACGAGGAGTTCTACGCGCTCGCGCGCGACGCCCAGCTCGACGGCTACGCGCCGCTGGCGCGCGCCGAGGCCGAGCAGGCCGACGTCTTCCTCTCGATCCAGGCGCCGGAGAACACGCGCGCGCTCGCCGGCGTCGACCCCGAGCGGCTGTCGCGCGCCACCCGCGCCCGCGCGCCGCTGAGCGAGCTGCGGCTGCGCAAGCGCTGGTGCGGCACGCTGTGGCCGACGCAGGCCGGCGCCCAGCAGGCGGGGATGAGCTTCGACGCCTTCGCCGCCTTCGTGCGCGGCGCGCTCTTCCTCGACCGGCCCGACCCGGCCGCCGCCTGGCGCGAGCTCGGCGCCTTCCAGGCGGAGCTGATCGAGCGGCTGACGCCGGCGCGCACGATCCGCATCGAGGCCGAGGGGACCGACCTGACGCTGTCGGTCGCCGGCCGCACGTGGGCCAACTCCGACGGCAGACGCAACATGCCCAGCGGCGAGGTCTTCACCGGGCCGATCGAGGACTCGGCCAACGGCACGATCCGCTTCACGGTCCCCTCGGCCCCGGGCGGCGTCGACGTCGAGGACGTGACGCTGACCTTCCGCGACGGCGAGGTCGTCGAGGCGCGCGCCGCCCGCGGCCAGGAGTACCTCGACCGCACGCTCGCGACCGATCCCGGCGCCCGCCGCCTCGGCGAGATCGGGATCGGCACCAACGTCGGGATCGACCGCGCGATCGGCGCGATCCTGTTCGACGAGAAGATCGGCGGGACGGTCCACCTCGCGCTCGGCCGCTCCTACCCGGAGACCGGCGGCGTGAACGAGTCGGCCGTCCACTGGGATTTGATCTGCGACCTGCGCGAGGGCGGCCGGCTGAGCGCCGACGGGGTCGTCCTGCAGGAGGACGGCGCCTTCCGCTGAGGCGGAGCCGTCACGAGACGTTCACGTCGGCGTCACAAGCCGGCAACTACATCGTGTAGTAGGCACGCGACGGTACGCGACGTCGTTCCGTACCACTCCAAGGGAGACCTCCCTCACATGAACAAGCGTGCCCTGTCCACCATCGCCCTGCTCGGCGCGACCGGCGCGGTCGTCGCGGGCGGCGTCGCGATCGGCGCCGGCGGCGTCAACGAGGACCAGTCGGCGACGCTCGCCGGCAAGATCGACTCCAACCGCCCGAGAAACGTGATCCTGCTGATCGGCGACGGCATGGGCGACTCCGAGGTGACGATCGGCCGCTACTACGGCAAGGGCGCGGCCGGCCGCCTCAACATGGACAGACTGCCCTTCCGCGGCAGCTCGATCCACTACGTCCTGACGCCCGGCCCCGGCCCCAGCTACGCGCCCAACTACGCCGGCGACTCGGCCCCGACCGCGACCGCGTGGTCGACCGGCAAGCGCACGCAGGACAACCGCATCTCGCAGGCGCCCTCGGTCAACACCAGCACCCCGGGCAGCAACGAGGGCTACAGAACGTACATGGAGATCGCCAAGGCGGAGGGCAAGGCGACCGGCAACGTCTCGACCGCCGAGATCACCGACGCGACCCCCGCTGGTCCCTCCGCGCACATCTCGCAGCGCGCCTGCCAGGGCCCCAACGACGCGCGCGCCACCTGCCCGACGGAGACGAAGGCCGCCGGCGGCCTCGGCTCGATCGCCGAGCAGCAGGTCGACAACGGCTTCGACGTCGTGCTCGGCGGCGGCCGCGCCCGCTACGAGCAGCCGCTGGAGGCCGGCGGCACCACGACGGTCGTCGACTACGCCAGATCGCACGGCTACGGGCAGTACGTCACCGACAAGGCCGGCCTCGCCGGCGTCAGCTCGCTGAGAGACGGCAAGGTGCTCGGCCTCTTCAACGCGTCGAACATGACGACCGAGTACAAGCCGCTCTACGCCCGCACCGACGCCTACCTGACGGCGCAGAGAGACGCCGGCACGCTCGACCCGACCGTCAACGGCGGCGGCGCCGACGTCTCCTGCCAGGACGGCCAGCGCGCCGCCACCAACGAGCCGTCGCTCGCCGAGATGACGCAGAAGGCGATCGACCTGCTCGACGACGACCCGGACGGCTTCGTGCTGCAGGCCGAGGGCGCCTCGATCGACAAGCGCGACCACGCGGCCGACCTCTGCGGCCAGATCGGCGAGCTGCTCGAGCTCGACGAGGCGGTCGGCGTCGCGCAGGAGTTCCAGCGCACCCACCCGGACACGCTGATCATCGTCACCGCCGACCACTCGCACACGTCGCAGATCATCAACGCGGGCTCCAAGCCGGCCACCGGCGCCTCGTACGCGACGGTCAGAACGGTCGACGGCGCGCCCCTGCGCGTCGCCTACGGCACGAAGGACACCGGCAACGGCGCGACCGCGAGCGGCTCGCAGGACCACACCGGCGCGACCGTCCCGGTGTGGGCGTCGGGTCCGCAGGCCGCCAACATCCAGGGCACGATCGACCAGACCGACATCTTCTCGGTCCTCAACGGCTTCGCGCCGAGCAAGATCGCGAAGGGCGAGAAGGGCGATGCGGGCGTCAAGGGCGACACCGGGGCGCCCGGCGCGCAGGGCCCGAAGGGCGACGTCGGCCCGACCGGCGCGCCCGGCGCCACCGGCGCGACGGGCGCGACCGGGGCGACCGGCGCGCAGGGCCCGAGAGGCGCGACCGGCCCCAGAGGCGCGGCCGGCCGTGACGCGAAGGTCACCTGCAAGCTGGTCGGCCGCAAGGGCGTCAAGTGCACGATCGCCTACAAGGGCGGCAAGTCCGTCAAGAAGGCGTCGCTCGTGCGCAACGGCAAGACCGTCGCGCGCGCGAAGGTCGCCCGCAACGGCGCCGTCTCGTTCAAGGCCGCGAAGGCGCTGAAGAAGGGCGCCTACAAGCTCGTCGCCGGCGGCAAGGCGACGGCGCTGACGCTGCGCTAGCGCCAGCTCACCGCCTGACCACGACGCCGCGCGCGGATTCGCTCCGCGCGCGGCGTTCGTCGTCCCGGCGCCGCTCAGCGGACGTTGGCGACGAGCGCGGCGGCGCGCTCGACCGCCTGCTCCTGGTGCGCCTGCAGCTCCTGGTAGGCGAAGCCCTCCGGGTAGACCTGCAGGATCGTGTCGCGGACCTCGGTCTCTACGCCGGCGAGCGCCTCGATCGCCGCCAGCCCGCAGAAGGGCGACAGCTCCTCCGAGTAGCCGCCCTCGTGCTCGAGCACGAGCCGCCCGTCGCAGTGGCGGTCGGCGGCGGCCATCAGCGTCCGCGTCAGCTCGCCGTAGGCGGCCGGCGTCAGCATCATCCGCCCGAGCGGGTCCATCGCGCTGGCGTCGAAGCCGCTGGCGACGACGATCAGCTCCGGCCCGAAGCGGTCGAGCGCCGGCACGACGACGCGCTCGAAGGCGGCGCTGTAGGCGCCGGTGCCCGATCCGGGCGGCAGCGGCACGTTGATGTTGTAGCCGGCGCCGGCGCCGGCGCCGTTCTCCTCGACCGGCCCGGAGCCGGGCGGGAAGTTGCCGTCCTGGTGCAGCGAGATCGTCAGCACCGACGGGTCCTCGTAGAAGGCGGCCTGGGTGCCGTTGCCGTGGTGGACGTCCCAGTCGACGATCGCGACCCGGCCGACGCCGCGCTCGCGCTGCGCGTGCAGCGTCGCGACGGCGGCGTTGCCGAAGAGGCAGAAGCCCATGCCGCTGTCGGCGAGCGCGTGGTGGCCGGGCGGCCGCACGAGCGCGTAGGCGTTGCGGACCTCGCCGTCGAGGACGGCGTCGAAGGCGGCGATCACGCCGCCGGCCGACAGCCGCGCGACCTCGTAGGAGCCGCGCCCGAACGGCGTCGCGCCGTCGCCGCCGTCGCCGCCCCACGCCTCCGACTCCGCGCGGACGCGCGCGACGTAGTCGGGCGTGTGGAAGCGCAGCAGCTGCTCCTCGCTGGCCGCCCGCGGCGCGATCGGCCGCAGCTGGTCGAGCAGGCCGGAGACGGCCAGCAGGCTGTAGAGGCGCCGCTTGCCGTCGGCGTTCTCGCGGTGGCGCACGTCCGGCTCCAGCCAGCCGGCGGCGTCGGCCTGGAACGGCCCGGTCGCGCGGCCCGTGTTGTGCCACAGGTAGCGCTCGTGCCAGACGAATCCCGTCGTCATCGCTCTCCTTCCGTCGCGGGGACGTGCGCGATCCTCCGCCGCGGGCCGCCGGCTGGGAATGGGGAGAACGACGTATTCGCGTCAGAGCCAGCCGGCGCGCAGGCCCTCGCGGGCGGCGCGCACGGCGGCGGCCGCGCGCGTCGGCGCGGCCAGCTTCTCCAGCACCCGCTCGACGTGCTTGCCGGCGGTGCGCGGGCTGATCACCAGCCGCCGCGCGATCGCCTCGTTCGAGTCGCCGGCGGCGAGCAGCGTCAGCACCTCCAGCTCGCGGCGCGTGAGGCCGTGGACGTCGGCCGCCGGCTCGACCGCGACGAGCGCGGTCAGCGCCGGCTCGCGGCAGGCGATCGCGTCGACGCGCGCGTAGCCGCCGCGCTCGTCGGGCCACAGGAAGCGCTCCTCTCCGCCGAGCGCCGCCTCGGCGACCGCCCGGCGCGCGACCTCGAGCGCCGGCGCGCCCGGCGCCAGCAGCGGCGGCCGCGCGACGCCCGGCAGCGGCACGACCGCGCCGCCGGCCGTCAGCCCGATCGCCGGGCGGTCGCCGGCCAGCAGCCGCCGCAGCGCCAGCAGCGAGCCGGTCGCGTCGCACAGCCGCGCGAGCGCGCCGTTGAGCGCGCCGATCGTGTCGCAGGCGAGGTCGGAGGGGTGGCGCTCGTCGTCGACGGAGAGGTGCAGCAGGCCGACGAGGCGTCCGTCGCGGCTGCGCAGGCACATCGTCAGCCCCTCGCGGAAGCCGCTCGGCAGCAGCAGCCGGCCGATCGTCCCCTCGCGCACGCGCGCCCGCTCGGGCACGTCGCGCATCCGCATCGGGCGGCCGCTGCGCGTCATCCCCAGCTCGACGCACTCGGCGACCAGCTCGGCGCCGATCAGATGGCGCGCGACGCCGTGCGAGTAGCCTTCCTGGACGAGGCCGTCGAAGCGCTCGCCGACGGGGTCCCACGCGGCCAGCTCGGCGCCGACGAACGGCACCAGCGGGCGCAGCGCGTCGAGCGCCTCGCGGGCGCGCTCCTCGGCGGAGTCGGGTCGGCCGACCGCGTCCGCGACCGCGGCCGCCGCCCGCAGCGCGGCGCTCTCCATCGGCCCATGATCGCGCACGCGGCTCGCGCGCGCGAGGCGGTTCCGCCGCGGCGGCGAGCGCCCGCCGACGTCGATGTCCGAAAACCACTAGTGGACGACCGCGCGAGGCGCCATCATCGACGACGTGGTCGAGGACTTTGAACAGTGCTACCGGGCCGTCAGCTCCAAGGACGGCCGCTTCGACGGCTGGTTCGTGACCGCCGTCACGACGACCGGCATCTACTGCCGGCCGAGCTGCCCGGCGGTGACGCCCAAGCGCGGCAACGTCCGCTTCCTGCCGACGGCGGCCGCCGCCCAGCGCGCCGGCTTCCGCGCCTGCAAGCGCTGCCGGCCGGACGCGGCGCCGGGCTCGCCGGAGTGGAACCTGCGCGCCGACACCGTCGGCCGCGCGATGCGCCTGATCGCCGACGGCAGCGTCGACCGCGACGGCGTCGGCGGGCTCGCGAGACGGCTCGGCTTCAGCGAGCGCCACCTCCACCGCCAGCTCGTCGCCGAGCTGGGCGCGGGGCCGCTCGCGCTCGCCCGCGCGCAGCGGGCCCACACCGCGCGGCTGCTGATCGAGACCTCCGAGCTGCCGTTCACCGAGGTCGCCTTCGCCGCCGGCTTCCCGTCGATCCGCCAGTTCAACGAGACCGTCAGAGAGGTCTTCGGCACGACGCCGACCGAGCTGCGCCGCCGCTCCGCCCACCGCGGCAGGGTGGGCGGGACCGCATCGGGCGCGCTGACGCTGCGGCTGCGCTGCCGGCCGCCGTTCGACGGAGCGGGGCTGCTCGCCTTCCTCGCGCTGAGGGCCGTCCCGGGCGTCGAGCTGGTCGAGGACGGGACCTACCGCCGCGTCCTCTCCCTCCCCCACGGCCTCGGCCTCGTCGCGCTGACGCCGCGCGCCGAGCACGTCGACTGCACGCTGCGGCTGCGCGACATGCGCGACCTCTCCGCCGCGGTCGAGCGCTGCCGCCGGCTGCTCGACCTCGACGCCGACCCGCTCGCGGTCGACGGCGCGCTCGGCGGCGACCCGCTGCTCGGCCCGCTCGTGCGCGCGACGCCCGGCCTGCGCGTGCCGGGCGCGGTCGACGGCGCCGAGCTGGCGGTGCGGGCGGTGCTCGGCCAGCAGGTCTCGGTCGGCGGCGCGCGCACGCTCGCCGGCCGCCTGTCGCGCGAGCACGGCGCTCCGCTCGACGAGCAGCTCCCCTCCTGCGGCGATGCCTCGGCGCTGACGCACGCCTTCCCGACCGCCGCCGCGCTGGCCGCGCTCGACCCCGAGCAGCTGCCGATGCCGCGGGCGCGCGGACGGGCGCTGATCGGCCTCTGCGCCGCGCTCGCCGCCGGCGAGATCGAGCTCGACCCCGGCGCCGACCGCGCCGAGACGCGCCGCCGCCTGCTCGCGCTGCCGGGGATCGGGCCGTGGACGGCCGAGTACGTCGCGATGCGCGCGCTCGGCGATCCCGACGCCTTCCCCGCCACCGACCTCGGCATCCGCCACGCCTTCGCCCGCCTCGACCAGCCGCACGACGCGCGCGCAGTCGCCGCGATCGCCGAGCGCTGGCGGCCGTGGCGCGCCTACGCCGCCCTCCACCTGTGGGCGACCCTCACCCCGACCGAAGGAGCGAGATCATGACCCTCGTCACGACCACGATCGCGACGCCGCCCGGCCCCTTCACCGTGATCGCGCGCGAGGCGGCCGACGGCTCGGCCACCGTGATCGCGAGCGGCTGGGCGCCCGACGCCGCCGCGCTGCTGGAGACGATCGGCCCGGTGCGGCTGGCCGGCGCCGGGATCACCGGCGTCGACCCGCAGGCGATCGAGCGGCGCGACGACCTCGGCCCGATCTCGCAGGCGCTGCGCGACTACCTCGCCGGCGACCTGCGCGCGATCGACGCGATCCCGGTCGAGCAGGCCGGCGCGCCCTTCACCGCGCGCGCCTGGCGGCAGCTGCGGGCGATCCCCGCCGGCGCGCCGCGGACCTACGCGCAGCTCGCCGCCGCCAGCGGCAACCCGTCGGCCGTGCGCGCCGCCGGCAGCGCCTGCGGGCGCAACACGGCGGCGCTGTTCGTCCCCTGCCACCGCGTCACCCGCAGCGGCGGCGACCTCGGCGGCTTCCTCTACGGGCTCGAGGTCAAGCGCTGGCTGCTGGAGCACGAGGCGGCGCCGGCGGCGGCGGTGGCCTGAGCCGCCGCCGGCCGGCGCGCGCCGCGCCCCCTCGGCTGCTCAGCCGAGCAGGCCGGGGACGCGGAAGACGATCGCCTCCGTGTCGTCCGGCGTCCCCGGCACGCGACCGGAGTTGCCCGGGAAGTTGTTGTCGTTGGCCATCAGCAGGCGGTCGCCGCCGAGCCACACGACCGTCTCGACCGACTGCAGCGGGAAGCCGAAGGGATCGCCGAAGCCGATCCCGCCGGCCGGCGCCGGCAGCGAGACGCCGAACGGGTCGCGGATCCGCAGCAGGTCGGCGACGGTGCGCGTCTTCAGCGTCCCGTCGGCCTGCGGCGCGTCGTCGAGGTCGACCTCGATCAGCCGCTTCACTCTGGCGGCGACGCCCTCGGCGTTGTCGCGCTCGATCATCAGCAGCCGGTTGCCGGGCAGCATCTGCGCGTCGCCGACGTAGCGGTCGCCGGCGGCGCTGAGGTGGAAGCTCCACTCGCGCCCGGTGTAGCTGCCGCTGCGCACGTCGAACTCGTGGACGCGGCGGATCGTCTGGTCGGGCTCGTTGGTCAGCGCCCGCTCGGTGATCGCGTAGAGCGTGCGGCCGTCGCGGCTGGCGGCGAGCGGCTCGAAGCCGCCCGAGGCCGGCAGCGTCGGCTGCTCGCCGGGAGCGAGATCGGGGCTCTGCGGCGACTTCACGCCCGGCAGCGGCACCGGCGCCCGCAGGACGCGGCCGTCGGGCGAGGTCTGCAGCAGGTAGGGGCCGAACTCCTCGCCGAACCAGAGGTTGCCCCTCCAGTCGCGCTGGACCGACTCGAGGTCGAAGTCGGCGCCGGTCAGCAGCCGCTCTCTCGTCTCCTCGTTGACGATTCTGAAGGGGATCTTGCGATCGGGGTCGCGCAGCGAGACGAAGCGGTCGAGGAGCAGTCTGCCGCTGCCGCCGAGCGCGGTCTTCCAGCGGGGCGTGACGTGGTAGAGCCGCAGCAGGAAGTCGGCCGAGTTGTCCTTCGTGCCGAAGCCGTTGTCGGGCATCCCCCAGAAGCCGCCGCGGCCGTCGTCGAGCGCGCCCGAGAAGCCCGGCACCGGCTGCGCCGGGAAGGGCGGCGTGACGCCGTTGGCGCCGCTGACGCCTCTGGTGCCCGACGGCGGGCCCGGCTGCCAGGCGAGCGCGCCGTAGGTCGCGCGCGCCTCCAGCGTCGGCTCGCCCGGGAGCGTCACCGCGAGGCGGTAGAGGCGCGTCACCTGGCCGGCGCTGAAGTTGTCGTCGGAGAGGAGCCACAGCTCGCGCGCGCCGCCGGGGAGGCGGTCGCCGAGCGCCATCGCCTCGACGTTGTCGAGCAGCGGGTTGGGCTGCGCGCCCGGATTGGTCGCGCCGCTCGGGGGGCAGTCGCCGAGGTCGACGAGCAGCCGCTTGGCGACGAGCTCGACGCCGTCGGCGGCGAGCGACGGCGTCTCGCTGACGTCGTCGGCGCCGGCGAGGAAGGCCTGGTAGATCCGCACCGTGTTGCCGACGCCGGCGACGAAGCCGCGCTCGAGCACCAGCAGCTCATCGTCGCCGACGACCTGCAGCTCGCTGATCGCGAGGCCGGCGTCGGTCCGGTAGCCGAGCTGGCCGGCGAGCTGCCAGTCGCCGCGGCGGTCGCGCTCCCAGCGGACGATCCGGTTGAGGCTCTCGCCGGCGGCCGTTCTGCCGTCGCCGGAGAGCGGACCCTCCATGCCGGCGTAGAGCGTGCGGCCGTCGGACGAGAGGCCCAGCCCCTCGAAGGTGAGGTTGGTCGCCGCCTCGCCGGCCGGCGCGACGCGGAAGCGCGCCGGCACCGGCAGCTCGCCGAGCTGGCGCCCGCCGCGGCTGAAGCGGCGCACCGACGGCTCGGTCTCGGAGGAGGCGAGGGAGCTGCCGTCGCCGAGCGCGACGAGCCCCTCGCCGTCGAACTCCCTGCCGGTGTAGGCGCTGCCGTCGGGGCGCGTCAGCCGCGTCGTGCCGGTGACCCGCACGCGCGGCTCGCCGCGGCGGCCGCTGTCGAGCCTCAGGTCGTAGGTGCGCGCGGGCGTCGCGCCCTGGTTGTCGACGAGCACGCGCGCGCTGCCGCCGCGCCCGAGCGCGAGCGCCGAGAGGCCGCCGACGTCGCCGCCGGCGTAGGTCGTCTTGTCGAGCGCGTCGCTGAAGCCGAGCAGCGCGGCGTTCGGCGAGCAGATGCCGCCG
>Ga0164243_10009498_pt1 | contig 14148 bp, 10 predicted proteins | sample OricompcompostOP_FD_108781 | JGI IMG/M metagenome (GOLD analysis project Ga0164243, IMG submission 108781) | Organic Plus compost microbial communities from Emeryville, California, USA - Original compost - Organic plus compost (OP) | ecosystem: Engineered > Solid waste > Mixed feedstock >... | reverse complement strand
CGGCGAGACGGTCAGGCACAGCTCGTCGACCAGGTCGGCGGCGACCAGGCCGCCGAAGAGCCGGGGACCGCCCTCGCACAGCACGGCGCGCAGCCCGCGGTCGTGCAGCACGGCGCGTACCCGTGCGAGGTCCACTGTGGACTCGCCGCAGGTGACCACGTCGGCGACCTCGGCGAGCGCGGCCCGTCGCTGCGCCGGAGCGCTGGCGACCGTGCACACCAGGGGCCGTACCGGTGCCTGGCTGAACGCGGGGCCGGTCGGGTCGAGGTCCAGGGCCGCGGAGACGATCGCGAGCACGGGGTCGCCGGCGTGCCCGGCGGCCCGCCGGCGGTCGCGCAGCTCCGGTCGCACCACCGCCGGGCCGTAGGACTCGTCACGCAGCGTGCCGGCCCCGACCAGGATGGCGTCGGCACGCGCGCGCAGCACGCCGAAGACGTGCCGGTCGGCCGGGGTGGACAGTCCCCGGGACCGGCCCTGCGACCAGGCCGCGCCGTCGAGGCTGGCGACGAAGTTGACCCGCAGCGTGGGGCGGTCCGCCGGCGGCCGGTACGCCTCGAAGAGCGCGTCGTCGTCGAGCGGCCCCGGCGCCGGCCACACCCGGTGGATGGCGCCGTCACTCACCGGCGGACCCGGTGGCGGGCTCGGTCGGCTTGGGCACGCGGTGCTGGCAGTCGCACCAGGTCTTGCCACGGCAGTGCGCGTGGTCCCCGGCGCGGCACGCGGGACAGATCACGACCACAAGCCTCGCCAGCCACCCCGCACGGCGTCAAGAAAAGCCACAAATCAGCCCGTACGGTCGCGGTTGGGCGCACGTCAGCGGCCGTGGGAGCGCTCCAACGGCTCGTGGGAGCTTACGACTGACGCCGCAGTTCGTACAGAGGCAGATAACGGATAAATCAGGCGCGTTTGCGCGTCCCTGGCATCTCCATGACATCGTCCGGTAACGAAATGGGAACGCTCCCAATCGCCTCTTGACACATCGGGGCCGCGGGCGGTCTCCTATGGGAGCGCTCCCGCCACCGTGTGGCCTAGGCCACTAACGGACGGCTAGGTGTGGTGTTTGCGCTGCTCAGAGGCCATGGTCGGGGTTCGGTCCCGGCCTGGAACGGCGCAACCGTCCGCACCACATCCATACACACATCACGACCTGAGAGGGGTCCGGGATGAGCGTTACGAAGCACCGCCTGAGCCGAGTGGCGGCGGTTGCTCTCGTCGCGACGGTCGCCATCGGCACGGCCGCCGCCTGCAGCAAGGACGAACCAGCCCCCGGCGGCAAGCCGGAGAAGCTTGTGGTCGACACGTTCGGCCAGTTCGGCTACGAAGAACTCGCCAAGCAGTACGAGCAGCAGACGGGCATCAAGGTCGAACTGCGGACCACCGCCCAGCTCGGTGACTACACGCCGAAGGTCGTGCGCGCGCTGGCCACCGGAAAGGGTGCCGGCGACATCATCGCGCTCGAAGAGGGCATCATCAGCCGGTTCAGCCCGGCGAACTTCGTCGACCTCAAGCAGTACGTCGGCGACCTGTCGTCGCAGTACCTGCCGTGGAAGTACGAGCTCGGCGTGGCCAAGGACGGCAAGCTCTTCGGCCTGCCGACCGACGTGGGCTCGCTGGGTGTCTGCTACCGCCGTGACCTGTTCGAGGCCGCCGGGCTGCCCAGCGACCGCGAGGCCGTCAGCGCGCTGTGGCCGACCTGGGACAAGTTCATCGAGACCGCCCAGAAGTACAGCCAGGGCTCGGGCGGCAAGAAGCTGCTCGACTCGGTGACGACCCCGGCCAGCGCCGTGATCTTCCAGACCGGTGGCGACATCTACTACGACGCCGACTTCAACCTCTACAACGGCGACCCCAAGCCGGAGAACCTGGTCGCCGCCAACAGCACCGCCGTGAAGAACGCGTGGGAGCTGACCAAGAAGCTCGTCGAGGCGGACGTGACCGCCAAGACCTCGACGTGGTCCAACGAGTGGAGCGCCGGTTTCAAGAACGGCACCTTCGCCGCCACCCTGTGCCCGTCCTGGATGACCGGCATCGTGAAGAGCAACTCGGGTGACGAGAACTCGGGTAAGTGGGACCTGGCCGCCGTGCCCGGTGGCGGCGGAAGCTGGGGCGGTTCGTGGCTCGCCGTCCCGACCCAGTCCAAGTACCCCGAGGCGGCCGCCGCGCTGGCCAAGTTCCTGACCAGCGCCACCAGCCAGGTGGCCGCGTTCAAGGCCCAGGGCCCGCTGCCGACCGCGCTCGAGGCGCTGAACAACGCCGACTTCCAGGCCTACACCAACCCGTACTTCAACAACGCGCCGACCGGCAAGATCTTCGGTGAGAGCGTCAAGGCCATCAAGCCCCTGAACCTCGGCCCCAAGCACGCCGACGTGAAGGAGAAGGCCATGGAGCCGGCGATGCAGGCCTACGAGAAGGGCCAGCTCAGCTACGAAGCGGCCTGGGCGCAGTTCCTCAAGGACGTGCCGCTGCAGGGTGCCTTCTAGGCCAGTCCTGAGTTCGCACGTCGTATCGCCCCAGTAAACCGGTGGCGCCCGGCCCGTCCGGGCGCCACCGGGATGTCCCGGAACCCCAGTCCCACCCACCGAGTCGGTGAGGAGATCCGCGATGGCCCTGTCCACGACCGCCGCGCCACCGGCGTCCGTGCCCACCCGGGACGACGATCCCGGCAAGCGCCGGAGTCGTTGGCTCGGTCGGTTCGACCTGAAGGTCTCGCCCTACCTGTACGTCGCGCCGTTCTTCATCATCTTCGGGGTGTTCGGCGCCTACCCGATGTTCCGAACCCTGTACATGTCGTTCTTCGACTGGGATCTGGTCAACGACCGGATCGAGGGCCACACGTTCATCGGGCTGGACAACTACGTGCGGATGTTCGGCGAGGAGTACTACTGGAACGCCGTCAGGAACACGTTCGCCATCTTCCTGATCGCCACCGTTCCGCAGCTGCTGCTCGCCCTGTTCCTGGCCAACCTGCTCAACCGCCAACTGCGGGCGAAGACCTTCTGGCGCATGTCGGTGCTGGTGCCCAACGCCGCCTCGGTCGCCGCGGTGGCCATCATCTTCGGCACGCTCTACCAGCGCGACTTCGGCGTCATCAACTGGGCGCTGGAGCAACTGGGGTTGCCGCGCATCGACTGGCACGCCTCGGTGTGGGCGCAGTGGACCGCGATCGCCACGATGGTCGACTGGCGGTGGACCGGCTACAACACCCTGATCCTGCTCGCCGGCATGCAGGCCATCCCGCGTGACATCTACGAGTCCGCATCGCTCGATGGCGCGGGCCAGTGGCGGCAGTTCTGGTCGGTCACCTTCCCCATGCTGCGACCGACGTTCCTCTTCGTCACGATCGTGTCGATCTCCGGCGGCCTGCAGCTGTTCACCGAGCCAGTGATCTTCAACAACGGCTACAACGTGCTCGGTGGGACGCTGCGCCAGTCGCAGACCGTGACCATGTACATGTGGGAGAACTCGATGGAGCAGACCCATAACGCCGGCTACGGCGCCGCGGTCTCCTGGTCGCTGTTCGTCATGATCCTGTTGGCGGCACTCGCCAACTACCTGCTCGTGCGCCGGTCGACGCGGTAGGGGGACGAGATGGCCAAGAAAGTCGGAAGCCGCCGCGTCGGCCCGCTGACCTACCTGATCCTGGGCTTCGCCGGGCTGATCTCGGCGTACCCCTTCTACTACGTCGTCGTCATCGCCTCGCGCAGCCAGTCCGACATCAACAACCCCACGCCACCGTGGACGCTGGGCGGGAACTTCTGGGACAACTTCGGCCGGGCGCTGGAGTTCGACGACGTCCACTTCTGGCTCGGCGTGCGCAACTCGGCGATCGTCGCCTCGATCGTCACCATCAGCGTCATCATCACCTCGACCCTGGCCGGCTTCGCCTTCGCCAAACTGCGCTTCAAGGGCCGCAACGTGCTGCTCGTCCTGGTGCTGCTGACGATGATGGTGCCGACGCAGTTGGGCCTGATCCCGCTCTACGGCATGATGTTCGACTTCGACTGGTGGGACACCCTGTTCGCGGTCATCGTGCCGTTCCTCACCAGCGCGTTCGGCGTCTTCATGATGCGCCAGTACATCTCCGGCGCGGTGCCGGACGAGCTGATCGAGGCGGCCCGGGTCGACGGCTGCTCGACACTGCGCATCTACTGGAACGTGGTGATGCCGGCCGTGCTGCCGGCCGCGGGTGTGCTCGGGCTGCTGACCTTCATGGAGCAGTGGAACAGCTTCATCTGGCCCAAGGCCATTCTCCAGGACAACCCGACCCTGCAGGTCTCGCTGTCCTACATCTCGTACGGCCACTACACCGACTACTCGATGGTCTTCGCGGCGACCGCGGTGGCGACCCTGCCGCTGGTCATCGTCTTCGTCATCTTCGGTCGCCAGATCATCGGCGGAATCATGGAAGGCGCGGTCAAGGCGTGAACAGATCAGGGGCAGGCGCGGCGTCCACGGAGAGCGGGACGGCGGCGGCCGGGATCGGACTCGACGACGGCACGGGGAACCCGGCGTCGGCGCCGAACGCGGGTCGCCGGTTTCCCGAGGGCTTCGTCCTCGGCGCGGCCACCGCGGCGTACCAGATCGAGGGCGCGGCCAATGCCGACGGACGCACACCGTCCATTTGGGACACCTTCAGCGACCGGCCCGGCGCCGTCCGCGGGGGACACACGGGGCACGTCGCGGTCGACCACTATCACCGCTACCGCGAAGACGTCGCGCTCATGAAGCAGCTCGGTCTGACCGCGTACCGGTTCTCGGTCTCCTGGCCGCGGGTGCAGCCAGCGGGCGCCGGACCGGTCAACCAGGCGGGCCTGGACTTCTACCGGCGCCTCGTCGACGAGTTGCTGGCCAGCGGGATCGAGCCGTGGCTGACCCTCTACCACTGGGATCTGCCGCAGCAGCTCGAGGACGCCGGCGGCTGGCCCGCCCGCGACACCGCCGAGCGGTTCGCCGAGTACGCCGCGATCGTCCACAGTGCACTGGGCGACCGGGTGCGCCATTTCACCACCCTCAACGAGCCCTGGTGCTCCTCGTTCCTCGGCTACGCCTCCGGGGACCACGCGCCGGGCCGGCGGGAACCGGCCGCGGCGGTGCAGGCGGTGCACCACCTGCTGCTCGGGCACGGTCTGGCGGTCGACGCCATCCGGGCCCAGGGCCACGACACCCAGGTCGGCATCACGCTCAACCTCTACGCCACGTCGCCGGCGTCGGACACCCCGGCCGACCGCGAGGCGGCCCGGCGCATCGACGGGTTGAGCAACCGGCTCTTCCTCGACCCGGTGCTGCTGGGCCAGTACCCCGCCGATGTCGTCGCCGACCTGTCGCCGGTCACCGACTTCGGCTTCGTGCGCGACGGCGACCTCGCGGTCATCTCCCGCCCGCTGTCGATGCTGGGCATCAACTACTACAGTCGCCACGTGCTGGCCGCCCCGGCGGGCGCGGACGCCGGCGGAACGGACGGGATCGACTGGCGCGGGGAGCGGCCGGCGGGACCGTACGTGGGCAGCGAGGCGGTGCGCTTCGTCTCGCGGGGGGTGCCGGTCACCGCCATGGACTGGGAGATCGACGCGCCGGGTCTGGTCGAGGTGCTGACCTCGGTCGCCCGCGACTACCCGTCGGTGCCGCTCTACATCACCGAGAACGGTGCCGCCTTCGACGATGTCGTCTCGCCCGACGGCGCCGTGCATGACATCGATCGCTGTAACTACCTGCACGCGCATCTCAGCGCCTGCCAGGAGGCCATCGGGGCGGGCGTCCCGCTGCGGGGCTACTTCGCGTGGTCGCTGCTGGACAACTTCGAGTGGGCGTGGGGCTACACCCGCCGGTTCGGACTGTTCTATGTGGACTATCGCGACCAGCGGCGCATCCCCAAGGCGAGCGCGCACTGGTATGCCGGGGTGATCGCGCGGCACGCGTTGCCGCCCGGCGTCCCGGCGCAGGCGGGCGCGACCGGCTGAACCCGGCCGGGCGCCGGCGGTCGAGCCGGCGCGCGTGCGGACGGGGCGAGAAACGTGGGGGCGGGGGCGAGACACAACCAGACAGCGTCGGCGGCGCGAGCGAGGAGTGCGGCGGAAGCGGTACACAATAGGGCAGCGAAGAGGTTCGCGGCACAGCGGCGGACCGGCACAGTGGGCAGCGAGGGGAAGAACCAGTGACGGTGGGACGCATGCGGTCGGCGGGTCGGCCCACCCTGGACCAGGTGGCGGCGCGGGCCGGGGTCGGGCGGGGAACCGTTTCGCGGGTGGTCAACGGTTCTCCGCAGGTCTCCCCGAGTGCCCGGGCCGCCGTCCAGCGCGCGATCGAGGAGCTCGGCTACGTGCCCAACCGGGCCGCCCGGGCGCTGGTGACCCGGCGTACGGACTCGGTGGCACTGGTCGTCTCGGAGTCGGAGGAGCGGGTCTTCGGCGAGCCGTTCTTCGCCGGCATCATCCGCGGCATCAACTCCGTGCTGCTGCAGACGCCGATGCAGCTGTGGCTCGCCATGGCCCAGTCGAAGCGGGAACGCGAGCGCGTCGAGCATCACCTCACCCCGCAGCACGTCGACGGGGTGCTGCTCATGTCGTTGCACGGCGAGGACCGGTTGCCCACGCTGCTGGCCCAGCGGGGCCTGCCCGTGGTCGTCTGTGGCCAGCCCGACGGCGACGTCACCATCGTCGGCGACCAGATGAGTTGCGTGGACGCCGACAACGCCGGCGGTGCCCAGGCGGCGGTGACGCACCTGCTGCGTCAGGGCCGCCGGCGGGTGGCCGCCATCGCCGGACCGCAGGACATGGGCGTGGGCGTGAGCCGCCTGGAGGGCTACCGCCGCGCGCTGGCCGCCACCGGCGCCGAGGTGGACGAGTCGCTGATCGGCTACGGCGACTTCTCCGAGGCCAGCGGTGCGGAGGCGATGCGGACGCTGCTGGACCGCCATCCCGATCTGGACGCGGTCTTCTGCGCCTCCGACCTCATGGCCGTCGGCGCGATGCGGACCCTGCGCGAGTATGGCCGGCGGGTGCCGGCGGACGTGGGGGTCGTCGGCTTCGAGGACTCGGTGCTCGCCCGCCAGACCGACCCCGGCCTGACCACGGTGCACCAGCCGGTGGAGGCGATGGGGCGCGAGATGGCCCGGCTGCTCGTGGCGCACATCCGGGGCGAACCCGTGCCGGCGCCGCTGGTCGTGCTCGACACCCACCTGGTGGTGCGCGCCTCGGCCTGAGCTCTGGCGGTTCTCGTTCACCATGGCCACCAGCACCCTGTTGTGCGGGGCGGACGCTACTTTCGGCGGGCCAGCGGCAGGGGTTAGTGTCGGTCGTTTGCCAACCCCAGGGAGACAACGATGTCCGCGCTTGGTCGCAGTGCGGCGGTGCCGCCGGCACCGGCGCCGCAGGCTCCGCCGGCCCAGGGTCGGCGGCTGAGTACGACGTGGGTGGTGTTCCTCGTCGTCTCCGGCGCCTCGCCGATCACGTCGCTCGTGGGCGGAATCGGGATCGGCCTCGGCAAGGGCAACGGGGCCGGCCTGCCGGTGGCCTTCGCGATCGTCACGGTCATCCTGCTGTGCTTCGCGGTCGGCTACGCCCAGATCACCCGCCGGGTCATCAACACGGGCGCCTACTACACCTACATCGCGCAGGGCATCGGTCGTCCGATCGCGATCGGCGCGGCACTGCTCGCCGTGGTCGCCTACACGATCAACATCGCGGGTCTCGCCGCGGCCACCGGGTTCTTCCTCCGGGTCATCACGGCCGAGGCCGGCGTACACCTGCACTGGTTGTGGGGCACGGTGGCCGTGCTGGCGCTGGTCGGTGCGGTCGGTTATCGCTCGGTGCGCGCCTCCGCCAGGCTCATGGGCACGATCCTGGTGCTGGGGTCGGTGGCCCTGCTCGTCTACGACATCATGATCATCGCGGAGCGTGGGCTGGCCGCGTTCCCGTCGCAGTCCTTCGGTTGGGGCGCGTTCACGTCGGGGTCGGTGCCGATCGCGTTGATGTTCGCCTCGACGTGCTTCGTGGGCGTGGACACGGCCGCGCTGTACAGCGAGGAGACCCGGGAGCCGGAACGCACCGTGCCGCGGGCGACCTACATCGCCATCGCCGCCATGGGCGTCTTCTACGTGCTGAGCATCTGGCTGATCATCGGCTCGATCGGGCCCGACCACGTGGTCGGGGCGGCCAGCGACGACCCGAGCCGGCTCATCTTCGACAACGTCCTGGCCGTCGGCGGGGAGGGCCTGCAGACGGTCATCGCCCTGCTCTTCCTGGCCGCGATGTTCGCCGGCATCCTCGCCTTCCACAACGCCGCCAGCCGCTACCTCTACGTGCTCGGTCGGGACCGGGTGGTCAGCCCGAAGCTGGGTCGGCTGCACACCCGCCACCAGAGCCCGTCGCGGGCGAGCCTGGCCGTCTCCGTCGCCGCGGCGGTCCTGGTGGCCTTGGCGACCGCGCTGCGTTTCGACCCGTTCTTCGTGCTGGGCCAGGCCGGGCTGTCGCTGGCGACCCTGGGCATCGGGGTGCTGCAGGCGCTGGCGGCGCTGGCGATCGTGGTCTTCTTCCGTCGGCGCGGGCAGGGCCGCTACTGGAAGACGTTCGTCCTGCCCACCGTCGGGCTCATCGGTCTCGCGGTCATCGCGGCCTTCCAGCTGATCGTCTTCGACGACCTGCTGGGCATGCGCAACCTCGCGGTGACCCTCGCGCCGTGGTCGATCCTGGTGGTGCTGCTCGTCGGCACCGTGGTGGGTCTGGTGCTGCGCAAGCGGGCGCCGGGGCGCTATGCCCGGATGGCGCAGAGCCGGCTGCGGCCCCAGGCCCGCACGCTGCCCCGGCCCGCCCGGTGGACCCGCCGGTACGCGCTCATCGGCGCCGGCCCAGCGGGGCTGGCCATGGCCCGGCGGCTGGTCGAGGAGGGCGTGCCGTTCGACTGGTTCGAGGCGGGCACCGATGTCGGCGGGATCTGGCACACCGAACGCCCCGGCTCGCCCATCTACGAGACCTTGACCACCATGACGTCGAAGCATGTCTCGGCGTTCGACGACTTCCCGATGCCGGCCAACTACCCCGACTATCCACAGTGGTGGCAGGTGCGCGACTACCTGCGCGCGTTCGCCGAACACCATCAGCTCTACCCGCGGATCCAGTTCCGCACCGCGGTCACCTGGGCCAAGCCCGAGGGCGTGGGCTGGACGGTGACGCTGACCAACGGCGAGTTCCGTTACTACTCCGGCGTCATCGCCGCCCCGGGCACGGCCTGGTTCCCGGCGCTGCCGTCCTGGCCCGGCCAGCACCACTTCCGCGGCCAGCTCTGGCACGCGTCCCGCTACAAGCGGCCCGAGGAGTTGGCCGGCCGGCGGGTGCTGGTGGTGGGCTCCGGCACGTCGGCGGCCGACATCGCCGTGGACGCGGCCCGGGCGGGGGCGACCGTCTTCCTGTCCATCCGTCACGGGCGCCGGATCCGGCCCCGCTACGTGGAGGGCGTGCCGACCGACGCGCTGCTGGCCGGCGTGCTGACCCCGGCGGGGGATGCCTTCGCCGACGCCGAACCGCGCGAGCTGCTCGCCGCGACGGTCGGTGATCTCACGCGGCTGGGCCTGCCGCGCCCCGATCCCGCGGTCCACGCGGGACATCCGGTCGTCACCGACGACCTGCTGGAGTACCTGTCCCGCGGCCTCATCCACATCCGGGGCGAGGTCGCCGAACTCGAGCCCGAGGCCGCGCGCTTCGTCGACGGCACCGCGGAGACCGTCGACCTGATCATCGCGGCCACGGGTTACGAACCGCAGATCCCCTTCCTGGAGCCGCAGACCTACCTGCGGGACGGGAAGCCCGACCTGTTCCTGAACATCTTCAGCCGCACCAACGACGGGCTCGCGATCGTCGGCATGATCGACGCCGCCGGACCGACCTTCCCGCTCTTCGACGACCAGGCCCGCGCGGTGATCGTGGCCCTCTCACTGCGCGAGCTGGGCGGGGTGGACCAGCGGGCCTGGCGCTCGACCGTGCTCACGCACCCCGACCTGCGCGGTGGCCAGCGGTTCGCGGACACCCCGGCCCGGGTCTTCACGGTGGAGGACAACGCCTACTCGACCCGGCTGCGCGACCTCTGCGACCGGTTCGGCTACACCCCCGGCGGCACGTGGGGCGGCACGCCCGATCCCCAGGCGCCGCCCGCACCGCGCACACCGACCAAACCGGGCCTTGGCGCGGCGCTGCGCGAGACCCTCGACGCCGCGTCCCACTGACGCTGGTCGTTCGCCGGCCGGCGACGCGCCCCGCACCGACGGTGCTGGATCGGGGGCGGTCGCCGGCCGTACGCTGCGCGGATGGTCCGTGCGCGTCGACTCGTCGCTGTCGGTGCCGCCCTCGCCGTGCTGCTCGCCGCCGGGTGCGGTGGGCAGCCGTCGGCGCCGGTGGCCGGTCCCACGGAGTCGGCCACCGCCTCGGCGACGCCGTCACCCACGCCCACCGAGCCGCCGACGATCACGCTGGCCTTCGGCGGGGACGTGCACTTCACCGGCAAGACGGCGGCGCTGTTGCAGGATCCGGCGACGGCGTTCGGCCCGGTCGCCGAGATCTTCCGGGCGGCCGACCTCGCCGTGGTCAACCTGGAGACGGCGATCACCACCGGCGGCCGGCCCGAGCCGAAGACGTACACGTTCCGGGCGCCGCCGTCCGCGTTCGAGGCGGTGAAGGCGGCCGGGCTCGACGCCGTGTCGGTGGCGAACAACCACGCCCTCGACTACGGGCCACCCGCGTTCCAGGACACGCTCGCGGCCGCGAAGGCGGCGGGGGTGCCGCTGCTCGGTGGCGGGGCGAACGCGGCCGAGGCCTACGCGCCGCGGATCTTCACGGTCAAGGGCGTGACGATCGCGCTGCTCGGCTTCTCGCAGATCATGATCGACTGGCCGTCGTGGCACGCCACCGACACCCAGGCGGGCATCGCGATGGCCGGTACGCCGGCCCAGATCGAGCGGGCGGCGCAGGCCGTGCGCGCGGCGAAGGCGCAGGCCGACGTTGTGGTCGTCTTCATGCACTGGGGGCAGGAGACGAACGCGTGCCCGATCCAGACGCAGAAGAACGCCGCCCAGGCCTTCGCCGACGCGGGCGCCACGATGATCGTCGGCACGCACGCCCACGTCCTGCAGGGCGACGGCTGGCTCGGCAGGACGTACGTGGCGTACGGGATGTCCAACTTCGTCTGGTATTCGAATAGTTCGATCTCGAACGACACGCAGGTGGTGCGGGTCACGCTGACGGGCTCGACCATCACCCGGACCGAGCTGCTGCCCGCCGTCATCGACAGCCGTACGGGCCAGCCGATCCCGGCCACCGGCAGCCAGGCCGACCGCATCGCGAAGAAGTTCGCCAACCTGCGCGGCTGCACCGGACTCGCCGCCGCGCCCGCGGTGTAGCGGCGCTCACGCTGGACCGGCCCCGCACGGCGACGGCATAGCCCGTACGCTGCCGCCATGTCGCGTACGCGTGCCCTGTCCGCCGCCGTCGCCACCGTCGCGGTGCTGCTCGCCGCCGCCTGCCAGGCCGAGCCGGATTCGGCGACCGTACGGGCAGACGAGAGCGCGACCGGCGCACCCACGCCGAGCCCGTCGCCCACGCCGGTCACGTCGACCCTGGTCTTCGCCGGGGACGTGCACTTCACCGGTCGCACGCTGCGGCTGCTCGACGATCCGGCCACGGCGTTCGGGCCGGTCACGCCGCTGCTGCGCGACGCCGACTTCACCATGCTCAACCTGGAGACGGCGGTGACGACGCGCGGCACGGCCGAGCCCAAGCAGTACCTGTTCCGGGCTCCGGCCACGGCCTTCGACGCGCTGCGGGCCGCCGGTGTGGACGTGGTGTCGCTGGCGAACAACCACACCCTCGACTACGGCCAGGTGGGCCTCGCGGACACGTTCGCGGCCGCCTCCGCCGCGAACTTCCCGATCGTCGGGGCGGGGGTGAACGCGCAGGCCGCCTACGCGCCGCTGTACACCACGGTCAACGGGCTGCGGGTCGCGCTGCTGGCCTTCAGCCAGGTCACCGAACTCGCCTCGACCTGGGTCGCCACCGACACCCGGCCCGGGCTGGCGCTGGCGATCTCGGACGCCCAGTTGGAGCGCGCGGCGACGGCGGTCCGCTCGGCGCGGGCCGAGGCCGACGTGGTGATCGTCTTCATGCACTGGGGGCAGGAGTACAACGAGTGCCCCATCAGCCTGCAGAAGAAGGCGGCGGCGGCGTTCGCGGAGGCCGGGGCGACCGCGATCGTGGGCACGCACGCGCACGTCATGCAGGGCGACGGTTGGCTCGGCTCGACCTACGTGTCCTACGGGATGGCGAACTTCCTCTGGTACGTCAGCAACACGCCGTCGGTGGAGACCGGGCTCTACCGGCTCACCCTGACCGGGTCCACCATCACGAGCGTGGAGTTCGTGCCCACCATGCTCGACTCCCGCACCGGCCAGCCGATCCCGGCCACCGGGGCCGACGCCGAGCGCATCCAGGCCCGCCACGAGCGGCTGCGCGGGTGCACCGGACTGTCCGCCGCACCCAGCTAGGGCCGGGCGCTCGCGTGGCTCAGGCCGCTGGCGCGGACCCGGCGTGGCGCTCCAGGAACTCGTCGATCGCCCGACGGATCAGCCCGGAACGTCCGCCCTTGTCCCGTCCCGCGAGCGCGTCGAGCCGCTCCACAGTGGACGATGGCAGTCGTACCCCGGTGACGACCATCGGCAGGTCGGCGGGGTTGGGGACGGGGCCCAGATCTGGCCCGCGTCGCGCACCGCGCATCAGGGCGGCCACGTCGCCACCGTTGTCGAAGTAGGTCAGCAGCTCGTCCCGGCTCATGGTCCTCGGGTCGGGGCGTCCGGTCATCGGGTTCCCTCCAGCCACTGGGCGATCTCCTCACGGTTAGCCGGCCGCGCGGCCGCGATCGCGTACGTCTCCCCGCCCAGACGATCACACAGCACCACGATCACCCGTGCGGTCTCCGTCAGGCCGGCGACCGCGAGCAGGGAGTCGCCGATCTCGTTCTCAATCCGTTGCGGCGAGTACAGGGCGTCGACCACCTCGTGAGGGGTGACACCATGCCTCGCCGCGCTCGCCATGCCGAGGTCGGTCCAGACGTACTCGCGCCCCGGCACCGCAACATCGTATAACGCGTCTAACGTCCGAACAGCACCGTCCCGCCGTACGGTCTGTGGTTCCTCGCCTTCGGCCCTTTGCCCGCCGTCATGACGTGACTCCCGTCACTTGGGCAGCGGCGGCCGCCCGGTGCCTGCTCCGTCATGTCGGCTTGCGACCAGCGCATGATGCGGCGTGTCGGGGCCGACACGCCGGCTCACGGCTCGCGAGGGCGACTCGCGGGATACCGGTTTGGCACCGCGCGGGGCGGTGGGCTAGAGTTTCCAACCGTCGCCGGTGAGACCGGATGGCACGCGGACGTAGCGCAGCTGGTAGCGCATCACCTTGCCAAGGTGAGGGTCGCGGGTTCGAATCCCGTCGTCCGCTCGCTGCGGCGGCTCGCCCGTCGGAGCCGGCCCCCACAAGGGACCTCCGGCGGGTTGGCCGAGTGGCTTAGGCAAGGGCCTGCAAAGCCCTGTACGCGGGTTCGATTCCCGCACCCGCCTCGGGCGATTGGCGCAGTGGGAGCGCGCTTCCTTGACACGGAAGAGGTCACTGGTTCAAACCCAGTATCGCCCACCAGAAAACCCCAGGTCATAGGCCGTTTCCCAAGATCGGGAGACGGCCTTCTTGATCGTTTGACCGCACCATGACCGCAGGACCAGCCGGCACAGGACAGCATGAGCGGTTCAAATCTGGTCGCGGCACAGGATGTTCGGCGCGGGCCGCGGTGCGGCGTCTCGATCATTGCGGGGCGATACCCGGTCCACCGCGGGTACACCATGTCCTCGTGCATCGCGTGCGCCACCAACGGGCGTCGCGAGCTCGGCGGTGATCGCGGCGGCGGTGCCTGCAGCGGCGGCGCGGGCAGCGGCCCGACGAATCCGTCTGATGATCATGAGGCCGACCGTACCTCAAAACATCGACGCCCGTTCCCTCCCTACGGCCGTGGATGCGGAGCAGGTCACACCCCGCGTCGGTGACGCAGTCCGGCCACCGTCGCACGTGAAGGTGCGTCTGGATCGCCACGGGCGAACCGCTCGGCATCATGACGGACGACGGG
>Ga0164243_10009496_pt1 | contig 14151 bp, 12 predicted proteins | sample OricompcompostOP_FD_108781 | JGI IMG/M metagenome (GOLD analysis project Ga0164243, IMG submission 108781) | Organic Plus compost microbial communities from Emeryville, California, USA - Original compost - Organic plus compost (OP) | ecosystem: Engineered > Solid waste > Mixed feedstock >... | reverse complement strand
CGGTGAAGATCGCCGGGTCCGCTCGAACGGGTTAGGGCCGGTGACCGCGGCGCAGCCGCCCGGCTCCGGGACCGGCGCGACCTCAGTGCTCGCCGCTGTCAGTACTCGCCGCTGCGGAACCGGTGCTGCGTGCTCTTCAGCGCGTTCGCCGCGTACGCGCCGCTGCCCGCGCCGAGCAGCGTGGCGAACACGTCCACCCCGAAGCCACCGGCACTCGCCAGCACCATCGCCACCAGCGCGACGGCCAGCGGCACCCCGGCCACCGGCATCCGGCCGCGCGCGAACTCGACCACCGGCTCACCCCCGGGACGCTTGCGCGCCGCCGAGGTCAACATGGCCAGGTAGGCCCCGTGCCCGGCCGCGGCCAGCACCGCCACCAGGGTCACGACCAGCGCGATGACACCCATGCCTCCAGTCTGCCCCCACCGGGCTCCGCGCGGTACGGGTTCGGCGCCGCGAATTCGAACGGCCGCTCGGACGGCCCCGCCGGCCTGCTCCGAACCGGAGAACCCGAAAACGGTTGTGGCCGATCCCTGGATTGAGACCGGCATCACCAATAGGTTCGCGCTATGACTGATCGGCCGGACGGCGCATCGAGTCCAGGCAACCCCGATCCCTACCTGCTGGCCGGCAAGCGCGCCGTGGTCACCGGCGCGGCCAGCGGCATCGGCGCGGCCGCCGCGCGCCGGCTGGCCGCGGCGGGCGCGACCGTCGTGGTCGTCGACCGCGACGCCGGAGCGGTCCAGCAGGTCGCCGCGGACATCGGCGCGGAGACCGCCATCGTCGACCTGGAAGATCCCGACTCGGCCGCGCCGCTCGGCGAGCACGCCGACATCGTGGTCAACAACGCCGGCCTGCAGCACGTGGCGCCGGTGCACCAGTTCCCGCCGGAGACGTTCACCAAGCTGCTCAAGGTGATGCTGGAGTCGCCGTTCCGGCTGGTCCGCGCGGCCCTGCCGGGCATGTACGAGCGCGGCTGGGGGCGGGTCGTGAACATCTCCTCGGTGCACGGGCTGCGCGCCTCGCCGTTCAAGAGCGCCTACGTCTCGGCCAAGCACGGCCTGGAGGGGCTGTCCAAGACGATCGCGGTGGAAGGCGCCGGCTACGGGGTCACCTCGAACTGCATCAGCCCCGGCTTCGTGCGCACCCCGCTGGTGGAGCGGCAGGTCGCCGAGCAGGCCGAGCTGCACCGGGTGCCGGAGGAGCAGGTCGTCGAGGACGTGCTGCTCGCCCGCACCCCGGTCAAGCGGCTGGTGGAGCCGGACGAGGTCGCCGACCTGGTGGTGTGGCTGTGCGGGCCGAGCACGGCCTCGGTGACCGGCTCGTCGTTCACGATGGACGGCGGCTGGTCGGCGCACTGAGGCCCGGGCCGGCCGGTCGCGCGGGACCGGCCGGTGCCCCGGTGCCCGCGATCAGTGCCCGAGCCGGCCGCGGCCGAGGCGCAGCAGGATCATCGCGAGCTCGCGGCCTTCCGGGCCGAGCTCGCGGTAGCGCGCCAGCACGTCCATCTCGCGGTTGTAGACGATCCGCGGTCCACCGTCGGCCATCCGGGCCTCGCCGACCTGGCGGGACACCTCGGCGCGGCGCTTGACCAGGCGGAGGATCTCCGCGTCCAGGTAGTCGATCTCCTCGCGGAAGCCGGAGATCGCCTCCGCGGCGGGCCGCTGCTGCGCGGCCTCGGAGTTGTCGGGCTGTTGCTGGTCACCGTCCACAGCGGCGTTCATGACTCGTCCTCCGGATCGGCCCCGCCCCGGACCGGACGTGCGAAACGCCCCGAGTCCGAGGACTCCGGGGCGTCGTAGTGGGCTGAGCTCACGCAGCTACGGGCGCCGGAGTCCGGGGCCCGTAGAAAAACTCCACATGCGCGTTGCGCACCTGCGTCAGCACGTCCGCCAGTCTGCCACAGCCCACCGGCTCCCGGCCACGACCTGGATCACGCCTCCCGCCCGCTGGGACGCCGCAAGATCACCAATACGGGGAACACCTGTTCTAGTGGATCTCGTTGAACCGTCCCGGCGAGCCCGGGATGGTGCACCATATGACCATGACCGATGAGCGGCGCCCGTTCGCTTCGCAGGCTCCGGATGACCGCACCGCCTCCGACGACCCGGCGGTGACCCCCGACGAACTGTCCGCGCACCTGATCGAACTGATCGATCGCGTGCGCGCGGGGGAGACGATCGCGCTCGTCAGCGGCGGCGAGAGGTTCGCGTCCATCAAGCCGGACGGCCCCGCCGAGCGGAAGATGGCCGAGTTCGTGGCGAAGGGGTACGTCCGCCCGGACTGGAGGCGCCGCCACGAGGAGCTGCTCGAGCTGATCAACGAGGGGCCCGTTCCGCCGATCTTCGACGACGGCCGCACGGCGACCGAGGAGTTGCTGCGGGAGCGCGCGGAGGACCAGCGGTGATCTACTTCGACTCTTGCGCGTTCTTCAAGCTGGTCCAGCCCGAGGAACACCGCGCGGCGCTGGTCGAGTACGTGCGCGAGAGCCGGATGCCGTGGGTCGCCAGCGAGCTCCTGCAGGTGGAGGTGTTGCGGGTCCTCAACCGCGGGCGGATCACCGAGAAGTCCTGGCGGTGGACCAAGGACCTGCTCGGCCGCGTCGCGCTGCTCCCCGTCGGGGACGTGATCCAGCGGGCCTGCGAGATCCCGCCCGCGAGCATCCGCTCGCTGGACGCGGTGCACCTCGCCACGGCGTTGAGCGTCCGGCCGGAGCTGACCGCCTTCATCACCTACGACAAGCGGCTGGAGGAGGCGGCCGCGGCGCACGAGCTGCCGGTGGTGGTGCCGCGGGATTCGTAGGCGGGACGCGTCCGGGCGTGTCGGCGGGGGCCGGTAACGTGGATCGGCGATGAGCACCCTCTTCGACCTCCCGCACGACGGTCCGTCCGCAGCCTCCTCCGGACCGGCGGGCGCCGATCCGAACGCCCTGCTCGCGGGCCTGAACCCGCAGCAGCGGGACGCCGTGGTGCACACCGGTTCGCCGCTGCTGATCGTGGCCGGCGCCGGCTCCGGCAAGACCCGGGTGCTCACCCACCGCATCGCGCACCTGCTGGCCACCGGGGCGCACCCGGGCCAGATCATGGCGATCACGTTCACCAACAAGGCCGCCGCGGAGATGAAGGAGCGGGTCGGCGAGCTGGTGGGCCGGCGGGCGAACGCGATGTGGGTGTCGACGTTCCACTCCATGTGCGTGCGGGTGCTGCGACGAGAGGCCAAGACCCTCGGGCTGTCCACCAACTTCTCGATCTACGACGCCGACGACGCGCGCCGGATGATCACGCTGCTGGGCCGCGAGCTGGAGCTGGACTCCAAGCGCTACCCGGCCCGCACCCTCGCGGTGCACATCTCGAACCTGAAGAACGAGCTGGTCGGGCCGGAGGAGGCCGCCGAGCGGGCGGGCAACGACATGGAGCGCAAGGTCGCCCAGGTCTACGCCGCCTACCAGCGCCGGCTGGCCGACTCGCAGGCGATGGACTTCGACGACCTGATCATGCGCACGGTGGAGCTGCTGCAGCAGCACCCCGAGGTCGCCGAGCACTACCGCCGCCGCTTCCGGCACGTCATGGTCGACGAGTACCAGGACACCAACCACGCGCAGTACGTCCTGGTCCGCGAACTCGTCGGCACCGAGACCACCGAGACCGGCGTGCCGCCGGCCGAGCTGTGCGTCGTCGGCGACGCCGACCAGTCGATCTACGCGTTCCGCGGCGCCACGATCCGCAACATCGAGGAGTTCGAGCGGGACTACCCGCAGGCCCGCACGATCCTGCTGGAGCAGAACTACCGCTCCACGCAGACCATCCTCAACGCCGCGAACGCGGTGATCCGCCGCAACCCGAACCGCCGCGACAAGCGGCTGTGGAGCGAGGCGGGCGAGGGCGCGCCGATCGTCGGCTACGTCGCCGACAACGAGCACGACGAGGCCGCGTTCGTCGCCGGCGAGATCGACCGGCTCGTCGACGACGGCGAGGCCACGTTCAACGACATCGCCGTGTTCTACCGGACCAACAACCAGTCCCGGGTGTTCGAGGAGGTGTTCATCCGCCTCGGCCTGCCGTACCGGGTCATCGGCGGGGTGCGGTTCTACGAGCGCCGGGAGGTCCGGGACGCGCTGGCCTACCTGCGGGTGCTGGACAACCCGGACGACACGGTGAGCCTGCGCCGCATCCTGAACGTGCCCAAGCGCGGCATCGGCGACAAGGCCGAGACGGTGGTGGCCGCGCACGCCGACCAGGAGCGGATCTCGTTCGGCGCCGCGCTGCGGGAGGCCGCGGCCGGGAAGGTGCCCGCGCTGGCCACCCGCGCGCAGCGGCAGATCTCCGGGTTCGTGGCGCTGCTGGACGAGCTGGCCGAGATCGCCCGCGAGTCCGATGTGGCCGATGTGCTGGAGGCGGTGCTGGAGCGCACCGGCTACCGCGGGGAGCTGGAGGCCAGCGACGACCCGCAGGACGCCGGCCGGGTGGAGAACCTGACCGAGCTGGTCACCGTGGCCCGCGAGTTCACCGAGTCCCGCTCCGCGGCCGGGGCCGGGCAGTCCGACCAGGCCGGTCAGGCGGCGGAAGCCGGGGAGGCAGCCGACGCCGGGGAGCCGGCGGAAGACGGGGAGTCCGGCCGGGCCGACGCCTCGGCCGAGGCCGTCGTCGCCCCCGCCGAACCCGCCGCGGAAGAGGCCGAGGAGGACGCGCTCGGCCTGCCCGAGGACGACTCGCTGTCGGCGTTCCTGGAGCGGGTGTCGCTGGTCGCCGACGCCGACTCGCTGCCGGAGTCCGGCGACGGGGTGGTCACGCTGATGACCCTGCACACCGCGAAGGGTCTGGAGTTCCCGGTGGTGTTCTCCTCCGGCTGGGAGGACGGGGTCTTCCCGCACATGCGCGCGCTGAGCGACCCGGGCGAGCTGGCCGAGGAGCGCCGCCTGGCCTACGTCGGCATCACCCGCGCCCGGCAGCGGCTGTACCTGTCGCGGGCGCTGATGCGCTCGGCGTGGGGCCAGCCGATGACGAACCCGGCGTCCCGGTTCCTCACCGAGATCCCGGAGGAGCTGCTGGAGTGGCGCCGCATCGAACCGGAGCGGGCCGCCCCGCAGGTGCGCAGCACGTGGGGCAGCCGCGGCGGGTTCGACCGCGGCGGTTCGGACTCGGCGCAGGCTTCGGTGGCCGCGCGCGGGATGCGCAGCACCTCCGCGGCGGGCTGGAAGGACCAGGTGGCGCTGAAGCTGGATGCCGGCGATCGGGTCACGCACGACAAGTACGGGCTGGGCACCGTGGTCTCCACCGAGGGCGAGGGCCCGCGCGCGACGGCGACGATCGACTTCGGCGCGGCGGGCACGGTCCGGCTGATGCTGATCGGCAGCGTGCCGCTCACCAAGCTCTGATCTTGCGGGCCGCCGGGCCCGCGGGCGTAGCGTCCGGGGCGTCGGGTCGCTCGAACCGGGAGCTCGGATGGAACGCGAGAAGGTCGACCTCAGCGGGGCACCGGCCACCATGCTGGCCACCCTCTACGGCCGTGCGCTGCACAGCAGGTCCGCGGATCCGATCCTGCGCGACCCGTTCGCGGAGGAGGCGGTGCGGCGCCTCGACCACGACTTCGGCGAAGTCGGGCTGCGCCGGGACGATCCGCTGTCCATCGCGCTGCGCGCCAACGTCTTCGACCAGCTGACCGCGGAGCGGATCGCCGAGCACCCGGACGTCACGGTGCTGCACCTCGGCTGCGGCCTGGACAGCCGGGGGCAGCGCCTGGAGCTGCCGCCGTCGGTGCAGTGGCTGGACGTCGACCTGCCCGAGGTGATCGAGCTGCGGCGCCGGATCTGCGACGAGCCGGCGGGGCACCGCGCGATCGCCGCCTCGGCGACCGACCCGGCGCTGCTGGAGCAGGTCCCCGCGGACCGGCGGGTCCTGGTCGTGGCCGAGGGCCTGTCGATGTACCTCGACCCGCGGGAGGGCTTCGACCTGCTGCACCGGATCACCGAGCGGTTCCCCGCCGGCGACCTGGTCTTCGACGTGATGAGCCCGCTGGCGGTGCGGCTCGGCGGCGTGCTCAACAGCCCGGTGCGGGCGGCCGGGGCCCGGCTGCGCTGGGGCATCCGCGACGGCGCGGAGCTGGTCAACGCGGTTCCGCGGCTGTCGCTGGACCAGGAGCTGACCTACTACGACGTGCCGGGCCTCGACCGGCTGCGGCCCGCGCAGCGGGCGATGGTGCACGCGCTGGGCCGGGTGCCGGGGCTGCGCAAGATCGCGCTCATCCTGCGGATGAGCTTCGGCTGAGCAGCGGGCTCAGGTGACGCTGACGCCGCGCGCCTCCAGCCACGGCAGCGGGTTGATCTTCTTCCCGCTCGGGTTCCACACCTCGAAGTGCAGGTGGGTGCCGGTGGAGAAGCCGCGGTTGCCCATGGTGGCGATCTGCTCGCCGGCCTTGACGGTCTGGCCTTCCTCCACCGTGATGGTGTTGACGTGGCCGTAGACGGTGATCGTGCCGTCGTCGTGCTGCAGCCGGACCCAGAGCCCGAAGCCGCTGGCCGGGCCCGCGTCGATCACGGTGCCGTCCATGGCCGCGACGATCGGGGTGCCCTTGCTGTTGGCGAAGTCGATGCCGTAGTGCGTCGTGCCCCAGCGGCCGCCGAAGCCGGAGGTGAAGGTGCCCTGGGCGGGCTTGACGACCTTCGGCCGCTTGGCCTCCGCCTCGGCGGCGGCGCGGGCCGCTTCGGCCGCGGCGCGCTCGCCGGTGATCTGCCGGCTCTTGGCGAGCTTTTCGACCTCGGAGCCGGAGCTGGTGGCCTTGGCGACCGGCAGCACCTCGGGCGCGGGGGCGTTGCCGCCCACGCCGGTGGTGGTGTTGTCGTCGTCGGTGGCGGAGCCGAAGGAGGCGGCGGCGTCCTGGCCGTTGGCCAGCGGGGTGACGCCGTCCTGGTCCGGGGCGGGTTCGCCGTTGGCGATCGACTGGCCGGCCGCGGCGAAGGCGCCGGCCGCGACGGCGGCGACGACCAGGCGGCCGCGGATGACCGAGGGCGGCGTCGAGTTCCGGCGCGATCGCTGCTGCGGATGGGGGAACGACTCCTCGGCGATCGGGGCGCCGGGGGAGCGATGTCGAGACAAAGCCTGCCCTTCCGTCTTCGGGGAGCCCGATCACTCCCGGACGGGGATTCCGGAGCGCACCGGTCGGGGAACCGGCATTTCGTGATCGGACCGTGACAACGGACCGGAGGACAGTAACCAAGTTGATCCCGCCGGGGCAAATCTCGATCAGTGCCCGCGTGCGCACGGGGAGTGGTCGTCGGCGGCGCCGGCGCGGTGGACGCGGAGCGTGATCCACTGCGGGAGACCGCGTCACGGTGCGGCACTGCCTGGCCCTTCGCAACCCGGGGAGTCGGTCCCGATCGGATTAAATCGCGGGCTGCGCATCACTTGCGGTCGCGAGATCGCGGTGTTCATGTGTCGCAAATCACAGTTGCGGTCGCCGTGCGCGGTCGGCTCGGTAGTGCGTCCGGAGGTCATCCGGCTCGGTGGCCGGACCCTCCCGCGGCGCCCGCTTCGACGCGCGGAGCCGCCCCGCAGATCCCGCCCCGCCCGCACAACGTCCGAGCGGGTGAACTCCGGCGGCGGCCGGTAGCGCTGCGTCGATGCCGGCATCCCGGACCCGGCGCGGAGCTTGCTAGCGTCGGCGCGGTGAGTGCCCGGCCCGATCTCCAGTCAGATGCGCCGTCGGTGACGCAGCGCCGGCCGGTGCCCTCCCCGGCCGCTGCGCCGCGGAGCCTGCACGTCGCCGTCCTGCTGTCCGCGCTCGGCGCCCTGCTCGGCGGGATCTCCCCGCTGGTGGGGCTGGTGGCGCCGGCGATGCCGACCGGCTTCCCGTCCTGGCCGCTGCTGGTGGTGCTGGCGCTGCTGCCCGCCGCGCTGGCCGCCTCGCTGCTGCGCAGGCCGGGCGTCGCGGCCGCGGTGCTGCTCGGGCAGGCGGTGCTCGCGCCCGGCCGGTTCGCCTCCGACGCGCAGCTCGCGGTCGACCCGGGATACCTGGCGCGACCGGAGCTGCTGCACGCCACCACCCTCGATCCGCTCGCACCCGCGACCGGCACCTGGGTGCTGCTGGCCGGGCACGTGCTGACCGTCGCGGCCGGGGTGTGCGCGCTGATCGCCGGGCGGCGGCTGTTCGAGCACGCCGGCGGCGGCCTCGGTTCCGAGCGGGCGCGCACGCGCAGGCAGGGGCTGCTGGCGGTGGTGCTGTGCGCCGCGGTCGTGGCCGCTGTCGGGCTGCTGATGGGCCCGTTCACCTCCACCGACCCGTACCTGCTGGCCAAGCCGGTGGTCGAAGCGCCGGTCGCGGTCGCGGTCGGATCGTTGCTGCTGGCCATCGCCGTGCCCACCGCGGCCGGGGTGTTCGCCGGGGCCACCGATCCGGAGCTGGTGCGCGGCGGGCTGCTCGGGCTGGCCGCCGCGCTGCTGGCCGTGGTGGTGCCGCCGCTGGTGTCGGTGGCGGTGCTCGATCACGTCGACCTCGGCTGGGGCCCGGTGCTCGGGCTGCTGGCCGCCGCGGCGCTGGTGGCGCTGTCGTTCCCGGGCGGGCGCGCGCCGGACCGGGCGGCCGCGGACGTGCGGCTGCCCGCGCTGACCAGACTGCTGACCGCGGCCGGGGCGAGCGCGGTGCTCGCGGGCGGGCTGGCCGTCGCCGCCGCGCTGACCAAGCACCTGGAGATGCCGATCTACCTCGACGACCCCTCGCCGTACCCGGCGCGGCTGCTGTGGCCGGGGGCGATCGCGCTGGTCGTGCTCGGGGTGGCGGCCCTGGTGCCGCGCACCGCGCTGGTGGTGCGCCCGGCGCTGGCGCTGTCCTGGGCGCTGCTGCCGCCGGCCGGGGCGGCGGCGCTGGACACCGTGCTCACCGCGACCCAGGTCGCCGAGGCGCACGCCGGTCCCGGCGCCTGGATCTCCGGCGCGGCGATGCTGGTGGCCGCGGTCGCGGCCGTGCTCGCCGCGATCGCCGGGGGGGTGGAGCGCGACGACGTCGACCTCACCGAGCAGGAGTGGCGCCCGGCCGTGGCGATCCCCGCCGGGATCACCGCGCTGCTGTCGCTGGCCGCGGTGTTCCTGCCGGTGCTCACCGCGCCCGGCTACACCCCGCCGGGGATCTTCACCGAGTTCGGCACCAGCTCGTGGGGCCAGATCGCCGTCGGCGCGGCCGTGCTCGGCGCGCTGGCCGTCGCGCCCCGCTGCCGCCCGGAGCGGGCGGTGGCGCTGCTGGGCGGGGCCGCGCTGGTGATGGCGGTGCGCGCGGTCGAGTTCCCGCTGACCGCCGGGCGCATCGAAGGCTCCGCGCCCGGCCTCGGCGCGTGGTTCGCCGCCGCGGCCGCGCTCGGGCTGCTCATCACCGCGGGACTGGCCTGGCGCGGCGGGGACGGGCCGTCCCGGGACATGCGCCGGCTGCGCCGCTCGCTGCCCGCGCAGGACTGAACGACTCCGGAAAAACCGGGGAAGTTGCCGTCCAGTGCCCCTTGACGGACCGGAGATCCGTGTTCCGTTCGTCACGTCGCGGCCCGCGCGCCCGGTCCGGGAGCCGTGAAATCCCCGGTCTGGATGCATTCACCAGGGGCGTTCTGCCCGTTCCGGTGAGCCAGTTCACCGGACTCCGCCGCACCGGTCGTCCTCGCAGGTCGATATCGTCGCCGCGTCCGACACCGACGTCGCAGGAGAGTCGAGTGGACCTGTACGAGTACCAGGCGAAGGAACTCTTCGCTGCACACGGAGTGCCGACGCTGCCCGGTTCCGTGGCCGTAGACCCAGATGGGGCCAAGGCAGCCGCCGAGGAGCTCGGCGGGCCCGTGGTGGTCAAGGCCCAGGTGAAGACCGGGGGCCGCGGCAAGGCCGGCGGCGTCAAGCTGGCCGAGAACGCCGACGAGGCCAGGACGAAGGCCGAGGCGATCCTCGGCCTGGACATCAAGGGCCACGTCACGCGGCGCGTGCTGATCACGACCGCCTCCGACATCGCCGACGAGTACTACTTCTCCTTCCTGCTCGACCGCGCCAACCGGAACTTCCTGGCGATGGCCTCGGTCGAGGGTGGGATGGAGATCGAGGAGGTCGCGGCGACCAAGCCCGAGGCGCTGGCGCGCGTCGCGATCGACCCGATCCAGGGCGTCGACGCCGCCAAGGCCCGCGAGATCGTCGAAGCCGCGAAGTTCCCCGCCGAGGTCGCCGACCAGGTCGTCGACGTCATCGTCAAGCTGTGGGAGACCTTCGTCAGCGAGGACGCCACCCTCGTCGAGATCAACCCGCTGGTCAAGGACCCGGACGGGAAGGTCCTCGCGCTCGACGGCAAGGTCACGCTGGACGCCAACGCCGCGTTCCGGCAGCCGAAGCAGGCCGAGCTGGTCGACGCCGAGGCCGAGGACCCGCTGGAGGCCAAGGCCAAGGAGAAGGACCTCAACTACGTCAAGCTCGACGGCGAGGTCGGCATCATCGGCAACGGCGCCGGCCTGGTCATGTCCACTCTGGACGTGGTGGCCTACGCGGGCGAGGCGCACAACAACGTCAAGCCGGCGAACTTCCTGGACATCGGCGGTGGCGCGTCCGCCGAGGTGATGGCCGCCGGGCTGGACGTGATCCTCGGCGACAGCGACGTCAAGTCGGTGTTCGTCAACGTCTTCGGCGGGATCACCGCCTGCGACGCGGTCGCCAACGGCATCGTGCAGGCGCTGAAGATCCTCGGCGACGAGGCGACCAAGCCGCTGGTCGTGCGCCTCGACGGCAACAACGTCGAGGAGGGCCGGCGCATCCTGGCCGAGGCCAACCACCCGCTGGTCACAGTGGTGGACACCATGGACGGCGCGGCCGACAAGGCCGCCGAACTCGCTGCTGCGGGGGCGTGAGCGCGATGGCTATCTTCCTCAACGACGACAGCAAGGTCATCGTCCAGGGCATCACCGGCTCGGAGGGCACCAAGCACACCGCGCGGATGCTCCGGTCCGGCACCAACATCGTCGGCGGCGTCAACGCCCGCAAGGCCGGGCAGACCGTCGAGATCGAGGGCAAGGAGCTCACCGTCTACGGCTCCGTGGCCGAGGCGATGAAGGAGACCGGCGCCGACGTCTCCGTCCTGTTCGTGCCGCCGAAGTTCGCCAAGGACGCGGTCATCGAGGCCATCGACGCCGAGATCCCGCTCGCCGTGGTGATCACCGAGGGCATCCCGGTGCACGACTCGGCCTACTTCTGGGCGCACGCCAACGCCACCGGCAACAAGACCCGCATCGTCGGGCCGAACTGCCCCGGCGTCATCTCGCCCGGCAAGTCCAACGCGGGCATCATCCCGGCCGACATCACCGGGCCCGGCAAGATCGGGCTGGTGTCCAAGTCGGGCACGCTGACGTACCAGATGATGTACGAGCTGCGCGACATCGGGTTCTCCACCGCCGTCGGGATCGGCGGCGACCCGATCATCGGCACCACGCACATCGACGCGCTGCAGGCCTTCGAGCAGGACCCGGAGACCGAGGCCATCGTCATGATCGGCGAGATCGGCGGCGACGCCGAGGAGCGCGCGGCCGAGTACATCAAGGCCAACATCAGCAAGCCGGTCGTCGGCTACGTCGCGGGCTTCACCGCGCCGGAGGGCAAGACGATGGGCCACGCCGGTGCGATCGTGTCCGGCTCGTCCGGCACCGCGCAGGCCAAGAAGGAGGCCCTGGAGGCCGCCGGCGTGAAGGTCGGCAAGACCCCCAGCGAGACCGCCAACCTCATGCGGGAGATCGTCAAGGGCTGACGCGCCGCGAGCGCTGATCGGGGCCGGGCTTCCCTCGGGGAGCCCGGCCCCGCTGCGTTCCCGGTGACCTTCTGCACAGCCGCCAACCCCCGCGGTCCCCGGCCGCGGGCGCCCCGTCCGCCCAGGTCGGGCGGTCGCGGGCGGGGCGGACCGGTTCGGCGGGGCGATCACGGTCCGATACCGTTTCCGCGTCGCTCAGGGCGAGCGTTGCGCGTTCCGCCCGAACCCGGCGAGGAGGAGTCCCCCCATGTCCACTCCCTACGGTGCGCCCCCGCCCCACCGCCCGAACCCGGGCGCCGCGCGCGCGGAACCGCCGCAGGCGGGCGGCAACAACGACCTCACCTCCGGGTTGCCGCTGGTCGCCGCGGTGGCCGGGCTGGTCGCCTACCTGCTCGGGTTCTTCGACCAGGCCACCGCGACGCTGATCGCCGGTCCGGCGGGCCTGGCGATCGTCGTCGCGGGTGCGCTGGCGGCGCTGCGGCGGTGGCCGTCGCTGCCGAACTCGCCGGCCGGGGCGGCCGCGCTCGCGGTCTACGGGACGCTGGCGGTGCTGCAGAGCATCGTCACCGGGGCCGCGGGCGGTGTCGCGATCGTGCTGCTGGTGATGGCGCTGGTGCAGGTCGCGGCACTGGTCGGGCTGGCGCTGGTGGAGGCCGGGGCGGTGCGGCGCGGGCCGCGGCGGGCGCGTGCGCCGAAGCCGGGGAAGGGGACCGGCAGCGGGCCGTTCCCGCCGCTCGGCGGGCCGCAGTTCGGGCAGGCCGGGCCGCCGCAGTTCGGGCAGCCGGTCCAGCAGCAGCCCGGGAACTCGGGAGCGGTGCATGTGGGGCCCGGCAGTGCAGGACCGGGCAGTGCAGGACCGGGCAGTGCAGGTCCGGGCAACGCGGCTCCGGGGCAGCCGGGCCAGCCGTGGGGGCCGCCGCCCGGCGGGTACGCCGGGCCGCCTCCCGGGTTCGCCGCGCCGCCGAACCAGGCCCCGAACTCCGGGCAGCCGAACCAGCCCGAGCCGCAGTCCGGTGGGCACCCTGCGCAGGGCGAGCCGCAGTCGGGCGGCCAGCCCGCGGCCCCGGACGGCCCGGCGGGCACCCGGCAGATGCCGCACCCCAACCGGGAGAGCTGAGCCCACCTGCTTCCGAGGGCGCCGACCGCGGTCCGCGGCGGCGCCCTTTTTCCGCGCTGTGCGGCGGAATTCTCCGCGGTGCGCGGCGGGGCGGCTGCACCCTGCGTGGTCGTGATCGCTCGATGGGCGGACGCGGCGGCGAGTCATGGGCGGTGCGTTCCCGAACCGGTGCGACATTCGCGCCATGCCCCTGATCGAGTCACCTCCGGCCGCCCCGACCTCCCCCGCACCCGCGCGCGCGAGCGCCCCCGCGTGGTGGTTCGCCGCGGTCGCGGCGGCCACCCCGCTCGCCGGGTACGCGCTGGTCGCGCTGCTGCTCGCGAGCACCGTGGCGACCGCGTCCGGGGCGCGGTTCGACCTGCTCGCGGTGCTGGCCGCCGCGGTGCCCGGCTGGCTGGCCGCGCACCAGGTGCCGCTGACGATCACCGGGGCGCCGCTGGCGGTGCTGCCGCTGCTGCCGACGCTGCTGCTCGGCGGGCTGATCGCCCGGCTGGCCTCGGAGGTCGTGCGGCGCACCGAGCGCGCGGGCGACGCGGTGCGCCTGGTGGCCGCGGTCGGAGTCGCGCACGCGCTCGCGGGCGGGGCGGCGGCCGCGGTGCTCGGCGGGCCCGTCGGCGCCTCGCTGCCGGGGGCCGTGCTGCGCTGCGGATTCCTCGCCGCAGGGGCCGCCGCGCTGGGGGCGGTGCGGCAGCCGGCGTTCCGCGAGCTGGTGGCCGCCCGGTTCGATCCGGCGCTGCGCGCGGGCATCCGCACCGGGCTCGCCGCGGCGGCCCCGATCGCGATCGCCGGAGCGGTGGTCGTGTCGGCTGCGCTGTGCCTGGGCGCGGCGCGGGTGGCCGGCGAGATCGGCCGCGGCACCGCCGGCGACGGGTTCGGGCTGGTGCTGCTGTCGCTGCTGTACCTGCCGAACGCGCTGCTGGCCGGCTGGTCCTTCGCGGCGGGTGCGGGCGTGGACGTCGGCGCCGCGGCGGTCGGTCCGCTGTGGAGCGAACCCGCCCCGGTGCCGCCGGTGCCGCTGCTGGCGGTGCTGCCGCAGGGACCCGCGTCCTGGTGGTGGGCGCTGGCGCTGGGGCTGCCGGTCGCGGTCGGTGCGCTCGCCGGGCGGGCGTGCGCGGCCGAGCTGGGGGTGCGGCGCGAGCGGCTGCGCGCGGTGTCGGCCGCGGCGCTGTTCGCGGCCACCGGGGTGCTCGTGCTCGGGCTCGCCGGCAGCGGCGCGGCCGGGTTCGAGCAGGTCACGGTGCATCCGGTGGTGCTGGCGGTGGCGACGTTCGGCTGGGTGCTGGTGCCGG
>Ga0164243_10009495_pt1 | contig 14153 bp, 11 predicted proteins | sample OricompcompostOP_FD_108781 | JGI IMG/M metagenome (GOLD analysis project Ga0164243, IMG submission 108781) | Organic Plus compost microbial communities from Emeryville, California, USA - Original compost - Organic plus compost (OP) | ecosystem: Engineered > Solid waste > Mixed feedstock >... | reverse complement strand
GGCCAGCAGCATCGAACGGCTCCCGACCGAACCGGCGATCGTCGCCCAGGTACGGGCCTTCGCCGCCCTACGGCCCTCCCCCTCCGAGGCCGGCTAGCAGAGTTACGCCACGGGCCCCGGCTCGTCGAACTCGTCCCACCACTCCACGTCGTCGTGGTCCTCGCCGGCGTGCGTGGATGGCGTCCGGACGGGTTCGTCGTCGGGTTCGTTGAAATAAACGGTCACGGTCGCCCGCCCCTCGGGAACGCCCGGGGGGAGTTGCAGACAGACGTAACGGTCTGGTGGTATGATAATTTCTGTCCGGTAACGGGGCACGGTCGTCGTCTCGCGGTCGGGTGGGGGCGGGCGTTTCCGTTCGGGGTGTTCAGGATTCGGTTTTGGATTCTTCGCCTTCGGCTGTCACGGAAGCGGGTCGGCTGCGTACCAGCGTCTGAGTCAGGCCTTCTTGAACCGTCTCGCCGGCCTGATTTAAAACGCGGCGGTGCCAGGTGACCACCCCGCGACGGCCCCGCGAGCGGGGCTCCAAGGCGACGATTTTCGTGACCACCCGGATCGTGTCGCCGAACACGACGGGTTGCAGAAACTTCCACTCCAGGATGGCAAGAAATGCCAAGGTGTCGACCTTTGGGGTGTAGCTGGTGAGCCCCGAGCAGACGGCCAGGACGAGAAGGCCGTGGGCGATCGGTTGGCGGAAGGGCCCCCGTCGCGCCGACTCGTGGTCGACGTGGATCGGGTTGAAGTCGCCGGAGATTCCCGCAAAATTTACGACGTCGGCCTCGGTGATCGTACGCCGAGGGCTCTCCCATTCGTCACCGACCTGGAGATCGTTGAAGGCCAAGGGTAGGACGTCGCCGCGGTGCATGGACTCGCTCCCTCTCAATCGAGCGCGCGGGGTCGGAGGACGTGGCGTCTCGGAATCGAATGGCTGGTCGGCGTTTAGGAACGGATTGTGCATGCCCTCTGCCGGAACGTCAAGATAAGGTTGTAGCTTCGCGCGCGGAACCACGACCCGTCGGCCGACTGCCCGCGAGCCACGACGGGCTCGCCGAACACGAGACCGAGCGGTCCCAGCCGGAACGCCGTCCGCGACGGACGCTTTGAGGAGTTTAGGTGCGATGACCCGACCGTATAAAGTGCTAATCGCCGATGACGAAAAGCCCGTCGCCGCCGGGCTCCAGGGTCAGTTGGAGGCGCTCGGTTACGACGTGATCGCCGTGGTGAACGACGGCCACCACGCGATCGAAGTCTGCCGCCGCGCCCTGCCCGACGTGGTGCTGATGGACATCGAGATGCCCGGCCTCGACGGGCTCTCGGCCGCGCGCCAGATCGTCCGGGACCCCGGCACGCCGGTGATCATCCTGACCGCCCACGGCCACCCGAACCTGATCGACCAGGCGGTCGAAGACGGCGTCTTGTACTACCTGCTGAAGCCGGTCACCAGCCCGAGCCTGCACGCCGCGCTCCAGGTCGCCGTCGCCCGGGCCCGCGAGATGAAGTCGCTCCGGGAGAACGTCAACACCCTGGAACTGACGCTCCGCGAGCGGAAACTCATCGAGCGGGCCAAGGGGATCCTGATGAGCCGGAGGAACCTCCCCGAGAGCGAAGCCTTCCGCCTCCTCCAGCGCCAGAGCCAGGACCGCCGCATGCCGATGGCGAAGCTCGCCGAATCGATCGTCCAGGCCGACGAACTCCTCGAATCGCCGTCGCAAGGCCCCGGCCCCCTCCGTTGACCGGCGGGGCGGTCCGAAACCCGCCGCCCCCCCTTGAGGAATCTGTTTGACGGGGTGTATGCCCCTCGTTACCTTCAAATGTGAAGGTTTTTGGCCCGGTGCGTCCGGGTCGTTTTCCCGTCTGCCGTGTGGGAACTTTAGGAAGGCGCCGGTCTGTCCACAACGACGTGCGAGACCTTTTCGACGCCCTGATGCGCCCTCCCGATTCTCTCCGTTCGGCCGAGTCGATCACGGGACGGTCACGTGGCTACGCCGATCATCCGGGAGAAAGGCATGAGCAGGTTTGAAATCGCGGAAGACCCGCGCCGGCTCGCGCGCGCGGGGTCGAGGAAGGAACTCGCCGAACGCATCGAAGGGTATATCGAGCGTCGCGCGAGCGGCCGAATCCGCGACCTCCACGTCGTGTATTCCGACGACGCGATCATCCTCCAAGGGCGCTCCCGAACCTACCACGACAAGCAGCTCGCGCAGCAGGCGGTCCTCGACCTTACGGACGGGTATCCGCTCCTCGCGAACCAGATCGTGGTCTGCTAACGCGGCGAGCTTCGATTCCCGGCCAAGGAAGCGGGTACGCTCCCCCCCCGGCGGGTCGGACCCTGCCGGCGGCCGCTCGCACCCGACCGCTCCCCCGGCGGCGTTGAGAGACTACCATGGACGCGCAAACCGAACCGCCCGCGCTCGTCAGTTCCGAAACGGCCCGCTCGCTCATCGGCCACACGGAACTACGGACGATCCTTTCCAACCTCAGCCACGAACTCTGTCGACCCCTGATCTCCCTCCGGATGGGGTTCGACCTCCTCCTCGCCGACTCGAACCGGCCCATCTCGCACGACCAGCGCGGGCACGTCCAAACGATGGTCGTTCTTTGCGACGACCTGCTACGACTCACCCGCAGCTACCTGGACTACGCAGGACTCGTCCAAGGTACCCGCCCGCTTAGTTTTGGCGCGTTCACGATCGGGGCACAGATCCGAGAGATCGACCGCCAATTCGGCCCAACGGCCGCGGCGCGGAGGATCGCCTGGGCCTGCCGCCTCGAAGGCGCGGACGCCACCGTCACGACCGACGCCTCACGCTGCCAGCAGATCTTCGGAAACCTCGTGGCGAACGCCCTGAAATACACCCCCGAGGGGGGGGAGGTGCGCGTCATCGGGCGGCTCGACGGGACCGGCTGGGTCGTCACGGTCGGCGACGACGGGCCGGGCATCCCGGCCGACCAGATCGACCGCGTGTTCGAACCGTTCTACCGACTCGCCCGGGAGGAACACTCCAGGGTTGAAGGGAACGGCCTCGGGCTGGCGATCTGTCGCGAAATGGTGGGACAACTCGGGGGCGAGATCCAACTCCATTCGGGGGTCGGCCAGGGGACGCGGGTCACGGTCCGATTCCCGCTCGACGCCTCCACAAAAGCCTCGTTGAAACGGCCTCAGCCGTAAGGCGGAGGTCTGCAAAACCTCTTCCTTCCCCGGAATGACGGCGCAAAGACGTCAGGCCGTCGTCGGATAGCCCGACGACACCTCGTCGGCACTCGGCTCGACACAGAGCCTGATCCGCGTCCCTTCGGACGGCTGGCTCTGGATCGAGAGGGTGCCGCGGTGCCTGCGCCAGATCCCGTTGGCGATGCTCAGACCGACGCCGAGTTGTCCGGGTTTCGTACTGAAAAACGGCTCCACGGCCCGCTCCAGCGTGCGGGGCTCCATGCCGAGGCCCGAATCACGGACCTCCAAGACGTTCCAGCCGCGGCTGTCGGACGAGGTCGTGATCCGGATGACCCCGCCCCGCGTCGGCATCGCCTCGTAGGAGTTCTGGAGCAGGTGGACCAGCATGGAGCGGAGTTGAGTCCCGTGCCCCCGGATGGGGGGGATCGGCGCCAGCTCGGTTTCCCAGGTGATGCCGGGGATCGCTTTGGCCTGTTCGTCGGCGACGACGGAGGCGGCGAGTTGTTCGAGCGAGACGGTGTGGGGGTCGAACGCCGCGCGGTCGGGCTCGATGGAAGTGACCGGGCGGGTGTAGTCGATGAGCCGGCGGGCGACCGTCGAGGCGTCGAGCGCCGTTTTGATGATCGTTTCGGCGAGCGCGATCGGGTCGGCGATCGAGGCGATCGGGGGGTCGAGGCGTAGCAACTCGGCGTTGCTCACGATCGCGCTAAAGGCGTTGATAACGTGGTGGCCGACCCCCGAGGAGAGGTGGCCGAGGTTGATCAAACGTTCGAGGGTCTCGGTCGCGTCGTTGCCCGCCATGCCGTCACCCGTCGTCCCTTCTTGGAGAAGGTGCATCGATCCGACCGCCTTCGTTCCTTGATCACGTTCCGGAAGGTACGCCGCCCGCGCTCAGCGAATGATCCGGGCTTCCCCCCAGTCGGCGAGGTCGCGCACCCCGCCCCGCTCCCCGAACTCGGTGATCAGGATGAGCCTTTTCGCACCCGAGACGTCGAGGTCGATCATACGCGGAGTGTCGCGGGCCGACATCGGGGGTGAAACGAAGCGTTCCTTATTATCGACGAGCACACGGAAAACGACACTCCCGAACGGCCCGGCGCGGTCATCAAGTCCGACCTGGGCCTGGAACCGACGGTCGCCGGGTTCGAGGAGGTAGGCGAGGAGCGTACGGCTCTGAGTCCCGATCCCCCGGTCGAAATCTTGACCGGCGATCCTCATCGGGTGCCCCTCCACGTTGGCGTCGCGCTGGAACGGCCGAGGCGGGCCGACGTAGGCGACGTACCGGTCGGCCGCGGCCTCGCGCTCGGAGAGGTAAACGACCGAGGGGGTCCGGGCGTGGGCCCGGACGACCTCACCCAGCGGGACCTTGATCGCCGCGCCGAAGCGCGTGGTCGCCAGCACCTGCCCCTGCTCGACGCGAAGCCCGGTCACCCCGAGCCGGGAGCCGTCGGAGAACGTTAGCTCATAGAACCCCGACGGCGGCTTGGGGTAGACGACGAGCGCCGGGTCAAAGCCGACGGCGACAACCCCCGAGCGGTCCAGTTTAACGGGCTCCTTCGCCGGTTGGAACTCGACGGACTGGTCGCTCAGACCGAGGAAGCCGCCGGTGAGTTTGTCGCCGTTCGCCAGCCAGAGGGCTTCCGACGTCCTCGGCTCGGTCCTGACCTTGAGGATCAGGCCGTCGAGCGCGTCGGAGTCGGTCGGCAGGGCGAGGACCAGTCCGAGGATGCTTTCGAGCGGCACGGACAGCTGCCCGAGCGAAAACGACTGGACGTCCAAGGTCGTCTCGTTCGCCGCGCCGATCGCGGTCCGGTAGATCCGGTCGCCCCCCGGGAACAGAACGGCCGACGGTTCGGGGACCGGCGTCGCGTTTAAACGCTCCCGCGTCGCCTTCACGACGGATTCGATCGGGAGGACCCGTTCCGCCCCGGAGGTCGGCACGAGCGTCAACTCCCCCTTCGGCCCGAACTGCCGGATGCGCCCCGAGGCCGTCGAACCGTCGGTCGTAAGGACGTTGAAAACCGGGTCGGAGGCGACCGGGCCGTCGGCGGACCGAACGGCGGACGGGCTGAATAAGGGCGCGGCCAGCGCGAGCACCAAGGCCAAGGCGGCGGAGCCGCGTCGCGGTTCGGACGTCACGGTGGGGCCTCTCGGTTCGAAACTCAGCGCTGGAAAATCGGGAGGTAGTTGTTGGGCATCTGGAGGATGATCAAAGCCATGGCCGTGCCGTACTCGTTGCAGATGCTGTCGGTCCAACAACCGGCCGGGGACGTCGATTGCTTCCGAACCAGTTCGTCGCGGATCGCCGGATACCAGGTCGCCCAATCGTCGCCGCCGCGGATCCACATCGCCTGGGCGGCGTAATAGTGGCCGTAATAGTAATGACTGTAACGGCTCCCCAGCTTGATCTCCGGCATGAACTGCTTCAAGTAAGTAACGCCCGACTCCACCTCCTTCGCGTCGTAAACCGCGGCGCTATAAAGGGCGACCACGCCGGCGGCCGAACGCGGGAAGGCGCTCGGCCCCCCTTGCAGCATGTAACGGAACCCGCCGTCGGGGTTCTGCGACTGCTTGACGTACTTGATGCAGTTCTCGACCGTCTCTTTCGGAACATAGATCCCCGCGTTCCTGGCGGCGCGGAGGGCATTGATTTGGCAGATCGTCACCGAGATGTCGGCGTCGCGACGGACGGGCTGGTAGCGCCAGCCCCCTTCGAAGTTCTGGGTGTCGATGATCAGGCGGACGGACTTTTGGAGCTTCTCGCGGATCTCCGGCCGGTGGGTCATCCCGTACGCTTCGGCGAGGAAGAGGGTGCCGAACCCGTGCGAGTACATCGGGCCGTGGGTCGCCGCCGAGGCGACGGCGATGAACCCGGTCGGCGAGGTGTTCTCCATCACGTACATGAGCGCTTTATCGATCTGGCTACCGTACGGCCCCCGTCCGGGGCTCGAACCGGACGCCATGAAGGCCAGGCCGGCGAGGCTCGTTACCGCGATGTTCCCGCGGTAGGTTCCGCTGCCGAACGAGCCGTCGGCGTTCTGCGTCTTCGCGAGCCAGGCGAGCCCCGACCGGATCGCCCGTTCGGTCTGCGGCGTGATCATCTCGGCGGCCCCCTCGGGGACGTCGCCGTGGCGCGCGTCGCCGAACCCGCCTTCGCCCTTTTTCGGGCTGTCGTCGCGCGCGAAGGCGAGCGCCGGGCCGGCCAGGGCTAGCGCCAGGGCAAAACGGAGGGCGACGGTCAACGGGCGTGCGCGTTTCACGACGGTCACCTCCCCCGGGCCAGATTCTTCCGGGAAACGGACAGGTAGTAGCGGCGGATCAACTCTTCGTGGGACGGGAGCGGGTCTTCGTTAAAAACGTTGTCCATCTCCTGGCGCAGTTCGGGGGGCAGGTGGCCCCACTCGGACTTGCCGCCGGCGAGCGAACGGCGGTTGGTCGGCTTCTGAGGCTTCGCGAAGGGGGCGTTTCCGCCGTCCGGTCCGGGCTGATCCTCGGGGTCTCCAGGCTGCTGGCCCGGCTTCACCGGCTGACTCTTCTTCTGCCTCTTTTGAGACTGACTGGACGAAGACGACCTCGCCTGCTCGATCAACGTCTCGATCCTCTTAACGATCTGGATCTGCTTATTCCTCGTCTCCTCGCCGGTGTCGGGCTTCGACAGCCTCTGCTCGACGTCGCGCATCTCCTTGATGACTTCGGAAAGGGGGCCGTTGTCCCCCTCGTCGCCCTGCTTCTTCTTGCGACGCTTGCCGGCAAGCTCCTCGAGGTGCTCGTCGACCGCCTTGTCCTTCCCCTTAAGGGACTGCGACTCCTTTTTGTCGTCGCCGGCCTTGTCGGAGGGGGACGGGTCCCCGGGCTTGGGTTCACCGCCGAGGCCGCCCGGGCGCTTCTCGTCCGGCGACGGCTTGTCCTCGGTCGCGCCGAGCTTTTCGAGGAGGCTGTCGAGCTCCTTATCCTTCCCGGAAACCTCGCCCGAGGGTTTCCCGGCGCCCGAGTCGGACGGTTCGGCCTTCGGGGACTCGTTGTCCGATCGCCCGGCGTCCGATTTCGGCGTTTCGGAATCGGAAGGTTTGGCGGGGGCCTTCTCTTTGTCCTTCTCTTCGAGCTTCTTGAGGAGGTTGTCGAGCGCGTCGTCTTTCGCGGCGGGGGCGTCCTGGGCGAACGCGGCGGCCCCCCCGGGGAGGGGGATCGCCAACAGCGCCGCGAGCGTGAGGGACCGCGTCAGCGTCTTGGCCATCGTCATTCCTCCGCGTCGTCCGACTTCGGTTTAGTGAGGTCCCGAACGAGGTCCGCGAGCGCCCCTTGCTCGTTCTGAAGTTTATCCAGTTCGGCGGCCTGTTCGTTCGACAGGTCCTTACCGCGGCGCTTCAACTCGTCGAAGAACTCGGTCCGTTCGTTGATCTCTTGCTGAAGGGCCTTGAGCATCTTGAGCTGGGCGGCCGGCGGGATGCCGTCGCCGCCCCCCGCACCGCCACCGCCACCCCCGCCCCCCTGCTGCTGACCGGCGGCGTTCTTCGGCGGGTCGGGCTTCAAGGCGTCGATGAGCTGCTTGAACCGGGCCGCGGCCGACCGCGCAGCCCGCTGGGTCGTTTCATCGGTCTTGAGCGATTGCAAACGCTGAGCCGCGGTCTCCATCCCCTCCGAGGCCCGCTTCAGGGTCAACGCGAACACGGGCGCCCCTTCGAGACGCTCGATGAGTTCGGAGTTTTCGTCCTTGAGGGCCTCCTGCACGCCGGAGAGGTTCCGGATCCCGGTCCGCTGGGCGATCGTCAGTTTGCCCTCGCGCTGGACGCGGAGTTGGTCGTACGCGACGGTATCGGTAACGACCTTCTCCTGGCGTTCGGCCATCGACCGGAGCCGGTCGCCCATTTTGGAAAGCTGCTCCATCGCGAGCTGTTCTTCGGCCTCGCGGCGGGCCTGGTTCACCTTGTCTTCGGCCTCTTCCAGGTCGGCGAGGGCGTCTTCCTGGTCCTTGTCGGCCTGATCCCCCTGCCCCTGGTCGAGGTCTTGTTGGGCCTGGCCCATTTTTCCGGCGGCCCGCGAGCCGGCCTTGGCGGCGGCCTCGGCGTTCAGCTTGGCGAGGCGCTTGAGTTGGCGGTCGAGTTCCTTTTGGATCTCGGCCTGTTCCTTGGCGAGGCGCTTGAGTTCGTTCGCACGCTGCTTTGCGTCGGGGTTCTTCTTCGCCGCGCGGGTCTTTTCGAGGTTCTGGGTCTGTCGCTGGCGGAGCTTCGCGAGGTCGGCCTCCGCCTCTTTCAACTCACGGACGAGCCGGGCGAGTTCGCGCTCGCGGCGGTTCTGGATCGCGTCGACGAGGTCTTTGAGGTCCTCGCGGGTCTGTTCCTGGTTACCCCGGGCGGCCCCCATCTGGTTCTTTTCGAGCTGGTCGGCCGCTTCGCCCGCCTTGCCCGACGTCCCCCGCTTGGCGAGTTCTTCGGCCGCCTCTTTGAGGGCGGCCGACGCCATGGGGTCGGAATCGGCCGTCCTCTTCGCCATCTGGCTGAGCTTTTCCTGGAGGTCCCGCGCCCCCTTCGAGACGTTCGCCTGACGCGCCGCCAGGTTCGACAGGTCGGCCTTCTGTTCGGGGGTGAGTTGGTCGGGGGTCTTCCCCATCAACTCGGGCTTGGTCGCGGCCTCGCTGGTCTGCTTCATCACCTGCTCGTGCTCTTTGAGCAGGTTCTGGGCGTCCTTAACCGCGCCGCGGATGTTCTCGAACTCGCTCAGGCCGTCGAGCATCTTCTTAAGCTCGTCGGCGATCTCTTTTTGGTTCGTCTGGGCTTCGGCCAACGCCTCCTTGGCGGCATCGAGCGGACTCTTGCCGGCGCGGCCTTGATCGTCACGAGGCGCCTGCTGATGTTTAGAGGCCGCCTCTTTCGCCTGCCCCTCGGCCCCCTTCGAGGTCTTGGCCGAATCCTCCTTGGCCGCCCCTCCCGCCTTCGCGTTCGCCGACTTACCTTTGGCGCTTTCGGGCGCGGCCTTCGCGTCCGGCTTCGTCCCGTTCGGCCGCTCCTCCTGCGAAGCCTCTTCGGCCTTCGCGGCGCCGCGTTCCCCCTTCTCGCCGAGGGCTTCACCGAGGCTCTTGGTGGAACGGGTCAGCCCCTGTTCGGCCGGGTCGAGGTTGTTCTCGCGGATGCGGGTGACGGCCGCGCGCATCTCCTGCATTTGCTTCTGGGCGTCGGGGTTGGGCAGCTTGAAATTCTTGAGGTCGTCGAGGAGGCGGTCGATCTTCTCCTGGAGGCCGTCGGCCTTGTTCGTGATCCGGTTCGACACCTGCCGCTGGATCATCTCGGCGTTCTTGAGGTTGTCGTGGGCCGACTTGGGCAGCGTCTCGGTCTTCGAAAGGGTCCGCACGGCCTCGTCGACGGGCGTCTTCGCCTGGTTCTGCATCTGGAGGATGGCTTCGGCGTCCTCTCGGATCGCGCGGCGGGCGTCGTCGAGTTGGGTGGCGATCTCCTGATCGGTCACGATCCGGAGCCGGAGTTCACGGCTCTTGCCGAGGTTCGGGCCCTTGATCGTGTCAAAGTCGCGGGCGTCGGCGTGGAAGGTGATGACCGACCCCGGCGGGAGCTTCAAGGGGGCGATGTCCCACTGGTGGCGGACCGTCTGGCGGCGGACGGGCTTGCCGTCGGGGCTGTCGCCGGAATCCCAGAGCGGGAGGACGACCTCCTGGGTCGGCTCCGAGTTGCCGGAAGCCGTCTTGAAGACGATGCGCGCCGACTGGATGCCGAAGTCGTCGTCCACCGTGAACGTGACGGGGACGACGGCCTGGGCGGGGATGTCGCGGTCGTTCGTCGGCTCGTCGAGCACGACGCGCGGGGCCTCGTCGGGGACCGCGCGGGCGTCGTAGCGGACCGCCTCTCGGTTCCGGAAGCCTTCGGTGTCGAGCAATTCGAACCAGAACGGGTTCGCCCCCTTCAGGGTGAACGCGGCCTTCAGCCGCGTACGGCCCGCGTCGAGGGCGACGGCCAGCGGCGCGGCCTTCTCCCCGAGCCGGAGCGACGCCGTGTCGATCGGCTTATTGGCCGACGCCTCAAGTTCGACCCGCGTCCCCTCGACGGCCTTGACCTGCGTCTTGCCCGGCGCGAGCGTCTGGGGCTCCAACCGCGTGTACTCGGGCGGGACGAGCCGAACGGTCAAATCCTTGATCGCCGGCGGCGGCACCACCTTCACCGGGACGTTTCGCACCGACGTCCTGTCGTCCCCGGCGACCACCGAGAACGAGAAGGATCGTTCGACGGCCTCGATCCGCCCGCGGAAAACGCCGCCTTCAACCGCCCGTAACGCCTCGGTGACGGTCTCCCCGTCGTCGAACCGGTACGTCGCCTTGGCCGACGGCGGGACCCGGTCGCCTTCCGCGACCGCGACCGCGAGCGTGAACGGCTCGCCCCGCGCGATCTTGCGGGTCGTCTCCTTGTCGAGCAAGGCGATGTGGGTCAACTGCGGCCAACGGTCCGCACCGAACGGCAGAAACAGGCGCCGCGCGGCGGTCCGGGAGAGGGCCGGTTCGGCGACTATGAACGCCAAGGCGACGGTCAACGCCACCGCGGCGAGCGCGAGCGCCCGCCGCGCGGGGCGCGGCTCGACCACCTCGCGGAAGTCGATCGACTGGGTTTCGGCCAGCGTTTGGGCGACCGTGGCCTCGCGCAGCTCGCGCGAGCCGAACCGCTCGTCGTCCGCCGCGAGTTTGAGGAACTGCACCGTGCTCGCGAGCCGGTCGTTCAGGCCCGGCCACCGCTCTTCGATCCTCAGCGCGATGTCCAGGTCGGCAAACCGGACGACGAGAGGGACGACGACGTACCGATAGACCAGCCAGGCGGTGAAACCCGCCAACCCGAGCAACAGGGTCAACCGGACGCCCGCGTCGAAATGGGCCAGCCAGTCCGCCAGACAGGCCAACACGACCAGCGGGACGATGAACCCGACGACGCGGCCGAGTCCGTGGAGAGCGAGCAGCCTGCGGACCCGGGAGCGCAGGGCCGCGATCCGCGATTCGAGATGACGGGTCTCCAACTCGGCCTCCCGCTGGCTGCGGCCAGCCTCCCGCCGGACGTGCGACTCTCGCGGGCCCACGGGGCGGACCAGACAGAAGAACTTAACCGTAATTATACCATTTGCTTACGTTTCCGCAACAGCCACTCCGCCGTGAGCACGGTCAGGAACAGGGCGAGGACGGGCCAGGTGTTCCAGAGCGGGACCGGCGGGTCGGTGTCGAGCGGCACTTTCTGGGCCTTCGGCAGGTCGTTCAGCAGCGACGAGACGGTCACCGGGGTATAAAACTTCCCGCCGGTCAATTCGGCCACGCGCCGCAATTCCGGCTCGTTCATCTGGACGTGTTCCAGTTCGCTGGCCGGCGCGTCGACCCGGAACGACGCGGTGGGAATGGCACCCGCCAGGGTCGGCGGGGGGAGGAGCCGGATCTCGTAGTCGCCCTCGGCGGCCTGGGGCAAAGCCCCTTCGAAGATGTTTCGCGCGGTCGGTGAAGCTTTGAGCGTCAGTTTCCGCGGCCCTTGCCCCTTCTTCTCGACCTGGACGACCACCTCACCCGTCGAAGGAGCGATCGCGGGGTTCGGAAACCGGACCCGGACCTGAATCGGCTGGTTCCTCTGATAACGCCGGCGGTCCGTCGTCAGTTCGGCCTGCTTCTGGCCGACCAGCTTCGAGCGCGCGAGGAAGCGGATCGTCTGGATCCAGAACCGCCCGAAAAAGCGGTCGCCGACCCGGAACCGCCAGCGCCAGGTGTCGTCCACGGCGTTGAACATCGACTTACCCGACCCGACGAACTGGTAAAGAAAGACCGGCAACTTCCCGTCCGAGCCCGGGAGGGTCGGGTGTTCGGCGAGGACCAAGGCCGCGGGCTTCTTCCGCGGGGCTTCCATGAGCCAGAAGAGTTCGGGCAACGACTGCCAGATCTGGGCGCTCTGGGCCTCGTCGTCGCCGAACCGGAAGATCGGGTTCGTCCGCCCCTCGGCCGTCAACTCGGGACGGAACGGCGCGACCGAGCCCCCCGCGGCGTTCGGGTTGCGCGCCTCGGCCAGTTCGATCGGCAGGAGGATTTCGAGCGGCGTCCCCTTGTACGTCAACGGGTTAAACGCCTCCCCCGCGACGAAGAGAATGCCCCCCCCTTTCTCCGTGACGAACTCGGCCAGGTTCTGCATCTGGCTGGCGCTCAGGAAGCTGGGGTCGGTGTCGCCGAACAGGACGACGTCGTAAGCGAACAGGTCGTCCTTCGAAGCCGGAAACGTCGGCAAGGCCGAGCGGTCCTGGTCGCTGTACTCGGGGTCGGACGAGAGGAGGACGACGTTCAGGTCGATCGTCTCCTCCCGTTCGAGGTAATTCTTGAGGTAGCGATACTCGTAGCGGGGCTCACTGTCGACGAGCAGGACCTTGACCTTCTCCTTGCGGACGTTGACCCCGCGCTCGATCCGGTTATTGTCCGCCTGAAGTTCGCGCGGCTTCGGCTCGATCTCCAGGGTGTAAACGACCTCCCCCGTCTGGCGCGGGCGGTGCTGGAGTTCGACCTTCTGCGGCTGGCCGTTCGCCGGGGCCTTCACGCGGACTGACGCGATCTCGCGGCCGCCCGACGGGTCGGTCGTACCCGGGGGCCGCTCCCGGAGGCGGACCGTCACGTCCTCGCCTTCAAAGCCGCGCGCGAGGAGCTTCGCCTGGAACCGGACGAGGTCGTCGACAAAGACGACGTCGTCGACGAGCAACTCCGTCAGTTCCAGGTCGCGGGCCGGCTGCGGGCTGCCGAGCCCGAGCGGGAACACGGGCACCCCCTTCCGCGCCGCCAGTTCGGCCGCCTTGGCGAGCGACTCGCCGTCGGTCGTCTGGCCGTCGCTCAGGAGCAAGACCGCCGACGGGGGTGCGCCCCGCAACTCGGTCAAGACCTGTCGGAGCGAGGCCCCGAGCCGCGTCTGCCCCCCGGTCGGTTCGACCTTCTTGAGCTTGTCGAGCGAAGGGGAAAGGTCCTCGGGCTTGTCGATCTCGGAGAGAAGGCGGGGCGAGCCCGAAGTCAGGTAGAGCCGCACCTTGTTCTGCTTCTGGAGTTCGCGGAGCACCCTCCCCCCGTCGCCGGTGAGGTACCCTTCGCCGACGGCAAAGCGGGTCGTCTCGGGGCGTCCCGACGCCTTGGCCAGGGCGTCGGCCGCGGCCTTCGCCTTCGGGTCTTCGTACTGGTCGGCCACCTGCTGGCTCGCGGAGTCGTCGACCATCACGACGAAGTACGGGAGGCCCGTCCGTTCGACCAAAAGAACCGCCTCCGAGAGCATGAAGACGGCCAACAGCACGAGAAAAACGCGGAGCGACGCGAGGGCGAGCCGGTAGGGGAGCGACGCCCCGCTCTCGCGCCGGTAGAGCCAAACGATCAGCGCCGCGGACCCGAGGACGACGAGGAGGGTGACCCACTGGGGCCACGTCTGCTCGAACCGGATCGTCGGAACGATCGCCTCGCCGGCCCGCGCGGGCTCGACGCCGAGACGGTCCGCCAGCGTGCGGAACAGCCAGTCCTTCACGGGCGGAAGTCCTTATCAGCGGGTCGCATTGTGACCGAATTTCCAGGCCAGGAACGACTCAAGAAGCAAAAGGCTGAGCAACGCGTAGAGCAGCGGACGGTGCAACTCGCCGCGGCGGCTCACGGCCCCGGCGTTCCCCGTCAGTTCTTTCCAGTTCGTCATGTAGGCGAACGTCCACCCCGGCACCGCCGCGGCCAACCCGGCGCGGTCCAGCTTGGCCGGGTCGCTCTCGGCCGGGTCGGGGTTGGCGGCGAACGTGTTCTCCAGCGGCAGCGGCGGCCCGACCTTCACCTGATACGGGCCCGACAGTTCGGTCTCCTCGAAGTGGAACAGGCTGATCCCCCCCGAGGGTTGGATCTTGGTCGGAACGACCCGCCCGCCCGGGACCGTCACCGTCGCCGCGGCGGACGCCCCGGAAGGCGGCAGCGCCTGGTCGAGCGGCTGCCCCACCCGGACGTTACGTTCCGCGAGGCGTCCCG
>Ga0164243_10009494_pt1 | contig 14154 bp, 12 predicted proteins | sample OricompcompostOP_FD_108781 | JGI IMG/M metagenome (GOLD analysis project Ga0164243, IMG submission 108781) | Organic Plus compost microbial communities from Emeryville, California, USA - Original compost - Organic plus compost (OP) | ecosystem: Engineered > Solid waste > Mixed feedstock >... | reverse complement strand
CCGGAAGACACCCCGAGTTCTTTTTTCTTGGCATCGGTTGCGGGCACGAAACCGGCACCCAGCTTGTTGTAGATTTCGGTGGCACTGCGTTTTGTTTCCTCGTCCTCCGTTTTGCTTTCCGAAGAACGGGTATCTTCCTTCAGGGTGACGGTCACATCCCGTTCTTTACCATCCCGCTTGTAAGTCAATTTTACCTTATCACCAGGCCGCAAACGGTAGATACGTTCCTGTAAATCTGAAGATGAAGTGATCACGCGTCCGTCTAGTTTCGTGATGATATCGCCCTTTTTAATCCCTGCTTCTTCCGCCGCGCCCTTAGACACAACGTCTTGGACATACAAGCCATTGATGTCGCTAATCTCCAATTTTTTGGCTGTGGTAGGATTGAGCTCGGTAAAGGTAATGCCGATTAGACCACGTTTTACCGTACCATACTTAATGAAATCGTCCGCAATTTTCTTGACCAGATTAACTGGTACAGAAAAACCATACCCGGCATACGTGCCGGTAGGCGTCATGATGTTGGAATTGATACCGATCAGCTCACCATTGGTATTGACCAAGGGCCCGCCACTGTTTCCCTTATTAATCACCGCATCGGTTTGGATAAAGGATTCGACGGCAGTGCTCACCGGAACCTCTTCCTCAGACTGCGGATAGCCTCTTTGCTGGAATTGGCGTTGCCGGAGTTCGTTTGCAATAATGCCCGTGGCGCGGCCTGTAGCGCTTACAATGCCCGCTGTTACCGTTGATTCCAATCCCAGTGGGTAACCCACTGCCAATACCCATTCCCCGATACGAACGTTGTCGGAATCACCAAACTTCACAAAAGGAAGGCCTTTTTCATTGATTTTGATCAACGCAAGGTCGGTATTGGGGTCACGTCCAATAATCTTGGCCTCCAGTACACGTTTGTCGGTCAACTGTACCTCTATTTTATTGGCGTCTTCCACCACGTGGTTATTGGTCACAATATACCCGTCCTGCGAAATAATAACGCCTGACCCCGTTGCCTTAGCGGGCGGTTGTGAACGCTGTTGCCGACGGGGCATGCCGAAAAATTCCTCAAACAGATCCATGGGATCGCCGCCATAGCCACCCCCCGAACGCCCTGGATAGGTCGTTGTGATGTGCACCACGGCCGGTGCCACCATAGCCGCGGCTTGGGTGAAATCCGGATTTCCCGTTGACGATACTACATTGGGAACCGGATTATTCGCATAATGCAATTCTTGACGTTCCTCAAATGACATCTTGCTTTCCTGTTTGTTCTCAAACAGTTTATAACTGCCAACAGCTATCAAGCCACCAATCAGCGCAGTTAATAAAGTTAATCCTAGTTTTTTCATTTGCATATTTGTTTTTTAAAAGTAATAAAGCTTGCGTGAGTTACGTGTATTTCTTGTGTGGTAAACTCATGCAGGTTTCATTCATATACTAAATTTGTTTTTTAATTGCCTCATGAAACCTGCATGACAGGGTGTTTACGAAAGTCGCTGACGTGGCAGGTTTCATGTTACTCCAATTGTTATAAGCCGAACTTTTTATTGCTGTAAAAAGTTGTTCAAATGTAATACCATTTGCGGCTCCAAAGCAAGTAAGTGGCAGTACTTTTCTGTTAAATAATGTTAAAGCATCTCCGCGGATATAACTACCTTTGGCGCACGGATACAAAAGACAGTTAAGAAGCATATAGATGAATACACATATCTTTTACAAATACCAGGGTGCAGGCAACGATTTTATTGTTTTTGATAATAGAAATGGAGCTTTTGATGCGAATAATGCCGATTTGGTACGTCGTCTCTGCGACAGAAGATTTGGCATCGGTGGCGATGGTTTAATGCTTTTGCAGCAGGTGGAGGGATACGATTTTGAGATGGTGTACTTCAATGCCGATGGCCGGGAGGGAAGTATGTGTGGTAATGGGGGCAGGTGTATTGTGGCTTTTGCGCAAGACCTGGGAATTATCGGTTCTGAAACTGACTTTCTGGCAGTAGACGGTGTCCATCATGCCCGGATGCATGACACGGTGGGTTGGATTAGCCTCAAAATGGTTGATGTTTCAGAGATACGGGAGGAAGGGGATGCTTATTTGCTGAATACCGGCTCCCCGCATTATGTCAAGCAGGTGGTAGGTCTTGACACCTACCCGGTAGTCGAGGCCGGACGTCACATCCGATACAGCAATCCCTTTCGCAAGGAAGGCATCAACGTGAATTTTGTGGAAGCCGAAGGAGATGGGTATTACGTGAGAACCTACGAGCGGGGTGTCGAGGATGAGACCTTAGCATGTGGCACTGGTGCGACAGCTGTCGCATTGGCAATGGCAAAATTAAACAAAGTTGAGGGGCAGGTAGAGACCCCGATACGCGTGGCGGGAGGGAGGCTGAATATCCGTTTTACTAAAACCGCAGATCGTTTTACCGGGGTTTTCCTGGAAGGACCGGCTGAATTTGTTTTCAAAGGGGAAATCACCTGGTGAGATGACGCTTCCCCGTTTTATTATATATTATCATTTGTTCGGGTTGGGGGTAGCTTGTGCTGCTGTCGCTCTCTCTACTTTGTATGGAGAAGCCTTCATTCTTAGTCCTCATTTTTGGTTACTTTTTGTGGCTGTGTTCGTTTTAACCTTGGTTGCATATATACTCAGTGACCTGGGCATCCGGAAAGGGGGAGAATTGTCTGTTTATAGCCTGCTCGGTGCGCTTTTTATCAAACTATTTGCCTGTTTGGCCATTGTGGCTGTATTAATAATTAAATATCCTGAAAATAAGATGCTTACGGCTCTTAATTTTTTTTCATTATATTTCTTGTTCACTGTCTTTGAAGTTACATGTTTGTTACGTAACTTGCGCGACCAAAATCAGATGTAAAAAATTGGGAATAGATGGATTTTAGGCACTTTTTCGATTCAAAAAAAATCAGCTTCTTAGCAATTTTCGCCGTTTTAGCGACCTTTTCCGTTACAAATTCAGCCAAAGCGGCGGTGGCTGATACAGCCGCTTCCGTCAGCCATGAAGCCCATGGAGAAGAAGAATTTGAGCCTACCAAAATGATCATGGAGCACATCAGTGATGCGCACGATTGGCATCTTTGGGGTCATACGTCCATCCCGCTTCCCGTCATCCTGTATACGGACAAGGGTATAGAAGTTTTTCTTTCTTCGGAGTTTCATCACGGTGAACACGATTATCAGGGGAAATATTATACTTATCGATTGGTCGACAAGAAGAAGATCAGGGTAGTGGGAGCCGGCGGCGAAGTAGACGAAGCCGCCTCGCAGAACGTTTGGGATTTTTCAATTACAAAAAACGTCGCGTCGATGTTTTTGGCAGTCATCCTGTTGTTGCTCATATTCACATCCGTTGCCGGTGCATATAAAAAACGGGAGGGTAAGGCACCCAGGGGGCTCCAGTCTTTTCTGGAACCGATTATTCTATTTGTTAGGGATGACATTGCGCGCCCCAATATCGGTCATAAATATGCACGCTTTATGCCGCTTTTGCTGACTATTTTCTTTTTTATTTGGTTTAATAACTTATTGGGATTGATTCCCATATTTCCGGGGGCAGCCAATGTGACTGGTAATATTGCAGTGACGTTTGTATTGGCCTTTATTGTGTTGATTGTTGTGAATATCAATGGCAATAAATACTATTGGAAACACATCTTATTACCGGATGTGCCGTGGTGGCTGTATCCGATTATGATTCCTGTGGAGCTCGTCGGGGTGATATCCAAACCGTTTGCATTGATGATTCGTTTATTTGCAAACATCACCGCAGGGCACATCATTATACTCAGTTTGATTTCGTTGATTTTTGTGTTCAAGTCCTTGGCCATTGCTCCGGTTTCATTGGCATTTGTGCTTTTTATGAACGTATTGGAATTGCTGGTTGCTGCACTGCAAGCGTTCATATTTACGTTATTAACCGCGTTGTTTATCGGGATGGCAGTAGAAGAACATCATTAAATTGTAACTCCTTATATTAAATATATACATTAAATTAAAATTGTTATGGTAGGTTCAATTGCGGCAATTGGTGCCGGATTAGCAGTGATTGGTGCCGGGCTCGGTATCGGACAGGTAGGTGGCAAAGCAATGGAAGGTATTGCACGGCAACCGGAAGCTGCATCAAAAATTCAGACCGCTATGATTATCGCAGCAGCCCTTATCGAAGGTGCTGCTCTGTTTGCAATCGTAGTGTCTTTGATGGGATTGTAATAAATCTGGCGAAGAGAACTGAATCAAAAAAAGGCCGGACCCCTGACGGTTGGTTTTGTGTCCGGCCTTTCATCAAGCATGACATTTGAATTTTAGAAACTGAACTATGAGTTTTGATATTGGTAATCCGAGCATCGGATTGGTATTTTGGACCGCGGTCGCTTTTCTTTTATTGTTGGTACTTTTGCGGAAATTCGCTTGGAAGCCCATCATGGAGGCTATCGGCGAGCGGGAAAAGTCCATTGAAGATGCACTGGCATCTGCTGAAAAAGCCAAGGATGAGATGGCACGCCTGACGAATGAAAATGAGCAGTTGCTCAAAGCTGCCCGCGCGGAACGTGATATCATCCTGAAAGAGGCCAAAGAACTGAAAGATCAAATTGTGGCGGACGCAAAAGTAACCGCCCAGACCGAAGGAGCGAAATTGATTGAACAGGCGAGAAAAGAAATTGACGATCAGAAGAAACGGGCACTTGCCGAGGTAAAGAATCAGGTATCCTCTCTTTCTCTTGAGATTGCGCGTAAAGTGCTGCAGAAAGAGTTTGAAGATGGACAAAAGCAAGAGGCGTTGGTAGCCGATTTGCTAAAAGACGTGAAGTTAAATTAATTTCACACAACGTTAACGGAAGATCATGTCGGAATTCAAAGTAGCATCGCGATACGCAAAATCACTGATCGATTTGGCGCAGGAACAAGGAAACTTGGAGTCGGTGAAGCAGGATATGGAGCAGTTCGTTGCCGTACTGAGGTCCAATAAAGAACTACAGGCGGTGCTTAAGAACCCCATCATGAAACAGGATAAAAAGGCCAATATTCTTGACGCACTATTTGAGAAAAAGATAAATCCTTCTATTACGGCTTTTTTTCATATCATGGTGCGGAAAGGACGTGCCGGAATTCTGTATGCCACGGCCCAAGAATTTATCCGTGAGTACGATGAGGTGAAAGGGATTGCTCATGCGACGGTGATTTCCGCTGTTGCGCTTTCACCGCAGCACATTGACGCGTTACGGAAAGTAATTGCGAGCGAGATAAAGGCAGATGTGGTTTTAAAAAATGAAGTAGATCCATCATTGATCGGTGGATTTATCGTCAAAGTCGGCGATCGGCAGGTGGATGCCAGCATTGCCGGTAAACTGAAGAAACTGGAACGTCATTTCGGATCGCAAGTTATAAATTGATAATCACTATTAGATCGCTAAAACCCCTAATACAACTAAAATGATAGAGGTAAGACCAGATGAAGTATCGGCAATTCTGAGAGAGCAATTGTCGGGCTTTAAATCAGAAGCCGAATTGGAAGAAGTGGGTACCGTATTGCAGATAGGCGACGGTATTGCGCGTATATACGGCTTGACTAAAGTTCAATCCGGCGAATTGGTTGAATTTGATAACGGATTACAAGGCATTGTATTGAACCTTGAGGAAGACAACGTAGGTGTTGTATTGCTGGGTCAATCGGATGAAATCAAGGAAGGTGATACCATTAAACGTACCCGACGCATCGCATCCATTAAGGTGGGCGAAGGCATGCTGGGGCGTGTGGTGAATACATTGGGGCAGCCTATCGACGGCAAAGGGCCTATTTTGGGGGATACCTATGAGATGCCCATCGAACGTAAAGCACCGGGTGTAATTTACCGTCAACCGGTAAATGAGCCATTGCAGACCGGAATTAAGGCGATTGATGCAATGATTCCGATCGGCCGTGGTCAACGGGAGCTAGTGATCGGTGACCGCCAAACCGGTAAAACAGCTGTGTGTATAGATACCATCATCAACCAGAAGGAATTTTATGATGCCGGTGAACCGGTATATTGTATTTATGTAGCGGTAGGTCAAAAGAACTCAACGGTTGCGAATATTGTCCGTACGTTGGAAGAGAGCGGTGCAATGCCTTACACAATCGTGGTATCTGCTTCTGCCGCTGATCCGGCGCCGATGCAGTTTTATGCACCCATGGCAGGTGCTGCCATTGGAGAGTTTTTCCGGGATACCGGCCGCCCGGCTTTAATTATTTACGATGACCTGTCTAAACAGGCAGTGGCATACCGTGAGGTTTCATTGCTGCTCCGTCGCCCTCCCGGTCGCGAAGCTTATCCGGGAGATGTGTTTTACCTTCACAGCCGTCTATTGGAACGCGCGGCTAAAATTAACACGTCTGACGAGATTGCACGTCAGATGAACGATTTACCGGAATCCCTTAAACCGCTGGTCAAGGGAGGAGGTTCGCTCACTGCATTACCGATCATTGAAACACAAGCGGGGGACGTGTCTGCTTATATTCCCACAAACGTAATTTCCATTACGGATGGACAAATCTTTTTGGAGTCCAATCTGTTTAACGCGGGTGTACGCCCGGCCATCAACGTCGGTATCTCTGTGTCGCGCGTAGGAGGTAATGCACAGATTAAGTCCATGAAGAAAGTAGCCGGTACGTTGAAACTTGATCAAGCACAGTACCGCGAACTGGAAGCATTTGCTAAATTCGGTTCGGATTTAGATGCCGCCACGAAGGCTGTGTTAGACAAGGGAGTTCGCAACGTAGAAGTCCTCAAGCAGGGTCAATTTTCGCCGGTACCGGTAGAAAAGCAGGTGGCCATTATCTATGCCGGGACAAAAGGTTTGTTCCGCAGTGTGCCGGTTAATAAAGTAAAGGAGTTCGAGGCAGAATACTTGCACCAGTTAGAGTTGCGTCATCCGGAAGTGTTGAGAGAATTGAAGGAAGGCAAGTTCAACGACGAGCTTACCGGCGTATTGGATACGATAGCGAAAGAATTAGCGGATAAGTATTAACGTAGACGTGAGATATGAGACATTAGATATCAGACATCTCAAATCTCATGTCTTACATCTCAAATCTGATATCTCAGATATAGAAAATGGCAAATTTAAAAGAAGTACGGAACCGTATTGCGTCGGTTACTTCTACCCAGCAGATTACGAAAGCCATGAAAATGGTCTCCGCTGCCAAACTGAAGCGGGCAACAAATGCGATTGTGCAATTGAGGCCCTATGCGGAGAAGCTAAGAGAGATATTGGCCAACGTATCTGCCAGTGTGGAAGATGGCACTTCACCCTATACGGTTGACCGTAAGCCAACAAAGGTGCTGATTGTCGTAATTGCGTCAAACAGAGGTTTGGCTGGCGCATTCAATGCCAATGCTATTAAAACAGCTAATCAGTTGATCACCGATAAATACAGTGAGCAAATGCAGGCAGGAAACGTAAGCATTGTTGCCATTGGAAAACGAGCACAGGATTATTACCAGAGGCGCCGGTACCAGGTAATCGGTGATAACAATGAGCTATTTTCGGCGCTTAATTTTGAAAATACCTCAAAGATTACGGAAGCGATCATGAAGGGGTTTTCAGACGGAACGTATGACCGGGTGGAATTGGTTTATAACCGGTTCCGTAATGCTGCCGTTCAAATCTTGACTACTGAGCAATTGTTGCCGCTTGTGCCTGCCACCGTTGAGTCAAACCGTCCGAAAAATGACGTGGATTACATTATCGAACCTTCAAAGGAAAAGATCATTAATGAGTTGATCCCGAAGGCCATCAAAGTGCAGCTTTACAAGGCGGTGCTGGATTCGCATGCTTCCGAGCACGGTGCGCGCATGACCGCGATGGATAAAGCGACGGATAATGCCGGAGAGTTATTGAAGTCGCTCAAGCTTTCATATAACCAAGCAAGGCAAGCAGCCATCACCACAGAACTTACGGAAATTGTGAGTGGCGCGGCAGCACTTTCCAATGGGTAACATTAACCGAAAAAGTATATTTTAAGGGCCTTTAGGGCCCTTTTTAGTTTTGTACTGCGTATCTCTAAAAATATACCCATTATTAGGTATAGGTTTACGTAAACAATTCATTTAGTTTTGTGTTATTATTTCGCTGATGATATTATTTCATTTGGCAAGGTTATTGAGCAGTTGGGGGTGATTACATTTACTTAGTCAATAATTGCAATTCTTGTACACATGTTGTAGCAAAAAGAAGATTATATTCGTTAATCTACGTGAAGAGGGGTCGTGGCTACATTGATTAAACTTACATGAAAGAACGGATACTTCGTTTTAAAACCGTGCCTCGTTGGGCAATACTACTATTGGATGTACTGATATTGGCCTGGTCGTTTACCCTCTCTTATTTTGTTGCGAAGCAATTTAATTTCCACGACGTCATCCGGGGGCATTTTTTTGTTTACACAGGTATGTATGTAGGGATTGCGCTGCCGGTATTTTTCCTGATGCGTATACACACCGGGTTGATCCGCTATTCTGATACCCGGGACATGCTGAAAATATTTTCGGCGATGCTGATCAATTCGGCTATTTACATAGCGGTTGCTTACCTAGTATTGGGTCCGTTGCTACATATCAGGGATCAACAATTGGGGTTGGTCTTGTTGATCAATTTTTTTATCGCTACGTCTTTCCTTATCATGCTTCGGATCGCAGTGAAGAGTATTTACTTTATGCTGACGAGGCGGATGCGCGATGTGGATACCGTGCGTGTATTGATTTACGGTGCCGACCAGAATGCGATTATGGCTAAGCAGGCTCTGGAGAATAGTACGGAATCCAAGTTTGTCATTGTTGGTTTTATCGACACTAACAGAGGTAAACTGAATAGCTATATAGAGCGAAAGCGTGTTTACCATGTAAAGGACCTTGCTGCGTTAAAAGATAAGTATGCGATAGACCAGATGATTTTTGTAAAAGATCACCTGGGAAGTAGGGATAAAAAAGTGATTGTAGAACGGTGTTTGCGATTGGGAATTAAAGTCCTGACGGTACCGCCGGCATCGGAATGGGTATCCGGCAGGTTACGGATCCAGCAAATAAAGAATTTACGGATTGAGGATCTGTTGCAGCGTGCTCCCATTAAAATTAATAACGATAAAATCTGTGATGATCTTTGTGGCAAACGAATACTGATTACGGGTGCTGCTGGGTCAATCGGTTCGGAGATTGTCCGGCAGGTGTTGCGTTACGAACCTCAAATGCTTATTCTCTGTGACCAAGCAGAATCTCCCATGCACGAGATTCAGCTGGAAATTGAGGAGACATTTTCTTCAAGTAATGTCGTTATCGCCATTGCCGACATCCGGAATCTAGAGCGCATGCATCAGATATTCAACGATTACCGACCCGAGTTGGTGTATCACGCTGCGGCTTATAAGCATGTACCCATGATGGAGCGGAATCCGGGGGAGGCAGTGAGTACCAATGTGGGAGGAACAAAGAATGTTGCCGACCTGTCAGTACTTTTCGGTGTGAAGAAGTTTGTGATGATATCTACGGATAAGGCGGTGAATCCTACCAATGTAATGGGGGCTTCTAAGCGTATTGCAGAGATTTATACGCAAAGCCTGGATGCACAGCAATCCGTTCACTTGGTCGATACGGCAGCGGGGGTAACCAAACAGGTGAAGGGTACCCGTTTCATTACGACCCGGTTTGGCAATGTATTGGGATCCAATGGGTCCGTGATACCGAGGTTTACCGCACAAATAGCAAAAGGCGGGCCGTTGACCGTGACTCATCCCGAGATTACAAGATATTTCATGACCATACCGGAAGCGGTACAATTGGTACTGGAGGCAGGCACGATGGGCAAAGGTGGGGAAATTTATGTATTCGATATGGGCAAGCCGGTCAAAATCGTTGATTTAGCAAGAAAGATGATTCAATTGGCGGGGCTTAAGCCCGAGAAAGATATCGAGATTGTATATACGGGATTACGCAGCGGAGAGAAATTATACGAAGAGTTGCTAAGTGATGGGGAGAAAGTGGTTCCCACACACCATGACAAAATACATATCGCACGGGTCAATCCGTTGAATCACGAAAGTGCCAAGCGTCTTGTTTATGAACTTATTGCACTGAATGAACGGAAAAACAGCAGTGGAGTTGTTCGTAAGATGAAAGAAATTGTGCCTGAATTTATCAGCAAGAATTCTCCATTCGAAGCGCTTGATACGGTAGGATAGACCGCTTTCGGCTATCAGCTTTCAGCGATCACAGTTGAAGGCTGAAAGCTGATAGCTGGCTTTCCGATAACCTCAAATCACCACCTGATCAATGCACTCGCCCACGTAAAACCTGAACCAAAAGCAGCTAGGCAGACAAGATCACCCGTGTTAATTTTCCCTGCTTCCCAAGCTTCACACAAGGCGATAGGTACGGATGCGGCTGTCGTGTTACCATATTTTTGGATGTTATTAAAAACCTGATTATCGCTAAGGCCCAACAACTTTTGGACGTATTGGCTGATGCGTAGGTTGGCTTGATGCGGGATGAGCAAGTCGATATCTTTTTCGGATAGGTTATTGGCTGCCAGTGCTTCTCTGATGACCTCAGGAAACTTAACGATAGCTTTCTTGAATACCGCAGGACCATCCATGTAGGGGAGTGTGGCCCCACTTTCCAACTGCTCGGTAGTAAGGAACAGGCCACCCAGTTCCTGATTGGGAAACGGTGGTTTGTCTGTTAACCATTTATTGGCGTGCGCTCCGGGGTAATACATCGCGAGGATTTCTGCATCCGCTCCGTCACTGTGAAGGTGAGTGCTTAATATGCCTTTATTTTTTTCTTGCGTAGGCTGTAGTACAACAGCTCCGGCGCCGTCTCCAAAAATTACCGATACATTGCGGCTCCGTGTCTGAAAATCCATTGCAAAAGAGTGCTTCTCACTGCCCACAACTAGAATATTTTTATAGGTGCCTGTTTTTATAAATTGATCGGCCACGGAAAGCGCATATACAAAGCCCGAACATTGGTTTCGCACATCCAGGGCACCGATTTCGCGCATACCCATTTCACGTTGAAGCAACACACCGCAACCCGGAAAGTAGTAATCAGGGCTTAGGGTGGCGAATACAATGAAATCAATGTCATGCGTGGTAACGCCGGCCCGATCCATGGCTATTTTAGCGGCCTCGATGGCCATGGTCGTTGTAGTCTCGCCCATGCGGTTCGCAAACCTGCGTTCTTTTATTCCTGTCCGTTCTTGTATCCATTCATCGCTGGTATCCATAAAACGAGTCAGATCTTCATTTGTGTAAACGTTTTTGGGGACATAGTAGCCCATTCCAGCAATTTTTGATTGGTACATACCTGCGCGATTTAAAAAGGATTATTACCACAATGTTACGGAATTTTTTTAAAAAGGCGTAACTTTGTGGGATGACGGTCGAAACCCAGGAGGAAACCTATACGCTTGAAGAGGTGTTGGCTGCTGTAACGCCTAACCATCGGTTAATACTTTGGAACGATGACACCAATACGTTTGAGCATGTAATCAATTGCTTGGTTAAACATTTGCAATACAGTGCGGAACAGGCGGAGAAGATTGCGTGGAAAGTGCACACGGAAGGAAAATGTCCCGTATTGGAGGGTAGTTATACCGAAGTAGATATATACCGTAAGATTCTTAAGTCTGAAGGGTTGACAGTCAGTATCGAGTGAATTCTGGAACCAAAGTAACAATCTAAGCGAACCTATATCGGTGCTGTAATATTGCGGTTACCATACATGTGTGGTTTCAATAAAAGCACAATCTTTGCGGCAGGTTACTCAGATACTAATTTTTTAATACAAACACATGTTTTTTGCAAGCAGGATAAAGATCGGTTACGTTATTTTACTAAGTATTTTCTCCACGTCGCTGGATGTTAACGCACAGGCAGGGAAGGCTTCCGTTTCGGCAGTGGTTATCGACGAACTATCGGGAGACCCAATCGGGTTTGCCAGTGCTGCTTTATTAGTGCAGGGATCTAATACATATGTGAAGGGTATGCAGACAGTGGATGACGGTAAAGTGTTATTCACAGAGATTGCACCCGGCACGTACGCTGTGCGGATTACTTATGTGGGGTACGAAAATCACCTAACGGAAAATGTGGTGGTGAAGGCAGGAGAGGCGGTTAATTTGGGTAAAATCTTGCTGAAACCGACGGGAGAGTTGCTAGAAGAAGTCGTGGTACAAGGTGCGCCTCCTGCAATGGAGTTGGGAATAGACCGGAAAATTTTTAATGTGGCTGAGAGTACATTGAGCGTGGGAGGAACTGCCACAGACTTGCTGGCAAACGTACCTTCTTTACAAGTGGATATGGATGGCACAGTGAGTCTACGGGGATCCAGCAGTGTCCGTGTTTTAATCAATGGCCGTGAATCCGCGCTGGCAGGTAGTGATGTGACTCAATTTCTTCAGTCATTGCCGGCCAATGCTGTGGAACGGATCGAGGTGGTCACCAATCCTTCTTCCAAATACGATGCGGAGGGCCAGTCCGGCATTATTAATATTGTCTTGAAGAAAAATACCTACTTAGGTTTTAACGGATCTGCCAATTTTTCAGGTGGCTCTTACAATAATTACATGGCAGGTGTCAACTTGAATTTCCGGAATAATAGTGTTAATTATTACGGTGGCTACACGTTTAACCGACGGAATATGGTTGGAGATGGAGTGAATAATACCGAATTACTGGCAAACAATAGCCTGACCAACAATACCAGTGAAAGTGCCCGCCTCGGCCTTAACCACAATGTACAGCTTGGTGTTGACTATTATCTCGGCGAAAAAACACTCATCGGATTGGCGGGAAACCTAAGCTTCCGTGGCAATGAGCGTAATGAAGATTTGTTTTATAATTATTTTAATCATCCACAACTATCGGGTAGCAGCAGTCGTTTCTCCCGGCAGGATGAAGATGATTTCGGATATGAGGTAGCATTGGACGTAAAACAGGATTTTAAACACGATGGTGAGGAGCTGCTCGCAAATGTTGCTTTTGGCTACGATGGGGAAGAAGGGGTGAATTCTTTTGATCAGGAGTATTCTGTTCCCCCATCGGGGAGGTATGAAAGAGCAAGGATCAACGACACGAAGGAGGATGGGCGTAATGTCAATATTCAGTTGGATTATGTACGGCCATTTGGTGAAAACCATAAGTTGGAGGCCGGGTATCGCACGATTATCCGGCGTAGTATGGATTATCAGTATTCTCAGTCTGATTCAACCCAGGGATTAATGCCGGATTACCGGGTCAGCAACGATTTTGATATGACGAGTAGTGTACATGCCTTGTATGTTAACTACCAAAATAAATTGACGGATAAATTGGGTTACCAAGTAGGACTACGTGCGGAACAGGCATATTTGGACACTGAATTGGGATTGCTTACTCCAGGTCTATCTGAGGATGAGCGGACAATTTCCGGACAATTGGACTATTTCCGCGTGTATCCCAGTGTATTCCTCACGCAGGAATTTGGAAATAAGAATCAACTTCAATTGAGTTACACGCGGCGGGTAAGCCGGCCCAGAGGGTGGCAGGTAAATCCGTTTGTAGATGTGTCAGACAACCTGAATCATCGTCAGGGCAATCCTAATCTGTTGCCCGAAGATATTCATTCATTTGAATTGGGGTATACAAAAACCTGGGAATCCTTGTTGATCACCTCTTCTGTGTATCACCGCATTGTAAATGATGTAACCCAACCGATTATTCAGGAAGTAGACGAAAATACAGGTGTTACATTAATGCAATGGCAGAATATAAGCCGTAACGAATCAACTGGGCTGGAATTGATTTCCCGATTGGATCTATCCAAAAAGTGGGATGTTATGGCCAATGTCAATGCATACCATACGCGGTTCAGAGGCAGTGAAGCGTTTGGGGTCGATCCCTCGAAAGGGTTTAGCTGGAATGCCAATGCGACCACGAACTACCGTTTTATCCCACGGCTTTCCCTTCAAGCCCGTTTTGAATACCAGGCACCCCGTATCATGGCACAAGGGAAGGGTATTGAAAACTATGTGATAGATGCAGGGCTTAAGCTGGATGTGCTAAACCGTAAAGGAAGTATTCTATTCAACGCACGGGATTTATTGAACCAACGGCGTTTCGGGGG
>Ga0164243_10009493_pt1 | contig 14154 bp, 9 predicted proteins | sample OricompcompostOP_FD_108781 | JGI IMG/M metagenome (GOLD analysis project Ga0164243, IMG submission 108781) | Organic Plus compost microbial communities from Emeryville, California, USA - Original compost - Organic plus compost (OP) | ecosystem: Engineered > Solid waste > Mixed feedstock >... | reverse complement strand
TGATCATCTGTTCGATGCCGGCCATGGTGCTGGGGCTCGGCGCGTGGAACAGGCCGGTGAAGGTCGGGTTGTAGTCGTTGATGTGTTCCACCAGCGTGGCATGGTGCACGGCCGCGCGCCGGTCCCAATAGGTGGTGGTGATGGAGGCGCCGAAGCCGCTGGCCAGCATCCGCACGAAACTCGACAGGCCGGCGGCGCTGGCGATCTTGTCCGGCGTCAGGCCGGCGAGCACCACGGCGGTCATCGGCACGAACATGAAGGCGGTGCCCATGCCTTGCAGGAACTGGGGCATGGCGATGTAGCTGAAATGGACGTCGGTGTTGAAGTTGGCGCGCCAGAAACAGCAGAGCGCGAACACCAGGCAGCTGGTGGTGGCGAACAGGCGCGCATCCACCCGGTACATGTAGCGGCCCACGAACGGCATCAGCATGATCGACAGCACCCCGGTCGGCGCCGTCGCCCAGCCCGCCCAGGTGGCGGTGTAGCCGAGCTGGGTTTGCAGGAACAGCGGCAGGATCAGCACGCTGCTGAAATACAGCATGAACGCCAGGCTCGCGACCAGGGTGCCCATGGTGAAGTTGCGGTTCGTGAACAGGCGCAGGTCGACGATCGGGTGTTTCTCGTCCCACTCCCAGATCACCATCGCCACCAGCGACACCACCGCCACGCAGCCCAGCACCACGATTTCGGTGGAGTTGAACCAGTCCAGCTCGCGGCCCCGGTCCAGCATCAGTTGCAGGCTGGCCACGCCCACCACCAGCAGCGACAGGCCGATGGCGTCGATCGGCAGTTTGACCGTCTGACTCTCGCGCGCGCGCATGCGCTGCCAGGTCATGAACACGCACAAGAAACCCAGCGGCACGTTGATGAAGAAAATCCACGGCCAGCTGAAATTGTCGGTGATCCAGCCGCCCAGGATCGGGCCCATCACCGGCCCCACCAGCACCATCATCGACCACACCGCCAGCGCCGAGCCTTTTTTGTCCGGTGGATAAACCGACAGCAGCAGCGTTTGCGACAGCGGAATCAGCGGCCCGGCGAAGGCGCCCTGCAACACGCGGCAGGCGATCAGCATGGCGATGTTTTCCGACATGCCGCAGCCCCAGGACGCCAGCGTGAACATGAGCACGCACAGCGCGAACAGCCGCACCTCGCCGAAACGCCGCGCCAGCCAGCCGGTCAGCGGCACGGCCACGGCGTTGGCCACGGTGAACGAAGTGATGACCCAGGTGCCCTGGGTGGGCGACACGCCCAGGTCGCCGGAGATCGCCGGAATCGCCACGTTGGCGATGGAGCCGTCCAGCGCCTGCATGAACACGGCGCCGGCCAGCGCCGCCGTGACCACCATGCGGGCGGCGCCGGTCAGGGGAGCGTGAACGTTCATTCAGCGGTTACCGGTTGTGTCAGATCGAGCCTCACAGGGAGGCCCGCAGCTTGTTGGCGGCGCCGCGCCGTTTGTGGCTCGCCGTCGCCTGCCGGGACGGGCTCGCCGCGGCGGCTTTGTCCGTCGCCAGGTTGTTGCGGATGATGGACTCGATCAGCGCATCCGCCTCGTGCAGCTCGCGGTCGAACACCGGCGTGGTGAAGGCCGGCCGGTTGCGCGCCGCCTGCGCCAGCACGACGCCGTCGCGCTGGTGCGTATCCACCGTCACCTGCATCGACAGGCCGACGCGCAGCGGATGCTGGCGCAGCTGCTCGGGGTCGAGGGCGATGCGCACCGGCAGGCGCTGCACCACCTTGATCCAGTTGCCGGTGGCGTTCTGCGCCGGCAGCAGCGAAAACGCGGCGCCGGTGCCCAGGCCCAGGCCCTGCACGGTGCCCTTGTATTCGACGCTGTCGCCGTACAGGTCGGCGATCAGCGTCACCGGCTGGCCGATGCGCAGGTGGCGGATCTGGTTTTCCTTGAAGTTGGCGTCCACCCACAGCTCGTTCAACGGCACGATCGCCAGCAGCGGTTCGCCGGGATTGACGCGCTGGCCGACCTGCACCGCGCGCTTGGCGACGTAGCCGGTCACCGGCGCCGGAATTTCGGTGCGTTTCAGCGCCAGATAGGCCTCGCGCACCTGGGCGGCGGCGGCCAGCACCTGCGGATGGCGTTCGACGGTGGTGTTGGCGACCATGGCGCGGCTGCTCGCCAGCTGCGCCTGAGCCAGCGCCAGGCCCGCCACCGAGCCGGTTTCCATTTCGCGGGCGTGTTGCAGGTCCTCCGCCGACAGCGCGCCGGCCTCGTCCATGCCCTCGCGGCGCTTGAGATCGGCCTGGGCGCGGCGCAGGCCGACTTCACCCAGCTCAACCCCGGCTTCGAATTGTTTGGTGCTGATGAACAGCTTGTGCACTTCGCGCACGGTGCGGCCCAGTTCGGCCTCCATGCGCGCCAGCGTGACCTTGGCGTCGGCGGCGCCGAGCGCCACCAGGGTCGCGCCCTCGTGCACCAGATCGGTTTCATCGGCGCCGATGCTGACCACCGTGCCGGTGACCTGCGGCGTCACCTGCACCAGGTTGCCGGACACATAGGCGTCGTCGGTGTATTCCCGATAGCGCGCCACCAGCGCCCAGTAGATGGTGTAGCCGACGAGGGCCAGCGCGACGATCAGCGCCAGCAGGCTCAGCGCGCGGCGGCGCCTGTCGCCGTTGCCGGATGCGGCTTCGGTTTCCGGCTGGATGGAATCTGCCATGGTGTTCTCCTGCAAAAAATTCTCGCTCAGCGAGCCGTTATTTCGCCGCACTCTGCAAAGGTTCGGCGTAACCGCCGCCCAGCGCTTTGATAAGGCCGAGTGCCGCCTGCTGCTCGCGTTCGCGCAGGACGGTCTGTTGTTGTTTTTCCGCCAGCAGGGCGGTTTCGGCATTCAGCACTTCCAGCTCGCTGGCCAGCCCGCGCTCGCGCTTGAGCCGCGCCAGATCGTAGGCGCGCTGCCGAGCCGCCAGCGCCGTGTCGGCGGCGGTGCGCTGCTGCGCCAGGGCTTTCAGCGTCGCGCCCTGATCGGCCACGGCGCGCGCCGCGTCGAGCACGGTCTGGTTGTACTGCTCGACCGCCAGATCGTATTCGGCGTTGCGCTCGCCCAGCTGGGCACGCAGAGTGCTGCGGTTGAAAATGGGCAGATGCAGGGCCGGGCCGACGCCGTAGGAGCGGCTGCGCGCCTTCAGCAGGTCGTCGGTGCCCAGCGACTGGAAGCCGAAAAAGGCGGTGAGATCGACATTCGGGTAGAAATCGGCGCGGGCGGCCGCGATGTCCTGGGCGGCGGCTTCGACCCGCAGCCGCTGCGCCACGATGTCCGGGCGCCGGCCCAGCAGGTCGACGGGCAGCGCGGCCGGCATCGAGATCGGCGCCAGCCCCGCCCGCGGCGGCGCCAGGTCGGCCAGGGCGTCCGGACCTTGGCCGGTGAGCGCGGCCAGCTGGTGTTTCAACAGGTCGATGTTCTGGCGCGCATCCGCCAGGTTCTGGCGGGCGTTGGCGAGACCTGCGATGTAGGGCTCGGCCTCGGCGCGGCTGCTGAGGCCGCGTTTGACCCGCGTTTCATACAGCGCATGCAGGGTTTCGCGCTGCCGGACGCTGTCCTCGGCCACGGCCAGCTCGCCGAAGGCGCGTTGCAGGGCGAAATAGGTCTGGCTGACGGCCACCGCCAGCACCAGCTGCGCCGATTCGCGCTCGGCCAGCTCCACTTCGACCTGCTTGCGGGCCGACGCCAGCTGCGCGCGCTTGCGGCCCCAGAAATCGAACTCGTAGGAAAAATCCAGCGCCAGGCGCGCATCGGTGACATAACTGCCGCCCAGCGGTGCCGGGTAGATGTAATTCTCGGAATAACGCTGGCGGTTGAGATTGCCGTTGAGATCGACCGTGGGCTCGTTGTCGGCGCCAATATAGGCGGCGATCTGCTGCGCCTGCCGCACTCGCGCCTGGGCGATGCCGATCGACGGGCTGCCGGCATTGGCGGCTTCGATCAGCCGGTCGAGCTGCGCATCACCGAAGGCCTGCCACCAGCGCGATTGCGGCCAGCCGGCGGCGGCTTCGCCGCTCAGCCCCGCGTGCTGCGCGTCGAGCAAGGTGGCCTGCGGTTTGTTGTCTCCGGTACCGGCGCAGCCGGCGCACAGCGCCGCCGCCATCAGGCAGGCCAGCGTCAGACGCTGGTTGCGATAGAGAGGTGTCATAAATGGCTCGAAATGCGGATCGAAACTCAGCAACCGGGGCTTGGCGGAAGCAGCGGGAAAAAAAATGCAACGCTACCGTTGCGTTTCTTTTTAGTTTACACTCGTTCCCCTCAGTTGAGCAACAAATTCGGTGTCTGTCTCATGGAACCTGTCCGCAGGAAGAAAGTCACCGGCGGCCGACCGACGCGGGAAGAGGCGGAGCTGCTGTCGGAAAAGATCGTCGACGTGGCCGCGCAGCTGATGCTGGAGCACGGCTACAGCGGCACCAGCATTGAATCCATCGCCAATCTGGCGGGGGTGGCCAAGCGCACGCTGTACCGCCGTTTTCCCGATAAACGCGACCTGTTCACCGCGGTGATCGAACGCCGCCGCGACCAGTTCCTGTCGCCGGTGGAAAAGATCTCCGCCGCCGGCGGCGCCATCGAGGACCGCCTGAAACTGATCGGCCGCCACATGCTCGACTGGGGCATGAAATCGGACGCCATGTCGCTCAAGCGGCTGCTGGCCGCCGAAGCGGAGCGTTTCCCCGAACTGCTGACCACCAGCTACGCGCACAGCCGCAACCGCACCATCGAAATCCTGGCCGGCATCCTGCGCCGCGAAGTGGAGCAGGGCACGCTGGAGCTGGACGACCCCGAGTTCGCCGCCAAGCAGTTCCTGCAGATGATCATGGGCCCGACCGAATTGCTCGCGCTCCAATATCACGGCGAGTGCTCCGGGTCGGGCCGCGAGGACTACATCGACAAAACCGTGCGCCTGTTCCTGCGCGGCTGCCTGCCGCGCTGAACCATTTTACTTAACCCTTCAGTTTTTTCCTTTCGGCTATTGCCAGCACGGCCTCGGAACAACGATCATTCGTAATCCGTAAACTCCTGTATCCCTTCCACCGAGGCCAATAATTATGAAAACCCTCATCAGCAACGGCACCCTGGTCGACGGCACCGGCGCGGCGGCGCGCGCCGCCGATATCGTGATCGAAGACGGCCTGGTCAAGGACATCGCCGCGCCCTGGTCGGTGTGCCCGGTCCACGCCGATGAAACCATCGACGCCAGCGGCCTGCTGGTCACCCCCGGCTTCATCGACCCGCACACCCACTACGACGGCCAGGCCACCTGGGACGACGTGCTGGCGCCTTCGGCCAACCACGGCGTCACCACCGCCATCATGGGCAACTGCGGCGTCGGCTTCGCGCCGGTGCGGGCCAATGATCGCCAATACCTGATCGAGTTGATGGAGGGCGTCGAAGACATTCCCGGCAGCGCGCTGTCCGACGGCATCCAGTGGAACTGGGAGAGTTTTCCCGAATACCTCGACGCGCTGGACGGCAAGCGCCGGGCGCTGGACGTGGCGGCGCAGCTGCCGCACGGCGCGCTGCGCCTGTACGTGTTCGGCCAGGAAACCCAGGTGAACGCGCCGGCCAATGCGCAGCAGATCGGGCGCATGGCGGAACTGGCGCGGGAGGCGGCGGCGGCCGGCGCGCTGGCGTTTTCCAGCAACCGCATCGCCATGCACACCTCGATCAACGGCGAATCCGTGCCCGGCACCTTCGCCCATCCCGATGAGGTGATGGCCATCGTCAAGGGCAGCCAGGCCGGCGGCAACAACCTGCTCCAGGTCGTATCCGAGGGTTTGATGGGCGAAAACCCGGACGGCTTCCGCCGCGAAGTCGACCTGTACCGCCGCATCAGCCTGGAAACCGGCGTCACGGTGTACTTCACCATCGCCCAGAACAACGTGCAGCCCGGCCTGTGGGAAGAGTTGATGGCGACGGTCGACCAGGCCAACGCCGGCGGCGCGCGCATCGTCGCCGCCATCGCCAACCGCCCGGGCGGCATTCTGATGAGCTGGGAAACCTTCAACATTTTCATGGATCGCCCCGGTTATCTCGAAATCCGCCATCTGCCGCTGGCCGAACGCCTGAAGGAATTGCGCAGCCCGGCTCGGCGCGCGCGCATCCTGGCCGAGCAGCCGCAATCGGCGCAGCTGAAAAGCGGTACCGCGGTGGTGATGAACAGCCTGGGGGCGATCTACCCGCTGGGCGGCGACCCGATCCTGGAGCCGGACCCGGAAGACAGCGTGGCGCGGCGCATCGAGCGTTCCGGCGACACGCCCGAGGGCGTGCTCTACGACGCCATGTGCGAACTGGCGGAAGCGGCGGGCGGCGATTCCACCGGCTTCCTGCACATCTACATGGGCAACTACGCCCACGGCAGCCTGGACGCGGTGTACCAGATGATGCGCCATCCCTCGACCGTGATCGGCGCGGCCGACGGCGGCGCCCACGTCAACGTGATCTGCGACGCCAGCTACCCGACCTTCATGCTGCAACACTGGGTGCGCGATCGCACCCGCGGCCCGCGCCTGACGGTGGAGGAAGCGGTGCGCAAGCTCAGCCTCGACCCGGCGGCGCTGTATGGCATGAACGATCGCGGCGTGCTCGCCGCCGGCAAACGCGCGGACATCAACATCATCGACCTGCAACGCATGAAACTGCATCCGCCGCGCGTCGCCCGCGACCTGCCCACCGGCGCGCCGCGGCTGTTGCAGGACGCGGACGGTTACGTCGCCACCTTCGTCGCCGGCCAGCAGACCTTCCGCAACGGCCTGGACACCGGTGCGCGCCCGGGCCGGCTGGTGCGCGGCGGCGTGCGCTGAAAACGTCGGGATATCAATAAAACCTGACCTGAAACGAAAAAGCCGCGCTGATTCCAGCGCGGCTTTTTTATTTTTCGAATTCAGATTTCGCAGGGATCGAACGGGGCGAATGCGCACGCATCGATCGACATACGCGAGCAAAAAGCGCACGCCGTTTTTCAACCACTGCGCTGGTCAAATCGCCCGGCTCACCAGGCGTAACCCGCGCTCAATCCGACATAATGGTTGCGCCCCGGCGCCGGCTCGAAATAGCGGCCGTTGCTCTCGTTGACGATCACCGAACCGACGTAGCGGCGATCGGTGAGGTTTTCCACTCGCACGAACTCCTTGAAATGCCAGCCGGCGATGTTCTGCTCGAAGCCGGCGCGCACGTTGTAGATAGTGAAGCCGGAGGTCGAATCGTCGTTGAAATCGTTCACGTACAGGCGGCCTTCGCTGCGCACTTCCAGCGCGGTGGAAAAACCGCTGCGCGCGTGTCGCCACGACAGCTCGCCGAACAATTCCCCGGTGGGCACACCCGGCAGATAATTGCCCGAGGGCACCACCGCCGTGCAATCGCCGTTGCCGCAGGTATTGAAATCGTGCGCGTAACGCGCGCGCAACAGCGTGTAGGCCAGGGCCACGCCGATACCGTTATCCCAGCTGCCGTCGACGCTGAATTCCAGGCCGTCGCGGCGGGTGCGGCCGACATTCTGATACACCGAGCGCCCGAATTGATTCTGCGCCACCGCCAGCTCGTCGCGGGTATCGACGTGGAACACGGCCAGGTTCGCACGCACGGCATCGCTGACCCGCGCCTTGAGGCCCGCTTCGTAATGGCTGCTGCGGCTGGGTTTGAGATCGAGGTTGAGGCCGGTCAGCGCACCGTTGGTGGAGCGGTAGGCCAGTTCGTTCAGGGTCGGCGTTTCGAAGCCGCGACCGTAGGAAACGTAGAGATTCAGCGCCGGGTTGACCTCGTAGGTCAGCCCTAACACCGGCGTCGTGGCGTTGAATTCGGTGGAACCGCTGTCGTTGCCGTTGCCCGGTACGATGTAGTGATCGCGCGAGCGCACCCGCACCGTGCTGTTGCGCACGCCCGCCATCAGCAGCCAGCGGTCGGTCAGTTCCAGTTGTGCCTGGAGATATTGATCGAAATTCCAGACGGTATTCCTTTCATCGCGGCGCAGCGCGCCGCGCACGCCCAGTTCGTCGCCGACGAAATTCTGATAACCGCGGCGCGTTTCGCCGAGCGTGTCGTAGGAGAGCCCGCCGGTGATCTGCAACGGCGCGCCCGCCACGGTGTTGCGCCAGGTCCAGTTCATATCCGCGCCCCAGTAATCGCGGTCCAGATCAATCACGCCGCCGGCATTGGCGGGCGATGTCTGCGCCGCTTTTGGAATCGACTGGAATTGCACGGTATCGCGATGGCCGCGGTAAACCATCGCCTTGAGCGTATTGTCGGCGTCGATCTGGCGCTGGTAATTGAGCCCGGCCTGCTGCTGGCGCACGGTTTTGCGCGTGTCGTACAGCAGTGCGCCGCGGTCCACGCCGCGCGCGTCGCTGGCGTATTGGTCGCGGCTGAGGCCGAGCGGATCATCGGCGCTGACATACACCGTGTTCGCCACCAGCGTCAGCTGCGAAACCGCGTCGAGATCGAAGCGCACCTTGCCGTTGAAGTTGTCGCGCTGGGCCGCGCTGTGGTCGCGATAGCCGTCGGTGCGAAAATCGCCGCCCGAGACGACATAATTGACGCCGCCCTGCGCCCCGGAAACCTTCAAGGCGCTGCGGCGCGTGTTGTAACTGCCGAGCGTGACATCGCCGTCCAGGGCGACGCCGGGTTTGCCGTCCTCCGTGAACAGGGCGATGACACCGCCGGAGGAGTTGCCGTACAACGCCGAGAAGGGCCCGCGCAGCACCTCGATGTGATCGGCGGAACCGAGATCGAAATGCGAGAGCTGGCCCTGTCCGTCCGGCATGGTGGCGGGAATGCCGTCCGCATACAGGCGCACGCCGCGCACGCCGAAGGTGGAGCGGGAACCGAAGCCGCGCACCGAGATTTGCAGGTCCTGCGCGTAGTTCTGCCGGTTGTGCGCCACCACGCCGGGCACGCGTACCAGCGATTCCGACACGTTGATCTCCGGCTGGCCGTTGTGAATGGCGGCGCTGTCGATACGATCGATGGACACCGGCAGATCGAAATCGGGCTGTTCGACGCGAGTGGCGGTCACCACCACGGTGGACGCCGGGTTCGGCTCATAAACAGCGGCGGCGGCCGCCGCCTGGGTGCCGAGCAACAGTGCCGCGGCGAGCATATTTTTATTTCTGGAAGTCATTTCATGGATGTGGATGATGATGCGCTGCGACAAGGTGCAAGGAGGCCGGGCAGCGCAGTTTGCACGCGGTAAATGAGCAGTGGAGGATGCCTTGCAACGCTGTATCAGCGTGCCGGGCGCATTGATGAAATGACTTCCAGACATGACCATCCCACATGACAACACACAACGCGCGCCACAATGCCCTGCCGATTGGTGTACGACAAGAGCCGTGTGCACATTTTTCAATATCGAATTTGCACGACCCGCCGCGGGCGCGCATGAAAGCGCGCGACGATGTCGGCATGGATTGATGAGGCTCGCAATCAAACGCGCCGGATGACGCGCAACGTCCGCGATCGAGAAATTCCGCGAAATGCGCCGGCGTTCAGCCGCGCGCCGCCGCCGGCAACGGCGTCAGCGTCTTGGTGATCCGCGCCAGCGTGTGCGGCTTGCCGGCGACCAGCGCCGTGGTTTCGACCCACGCCATGGTCTTGCCCTTGCGCAGCAGGCTGCCGGTCAATTCGTATTCGACATGGCCCGGCAGCGGCCGCAGGTGCTGGAGAAAGATATCGTTGGTGACCGGCAATTCCTCCGCGCCCAGCTCCGTCAGCAGCGCCACGAACGCGGGCACTTCCACCAGGCTGTTGACCACGCCGCCGTTCAGCGTGCCCCACGGCGTCAGCATTTCCGCGCGCGGCGTGAAGGCCAGACGCGCGAATCCCTGGCGCACCTCCAGCAGACATAAGCCGGACCACAAACCATAGCCGGTGTGCAACGCCGCGTGCAGCAAATTGCGCTGCGCCGGGCTGAAAGGAAATCCGCACGTATCGATATCGCCACTCATCGCTGGTTCTTCCCACAACAACCACAAGGAAATCCGCGCCGGCGTCGCATCGCGGCGCCGGGCGCGGTCCGTTTATTTCATCCATTCATCGCCGGCAGGCGGCCAGCGCGCGCCCCAGCGCCGCGATGCCGCGTTCGATTTCCGGCTCGCTCACCTGCAGGAACGCCACGCGCAGATATTGGGCGGCGCTGGCATCGTCCATGAATCGCTCGCCCGGTCGGCAGGCCACGCCTTCATCCATCATGCGCAGGCGCAAGCGTTCGGCGTCGATGTCGTCGGCCAGCCGCAGCCAGAAATAAATGCCGCCGGCCGGCACTTCGAAACTCGCAAGTTCCGCGCAATGTTCGCGCAGGGCGCGCAGCGCCACATCGCGTTTGCGCCGGTACAGCACCCGCACCCGCTCCAGATGCGGATCGAGTCTGCCGTCGGCCATGTACGCCTCCAGCAGGCGCGCCGTCCATTGGCTCACGCCGAGATCCTCGCGCACCGCGGTCACCGCGCGCAGCAGCTCCGGCGCGCCCGCCAGCCACGCCATGCGCAAACCCGGCGCCAGCATTTTGCTGAAGCTGTCCGATTGCAGCACGCGCCCGGAATCATCGAGATGGAACAGCGTCGGCGGCGGTTCGCCGTCGTAGTGCAGCTCGAAGTAGCAGTTGTCTTCCAGGATCAGCACATCCCACGCCTCGGCCAGCGCCAGCAGACGTTCGCGCCGCGCCAGCGGCATGGTGGTGCCGGTCGGCACCTGGAAGGTGGGAATGGTGTAAATCAGTTTCGGGCGAATGCCGCGCGCGCGCATTTCACGCAGGCGCATTTCCACCGCGTCCACCACCAAACCGTCGGCATCCACCGGCGCGGTCAGCACGGTGGCGCCGGTTGCGCGAAAATATCCCACCGCGTACGGAAACGATGAGGCTTCCACCACCACGCCGTCGCCGGCGTCGAGCAGCGCGTGCGCGACCAGCGCGATGCCCTGCGCCGAGCCGTTGACCAGCAGCACGCCGTCGAGGCCGGGGTTCTTGCCGTCGCGCCGTTCGATGCGGGCGGCGATCTGCGCGCGCAGGCCGGCGTAGCCGTAACTCATCTCATCGTAGTGATTGCCGGCGTAATAGCCGAGCGCGTCCGCGCCGAAGGTGTCGAGGGCGCGCGCCGCATACTGCTGCAAATCCGCCAGCGGATAAATTTCCGGCGCGGGCGTGCCCTGGTCGAAGTTGTATTTGATCCAATCGGGCGGCGGCGGGAAATAGACGGGCGGCGCGTTGCGGACCTTGCTGGAAACCAGCGCGGAATAATCGGTGCTCATGCTGCCTCCTCTCGACAGGCGTTTTTATTGTGGAGCATCGCGCGCGCGCCGCATCAGCTCAGCCGCGAGCGTCGATGAATACATGCGTCGCCGCGCTGATCGAGGTGCGCGGCGGCGGAAAACGGCAACGCCGTTTCCCGCCTGGATTCGTGCTTGTTTCGCGCGGCTCAGGCCGGCGCCAGCAGCTCCAGCACGCGTTCATCCGGCACGTCCAGGCCCTGCGGGTGAAGCGTGTTCACGCATACATGATCGGCGCCGGCATCCCAGTGCTCCTGCAAACGCGCGCGAATGCGGGTTTCGTCGCCCCACACCACCAGGGCGTCGATCAGGCGGTCGGAACCGCCGTTCGCGAAATCTTCATTGGTGAAACCGAGCCGCAACAGATTGTTGCAGTAATTCGGCAGGGCCAGATAACGGGCGAGATAATCGCGGGCGACGCGGCGCGCCGTGGCCGGGTCGCTCTCCAGCAGCACTTTCTGTTCGGGGCACAGCAGCTTGCCGGCGCCGAGAACGGCGCGCGCCTGCGCCGTGTGTTGCGGCGTGACATTGTAGGGATGCGCGCCATCCGCCCGCGCCGCCGCCAGTTCGAGCATTTTCGGGCCCAGCGCCGCCAGCACCGTCAGCGGTGCCTGCGCCGGCTGCGGCGCCACGTAATGCGCGCGCGCCATCGCCTCCAGATACAGGCTCATCGTCGCCACCGGTTTGCCGTAGACATGGCCGCGCGCCTGCTCCACCAGCGGCGCGTGCGATACGCCCATGCCGAGCAGGAAACGCCCGCCGGACTGCTCGCTCAAGGTCAGTTGCGCGGCGCGCATGGCCTGCGCATCACGCGCGTAAATATTGGCGATGCCGGTGGCCAGGATCAGCTTGCTGGTGTTCGCGAGCAGCCAACTGACATGCACCAGGGAATTGCGGCCGACCGCTTCGGGAATCCACAGCGCCGAATAGCCCCAACGCTCAACCCGCTGCGCGAAGGCCGCGGCGGCGCTCGCCGACAATCCTTCGGTACTGGCCCAGACACCGATTTTTCCGAGTTGCATCGCCTGTCCTCCACGTTGACCCAATGATGCGGCGATATTCGCCAGAAGCGGCGGCCGCGTCAATCGAAAATCCGGCGCGGCCGCAGCCCATGGGTTCAGTCGTGTGCAGGACAAGGGACATGAAACCTGCGCGCCCCGATGGCGCGGCAGAAGGGACGCCAACACCTCAACGCCGGTGTTGTGCAATGGGTAAGCGGCCGCCTCCGCCGGCCGGAAACAGCCCAACCGATCGCAGCGCCGCCTGTCCTCGCGACGAACCACCCATGGTCGGTCCGACACATGAGTTCAGCAAATTGCTTCGACATCGCCCGCGAGGCACCCGGGTGGCGAACGCAGGACCGCGTCGCGGCCGCTTGGAGAGAAGGCGGAAATACCCATGAAATCCGGATCGCTTTGCGAAGCAGGCGCGGGGATGATGCGCGGCGGCGCCATGTCCTTGCCGAACGGAACCGGCAACGCTCGCCGGGGGCTTCGCGCCGTGCCGCCCCGGATATCCGCTTGGAGGTCTAACGGAATGGCTATAGCGCGCTCGGAATCCCGTCTATCGGGCACTCCTCCGTGCCCACCGCAGGCCGGGTGATGGCCGCCACCCTGGCGCGTGTGCCTTCCGGGTCCTCGACCCAGTTCCTGTAGAACTCATACGGACAGTCCGCGACGCCGCGCGCATCCTCCCGCGAATTGATCTTGCCGGTGTAACCGCGATGCAGCAGCTTGAACAGGTGGTTTTCCGACTGCATGTTGCGGCGCGCATCGCGGATCAGCGATGTCGACAGCGCCGCGTATTGAATGCCGTACTCCTCCTCGCCGCATTCACCGAGCGTGCGCCCGTCGAAACCGATGATCGCCGAGTGGCCGAAATAGGAATACACGCCGTCGAAGCCGGCCGCGTTCGCCACCGCCACGTAACTGTTGTTGGCCCAGGCCATCGCTTTCGCCATCAGCACCTGCTGATCCTTGGCCGGATACATGTAGCCCTGGCAGCGCACGATCAATTCCGCGCCCTTCATCGCGCAGTCGCGCCAGATTTCCGGATAGTTGCCGTCGTCGCAGATGATCAGACTGATCTTCAAACCCTTGGGGCCATCGGACACATACGTGCAATTGCCGGGATACCAGCCCTCGATCGGCACCCAGGGCATGATCTTGCGGTATTTCTGCACGATCTCGCCCGCATCGTTGATCAGGATCAGCGTGTTGTAGGGCGCCTTGTGCGGATGCTGCTCGTGGCGCTCGCCGGTGAGGGAAAACACGCCCCACACCCTGGCCCGGCGACAGGCGTCGGCGAAAATTTCCGTTTCCTCGCCGGGAACCGTGGCGGCGGTATCGTACATTTCCTGGCTGTCGTACATGATGCCGTGGGTGCTGTACTCGGGAAATATCACCAGGTCCAAACCCGGCAGGCCGAATTTCATGCCGACGACCATGTCGGCGATTTTGCGCGCGTTCGCCAGCACCTCGGCCTTGCTGTGCAGGCGCGGCATCTTGTAGTTCACCACCGCGACGCCGACGGTGTCGTTACTGCTGGAAATATCGCCGTGCAACATGATCTTTCCTCATCTCGATAGTGGTCGATGTAAAACCGCGCCCGGATCGGGCCGGCTCAATGCCCGATCATCCATGGGCGCTTGCCGGCGCCGGATTGGCGCAGCGCCGGTTTCTCCGCTTGATGCGAACAGCCGGCGCCGCACTGATGACCGCGCGATACCCGCGGCTGATGCGCGCTGCGTTCGTTGGTCTGGTGCGCCTGGCGCGTTTGCGCGCTCATCAGCGCGAGGCGCGGCGCGGTGATGAAACGCGGCGCGTCGCCAGCGCATTGCGGGCAGGCGGCCGGTTCGCTGCATTGCGCCATCGGTCGCAGCGCGGTGAATTCGATG
>Ga0164243_10009492_pt1 | contig 14155 bp, 13 predicted proteins | sample OricompcompostOP_FD_108781 | JGI IMG/M metagenome (GOLD analysis project Ga0164243, IMG submission 108781) | Organic Plus compost microbial communities from Emeryville, California, USA - Original compost - Organic plus compost (OP) | ecosystem: Engineered > Solid waste > Mixed feedstock >... | reverse complement strand
CGGCTCACCGAGCTGTACCAGCAGGCGCGCGACCTGCTGTGGACCGCTCCCTGCGACCTGCGCCGCGCCACGGCCGCCGTGGCGGCGTACCAGCGCGCCATCAGGGACCGCCGGGACGGGCCCCGCTCCGGCGGCTCCGGCGGGGAACGGGACGAGAGCGAGACGGGAGCGGGCCGGTGAGCGCGGCGGCGATGGCGGAGCCGTGCGGCCAGCCCGGCTGCTCGGGGAACGTCCAGGCGGACGGCTTCTGTGACGTGTGCGGCATGGCCCCGCCCGCCGCCGCTGCCGCCGCCCCTCCGGCCTCCGCCCCTCCGGCGGGTGGGCCGGATCAGCCGCGGTTGCCCGGGTCGGCGCCGCCCGAGGCGGGGTCGGTGTCGCCGACGACCCCGTCCTCGATCCCGCCGTCCCACGGGTCGGCGGGCTTGGGGTCGGCGGGCTCTGGGTCGCGCAGCTCGTCCGGGCGTACGGCCACGCGCGGGACGATGGGCGGCGGCACCGGGTCGAGCGCGTCGGCGCGGCGCGGCATGCTCGGCGCCGGCTGGGTCGAGGTGCCGCCCGTCCCGTACCGCGACCCCGCTTCGGCGATCATGGAGAAGCCGGAGGTGCCGGAGAAGCGGCGGTTCTGCAGCCGCTGCGGCGAACCCGTCGGGCGGTCGCGGGACGGGCGTCCCGGCCGGACCGAGGGCTTCTGCCGCGCCTGCGGCCACCCGTTCTCGTTCACCCCCAAGCTGCGGCCCGGCGAGCTGATCGGCGGCCAGTACGAGGTGCTGGGCTGCCTGGCGCACGGCGGCCTGGGCTGGATCTACCTGGCCCGCGACCACAACGTGAGCGGCCGCTGGGTGGTGCTCAAGGGGCTGCTGGACACCGGCGACGCCGACTCGCTGGCCGCCGCGACCGCCGAGCGCGCGTTCCTGGCCGAGGTCGAGCACCCCAACATCGTCAAGATCTACAACTTCGTCCGGCACGGCGACTCCGGCTACATCGTCATGGAGTACGTCGGCGGCCGGTCGCTCAAGGACATCCTGCTGGCCCGCCGCCGCGAGCTGGGCGAGCACGCCTCGCTGCCGCTCGGCCAGGTGATCGCCTACGGTCTTGAGGTGCTGCGCGCCCTCGGCTACCTGCACGGCGTGGGGCTGCTGTACTGCGACTTCAAGCCCGACAACGCGATCCAGTCGGAGGAGCAGCTCAAGCTGATCGACCTGGGCGGGGTGCGGCGCGCGTTCGACGTCAACAGCCCGATCTTCGGGACGCCCGGCTACCAGGCGCCGGAGATCGCCGACGCCGGTCCCTCGGTGTCCTCCGACCTGTACACGGTGGGCCGGGCGCTGGCCGTGCTGAGCTTTCCGTTCCGCGGGTACACCGGCCGCCACCTGCGCAGCCTGCCGCCCCGGGACGAGGTGCCGCTGCTGGTGCGGCACGAGTCGTACTACCGGCTGCTGCGCCGCGCCACGCACATGGACCCGGCCCGCAGGTTCCAGAGCGCGGCGGAGATGGCCGAGCAGCTCACCGGCGTGCTGCGCGAGGTGCTGTCGGCCGACGACGGGCTGCCGAGGTCCGCGCCGTCCACGCTGTTCGGGCCGGAGCAGCACACCGCGGGCACGGAGATCACCAGCCTGCCGCAGATGCGGGGCACCCGTGGCGCCGGGGGCTCGCCGAACGGGGCGCAGGCCCCCGTGCTGGCGCCGCTCGCGCCCGTCGCCGCCGCGGCGGCGCTGCCCACCCCGCTGGTGGAGAGCGGTGATCCGGCGGCGGGCTTCCTCGCCGGGCTCACCGGCCGCGATCCGCACGAGCTGGCCGCCGCGCTCGCCGCCGCCCCCATGCCGTCCCTGGAGGTGTCCCTGGCGCTGGCCCGCGTGCGGATCGAGCTGGGCGCGCTGGACGAGGCGGGCCGTCTTCTGGACGACATCGCGGCGCGGCACCCCGACGACTGGCGCGCCGACTGGTACCGGGGCGCCGCCGCGCTGGCCGGGCGCCGCTTCGCCGACGCCATCGCGATCTTCGACGATCTGTACGATCTGATGCCGGGGGAGACGGCGCCGAAGCTCGCCCTGGCGTTCTGCCACGAGTACGCGGGCGACACCGTGCAGGCCGCGCGCTACTACGAGACCGTCTGGCGGACCGATCCCACGTACGTGAGCGCCGCGTTCGGCTTGGCCCGGGTACGGCTGGCCGTGCGCGACCGCAAGGGCGCTCTGGAAGCGCTCGACTCCGTTCCCCGTATCTCAAGCAACTACATCAACGCGCAGCTCGCCTGCGTGGTCGCGACCGTGCGGGGACGCAGCCCCGGGGAGCTGACCGCCGCCGCCTTGACCGAGGCGGGCCGCCGCCTGGAGAACCTGCGCCTCGACACCGAGCGTTACAACTCCTTCGCCGCCGAGGTGCTGGAGGCGGGTCTGGCCTGGGTCCGCGCGTCCAGCCGTCCGCTGGTGCCCGGCCCGCGGCACCCGGGGGAGGAGCTGCTGGGCACGCCCCTCACCGAACCGGCGCTGCGGCGCAGGCTGGAGGAGATCTACCGGCTGCTGGCCAAGCTCGCCGACGGCTACGACGCCCGCCACGACCTGGTGCGGCGGGCCAACGCGGTCCGGCCGAGGACGCTGTTCTGAGGATGGACGGGTGCTGACGATGGGCGGGTGCTGACGATGGACGGCGCGGGCACCGGTCCCGGCGGTGACGCCGAACCCGCCGGCGAGGGGATCGCCACGTCCTGCCCCGCCTGCGGTGAGCCCCTCGACCCGTCCGACCGGTTCTGCGAGGCGTGCGGGAGGTCGCGGGCGGGGCCGCGCGCCGTCATCGAGATCCCCGAGATCCGTCCCGAGGCGGTTCTGGAGACCTCGTCCCGCCGGGTGCGCCCCGCGCCGCCCGCCGAGTGCGCGGACTGCGGCGCCACCGGCATCGACCGGGACGGCTACTGCGAGCGGTGCGGGCTGCGCCAGCCCACCGGCAACGAGCACGTCGAGATCGAGCTGGCGGGGCCCGCGCGGGACGGCCCGGTCCGCGCCGCCGGGGTGAGCGACCTGGGCCGTCGCCGCAGCCGCAACGAGGACGCCCTGGCCATGGCGGCGCTTCCCCGTACCGTGTGCGCGGTGGTGTGCGACGGCGTCGCGTCCGCCCCCGGATCGGACCAGGCCGCGCAGGTCGCCGCCGACACCGGCACGGTCGGGCTCGCCGACCTGCTGGTGGCCGGGTACGACGCCGTGGCGGCCACGCGCGGGGCGATCCAGCGCGCGGGCGGTGCCGTCGCCGAACTCTCCGACACCCGCCACAACCCGCCCGCCTGCACCTACGTGTCGGCCGTCGTGTCCCAGGAGTCCGTCACGGTCGGCTGGGTGGGCGACAGCCGCGCCTACTGGATCGGCGCGCCCGCCGGGAACAACGGGCACGGCGGGTCGGCGCTGCTGACCCGGGACGACTCGTGGGCCGACCTGATGATCGCGCGGCGGGCGATGTCCGAGGAGGCGGCGCGCTCCGATCCCCGGGCGCACCTGCTGACCGGCTGGCTGGGAGCGGACGCCGAGACGTCCGCCCCCCACACCGTGACGTTCCGTCCGCGCGGCCCCGGCATGGTGGTCATCTGTAGTGACGGGCTCTGGAACCACCTGCCCGAGCCGTCCGAGCTCGAATCCGCGCTGCGCGAGGCGCCCCTCGCGGAAGGCGGGCTGCTCGCCGCGGCGCGCGGGCTCGTCCAGGCGGCCCTCGACGCCGGCGGGCACGACAACGTGACGGTCGTGCTGATCCCGTTCCCGCCCATCTCCCCCACGTCCGGCCCGGCCTCCGCTCGTCCCGCCGAATGGGCGTCACCCGCTCCCGCTCCCACCCCTGTCCCGTGTCCCCCATCTCCGGACCCGCCGTTCCCGCCCCCGCCGGGTCCGGACGGAGCCTCCAGGGAGCCCTCTCATGAGTAGCGACCTTCCTGAGTTCAGCATCCGTGTCGACCAGAACCCCTACCTCCCGGCGGGCGGCCGGGAGATGCACGCCATCATCGGCATCGAGGCCAGGGGCGCGCCGGGCCGCACGGCCGGGGAAGGGGCCGCCGCGCCCGAGGCGTCCACCGCCGAGGCCGCGGAGATCATCATCATCGACTCCTCCGGGTCGATGTCGTACTCGGGGAAGATGGCGGCGGCCAAGCGGGCCGCCAAGGCGGCGGTGAACGTGCTGCGGGACGGCGTCCACTTCGCGGTGGTCGCCGGCGCCAACCAGCCGCGCATGATCTACCCGCAGGGGCAGCGGCTGGTCCGGGTGGACGCCAGGACGCGGCGGGCGGCGCTGAGCGCGCTGTCCACGCTGGACGCGGCGGGCGGCACCGCCATCGGGTCGTGGCTGCGGCTCGCCGGGCGGCTGTTCGCCGACCATAGCGGCGCCGTGCGGCACGCGATCCTGCTCACCGACGGCAAGAACCAGCACGAGAGCGACGCCGAGCTGGACGCGGCGCTGGCGGCCTGCTCGGGGGTGTTCGTCTGCGACGCGCGGGGCGTCGGCACCGACTGGAACGTGGCCGAGCTGCGCAAGATCTCCTCGGCGCTGCTCGGCTCGTTCCTGGACGTCCCCGACCCGGCGGACCTGGAGGCCGACTTCCGGGAGATGACCGCGGCGGCGATGGGCAAGCGGGTGGCGGACGTCGTGCTGCGCGTGTGGACGCCGCGGGACGCGAAGCTGAGGTTCCTCAAGCAGATGGTGCCGACCGTCGAGGACCTGACCGGGAGGCGCTCCGGCACCGGCCAGATCGGGGACTACCCCGTCGGGGCCTGGGGCGACGAGGAGCGCGAGTACCACCTGTGCGTCGAGGTGCCCGCCGGGGACATCGGGCGGCAGATGCGGGCCGCCTGGGTCAAGGTGATCGCGCCCGGCTCCGCCGACACGGCGGAGCGCGAGCTGGCCATGGGCAACGTCCTGGCCGAATGGACCGACGACGAGGCCAAGTCCACCCGGATCAACAACAGGGTGGCGCACCACACCGGCCAGTCGGAGCTGGCCGAGGCGATCCAGGAGGGCCTGGAGGCGCGCCGTTCGGGCGACGAGGAACGGGCCACCGCCCGGCTCGGCCGCGCCGTCGCGCTGGCGGGGCAGGTCGGCAACGCGCAGATCGCCGAGCTGCTGGACCGGGTCGTGGAGTACGACCACGAGACCGGGACGCACCGGCTGAGAAAGGACGTGTCGAAGGCCGACGAGATGTCGCTGGACACGCGGTCCGTCCGTACCGTGCGGACGGCCCAGCGCACCGGCACGGCCTCGGGCGCGGGCGGCGCCACGGCGGACGAAGGGCATCCGGGGACCCGCGCCACGCGTCCCACCCAGCAACGGGAACCACGGGACCATCAGGGCGAGGGGTGAGGGCATGCCGATCTGTCCGAGCGGGCATACGTCCTCGTCCGCGGACTTCTGCGACGTCTGCGGCGACCTGATCCCCGGTGCGCCCCGCCACACCTTCGAGGAGGAGCCCTCGGGCGGGCGTGCCGCGCAGGAGGAGACCTGCCCGCTGTGCGGGACACCGCGCTCCGGGCGGTTCTGCGAGGTGGACGCCTACGACTTCGAGACCCGCGCGGTCCGTAACGTCGCGATCTCCCAGATGACCGCCGAGATGTACCCGGAGCCGCCGTCCGTCCTGCCCGAGGAGCGGTCGGTGCCCGTTCCGCCGGAACGCGGGGACGTGAGCTGGTCGGTGGCGATCAACGCCGACCGCGCCTACTACGACTCGGTGATCGCGCTGGGCGGCCCGGACGCGGCGACGATCGCGTTCCCCCCGTACTGCCCGGAACGGCGGATCGCGCTGGCGGGAGAGCAGGTCAGGATCGGGCGCCGGAGCCGGTCACGCGGCATCGACCCCGAGATCGACCTGAGCGAGCCGCCGGAGGACCCGGGCGTCTCGCACCTGCACGCCGTCCTCCTCGCCCAGCCGGACGGGACGTGGGCGCTGGTGGACCCCGGCTCCATGAACGGCACCACGCTGAACGGCGGCACCAAGCCGCTGGACGTCAACGTGCCCGTGCCGGTCGGCGACGGCGACCGCATCCACGTGGGCGCCTGGACGACCATCACGCTCCGCCTCCACCAGGGCGTACCGGAGGGTCGGCCGGGAGGTGCGGAATCATGAGCGGACCGCGGACCACGGTGACCCCTTCGCCGCCCGCCCCGGCTCCCGCGCCCGAGCCCGCGCCGCCGTCCCCGCCCGCGCCGGTGCCGGTTGGGGGCGCGCCCGCCCGGTCCGGTGGCCGCCTGGCGACGTTCGTCCGGGGCCGCTGGCTGAAGACCGTTCCGGGACGGATCAGGCTGTACGCGGCGGCGGCCCTCGCCGCGACGGCGCTGCTGCTGCTCGCCCTCACCATGACCATCGGGATGGCGCGCGACGGCGTGCAGACCATCGGGCACGACGCCGGTCCGCAGGTCGTGGCCACCGGCGAGCTGTTCTTCGCGCTCAGCGACATGGACGCGCAGGTCGCCGACGTGCTGCTGATCGGCCGCGAGAGCGACCTCGGCATCGGCAAGGACGAGTCGCTGCGGCTCTACGACCAGCGCCGCAGGGAGGCGGGCCAGGCGTTGGTGGACGCGTCCCAGCTCGCCGGCCAGGACGCCGACCGGCAGCGGACGGTGCGCGAGACCATGGAGGCGCTGGGCCGGTACGAGCGGATGGTGGGCCGCGCCCTGGTGCTGAGCGAGCAGGCCGCGTACGCCCCGGGCGAGCCGCCGTCCGGAGTCGTCGCCGCCTACCGGCAGGCCACCGACCTGATGCGGATGGAACTGCTGCCCAGGGCCTACAACCTGACCCTCGACAGCGGCGCCACCGTCCGGCAGGGGTACGAGGACCGGCGGCAGGCGGTCCTGTCGGGGCGCGTCTGGGTGCTGCTGGCCGGCGCGCTGCTGGCCGGCGTGCTGCTGGCCGCGCAGATCTCCCTGGCCCGCGGCTTCCGCCGTACCGTCAACCCGGCGCTGGCGCTGGCGACGCTGGTCACGTTGCTGCTGGCGGGGGCGGGCGTCGCGGTGCTGACGGCGCAGGCGGGCCATATCCGCACGGCCAAGGAGGACGGCTTCGACTCGATGCTGACCCTGTCCCGGGCCCGCGCGATCAGCCACAGCGCGTTCGCGGACGAGAGCCGCTACCTGCTCGACCCGCAGCGCGCCGACACCTACGAGCAGACCTACCTCGACAAGGCGCTCTCCGTGCTCTACATCGACCCCGGCGACGGCCCGCTCAACCTGGAGACCTACTACCGGCTGGTCGGCCAGAAGCTGTCGTCCTACGAGCCGGGCGGCGACCAGGTGGACTTCCTGGGGTTCTTCGGGGACGAGGCGAGGAAGGCCGGCACGCCGCAGGAAGGCCGCCCGCTCGGCCGCACGCTGCGCGCCTACGGGCAGGTGCTCAACAACGACCGGCTGATGCGGGAGCGGGCCGGGCGCGGCGACCGCGCGGGCGCGATCCGCCTGCGGATGGGACGTGGCCCCGACGGCTCGATCAACCTGTTCGAGGAGTACGACCGGGCGCTGGTGGCGCAGACCGGGGCGCACCGCGCCGAGTTCGACCGGTCCATCGCGTCCGCGGACGACGGGCTGCGCGGCTGGACGGCGCTGCCCCCGGCCGCGGCGCTGGTCATCGCCGTGCTGGTGCTGGCGGGGGTGCGGCCCCGGCTGGCGGAGTTCCGCTGACGGAGGAGGACGGAGGAGCACACGATGCGCATCCCCAGAGGACGCGTTCGCGCGGGCGCCGCCGTGTTCACCGCGGTGGCCGCCGTCGCCGCGGCGGCGGGTTGCGGGATCGGCGGAGGCGAGGCCGGGTCGGTCGCCGCCAAGCGGTCCCTGGTGATCGGGGTCAAGGCCGACCAGCCCGGTCTCGGGCTGCGCTCGGGCGGCGCCTACACGGGGTTCGACGTGGACGTCGCGGTCTACATCGCCGGGCGGCTCGGCGTCCCCAGGAGCCGGATCACCTTCCGCGCCACGCCGTCGTCCATCCGCGAGAAGTCGCTGCGGGACGGCGATGTCGACATGATCGTCGCCACCTACTCCATCACCGCCAAGCGCAAGACGCAGGTGACCTTCGCCGGGCCGTACTACGTCCCGCACCAGGACACGCTGGTCCGGGCGGACGACACCACCATCCGCAACGTGCGCGACCTGGCGGGCAAGCGGCTGTGCGAGGTCACCGGGTCCAACTCCTGGCGCCGGGTGATCGAGGAACGGAAGATCGCGGCGACCCCGGTGCGGTCGCCCACCTACAGCCGGTGCATGGACATGCTGGCGGCCGGGCAGATCGACGCGGTGTCCACCGACGACCTGATCCTCGCCGGGTTCGCCGCCGACCGCCCCGTGAAGATCATCAACGCCCCGTTCACCGACGAGAAGTACGGGGTGGGCCTGCGCAAGGGCGACCTGGACGGCTGCGAGGCGGTCAACCGCGCCATCACGCAGATGTACCAGTCCGGCCATGCCGCCACGTTGCTGAACAAGTGGTTCCGGCGGTCCGGGCTCAAGCTGGCCACCAGCGTCCCCCAGTTCGAGGGCTGCTCCTGAGCCGCCTTCCGGCCGGGTGCGGGCCTCCCGATAGGGTGCGGGCTCGGGAGGGCCTTCTCAGGTGCGGTCCTCTCAGGGGGCGGTCTTGGAGGGGAGCGCGTTGATGGCCTCGCGCAGCGTGTCGTAGATGGGGATGAACTCGTCGACCGCGGTGATCCGGAAGACCCGGCGCACCCGGGGCGGGACCGCGACCAGCGCGATGGCGGTGCCCTGCTCGATCGCCCGCTTGTTGGCGTTCACCAGCGCGTTCAGCCCGGTGGAGTCGCAGAAGGATACCTCCCGCATGTCGATGACCACGGGACCGCCCGACTCCAGCGCCTCGTTCAGGGCCGCCTCGAAGCGCTCGCGGGACACCACGTCGATCTCGCCGCGCGCCCGGACCACCGCGCACCGGTCCTGGCGCAGCAGCGATGCGTCGAAGTCCATGGGCAACCTCCCGTCCCGAGCATGAGCACCCGCGACCCCGGCCCTGTGCCGCCCCAGGATCGCGCACTCGTGCCCGCAATCCAAGTCCGCGGGCGAAGGCGCGTGGCCGCCCTCCACCTCCTCGACGTTAACCGATCTTCGTGGCGGGGCGCGCGCGGGACCGCCGGAATCCGGCCCGCAATGCTACCGACGGGAAACCTACTTTTGAGTAAGAAATGGCGTCCGATTGGATCGATGGTCCAATGTCGGTGCGTTGCGACCGGAGTGTTCCGATGCGGGTAGATCCGTCTGGACAGCCGTGCTGACCTGCGGAAATGCCATTCCGTTCGGGGCTTGCGCCGGGAAAGTGCGATGGTGGCGGCGTTGCGGTGGGACGCAAGGGTTACAGTGGCGTTGGCAAATTCTGGAGGCCGGGTGTTCTACACATTCATGCTACGGGTCGTCGCCCCGATCCTGCGGGCGCTATTCCGGCCGAGGGTCGAGGGCCTGGAGAACGTTCCCCGCTACGGGCCCCTGATCGTGGCCAGCAACCACCTGTCGTTCATCGACAGCTTCATCATCCCCCTGTCCCTCCCGCGCCCCGTCACCTACATCGCCAAGGCCGACTACTTCGAGGGCAAGGGCCTCAAGGGGTGGTTCGTCCGCTGGTTCCTCACCACCCTCGGCCACGTCCCCATCAAGCGTGGCGCGCAGCGGGCCGCGATGGGCGCGTTGCAGCAGGGCTTGGAGATCCTCGACAACAGCGGCGCCTTCGCCATCTACCCCGAGGGGACCCGGTCCCCCGACGGCCGCCTCTACCGGGGACGCACCGGCGTGGGCTGGCTGGTGCTGGCGTCCGGCGCCCGTGTGCTGCCGGTCGCCGTCGAGGGCACGGACAAGATCCAGCCGCTCGGCGCGTCCGTGCCGCGCGTGCTCGGCCCCCGTCCCACCGTGCGGATCGCCCCGCCGATGGACTTCGGCCACTACCGCGACCTGCCGCCCGCCAAGGCCCGCCGCGCCATCACCGACGAGATCATCGAGACGATCCAGAAGCTGTCCGGCCAGGAGTACGCGGGCACCTACAACGAGCGCGCCGACGCCGACACCCGCTCCGACGGGTGATCGGGGCGCGCGGCGTCCTGACCGCGCAGGTCAAAAGGTGTGCGAGGGTGTGTCGTCCGGCGTGTCGCCGACGCCGCCCGCCGTAGGGTCACCTGCCATGGCGCACAGGCTCACATCCCACAGGCTCCGTTCCTGGACGTCGCTGGCGCTGGCGGTGGTGGCGGCGACGTCCACGGCGGCGGCGTGCGGCGGCGGCGGTGGCGAGGACGAGGGCGATGGCGGCGGCGCCGGGCAGCCCAAACCCGCCGGACGTGCCGCGCTCGCCGGCACCGCCTACACCTCCGACCAGCTCGAACAGGCGCTGCTCACCGAGGCCCCCGGCTACCGGCGCAACGGCGAGCCCGACTCGGGCGAGTACGGGGCGCTCAAGGCCGTCCAGAACTTCAACCAGCTCCAGCGCCAGGTCACCATCGACAAGCCCGCGTGCGGCAACTACGGCTCGACCCGTCCCGGCGGGCCGCCGGTGGACAAGACGTCGCCCGCGGCGATCATCTCGTTCACCAAGGGGAACGGGCAGAGCGTCACCGAGACCCTGATGTCGATGTCCGACGACGCCGCCGGCAAGCACGTCAACTCCCGCGTCCCGGACGGCTGCGAGACGTTCCGGACCAAGGTCGGCGGCCAGTGGGCCGACCACCGGGTGGTGCAGCCGCCACCGGGCCGGATCGGCGAGGGCTCCCGTACGGTCGGCATCACCACCTCCAGCGGGGGCTCCACCTTGAAGTCCTGGTACGTGGTGCTGCGCGGGCGCCGCTACGTCGCCACGATCAGCCTGATCGGCCCCAGGGCCACCCGTGCCGAGGCCGAGCAACTGGCCCGGCAGGCCGACGCTCAGGCGCGCCGCATCCTGCCCTGAGCGATCACCACTCGCGGGCGGTCGGGTGGACCGAGTAACGTTCCCCTACCGAATGACCGACCGTGAGCGAGCGGGGGAACCCTTGATCGGCAAGGAGGGCCGGGTGACCGGCAAGATCGGCCCAGGGCTGGTCGGGGAGGTCATGATCCCTGTCCGCGGCGGTGTGGAGGCGTTCTACGCCCATCCGGTGAACCCGCGCGAGGAGTTCAGCCCCGGGACCATCGTGGTGGTGGTCGAGTACCACCCGCCCCGTACCGTCTACGTGGCGCAGGCGCTGGGCTGACAACGGGCGTCGGCCGGTTCCGGCCGATGCCCGTATCGTGTGGTTCCGAACCAAGCGACCGTTTCTCGCGTCTCAGAGAGACCGATTCCCGCTTTTGGACGTGAGGGAGGGCTGCATGCCCGTTGTCATGGTCGTGGTCGCCGCCGTAGTCGGCCTGGTGGTGCTGATCATTCTGTTCAAGATGGTGTGGCGGGTGGCCGAGCCCAACGAGGCTCTGATCATCTCCGGTCTCGGCGCGCGCTCCAAGCCGATCGACGGGGGCGACAGCCGCGGCTTCAAGATCGTCACCGGTAAGGGCACGCTCGTGCTGCCGGGCTTCCAGACCGCCCGCCGGCTGCGGCTGGACAGCCGCGCCGCCAACCTCGAAGTCAACTGCGTCACCCAGCAGGGGATCCCCGTCCACGTCCGGGGCGTGGTGATCTACAAGGTGGGCGACGACTTCCGTTCCATCGCCAACGCCGCCCGCCGCTTCCTGGAGCAGCAGAAGTCCATGGACGGCGCCATCCACGAGCTGTTCACCGGCCACCTGCGCTCCATCATCGGCAACCTCACCGTCGAGGACCTGATCCTCAACCGGGAGCGGCTGACCAGCGAGACCCGTGGCTCGGCCGCCGACGAGATGAGCAAGCTGGGCCTGATCGTCGACTCGCTGCAGATCCAGGGCATCGAGGACGACACCGGCTACATCAACAACCTGGGCCGCCCGCACGCCGCCCGGGTCGCCGCCGCCGCCCGTATCGCCGAGGCGGAGCGCGACCAGGAGGCCACGCAGCGCGAGCAGGAGACCGAGCGTCAGAAGGCCGAGGTCGTCCGCGACACCGAGATCAAGAAGGCCGAGTACGCCGGTCAGGTCAAGCAGGCCGAGCAGCAGGCCCGCCAGGAGGTCATCCTGCGCGAGACCCGCAACGCCGAGCTGGAGGCCGAGCGCACCGAGAAGCAGTTGGAGAGCCAGGTCCGCAAGCCCGCCGACGCCAAGGCGTACGAGCAGATCAAGCTGGCCGAGGCCGAGCGTGAGGAGCGCATCGCCTACGCCCAGGCAGCGGCCACCGAGGTGCAGCTCAAGGCGCAGCGCGAGTCCGAGGCCATCCGGCTGATCGGTGAGGCCGAGGCCGAGGCCACCCGCCGCAAGGGCCTGGCCGAGGCCGAGGCGATCAAGGCCCGCGCCCAGGCGCTGGCCGAGAACCAGGAGGCCGTCATCGCCCAGCAGCTCGCCGAGAACTGGCCGCAGATCGTCGAGGCCGGCGCCGGTGTCTTCGGCAACGTCGACAACATGGTCGTCCTCAACGGCGCCCAGGGCATGGAGGAGATGCTCGCCAAGGCCCTCACCCTGGGCGGCACGGGCCTTGGGCTGGCCCGCACCCTCCTCAACAACCTGAACGGCACCCAGGCCCAGGCCACCAACGGCGCCGTCCCCGCGGTCCCCGCCGCGACCCCTACCGCCACCCCCGACAACGACTGACCCCAACACCCGGATGCCCCGGGCCTGGCGGAAGCCGGGCCCGGGGCATTGCCATCTACGCGCCTCGGCACATCCCCATCACCTCCGAGGTCGGCCCGAAGTGGACGGTGCTCCCAATAGTCTGGAGGCATGTCCGTGCCACGGCTCGCCGTCACCGTTGATCTCGTCGTGCTCACGGTGCGGGAGCAGCGGTTGTGCGCGCTGATGTGGCGGCGGGACCGCGCTCCGTACGACGGGTGCTGGTCGTTGCCCGGCGGGTTCATCCAGCTCGACGAGGATCTGCCCGCCGCCGCGGCGAGGCTCATGGCGGAACGGGCGGGGCTGGCGGACGTCCGGATCCACCTGGAGCAGCTCGCCACGTACGGGTATCCCGACCGCGATCCGCGCCAGCGGGTGGTGAGCGTGGCCTACCTGGGGCTGGCGCCCGATCTGCCGGCGTCCAGCCGCGCGCAGGTGCTGTGGACGGCGGTGGACGATCTGAAGTGGCGGGACCGGGCCGCCTTCGATCACCGCCGGATCCTGTGCGACGGCGTGGAACGGGCCAGGGCCAAGCTGGAGTACACCTCGCTGGCCGCCGCGTTCTGCCCGCCCGAGTTCACGGTGGCGGAGCTGCGGCGGGTGTACGAGATCGTGTGGGGCACCGGGCTGGATCCGCGGAATTTCCATCGGAAGGTCACGGGAGCGGACCGGTTCCTGATTCCGACGGGACGGACCACGACCCGGGACGGCGGGCGGCCCGCGCAGTTGTACAGGCGTGGCGACGCCGAGCAATTGCGCCCGCCGATGCTGCGGCCGCGTCCCTGACCTGGTCAGGCCAGGTGACATGGCATCGCGCCGGGATTGCTAGCGTGGGGCCTATGGATGGTGATTTGTCGGAGGAACTCGGCTTTCTGGTCCGCGATATCGGAGATGCCGGAATCGCGGAAATGGCCGGTTCTCCGGCGCTGGCCGCGGCGGTCGACCAGCATGCGGCGGCGGTCCGCGATCTGCTCGTCGGCCCAGGCGGATCCCATCCGGGTCCGGACGCCCTCAAGATGTACCTGCACGACTTCGCCGAGGCCGCGTTCCGGCGGGGCTGGTGGCCCGGTGACGCGCGCGACTGGGAGTTCGTGCGCATCGTCACCGTGTGCTGGATGATGCGCCACGGCGCCGCGCCGCCGTCCCAGAACGGGTCGTAGGCTGGGCGGACGCGCTTCATGCCCTGTGCCTGTAAGACCGAGGAGGACAACGGTGTCCGAGGCACCCACCCCCCGCTTCCGCTCCGTGCTCGACCGGTTCCAGCCCTACCGTCCCGGTAAGGCCGTGGTGTCGCCTGAGGGCAAGTCGTTCAAACTGTCCTCGAACGAGTCCCCGCACGGCCCGCTTCCGTCCGTCCTGTCGACCATCGCGGACGCGGCGCTGCGGGTGAACCGCTACCCGGACAACGGCTGCACGGCGCTGGTGGAGGCGATCGCGGACCACCACAAGGTGCCCGCCGACCACATCGCGGTGGGGTGCGGCTCCGTCGGCGTGACGCAGATGCTGCTGGAGGCCG
>Ga0164243_10009490_pt1 | contig 14157 bp, 8 predicted proteins | sample OricompcompostOP_FD_108781 | JGI IMG/M metagenome (GOLD analysis project Ga0164243, IMG submission 108781) | Organic Plus compost microbial communities from Emeryville, California, USA - Original compost - Organic plus compost (OP) | ecosystem: Engineered > Solid waste > Mixed feedstock >... | reverse complement strand
TCGGCGCGCACGGCATCACCGCGCTCGTCTACATCGGCGGCAACGATTCGGCAGATACCGCGCGCCGCCTTGCCCTCCACGCCGCCGAACGCAAGCAGGCGCTCCAGGTGATCGCAGTGCCGAAGACGGTTGACAACGACCTGAAGGAGACCGATTTCTGTCCCGGCTACCCCTCGATGGCGCGGGCGCTGGCGACGTACGTCCGCGACGCGACGTGGGATACGCTGGCGGCCCCGAAGCTCTACCCCGTCAAATTCATCGAGGTCGCGGGGCGCGATGCGGGATGGGTCGCGGCAGCGGGAAGCCTCGGGTTCTCCGACGCCGAGCTGGCCGCCGACCTCGCGCCGCGCATCCTGCTGCCCGAACGGCCGCCGGCCAGCGCCGAAGCCGTCCTGGATGGGGTGCAGGGCGACCTCGACCGGCGGGGATGGGCGGTCGTCGTGGTCCCGGAGACCCTGAAGGCCGGGGGCAAGCCGATCGGCGGAGACGAGCCGGAATGGGTCGATGCATTCGGTCACGCCTATCACGCCAGCGCCGGTGAGGCACTCTCCCGGCTCGCCGCCCAGCGCCTGGGCGTGCTTGCCCGCGTCGAGAAACCGGGCAGCGCCCTGCGCATGGCGATGGCGCTCGCGTCACCGGTCGATCTGGCCATGGCCGGGGAGCTGGGCCGAGAGGCGGTCGCGGCGCTGCTGCGGGGCGAGACGGCGCGCATGACCGCCCTCCTCCGGACCACCTCGATGCCCTACGCTGCTGCGACCACCACGGTGCCGGTGGAGCGGGTCGCGAACGAGGTCCGTCACTTCCCGGACGACTTCAGCGCCGACGCGGGGGCCGCCGGGTACGACGCATTCCGGGCCTGGGCATTGCCTCTGCTCGGGGACGATGCGTTCCTTCCCTACACCCGCCTGTGAGCGTCGTCCGCCCACAAACAACCCGTGCCAGCCGGGGAGAACTCAACCGAGCGCAGGAATGATGGCCGCGACGGGCTCGATATGCTCCGGCGCGATGACGAGCCGGGTAATGCCAAGATCGTCGCGCAGGCGCTGGATCGCCTCTCGTAGCGCACCCGGTTCCTCGGGGAGAATCGCCGGATGCCGCCCATCACGGGCGAGATGCCCCGTCAGACGGGAACGAAGCCACGGGTGCATGCGGCTCCCGATCGCCGCGACGCTCAGAGCAAACCCGGGCTGACGGCCCGATCGATTGGCCTCCGCACGGGCGAACGCGATGCGCTCGCGTACCATATCGATGGTCGCCAGCGGGTCAAGCGCAAGCGCAATCCAGTCGGCCCGTCGCGCCGCCAGGCGCAGCATACGATCGCCCTGCGCCGCCAGGAGCAATGGCGGCATCCCGTACGGCGTTGGCGTCAACAGCGCTGCATCCTCCATCTGCCAGATACCAATCGACTCCGTGACCGCCTCCCCGGCAAACAGCGCGTCGAGCGCAACGATCGTCTGGTCCAGATGGCGCAGGCGATCCGCCGTGGAGTCCGGCGCGACGCCAAAGGCACGGCGATCGCGTTCGGCCTGCGGACGCCCGGCGCCCAGCCCCAGCGTGAATCGTCCTCCGGACAGCGCATGAAGTGCAGCCGTGTCCCGCGCCACGCGCAGGGGATGATGGAGATCGGTGTGGAGGACATAGGTGCCAATGCCCAGGGTCGTGGTCGATGCCGCCGCCCACGCCAGCGTCGGCATGACCGCAGACGACTGACCCGGAGCATCCGGCACAACCAGGCCGGAAAAGCCCATCCCCTCCAGGCGTCGTGCAGCCTCGGCAAGGGCCGCTCCGTCCGGGTCTGGCGCTCCTCCCCAGACCGCCACGATCTGCACCCCGCCAGAACCATGAAGACCCCGCACTTTTTGCGTCATGATGTGATTCTCCCTCTTCTATCCGCAGGCGCTCCACAAGCACCCTTCCAGTAAAGTGGCAGGTGATGCAGCGGCTATGTGGCCGATGTGGAGATTCTGTGAACCAGCGCTCCCAAGAACCGGCAATGCTTGCACAGGAGGAACCCGGTCAATGAGAATGGGCGAAACATCCGACGGGCAGGCCTCCTGCCCATCCAGGTTCGTGGCGTGATGCTTGTGCCAGAGCCGGGACGACCCCTGGAGACGCGGTCATCGACGCGTGGCCCAGGCCACCCCGCGCGAACGCTGTTGAATCCCTAGCGAAGACGACGATGGCCGAGCATGTCCGAAACCGATCGAACATTTCGTCCGCCTGGAAGGTGATCGAAGGAGCGGCCGGTCGCTCACCCCGCGACATGACGCCCCCGAACCCGCCCTACGGTCATGTCCCGCGGCCACGCCTCGTGGCCATGATCGAGCAGCCGTTCCGCGCCCGGGTGACGCTCATCGTGGCCGGGGCCGGATATGGCAAGACGATTCTGGCGGCCGAATGGGCGGCCCAGCTCGATGTTCCGGTCGGTTGGCTGACACTTACCCACAATGACAACGACGAGCACACGCTGATCGAGGACCTGCGGGTCGCGCTGCGGCCATGCCTCCGGCGGAACCGGATTGTGCTGCCCCGCGACACGGACACCGATCACCATCTGCTGGAGCGAGATCTGGCCGATGTCATGCCGGGGAACTGTCTGGTCATCGACAACTGCGAGTGCATCACGGACCCGGCGGCGCTCGACGTGCTCAGCGACATCGTGACGGGGATGCCCGAGGGATGTTCGGTCGTGCTCATCAGCCGCGTCTCCCAACCGATCCCGTTGGGGAAGCTGCGAGCTTCCGGCCTGATCCGCGAGATCGGATCCGACCAACTTCGTTTCACCCGATCGGAAACCGCATCCTTCTTCGCAGGGCTTCCGGACGTCCAGCTCGAATCGGACGAGGCGCAACAAGTCCACTACTTCACCCAGGGCTGGGCCGTGGGGCTCTATCTCGTGTCGCTCGCCTCTCGAGCGCATACCCTCACCCTCACATCCGCCGACAACCGGCATCCGGTCTTCCATCAGTTCGTCGACGAGTACGTCCAGCAGGAAATCCTCGCTCCGCTCTCTCCGTCATCGCGTGCCTTTCTGATGGCCACCATCGAGTTGCCGACCATCAGCGCCGGCATCTGCCAGCAGGCGCTGGGGATCGAGGACGCCGCCGGACAGGTGGCCAAGCTGGCCACCGAGTTCCCGTTCATCATCCCCATGCCCGGTGCAGCGAGCCGCTGGACCTGGCCGCGCATGATCCGGGAAAGCCTGCTCCGGATCACCGGCGCCATGCACACACGCACCGATACGAGCGACCAGCATCGGCGCGTGGCGGCCATGCTTCTTCGCGACCCAGCCTTTCAGGAAGCCGCAGACTATGCGCTGATTGGCGGGGAGCCGTCGTGGATCGCGAGCGTCATCCGGCCACGGTGCGAGCATCTGGCCCTGCGCAGCGATTTCGAATCACTGGGCGCTCTGGTGGACCGCCTCCCGGGCGAGGTCATCGATACCCATCCGGATTTTCTGTATTGGCGGGCCATCGCCCATCTTGGCATCGCCCGGCATCTGTCGGTGATCGAGTGGTTCCCGCCGATCGAAGAAGCATGGCTGGAATCGAGCGACAGCCTCCTGCAAGGCCGGGCGCACACCTGCCGCAGCCTCATCGCCTGGCTCTCCGGCCTCCATGCTGAGGCCATTGCCGCCGCCGATGCCGCGTTGGCGACCTTGCCGTCCTCGGCACTCACGGAACGCATGTACGCCGCGACCACCAAGGCCCGCGTGTTGTTCCGGGAGGGCGGTGACGAGGCGGCGGCCATCGCCACCCGGCAAGCGGAGCAGCTGGCAGCCCAGCTCCCGATGGACGAGCAATGGGCGTGGCGCACCCTGGCGATGGACCGGGCGAATGCCTATGCCCAACGTGGCGACCTTCACTCGGCGATCACCAAGTACCGGCTGATCATCTCGGAATTGCCGGAGCCGCTGCGATTCCTCGAAGGGTTCTATCGCTGCCGCCTCGTGAGCCTGGCGATCGAACAGGGAAAGCTGGAGAGCGCGGCGGTCGAGTACGCCCATGTCGAGCGTCTGCTGGAGGGCGAATGGCGGCTCTGGCATCTTTGGGCCATCGTCGCGCGGGTGCGCCTGCTGATCGAGGAAGGCAGGATGGAGGAGGCGGAAGCCTGGGCAACCAGCCATGTCAAGGTCATGCGACGCATGCCGGGCAAATCGCAGCTCGTCATGCAGCTTGCGCGCGTGTGGCTGCATCATGGCGAATATGCGATGGTGCGCAGCTGGCTGAACGACCTCGACGGCACCCCCTATCCCTGGATCGATGCCTTCGGGGAGATCGGGCACCAACAACTCCAGGTCGATCTCGACCTGGCGGAGGGCCGGTACGTCGAAGCGGCCGAGCGAGCCGAGTCGCTGGTCCATGCCGCCGAGGCCATGCGGAAATGGTCGGAGTGGATAACGCTATCGGTTCGATGGGCAGTCGCGGTGTCGCTGCTCGGTGATGCCGAACGGGCCGTCGCCATCATGGCGCGGGTCGTGGCGCGTGGCGATCGCGGTGGGTTCTTCGCCGCCTACCAGATTCCCGGCTTCGACACCGCTACGCTGATCGAAGCGGCGCGGCGGCTCGATGCCTCCCATGTCCGGCATGTCACCCCTGCGCCGAACGGCCCAAGCCCGACGCTCACCCCGCGCGAACGTCAGGTCCTGCGCCTGGTGGAGCGCGGACGCAGCAACCAGCAGATCGCGGAGGAGCTGTTCATCTCCGTCAATACGGTGCGCAATCACCTCGTCCACATCTGCCGGCGGCTCGACGCGAATTCCCGCGTTGAGGCCGTCGCGCGCGCACGCGACCTGGGGCTGCTCGCCTGATTGGCGGACGCAGGCGGCCGAGAATGGTCTGTTTGTACTCTTGCCGGCCGTCGAATCCCGGACAAACAATGGTGGCATGACAGCGCCTGGGCGGCAGGAATCGGTGTGCCCGGCGCTCCGACTTCCCGCCCGAAGAGGAGCCCATGAGCGACCAGGCGATCACGATCACGATTCTCGCCGCGGCTATCGTGGTCTTCGTGCTCAATCTTGTCCCGGTGGGCATGGTCGCGCTCGGGGTGGCGGTCGCGCTTTGGGCCACGGGCGTCGTCACGCTGGAGCAGGCCCTGGCCGGATTCGGCACGCCGACCGTCGTCCTGATCGCAGCGTTGTTCGTCGTGGCCGAGGGGCTGGACGCCGCGGGATTCACCGCCTGGGTAAGCCAGCAGGTCGTCCGGTTCTCCGGCGACAACCAGCGCCGGATGCTGGTGATGGTGATGCTGGCCGTGGCGGCGCTCTCCGCGCTGATCACGCCGAACGGGTCGGTCGCCGCGCTGTATCCCATGGTCGTGGTCCTGGCGATCCGGATGAAGCTGGCGCCGTCCAAGAAGCTGATGCCGCTGGCGTTCGGCGCGCATGCCGGGGCGCTGCTGGTGCTCACCGGGTCGCCGGTCAGCCTGCTCGCGGCGGACTACGCGGCGCAGGCGGGCTCGCGCCGGTTTGCCTTCTTCGAGGTCGCCCTGGTCGGCGTCCCGCTGCTCATCGGCACCATCGGCATCGTGATGCTGCTCGGCGACCGGCTGCTGCCAACCCGCAAGCCCGCCCTGGCGCTGCGCGATCTCAGCATGCTTCCGGCCACGCTGGAGCAGCAGTACATCGCGGGAGAAGACGAGCTCGCCCGCCTGCGCGTCCTTCCGGCCAGCCCCCTGGTGGGCGACCAGTTGCGTCGGATAGACGTCCACCGGCATCCCGATGTGCATTTCATCAGCCTCCAGGATGCCCACGGCAAGCCCTCACAAGACGATGCGGTTGGCGAGGGTTCGACGGTCGTGGTGCGTGGCCACAATGCCGACATCGATCAATTCTGCGCGGATTACCATCTGGAGCGCGAACCTGCCATGCCGGGCGACGAGCTCTCGGTCGGCGTCATCAGCAAGCACTTCGGTGTCGCCGAGGTGTTGGTCGCGCCGCGATCGGACATGATCGGCCAACGGGTCTATCCCGGCATGGTGACAGAGAGCGGCGAGCTCGTCGTGCTGGCCGTGCAGCGCCTCGGCGTCGACATCGGCGTCACACCCACAACGTTGAAGGCCGGCGATTCGCTGCTGCTTCAGGGCTCGTGGGACGCGCTGGATACGCACACGCAGGACCCGAACGTGATGCTGGTCGATACGCCGGATGCCATCCGCCGGCAGACGGTGCCGCTCGGCCCGAAGGCCCCGGCCGCGCTCGGAATCCTGGCAGCCATGATCGTCCTGCTGACCACCGGCTGGATTCCGGCCGTGATCGTCTGCCTGCTGGCGGCGGGGGCGATGGTGCTGCTGAACGTCACGACGATCGACCAGGCGCATCTTTCGATCTCGTGGACCACGCTGATCCTTGTGGCTGGCATGGTGCCACTCTCCACCGCCATCACGCAGACTGGCATCGCCCAGGATGTCGCGGAGCGGCTGGTCGACGTGATCGGCACCGACAACCCGCACCTGCTGCTGATCGGGCTCTTCGTCGTCACCGCGGTGCTGGGACAGGTCGTCAGCAACACCGCCACGGCGCTGATCGTCTTCCCGATCGCGGTCTCGGTCGCACCACAGATGGGTGTCTCCGTGCTGCCGATCCTGATGTGCGTGAACGTCGCGGCGGCGGCGGCCCTGCTCACCCCGGTCGCGACCCCGGCGAACATGATCGTGATGACGCCAGCCGGCTATCGCTTCAGCGACTACTGGAAACTGGGCATCGTGGTGATGGCGCTCTATTTCGTCATCGCGGTCTATCTGGTGCCGGTGATCTGGGCGTTCTGACGCCCGGTACCGTGCCATATCGGGGAGCATCCGCCTCGCCTTCCGGCTCGACGGGCACAGACAGCGCACGCCGGAGGACCACGGCGCCCAGCAGCGAGGCGACCAGCGATCCCCCCAGCACCCCCAGCCTTACCAGGTACATCAGGTGCGGCTGGTCCTCGAAGGCCAGCCCACCGATGAAGAGGCTCATCGTGAAGCCGATGCCGCAGAGCAGCGCCATCCCGTAGAGCTGGAGCCAGGTCGTGCCCTGTGGCCGGGTAACCACGCCCAGCCGCACCGCCGTCCAGATTGCCCCGAACACCCCCATCTGCTTGCCGAGGATCAGCCCCAGCGCGATGCCGAGGGGCAGCGGATGACGTAAATCCGCCATGCCGAACCCTCCAAGGGGCACGCCGGCATTTGCGAACGCGAACAGCGGCACGATACCGAAACTCACCCAGGGATCGAGCCGGGCCTCCAGGCGGTGCAGCGGCGACCGCGATCGATCGTGACCGCCGCCGGGGCCGGTTCCGAGCGGAATGGTCAGCGCGAGGATCACCCCGGCCAGCGTCGCATGGAGCCCCGACCGGAACACGGCCGCCCACAGCACGAGGCCGATCAGCAGGTAGGGCCAGAGCGTACGCACGCCGCGCCGGTTGAGCAGCACGAGGGCCGCCGTGCTCACCAGTGCGATCCCCAGCGGACCGGGATGCAATGTATCGGTGTAGAAGGCGGCAATCACGACGACCGCCCCCAGATCATCGATCACGGCGATGCTCGTGAGCAGGACCTTGATGAAGAGCGGCACCCTCCCGCCCAGCAGGGCGAGGATGCCCAGCGCGAAGGCGATATCCGTCGCCGTGGGGATCGCCCAGCCGGCGTGGAGATCGGGATGGGAGCGGGTGACGACAAGAAAGACGAGCGCCGGGCCGATCATGCCGCAGAGCGCGGCCGCCCCCGGCAGGATCCTGCTGGGCCAGGTCGCTAGCTCCCCCTCGATCATCTCGCGCTTGATCTCCAACCCCACGAGCAGGAAGAAGAGCGCCATCAGCCCATCATTGACCCAGGCATGGACGGTCAGCCCGCCCACCGAGGCGTGGAGGAGGTCCTCATACCAGGTGTCGAGCGGACTGTTGGCCACGCCCAAGGCGGCGCAGGTGGCCAGGAGCAGGATCACCCCTGCCGCTGGCTCGGTCGAAAAGAACCGTCGAAGCATATCCCTCTCATTTCACCGCATCGGACACGATGATCCGCGCCGTTGCGGCCCTGACAGAACGAGGTCGGCGAAAACATGGGCAAATCCGCTCCAACTCCGGCCATGCGCAGTATGATGGGATTGCCGTCATGTGCTGCCAATCGGTGCGCGCACGCACGAAACCCGCGTTCGGTGGTCATGTACTATGGGACTGAATCCCGATACGATATTGACGCGCGTCCCGGTCTCGATGCCGATCGTGCCCACGTCCCTGGTCGGGCGGGCAGCCGATGCGGATCATCTCATCCACCTGCTGACGTCGGAAGCCGTCCGGCTCGTCACCATCACCGGTCCCGGTGGGGTTGGCAAGACCCGGCTCGCCCTCCATGTCGCCGCACACCTCGTCGATGCCTTCCCCGATGGGCCGGTCTTCATTCCGCTGGCCCCGGTGGCCTCCGTCGATCTCGTCCTTCCCACCATTCTCCAGCATCTCGGCGGGTACGAAACGGGCGATGCCAGCCCGTTCGATCAGGTGCTGGAGATCTTGCACGGCCGGCATATCCTGCTCGTGCTCGACAACCTCGAACATCTGCTGGCATGCGCGTCGGAGCTCGGACGGTTGGTGGCCGCCTGCGAGGGGGTAGTCGTGCTGGCCACCAGCCAGGCGCCGCTCGGGGTGAGCAACGAGCGGGTCTACCCCCTCCAATCGCTCGATCTGCCCAGCCCGGCCGCAACGACCGATGAGATCTATGCGTCTGACGCCGTGACGCTGTTCGTGGAGCGCGCGTCCGCCGTCAACCCCCGCCTCATCACGGGCGAACGGAACGCCGCCTCGATCGCCGAGCTCTGCCGCCAGCTCGACGGGCTCCCCCTGGCCATCGAGCTGGCGGCATCACGCTCCAGCATCCTGAACCCCAGGGCGATCCTGGAGCGCCTGGATCACCGGTTCGCCGTGCTGACCAGCACCTTACAGGACGTCCCGGAGCGCTTGCGCACCCTGCGCAACGCGATCGGCTGGAGCTACGACCTGCTCGATCCGGTCGAGCAGCGGATGTTCCGCTGGCTCTCCGTGTTCGCCGACGGCATCCCCCTGGAGGCCGTGGAAGCGATGCCGCCAGCCGGCACTCCACTCGACCGCGAACCGCTGGATCTGCTGACGCACCTGGTGGACCGCAGCCTGGTCCGCACGGTGATGACCCCGGAGCGCTCTCCGCGGTATCTCATGCTGGAAACCCTCCGCGCATTCGGCCACGAACAGCTTCTGCACGCCGGCGACGATGAGGATGCCCGAACCTGGCATGCGAACTGGTTTGCGAACCTGGCTGCCGAGCGAGGCCGCCAGTCCCTTCGGCAGGAGGATGTGGAAATCCTGAGCGAGGAGTGGGGCAACCTGCGGCAGGCGCTCGACTGGTTCCTGCACCGTGCATCCCCTGCCCCCGCGCTGGCGCTCTGCGGACATCTCTGGCGCTTCTGGTCCATGCGGGGCATGGCGACCGAAGGCAGGACCTGGACGGACCGCGCCCTGGACATGGCCTCGCCAACGGACACCCCGGAACGAGCCGAGGCCTTGATTGCCGCCGGATATCTGGCCGAGGACCAGAACGACTACGCCGAAGCCGAGCGCCAGTTGCGGGCATCGCTGGCCATCTCCGAACAGCTTGGCGACCGAGGCACCATGGCCGGCACGCTTTCCGGGCTGGGGTGTATCGCGCATGACCAGCGCGACTACCCTCGCGCCCTAGCCTGGCACCGGAAGGCCCTTGAGATGGCCATCGCCTCCGACAACCAGCGAGCCAGGGCCGTCGCGCTGGGAAATCTTGGCGCCGTGTATTACCTGCTCGCCGACTACCCGAAGGCTCGATCGTCGTGCGAAGAGGGCGTCGCCATTCTGCAGGAGCTCGGGGATCGCCAGGGCGAATCGATCCTGCTCAGCAACCTTGGCGCCCATATGCTCGAACTCGGCGACCTCGTGGCGGCACGAGCCTATCTCGAACGCTCCATCGCCCTCCTCCGGACACTCGGTGACCGACGTTCCGCCGCCTATGGGCTCATCAACCTCGCCGAGGCCTATTTCCGGCTGGGTGACCTGGAAACACCGCTTCCTATGCTGGCCGAAGCCGTCGAAACCCTGATGGATGGAGCCAGCGCTGGCGATGCGGCCATCGCCAGAATCACGGTCGCTCGCGTCCACCTTGCTCGCGGGGATATCCAGACCAGCATCTCGGCCCTTCACATCGCGCTGATAGCCCTCCAGCAGCGCGCCGATTACGCCAACAGCGCCGAGGCCGCGGAACTGCTCGCCCAATGCGCGCTCGCCCTTGGCGCGGTCCAGGAAGCCCGGACCCTCATCATCGGCGCAACGGTCCAGCGCGAACAGATCCAGGCGCCGATCCGCCCGACTCTCGCAGCGGATACCGACGCCGTCAAGGAGCGCATCCGGGCCGTGCTCGGCCCCGATGCCCTGGACCCGATCGCGCCGGACGACCGGGCCCATCCCCTGCACGACCATGTGAGCGACGCCATCCGCATCGCCGCGAACCTCGCCTATCGCGCATCGACGCCCCTGCCGGGGACGAATGGCCTCCACGCACCAGACCAACCGTCCGACGCCCAGGCAGATCATCCGACCAGCCAGGAGTATGGCCTGAGCGACCGCGAGCTGGACGTATTGCGCCTTCTCGCGGACGGCAAGTCGACCCGCGAGATCGCGGACCAGCTGTTCATCGCGCCACGGACGGCGGCCACCCATATCAACAACATCATCGGCAAGATGGGGGTTGGCAGCCGCACGGCGGCGGTCGCCCTGGCCATGCGGCTCGGGATCGTCTGAGCCGCCACGGTGTTTCTCCGCATGTGCGAACACCAGTCGGGGCGCTACGTCGATTGACGTACCAGGATGGCCCCGGGCTTTTACGTCAGATGCCCAATGCCCCCGCCCCTGCCACACCCTATCGTGCATGTGTGGCCGGAAACGCTCGACACCGCCTCAATTCGACCACCACGGGACAACCGTCCCAAGGCGATGTCCGCATGCTCAGAGTCGGAGGCACACCATGCAGCGTCTTCTCTCTCGTCGCGATGTCACACGCATCGCCGCCGGATCGCTCGCCGTCGCGTCACTCCCGTTGGCTGCGTTCGCCCCTGCCTCGGTCGCGGTGCTGGCGAGCGACGCCACCGCCACGCCCGCTGGCGGCTCGTTCACGGACCTCGGCCTGCAAACCCTCGATCTGAAGGTCAGTGCCAATGGCGTGGAGGGGCTCCCCGAAACCCTCGCGGCGGGGCGCTATGTCCTGCACCTCGAGCCGGGGGACATGCTGCCCAACGACACGATGCCGGGCGTGTTCTTTGCCATGCTGCCAGACGGCATCACGATGGATGACCTGGCCGCGATGGCCTCCACCCCGATGCCCGGACCGCCGGACTGGTACTACACGACCACCCTGCCGGGCGGCGTCTCCGCGGCGCCAGGCCAGGCAGGGGATGCCGTCATCGATCTCAAGGCGGGAAACTGGTTCGCATCCGGGCCGGAGCTCTCGACGCCGCCGGTCGGCCTGACCGTCACCGGCGACTCCCCGAGCGATGTGAAGGACCCGGCCGCAAACGCCACAATCACCCTGAAGGAATACACCATCGAGGTGACCGACGGCGCGCTTCAGGCCGGACAGAACATCATCAAGCTGGAGAACGTCGGCACAGAGCCCCATTTCGTCGAATTGTTCAAGGGGCCGGATGACATGACGAAGGAGCAGCTGGATGCCACGATCAATGTGGCCATGACCGGCACTCCGACCGCCGACGCACTGGACTTTTCCACGCTGATCCCAGTGTTCGAAAGCATCGATCAGAGCGCGGGCACGACCCAGTGGGCCGCTCTTTCGCTGGAAGCCGGGGCATACGCCGGTGTGTGCTGGGTGGGAGATCCGAAGACGGGCGCACCGCACGCCGCGATGGGAATGTACAACCTCTTCATCGTGAAGTAGGGGCAGTGCGCGAAGGAGGGAGGAGGCTGCAGGCAAGCCTGCAGCCTCCGTCCCCGCAGCCGCACCCACGATGCTAGCGAGGACTTCGCGCGATCAGGTTGCCAAGCGACTCCCGAAGCCCACCGAATCCGGTGCGCATATCCTCCGTCGCTTCATGGGGCGACCTGAACCACTGGACGTAGATCGCCACCTCGCTGAGGTCCCAGCGAAGCCGATAGAGCGCCAGGGCATCGGTCGAAACGGGGATATCGCCCGCTTCCTCCTGATAGGCGACAAGGTCCGCATCGGGATCGGCCGCCGGTGAGAGCATCTGCCAGAGGTCGCGCTCTCGCGGGGCCATCGCACAGGTGTCCCAGTCCACGATCGCCAGGCCACCGTCGCGACGCCGGACGATATTCCCGGCATGCGGCTCTCCATGCGTCAGCACCCACGGATAGTCCCCGGGATCGGCCCGCACGCGCTCCCCCAGCCGATCGTAGTCAGCCAGCGCCCTCCATATTGAATCCTGAGCCTCGCGAAGGAGCGACTGTGTCTGCCCGGTATAGGGTCCGCCGCTCCATGGCACGCCGAGCCCGTTCAGCGCATCCTCGAGCTCGTCCCGGAGGGGGATACGAAAATCGTCCCGATCCGGAAGGTGTTCCGGGATACGCGCCGTCGCAGCATGGACGCGGGCGATGAGGCACTGGGCGGCGGAACGGTCGGTTTCGGAGGCAAACGCGCCGAACGCCGAGGGCTCGACATCAAGCCACGGATAGAGCGCAACCGCCCACCGCCCATCATCCAGGGTGGCTACGAGTTCGCCGGAACGGTCCGGGAGCGGGGCGACGACCTGCGCGATCCCGCCGCCAGCCGGATCACGCAGGGCTGCCGCGGCTCCCAGAGCGCGCCGCAGCATCGCTGCCGACCCGGCGATGCCGCCACCTTCGTCCGCGGTCACGAACCACCGTCGGCCCGACCCATCGCCCGCATCGGCCCGCCAGTGATGGCTGCCAAAGCCGACGGCCTGATAGGTCACGTGAAGAGGCGGAAGCCCCCAGCGCGACGCGATCACGACTGAGAGCTCGCGGGGGTCGAGGTTGGTGAGAGGCGGTGGCGTATTCATGACCTGAGCGTAGCACGGGAAGGCGGCGGGCTGGCGACACGCATCACGGATTCGCGGCGATGAAGGCGGCAATCCGCTTCCAGACCGCCTCAGGGGCCTCCTCCGGCGCGAAATGCCCTGCGCCCGGGACGATGCCGCCTTCGACCCGCGCGAAGCCGGCATCGACGAATCCCCGCCGGTAAGCCTCCATCTCCCCGCCCTCATGCTCGCCGCGCAGGAAGAGCAATGGCACCCCGATGCGCCGCTTGCTCTCCACCCACCCCGCATTGCGCTTGGCGTCTTCCGGAAAGGCGCGGTACCAGCCGAACCCTGTCCCCAAGGCTTCGCTCCCGGCGTAGGCATCGGCATAGGCGTTGCGGCGGTCGGCCGGGATCGCGTCCGGGCGACCGGAGATCGCGTCGTAGAAGTAGTCGAAGTAGGGACGCTGCTTGCCACCGACCAGCAGTTCCGGCAGCTTCAGGATCGCATGGAAGGCGAAGTGCCAGATATGCGGATTCCGGAGCACATCGTCCCACGGCTCGATTCCTGGAACCGCGACATCCATGATGACCACGCGCGCCATGTCGTCGGGAAAGGCGGTAGCCCATGCGAACGCCACCTGGCCACCCACATCGTGTCCGACGAGCGTCAGGCCGGGCAGGTTCAGGCCATTGGTCGCCTCGCGGAGCAGTGTAGCCATGCCGAGTTTGTCGGCCGGCGCGTCGCGCATCGCCGAACCGCCGATCCCCGGCAGATCGACCGCGAGCGCATGATACCCGTCCCCGGCGGCCAGCCGCATCACGGCCTCCCATGCGCGCGCCGATTCCGGCCAGCCATGCAGGAAGAGCAGCGCGGGTGCGTCGCTGGGCCCGGCTTCGAGGAGCTGCATATTCGAGTCGGCGACATGGGGAAGCGCAATGGAACGGCGATGAAGGGGCGGTGTGGAGATCATGGCGGCACGCTCCTGGAGATGACGGACCCGGCACAGGGACATCGCGTACGATGTCCGCCCGGATCGACCCGCAGGACCAGGACCCCGGCGAGCCGCCTTCATCCCGCTGCCAAGTTCAGACCGCCGCCACCTGCGGGATAGAGGTCACATTCACGAGCGGTGAAGTCCGTTCCACATCGGGAAAAGGCTCCGGAGCCTGCGACAC
>Ga0164243_10009489_pt1 | contig 14157 bp, 19 predicted proteins | sample OricompcompostOP_FD_108781 | JGI IMG/M metagenome (GOLD analysis project Ga0164243, IMG submission 108781) | Organic Plus compost microbial communities from Emeryville, California, USA - Original compost - Organic plus compost (OP) | ecosystem: Engineered > Solid waste > Mixed feedstock >... | reverse complement strand
GAGCAGCTAATCGCTCAGAGCTTCAGCGAGGCGGCCGCAGCGCGCATCACCCGTACGGCCCAGCTCATCGGGCTTGCGCTCGATCCGGAGTTCGCGATACCTGGAGACGGGGAGATCGGATTCATCGGAGGCAAGCTCTCAATCGCGGAACTTCGGCACCTCGTGCCGTGGCTCCTCCGGCAGGAGGCGGCTGTTTCAAACCAGAGATTCTGGCGGCACCTCGGTGACTACGTGACGTTTGCCGAGCTGGAGGGTATTCGAGCAGACCTTGCTGACTTGGATATCACGCCCCTGATCGCGGGAAACGCCGACCGCTGGAGCGCGAAATGGGCCTACGTCGGCCTGTCAGTGCCGGTAGAGGGTGACGAGACCTTCAGCCTCCGGTCTGACTTCTGGTCGTTCAAGGGCGGGGCGGCGTTGGGCATCGACATTGGCGACCAGCGCCTATCGCTCGCGCACAACGGACAGCTTGCGAGCAGAGGTCGGGGAGGCACGTCGAGCGCGACATGGGACAGCATTAGGACCGCAGTTTCGTCCGATCGGCTCGCTCGAATCGATCTGCGCGGCATCACGCGATCAGTGATTCTTCACGCTGAACGAAGCCCCGACATCCGCGCAGACATCGAGAAAGTCACGGACAGTCTCGATGACAGCTACACCGTGAACGAGGTCGTGGTTCGTGCGCTTGCCCCCGGCGAAGAGGGCAGCACCGAGATCGAGGTCAACTTTGACAGCGCCATCGTCACGGCGTCGTCTGGCGCGGCCATCACGGATCTCGCCCGAGTCGCTCTGCAAGTCATGAACTACCAGGCTCCCGCGACGGATGAGGTGGTCGCCGCCCTGTTCACGCCTCACGAGCCGACGAACGACGCCCCCTCCGACGAGTAAATTGGGCTGACTCCGGCCGGTACGCCCGCACAGGCGGCTTCCGCAAGCGGGCAAGGCCCGTTCTTCGCAAGTGCAGAGTGGAGGAGGTGGTGCTCCGTAAAGCGTCGTGCCATAGACCGCGAAGCACTTCGGCAGGCAGCTGTCCGCTCGACGGCAGCATCGGCGGCACTCGAAGGCCGAACGGTGCCCGAGAGCTATGAGCGCTCCGCCGAGGTCGAGCAGTTCCTGGCTGAGCGCCGACGGGCCATCGAGCCGGACCTGACCCAACCCCCTTGTCCCGGTCAAGGTCTGGGCGATACGGACTCAGCTTCCGAGGAAGAATCTTGAGCCTTCTTTCGCCCTCTCAACCATCTCCGAGGGCACGTTGAGAAGGGGACCAGAAGGGGACCAAACTCCTGCAAGACATGCAACCCATGTAGCCAGAATCGGATCAGCGTGGCGCAGAAAATAGCGTCTGACCTGCACTTTTAGTATTCTTGGACACCTGGGGGCAGGGGGTCGCAGGTTCAAATCCTGTCATCCCGACCGAAAAGTCCTGATGAAAAGCGGTTTTCATCAGGACTTTGTCGTATCTGGAGCTGGTTCTCGCTGACCCCGCTGGTTCCGCGACGTGGGGGCGTGGAGCAGGAGCGCGCATTCGTCCAGCGGACCGCCGCGTCTCGGACGCTCGGGTCCGTGGATGAAAGGGAGCAGAAGCCGATGCGATGCTGCGCGCGCAGCACCATCAGGCCGCTGACGGACCCTCGGCGTCGTGCGCCACCTCGGTTGGCGTGCTCGTTCCCGACGAGGGTCCGCGGGCCCGCTTGACTCTGCCGTAGCGTCAACGGCCAGGCTCGATTCCATGACGGAGAACCACACGCCCCCGATCGACCGCTCGATCTACCCGATGCCGATGTTCGTGAACCTGATCGTGGCCGATCTGGAGCGGACGGCGGCACTGTACGCACGAGCCATTCATCACGCTGGCGACGATCCCCAGCCCCGAGGCGCCGCAACTGCTGCATCTGCGACGGATGCGGAACCAGGATCTGCTGGTCACCCGCGGCGAGCCCGCCACCGGGTCCATGACCGTGTCGTTCGCCGCCGGCGACGTGGACCTCGCCGCCGTCGCCGCCGAGCTGCGCGATGCCAGCGCGGAGGTGCAGGGGCCGTTCGACACGCCCTGGTTCACGACCGATGTGCGCTTCACGGATCCCGACGGCACGACGGTCGTCCTCACGACCCGCCGCATGGCCGACCGGGACGCCGCCGAGGCATGGGCCGAGGACAGCATCCACGGCGACTTCATCCGGCCAGCGACCATGGAGTCATGAACGATGTGGAATGGCCGATCCGCGACCTCGCCGCGGCCGCCGGGATCAGCAGCCGCACGCTACGGCACTACGAGCAGATCGGCCTGCTCGCGCCCGCCCGCCTCGCACCGAACGGCTACCGCTTCTACGGCCAGGTCGAGGTCGTCCGGCTCTACCGCATCCTCACGCTGCGATCGATGGGCATGCCCTTGCCCGCGATCCGCACCGTTCTCGCCGACGGTGCGACCCTCGCCGAGGCGGTGCGCACCCATCTCAACCTGCTGACCGAGCAGCACCGGCACCTGACCACCCGCATCGCCGCCCTCACCGAGGCGGTGCGTGCGATCGAGCATGGAGCGACCATGTCCCCCGACACCCTCTTCCAGAGCATCGACCCCGCGCAGTACGAATCCGAGGTGCGCAAGCGCTGGGGCGACGACGCCTGGGAGCGCGGCGACCGCCGGCGGGCCGGAATGACCCCCGCGCAGCACCAGGCCGACCAGCAGCGCACCGACGACGTCAACGCAGCGCTCCGCGAGGCGGCGACTCTGCGGCTCGACCCGGCCGGGGAGGAGTTCCAGCGCCTCATCGGCGAGCACCACGCCTGGATCACCGAGCAATGGGGCGGCAAGGCGCCCACCAGAGACGCCTACCTCGGCCTGGCCCAGCTCTATGTCGCCGACGAGCGCTTCGCCACCTACTACGGCGGCAGCATCAACGCCGAGCGCATCCGGGCCGCTATGACCCGCTGGGCGGCGCGCGGGCTCTGACTCGTCAGCGACCAGGCGGATCACGGGCATGCATGTTCGGGCGCTGAGATCTGTCGGTCCTGCGCGAGGCGACTCACGAATCCCCTACAGGGTCCGCGTTTCTCCCTGCCCGAGCCGGCCGGCTGACCCTCAGCGGAGGACCGAGTGGTGCTCGCCGCGACGCCCACGGGGTGGCGCGATCAGGAGTCTCGTTCGCCTCGGCTTGCGGCGAGCTCGTGTTCGAGCTCATCGACGCGGCGGCGCAGCTCGAGGACCTTTCGGACGCCGGGAAGCGTCACGCCTTCGCCGGTGAGCTCGATGACCTCGCGGAGCCGCTCGATCTCATCCTGGCTGTAGCGGCGCTGATTGCCCTCGGACCGGTCCGGTTGGACGAATTCGAGGTCGTCGAGTCGGCGCAGCTGCGCGGCCGGGACCTTGAGCAGCGTGGCGACCTGGCCGATCGTGTAGAACGGCGTGTCGCGGGCGGGGCCGGCGTGCCCGTCCTCGTCGCGGGCCGCCCCGCCGGGAATACCCGTCACCATTGACTCCTCATCGACTGCATCAGCTGGCATCGATCGTATCGAGGCGGCCGGCGGTGGTGACGGAGCCCCCGCTGCGGTCCGCGCGAACGCTGAGCTGTCCGCTCCGGAAGGGCAGCTTGTCGATGGACACGGAGCCCAGGCGGCTCGGAGCCGTCCCGACCTCCAGCCGTCCGGCGCTGTGCGAGGGGTTCAGCCCGAGCGAGATGCGGAGCAACTCGAAGGGGACGGCGGCGGCCCACGCCTGCGGCGAACAGGACGTGGGATACGGGACGGGCACGGGCTTCTCCTCGCGCGAGAAGCCGCAGAACAGCTCGGGCAGGCGGCCGCGGAACGCACGAGCGGCGTCGATGAGGCCGTCGACGACCGTTCCCGCCTGCTCAGGAGTGCCGTACCGCGCGATGCCGGCCGCGGCCAGCGCGGTGTCGTGGGGCCAGACAGAGCCGTTGTGGTAGCTGACCGGGTTGTACCGTGCGTTCTCGGTGCCCAGGGTGCGGATGCCGAAGCCGGTGAACAGCTCAGGAGACAGCAGGCGGTCGATCACGCTGGGGGCGACGGACTCGTCCACGATGCCGGTCCAGAGGCAGTGGCCGGGATTGGATGAGATGGCGTCGATCTGCTGCTTGTCGCGGTCGAGGGCCATGGCGTAGTAGCGCTCCTCGGGCATCCAGAACGCCTCATGGAAGCGCCGTTTGAGCTCGGCGGCGCGAGCGCGCCAGTGGGCGGCGGAGCCAGTGTCGCCGAAGAGCTTGTCGAGCTCGGCCTTGGCGAGGAATGCGGCGTAGCAGTAGCCCTGGACCTCGGCGAGAGCGATCGGGGCCGGCGCGGTCCGTCCGTCCCGGTAGGAGATGGCGTCGAAGCTGTCCTTCCAGCCTTGGTTGAGCAGGCCGCGATCGGTGCTGCGACGGTATTCGACGAACCCGTCGCCGTCGCTGTCGCCGAACTCGATGATCCAGCTCGCTGCGGCGTCGATGGCCGGTCGCAGCTGCTCGATCTCCTCGAGCGGGACACCCCAGCGTGCCGCCTGGCCCGCGAGCATCACGAACAGGGGGGTCGAGTCGATCGAGCCGTAGTAGACGCTGTCCCCGCCGAGCGCGAGGGACAGGTCGGAGCCGAGCCGAACCTCGTGCAGGATGCGTCCCGGCTCCTCCTCGGTGAGCGGGTTGACCTTCTTCCCCTGCAGGCGGGCGAGCGTTCGCAGGGTGCCCATGGCGAGGTCGGGCGAGAAGGGCAGCGTCATCGAGCTGGTGATGAGAGAGTCGCGCCCGAACAAGGCCATGAACCATGGCGCCCCGGCGGCGACCACGTCGTCGTCCGGATGCTGCGGGTCGACGATCCGCAGCGCTCCCAGGTCTTCCTCGCTGCGCTGCAGGGCCTGGTTGAGGCCGGGGTCGTCGACGTGGATATCCGGTGCGGATGCGCGCCAGCCGCGCATTCGGCGAGCCGGCCCGGCCTCGTCCAGAGGCTCGTTCAGCGGGAACGGGGCCGCGAGCTCATGTCCGTCGACGCTTGCGACCACCTCGACGGTCGCCGTCCAGGACTCGCCGGCCGGGACGACCGCCGAGAAGCGCAACTGATGCTCGAGCGCGACCCCGCCGGGGGCGCTGATGCGCACGCCGCGCCCATCGCCGTGCGTGGTCCACAGCACCAGGTCCGAGCCGACCGCCCGCCGCGAGACGCGGCGGCCGTGGGGCGCCCGATTCTCCTTCACCTCGAACAGATCGGCGAAGTCGGCGTCGACCAGCAGGTGCACGTCGGCCCCGACTGCTTCAGGGCCGAAGTTGCGCAGCGTGATGTCCTCCCGCATGCCCTCGCCGACGTAGCGGTGACGCTCGACCACGAGCGTCGGCTCGACCTGCCCTGGGCGCGCCGGGGCCCGGCTGACGAACAGCGCCTCATAGGGCTCGTGCGGAACCGCCGACAGCGCCTCGACAGGCGCGCCGTCGACGTGCAGGACCCAGTGAGACACGAGGCGGGTATCCCGAACGAACAGGCCCTGAGCGTGCTCGCCATGGATATCGCCGTTCGCGTCGCTGACGCAGAACGACGAGCCCTCCACGAGCGTCACCGTGGTGGGCGCGACAGCGATGACATCGCCCTGCTGTTCCTCGAGCATCCGAAATACCTCCAAGCTGAACAGGATTGCAGTTGCGATCTGATCTCGCATAATGTTACAAATCAATTTACAACTTTGGTCCCTTCGATGTTGCAGGGCCTTCTTCTTTCCCGTCGCCGACGGAGTGTTTCATGGGAGGAGCAGATGACCATCGTTTCGACGCCGCCTGAGGTGCCCGAGCTCGCCGCGGATGGGCGACCGCCTCTGAAGATCGCCATGGTCGCCCCGCCGTGGTTCGAGCTGCCCCCGCGGGCATACGGCGGCACCGAGGCAGTCGTCGCGTCTCTCGTCGACGGCCTGGTCGATCGCGGCCATGAGGTCACCCTTGTCGCCGCCGGTCGGCATGCGACCAAGGCGAACCGCTTCCACGCCGTCTACCCCGAGCCGCCCAGCGGCCGGCTCGGCACCCCGATGCCGGAGGTGATCGCCGCGGCTGAGGCGGCGCGCGCGATCGACGAGCTCGACGTCGACATCGTCCACGACCACACCCTCGCCGGACCGCTGCTGGCCCGCGGCCGGCGTCAGCCGACGGTCGTCACCATGCACGGACCCGTTGCGGGCGAGAACGGGGACTATCACGAACGGCTGGGCCGCAGCATCGACCTCGTCGCGATCTCCGATGCGCAGCGGCGCCTCAATCCGGTGCTCAACTGGGTCGGCACGGTCCACAACGCCATCGATGTCTCGACGTTCCCGTACCGGGCATCGAAGGACGACTACGTGCTCTGGCTCGGGCGGTTCAACCCCGACAAGGCTCCCGATCTCGCGATCCATGCCGCCCGGGAAGCCGGACGCCGCATCGTGCTCGCAGGCAAGCTCAACGAGCCGGAAGAGAAGAGGTACTTCCACGACGAGGTCGAGCCTCTGCTCGGGAACGATGCCCAGTACGTCGGCGAGGCGGACGCCGAGCTCAAGCGCGAGCTGCTCGCCGGCGCCCGCGCCCTCATCTTCCCGATCCAATGGGAGGAGCCCTTCGGCATGGTGATGATCGAGGCGATGGCCTGCGGCACGCCCGTCGTCGCGACACGGCGCGGCAGCGTGCCCGAGATCGTCCGGCACGCCTCGACGGGTCTCATCGTCGACGACTTCCGCCATTTCGCGCGCGCGATCGACCTCGCTGACGAGCTCGATCCCCAGGCGGCACGTCGCCACATCGAGCAGCATTTCGATCTGCCGGTGATGGCCGCCGGCTACGAGCGCATCTACCGGACGCTCGTCGAGGGCAGCGTCGGCATCCGAGAGCTGGTCGACGCCGAGACGGCAATCTGACTCCGAGCTGACGCCGTTGACATCGGCCACGCGTTCGGGGGACCAAAAGGGGACCAGAACCATGTGGTCCATGTGTCTCACGGCTTGCTACGGGCCCTAAACCACTCTAGGAACCAAGATCCGGAGGCCCGTTCGGGCGCCTGGGGGTTAAGGGGTTTAGGCCTCTTCCGGTCGGCTCGACACAACTGAATATGCACGTCACGGGCTGTGGCGCAGCTTGGTAGCGCACATGACTGGGGGTCAGGGGGTCGCAGGTTCAAATCCTGTCAGCCCGACGTAAAAGCCCTGATGAGAAGTGATTGTCATCAGGGCTTCGTCATGTCTGGCGACGGGTTTTGCCGGTCCCCGGCTGGTCCCCCTGCTTGTCCCTCGAGCGTCACTGACCGCCTTCGGGGGCGCTGTTTCGATGCTGCCTGTGGACAAGTCACCTGCCAGGTGCTCGCCGCGCCTCCCGCACCCCGCCGACTGCGCCGCGACCGGCTCCAACTGGAGCCTTCGTCTCCGCCTCCCTCAGAGCCACCACGCCTCTAGCAGATCGAGGTTGAAGGTCCGGAACCAGGCCAAGCGGGACGGTTTATCGCCTCAGTGATCGAGCGTCGGCGCGGCGTCGATGAGTTGCTCCAGTGCGTCTTTCGTGGCCACGCGCTGGGCGATCTCCTTGGTGAATCGATCCCGCTCAACGACGAGTCGCGCGGTCAGCAGTGACGTCTGGGAGGCAGGTTCGGCCATGCATGGCAACACGTCTGCGATCGCGGCTGTCTCGAGCCCGGCGGCGAGCAGCTGTCGGATTAGTACGACACGATCCACGACGGAGGCCTCATAGTGTCGCTGCCCGCTTGCGCTGCGAGAGGCATCAATGAGTCCGCACTCTTCGTAGTAGCGCAGTGATCGCACGCTTGCGCCCGTGCGTTGCGAAAGCTCACCGACGCGCACACTTGCCCCTCACATCCATGTCAGGTTCTACCGTAGTCGACATGACAGATCATCCACACGACGCGAGCCCCGATCGCCGCGTGAAGCAGCTTCGCCTCGTCGTCGAAGCCGAGGATTTCGAGGCCGCTCTGACGTTTTATCGTGACGCGCTCGGCCTGACCGAGCGCGCCGCGTTCGAGGGCGACGGCGATTCTCGTGTCGTAATCCTTGACGCCGGCGCGGCCACCCTTGAACTCTCCAACCCGGCCCAGGTGAAGATGATCGACGCCTCGAAGCTGACGGACGCCCCAGCGCACACGTTCGGGTCGCCTTCGAAGTCGACGACAGCGCGGGGACGACGACGGAACTCGTCAATGCCGGGGCTCAACTCATCGCCACTCCCCGAGAGACACCCTGGCGGTCGCTCAACTCTCGCTTACACGCCCCGGCCGACCTGGAAATCACACTGTTCCAAGAACTCGAATCATCAGGCACCCGCAACTCCCGCCCAGGATTCAAGAAGCCGTAACTGCCGGGCATCAGGACATTCGAGTAAGACCCCTGGTCACGGCGAGCTGGCCGAGCGCGGCATCCGCCGTGCGGTAGCCGGGTTCGACTTCACGTTCAGCGTCCCGAAGTCGGCCTCCGGGATCTGGAGGGTCTGGGACGCGGGCACGCAATCGCTGATCACAGAGGACCATCATGCGGCGGTTGCAGAGCTGGTTGCGTTCCTCGAAGGAGAGGTTGCAGCGACCCGCGTGGATCGCGGACTCCGAGTTGACCGCGGTGATCCGTCAGTTCCACGAGACCGCGTGCGGCGCCTACGCGGGATCCGCCGGGTTGTTGGAGGTTATCGGTTGAGTTGGAGTCGTGCCCAGCTGGCAGTGGTCAGGGCGGCGAAGGCAATGCCGAATAGGGCCGCGAGGGAGAGCTGGGCGGGGTTCACCGCAGCGCCCGCGCTCATTGTCCAGAGGGCGGGAGCGGCGAGCGGCATCCATCCTTCGGCTCCGGCGAGGGCACTGACTTGGGCGATGACGACGAGGGCGATCGCGCCGCCGACTGCGGCGAGCAGGGAGCGTGTGGCGGTTGCGATCCACGCTACGGGAATGGCGATTGCGGCGGTGAGCAGGGTGAGTGCGCCCTGCCTGCCGAGACTCGCCCAGCCGTCGACGGTCGGGATGCCGTAGCCGAGCAGGAGCCCGAGCGCGAGGATGCCGAGCGTGAGAGCCAGACTGACCACGATCGCCCAGACGGCGTAGACGGCGAGCTTGGCGAGCGCGATCCGGCTTCGGCTGACGGGGAGCGCGAACAGTCCGGTGATCGTGCCATCGGTGAACTCGCGGCCGAACATCCACGAGAGCACGATCCCGAGTCCGAGGAGTCCTCCCGCGGCGGTGATCTGCGCGGCGCTGGCGAGCAGGCCGTTCCAGTTCAGCGTGGCCGCGGTTCCCACCTTGGCCGTCAGCTCGGGGTTGCCGCCCGCCAGGGTCGCGGTGATCCCGCCGAGCAGCGCGAGCGTTCCGGCGACGAGTGCGATCGTGCCGATGGTGCCGACCGGGGAGCGGACGAGCTTGAGGGCTTCAACGCGTATGGCCGTGTTCATCGCGCGAGCTCCCCGTCCACCGGGTGGCGTTCGTCGTCTTCTCGGATGCGTTCGAAGAAGGCGCGTTCGAGGTCGTTGCCGGTGGTGTCGAGTTCGCCGATGAGCCGGCCCGCGTTCATCAAGAGCACGCGGTCGGCGATCCTCGCCACCTCGTCCAGGTGATGGCTGCTGACCAGGACGGCAGCGCCGTCTTGGGCGCGGCGGGTGAGCTGGTCGCGCAGCAGGATCACCGATGCGGGATCGAGTGCGTTGCTCGGCTCGTCCAGCACGATCAGCCGTGGGTCGTGTTGGAGCGCCGAGGCAAGGCCGACGCGTTGCCGGTTGCCGAGGGAGAGGCGGCGGAAGCGGCGATCCGCGACCGACGCGAGCCGCCAGGCGTCCAGTGAGTGGTCGACCTGCTCGGGAGAGGTGCCGTGGAGCATGCAGGAGATGCGCAGGTTCTCGCGCACGGTCAGCTCAGGGTAGGCGAGCGGCACCTCGATCAGCGCCCCGACGCCCGCCCAGGACGAGGCGGGAGCGGCCTCCAGCGGCTGGTCGAACAGCCGTATCGTGCCTCGCTGAGGGCGGAGCATCCGAAGCGCGAGCCGCATGAGCGTCGTCTTTCCCGCACCGTTCAAGCCGATCAGGGCCACGACCTCGCCTGGGCCGACGCGGAGTGTGAGGTTGTCCACGCCCACGCCGCTCCGGAAGCGCAGACCGACGTTGTCGAACTCAAGCACTGCCCGAACCTCCCAGAACGTCGAGCGCACGGCGCAGGGCATCGCCCGGGGCGGCCTGCTCGGATGTCGCCCAATCCAGTAGCGCGACACTCAGCCCGGAGATCACGGCTGTGGCCGCGACCCGGGCCGCGACCGTCGCGACGCCCCGATCTTCCAGGGCACCGGCCAGCGCCGTGATCGTCGCCTCGCTGTTGCGCTCGACCGCTCCGCGAAGACTGGTCGCCGCCGCCACCACCCGCAGCCGGACACGCAGGCCGTCGATGCTCTCAGCGCCGACCTCGGTCCAGGCCTGCCGTATCCCCTCGGCCAGCGCCTGCATCGGCGGCTCATGGATCGGACGAGCCCGCACCGCATCGGCGATCACGGGATCGAACGGGTCGGCCAGCAGCAACGCCTCCTTGGACGAGAAGTGCCGAAACAGCGTCATCTCGCTCACCCCGGCGCGCTCTGCGACCTGAGCTGTGCCCGTGGCATCGTACCCACGCTGCGCGAACAGCTCCATTGCAGCCTGCCTCAAAGCCTCATGCGTCCGACCCCAGCGATCCATGATCAAAATGTTAGTCACTAACGCACAGGTGCACGGTCGGACCCGCCTGGTCGTTGCGACAATGAGACCTGCGTGTCCGATCGGGTGGTCCCCAACCTGACGGTGAGCAACCTCCAGGCCGCTGTCAGCGAGCGCTCTGCCGTGCTCGGGCTCCGCATCCTGATGGACCACGGATGGATCGTCACCCTCGGGGACGACGACGGCCGCCTCCGCTGGCGAGCTTCATAAGCCAGGTGGTTCTAGGAGGTCTCGATCCCGCGGGAGCGGGTGCTGCTGACCGACTTCGGTGACTGGCACAGCGTCCTGAACCGCTGGCTGCACGTTCCGCCGCTTCCTGGGGAGTCGACGGATGACTGGTGCGCGCACGGCTCGTCGCTGACCGAATGGCCGCGGGACAAGCCGGTTTCGACGAGTTTGTGACGTTCCCTCCTCCGAACCCGACTTAGGGGTGTCGCTGAAGAAGCGGCCCGCGCGGCACATGCACGCGGGGATCTGAGCTGAAGGAGTTTCTGATGTCGAATGTCACGCCGAACAACACGTCGGTGAAGAATGGCGCGCCGGTTGCGTCGAGCGCGGGGAAGACCACCATCGAGGACGGCGTGGTCGCCAAGATCACCGGTATCGCAGCCCGTGAGGTCTCCGGCGTGTACGCGCTGGGCGGAGGCGCCGCGCGGGCCATCGGTGCCATCCGCGACGCGCTGAACAACACCGACCTGTCGCAGGGCGTCAGCGTCGAGGTGGGGGAGAAGCAGGTCGCGGTCGACGTGACTATCGTGGCGGACTACCCCGTGTCCCTGCAGAAGGTCGCCGGCGACGTGCGCGCCGCGGTGTCCAGGGCGATCCAGGATCTCGTCGGCATGGAGGTCGCCGAGGTCAACGTCACGATCAACGACGTTCACATCCCGTCCGACGACGACAGCGACCAGGACGGCCAGGGAGCGCGAGTCCAGTGACCAGGACGGTCGTCGGGATGGCGGTCGGGGCGGTTCTCTCGCTGACCTGGATCGCCCTGGGATTCTGGGCGTTCGTGCTGGTGCTGGTCGCCATGGCGATCGGCGGCGTCGTCGGGCGGGTGCTGGACGGCAAGCTCGACCTTCACGCGGTGACGGACGCGTTCCGGGGGAAGCGTTCCTCCTCATGACCGCCGAGACGACCGGTGCTGTTCCCTCGTACGCGGGGCGGACCGTCATCCGTCCCCAGGCGATCCGGCGCCTCGTCGAGGCCGTCGCCGCCGATATCGCGGGCGTCCCGGCCGGGCGCGTCAGCGCGGCCCTCGGCGACGAACGCGGCGCCCTCGTCGTGCGGGTGTCCACGCCGTTCGAGCTGGGACCGGCGGCGTCCGGAGGCGGGAGCCTCGTGGATCGTGCCGGGAAGCTGGCGGCGGCGGTGACCTCGCGTCTCGACGACCTGGCCGGTCGGTCGGTGAGGCGCGTGGATGTGCGCATCACCGGTGCGCAGCGGTCCGATAAGAGGAGGGTGCTATGAGCTCGGAGCGGGCGGTCTACCGGCGTGTCCTGCGCCGCGAGACGCACTCGTCACGGGCGGGAGCGGCGATCACCGTCGCGGTCTGCCTGATCCTCCTGCTGATCGCCGCGGGCGCCGGGTGCGTGTTCCTGATCCTGCACCTGCCGACTGTCGCCGTGCTGGAAGAGGTGTTCGCCGAGCTGGGGCGGTTCCGCCCGGCGGTCCGCTATCCCGTTCTGGGCGGCGGGATAGTTCTGGCCGTGCTCGGCCTGATCGTGCTGGTGCTGGGGATCGTGCCGGGTCGAAAGGCGCGCCGGCAGCTGGCGTCGGAGCGCACCGCCGTCGTGGTCGACGACACCGTGATCGCGAACGCCATCGCCGACCGGGTCAGCTCGGCGGCGGGCGCCGACAGGGGCCGGGTGAAGGTCACCGTCGGCCGCCGGCGGGCCGACGTGAGGATCGTGCCGACCAGCGGTGTGCCGGTGAGCATGGCTGCCGCCACCGATGCGGCGGGGACAGAGGCCGCCGGATACGGGCTGTCAGGTCATCCGCGTGTCCGGATCGCAGAGCATGGGGCGGTGAGCTGATGAACAACACCAATCGTGCGCTCAACCGGGCGTTCCTGATCGTCGTCGGCCTGGTGCTGCTGGCAGTGGGCGCCGCCGCGATCCTGATCACGACGCTCCCCGGCTGGGACGGGATGTGGCGGGCGACGTCTCCGTCGGTCGCGGGCACCGTCACGCGGCTGTGGCGGGTCGGCACGGCGTTCGCCGGTATTCCTCAGGTGCCATGGGTGCTGCTGGCGATCCCGGTGGCGGCATTGATCCTGATCGTGCTGCTGCTGGTGTTCATCTTCGCGCAGGGTCACGGGCGCACCCACCAGGTCGTCGACGAGATGACACTGCCCGACGCCGATGCGCGGGGCACGCTCACCATCGACGTCTCTCTCGCCGCGGACGTGATCCAGCATGCGATCGGAGAGCGGCGGGATGTCGCAGCGGTGAGCGTCGGGGCCTACCGGGTGAAGGGCAAGCCGGCGCTGAGGGTCACGGTGACCCCGCGACGCGGCGCGGATCCGCTGCAGGTGCTTGCCGCGGTGGAGGGCGCTGCCGCGGAGTGGGATGCGGTCGCCGGCGTTCGGGTCCCCGTCATGGTGCACCTCGCCGGCGGAGTGCGGGCCACGGTGTCCAAGTCGGTCCGCACCATCTAGCCCATCGACGCGAACGCGGTCCAGAAGGCCAGAGTGAGAGAGAGGCAGGGGAATGAGAAAGAACATCGTGATCCTCGGTGTCGTCGCGGTCGCGGCGTACATCGTCGGCAGCCAATCGGCGAAATCCCGGGGAAAGAACTACGAGGATCTTCGCCACCAGATCGAGCGCCTGTGGACAGACCCGCATGCGCGCAGATCACGTCAGGAGCTCGCCAAGAAGGCGGGCAAGGCGATCAAGTCGGCGAACCGGACGCTCCGGCGGAAGCTGTCCTGACGCCTCGGAGGCGCCGGTCAGGCGGCCTCCATCGATGACCGACACACAAAGAGATAGGAGCTCATGATGAGCGCAAAGGACAAGATCGAGAACGGTGCCGAGAAACTGATCGGCAAGGCCAAGGAGGCCGCCGGCCACGTGGCCAACAACGACCGTCTCGTGGCGGAGGGCAAAGCCGATCAGGCCAAGGCGGATGTCAAGAGTACCGTCGAGGACGTCAAGGACACCGTCACCAAGTAGCGCCGTGAAGGCCGGGTGTCCCCAGCGCAGTATGGCGGCGGGCACCCGGAATTCGACGGCGACGGGGACCCATACGGACTGGAGAGGGCAGAATGGGAACACGACCGCCGCGAGCACACGATGCTTGCGGACGGCTGCGGTCCTCGACGGCGAGGGCGTCCCGCACAAGGGGTTGCACACATGGCCGGCAGTGATGAGAGCAGTCGTCTACGGACCGCCGATGACCGGACCGTTGCCGGTCGGGCTGCGGACGGCGACGCAGCGGCGTTCGAGGTCCTCGTGCGACGATACGGGCCGCTGATGCGCGCGTATGCGGCACGGATCCTGAACGGCAG
>Ga0164243_10009488_pt1 | contig 14157 bp, 12 predicted proteins | sample OricompcompostOP_FD_108781 | JGI IMG/M metagenome (GOLD analysis project Ga0164243, IMG submission 108781) | Organic Plus compost microbial communities from Emeryville, California, USA - Original compost - Organic plus compost (OP) | ecosystem: Engineered > Solid waste > Mixed feedstock >... | reverse complement strand
TTTTCTAGGTCAGTTGCAATTTCATCGTGTAGGGTCTGTGTAATTCACCACGAAAACAAGACTCCCCCACCTTGACGAACTTACAGAACAAGAAACAAAACAGCTGATTGCGATCCTCGAAAAAGCGACGACTGCCAGTGCAACAAAAAGTCTTCTTGAAACAGTTGAAAATGCTTAGATAAATAATAAATAGAGATTTGCTGTTATACTTATGGGCGAATTATGAAACAGCATCTCAAAACTGCAAAAAACTTTATCGTTAAACGAAACGAGCTGTTTATCGGACTGGCGATCGTTGGGGGCCTCATTTTGCTCACTATCATTATTGCGCTTTTGGCATACAACAGTGTGCCAAAAGTTGTTTATCAACCGACAAAAGCCTGCGATTTACTAACAGACAGTCGGGCCAAGGAACTTCTGGGCAGTGGTGCACTTCGTGGCAATGCGACTGATCCCGTCCAAACAGAAAATATCGCCACCAGCAAATGTGCATATAGTGATAGCAATCCTGACGTAAATAGCATGATGGTCGCGGCGGTGATTGTTCGTTCTGGTGTTAATGACGCAGGTGTAGCGCAAAATAAAACTGAATTTAAAAACGGCAAACCAACCGAACACGTAGAGGCCGTTAAAAATATCGGCGACGATGCGTATTTCAATCAAGAACGCGGCCAGTTAAATATATTAAACGGCCGCAATTGGATCATCCTTAGCTACGGAGTTGGATCTACACCAGAATTAAACACTGTTGAAAAAACAGTTGAACTCGCGCACAAGATACTGCACTGATACCCCACATCCTCTATAATAAATAGTAGTGCTTTCGAAATTCGTGCGTAAAAAATTCCGGCCTATCAAGCGCTGGCTCAAAAACAGGCAGTTTGTACTGCTCGCAGTCATAATACTTTTCTGCGTCGGCCTTATCGTCTATGCTATTTATATCGACAAGAAACGACTCACCGTAGACCCTGCATCCTATTCACCGCTACTCAGCCTGATTGCACGCGCAGAAAGTAACGACAATTACAACGCGTATTTTGGCAATGCCGGCAATAAATCCATTCACTTTACGAGCATGTCCATCGCCGATGTCCTGAAATGGCAAACAGCGTACATCAACCAAGGCAACCCAAGCAGTGCGGTGGGGAGGTATCAAATCTTAAACACGACCCTTTCTGGCCTCATTCAACAATTTGACATCGATACAAACCACAAATTTGATAAAGCTATGCAGGATAAATTGGCAATCGCCCTCCTCGAGCGTCGCGGGGCAGTCGAGTACGTCAACAAAGAATTAACCCGCGAACAGTTTGCCGCCAACCTTGCCAAAGAATGGGCAGGCCTTCCAAAAATCGTTGGCGAAAACCCCAATGACAGTTACTACGCGTCCGATGGCCTCAACAAAGCCCGCACGACGGTTGACGAGGTGTTAAAAGCGATCGAGCCGATTCGCCCAAAATAGTCACTGGCTACACGCCGATGTTCAGCACTTCGCCACCAATTTTGTTGCGGAAGTAATTGTCATGGCTCACATAAACGATCGCGCCGGTGTATTTTGCCAGAGCCGTTTCGAGTTCCTCAATACTCGGCAAGTCAAGGTGATTTGTGGGTTCGTCCAAAATCAATAGTTGCGGGTCATTCGCCAGCATTGCAATCAGCTGAAATCGTGCTTTTTGTCCACCGCTTAACCGTTTGATTGGCACCTTGCCGTCACTTTCATTGAACAAATAGTCACTCATAAGCGATCTGATTTTTGTAGTAGTTATCGGTAATTGTCGGGACAAATGCATTTTCTCAATTGCTTCTTCAAGCGGCAGATCAAAATACGTCGACGAAACTTCCTGCTCATAAATCCCAATACGTACTTGTTTATCGACGGTCAGCTCGCCGTCAAATATTGTTACTGAGGGATCACCAAGAATGGTTTTGATAAGCGTCGTCTTGCCCGCACCGTTACGTCCACGCAGCTCAAGTGCCTCGCCTTCTCGCAGATCAATAGCCACACCATCGAACAATGGCTTGTCATATCCAATGCTCAAATTTCGTGCGGCGACAAGGACGTGTTTACTCCGCGATTCGTCACTCCGTAATTTTATACGAACATTTTTGGCTTTGAATTTTTCGTACTGATTTGCGGTTTTGTAACTGATGTTCTCCATTGATTCTTTATCAATCCAAAACGTTGGTTTTTCTCGGGTTTGCAGCTCCGCCAGTTCTTTGCGTGATTGTTCCTCGAGTCTTTTGAATCGTTGGATAGTACTTTGATTACGTGACCTTTCCTTCAAGCGTTGGTATTCAATTACCTTTGCCTTGAGGTTGACGATACGCTTTTCGATCATTTCAAATTCATTCATTTGGCTGCCAGTTGATACAGCATTCTGCTTCAGGTAGGCATCATAATTGCCCTTGAAACTTTGCGAACCACCGTCTTTGATTTCAACAATCCGATCGACCGTTCGCAGCACATCACGATCATGGGTGATCACTAGCACTGCTTCACGAGCACTTTCCAGCCAATCAATGAATTGTTGCTTCGCCACATAATCCATATGGTTGGTTGGTTCGTCGATCAATGCCAGATGTGCTTGCGAATGCATGATCTTGACTACTTCGACCAGTCGTTTTTGGCCACCTGATAATGTCGTAAACGCACGGTGAGCAATGCCCGGCAACTGAAAATTATCCAGTTCACGCTCGATCTGCTCTTCGATTCGATAAAATCCTTTGTCATCGAATCGCTGCAATGCTTCAGTGTATTCGTTGATCATTTTGAGATTATCACCCATTGTGTCGGGATATGTTTCGATAATGCGGCTTAGTTGGACGTATTCCGGAAGACCCTGGAGTATGTATTGCATCACCGTTTGATCACCAACATTGTGATGTTCCTGCTGTGTCGCCACCACAACCGTCCCCGTTTTGTAGATGACTTCACCGGTATAGTCATGGTCGGTCCCGCTGAGAATTCCAAACAGTGTCGATTTACCGACACCATTGCGACCAATCACACCAATCTTTTCACCATCATTAATCGAAAACCTCACATTTGACATGAGACTTTTTGGTCCAAATGATTTTTCCGTCACCGTAATATCAGCGAGCATAGCTTATCAATAGTAACAGATAGAGACACATGCAAAAACCCGGCCCCCAAGAGAACCGGGTTTTACCATAACTATTCGCTCTACTGACGTGCTGATTTTAGCGTTTCTGCATACCACAGCAACTTGCTCATTTGCTGGTCCAGTTGCGACTGTGGACCATACTCTCGGTCGCGCAGTTCTTGCTTTAGCTCACCGTCATCGCTGATCGAGTCTGCCAAGCGATCATTGAAGAAAAGTGCTTGCGGGACAGTGATCGCTCCGACACCGGGTAGTGCCATACGTAGGTTAGCGATTGCCTGAGCGCCGCCACTCGTCCCATGTCCGATCAATGCAACTGGCTTATCCTCAAGTTGAAAATCGAGGACATCGATCGCGTTTTTGAGAACCGCCGATGTGGAACGGTTATATTCGGGTGTGACAAACACGTAGCCATCAAATGCTGCAACTGTATCAAGCCACTTCTTTGTTTCGGCATCAGGCTTGCGCTCGGGGTTATAGCGGGGGCTGATTGGTTCATCCAAAAATGGGATTGGATAATCTCGCAGATCCAGCACCTCTACGTCCGCTTTTTGTCCAATATCTGCCGCGGCCCACTTTGCTAATTTGTCGGTCTGACGGCCCTGACGAGTACTGCCGATAACAACGGCGATCTTTACCATGAGTGTTCCTCCATGCTATATTTTGTATAGTAATTAACTATACAAGTATAGAAGAACCAGCTATACTTTGTAAAGTACTTTTGGTGTACTTATCGCCAAATTGTCAGAATAATTGTGAAGATTAACAGCTTTGCCAACCAATCACCAGCATGAATGATTGCGAGACGAGCCGGGAAATGTTCATGAATAACTGATCCGACTAAGAGAACGACCGGGAATCCAATCCAAAGCCAAAATGCCAGCAGAATCGCTTGGTTGATATATAACAAATTTAATAGTCCGACCGCATATGCTATCACCAACGCGACGACAAACGTCCGTACAAGTTCAATCAGGATTTTGTTTGGGGTTGCAGTGGTCCGAACATCCTCTTTTTTGTCTAATTTGGTCGCACGTAATGCGACGACTTGTTTATTGAGGAGAAAATAATACACCGCGCTAAACACAACTGCCAGAATCGTCGCAACGATGATAGCCCAATACTGAACGTGAATCATAAATCCTCCTTTTTTGTTACTTAAGGTTCTCTTCTTATACTACTACTCTGGTATAATGTTGCAAGATGGCGCGTTGGCGGAGCAGTTACGCAGCGGTCTGCAAAACCGTTTAGACGGGTGCGACTCCCGTACGTGCCTCCACGTTAGTTTTATAATTTTGTTATAAAGCTAACGTGGCATGTACATTTTGCGCAGGTGGTGGAATTGGTAGACACGAGAGACTTAAAATCTCTTGGCTGAATAAGCCGTGCGGGTTCGATTCCCGCCCCGCGCACCAAGAAAACATAACGGCCCTGGTGGTCGTTTTTGTTATGTGTATTTCTCGTTTAGTATATCGAGGAGCTTCGTGGTCGTTGCCCAACTGCGTATGGTCATCGATTGGTATACCGGCGTGCCGACAATTTTGCTCAACCGGCTCTTCACCCGCAATGCACTCACCCGCTGCGAGTACACAACGCCTACGCCGGGCCAAATTTTATCAACGCCCTCGCGTGGGCTGAACACAGGCAATGCATCTGAAATATCGACATCGATCAAGAAAATAGCATCACTGTGGTATTTGGTTGGCTCATCGCCAAAACCTTTTGGACGGTTATCGACAATAGCTTGCAGCTCGTCACGCGTGAGCACTAATACTTTAATGAGGTCGCTATCGAGTTTAAACGTTATCGGCAAAGCTTTTTCGATCTCCGCTTTTAACTCTTCGGCGCGTTTGGTGGATTTAAGAATGACATTTCCACTCGCAATATACGTCAGTACATCCGAATAGCCTAAACTCTCCAGGCATTCTTTGAGCTGAAGCATCGGAACTTTGTTTTTGCCGCCCACATTGATACCGCGGATGAGGATAACGTAGGCGTTCATGCTATTTGTTGACAACCCTGGCGATTGTATCGGTCAGATCAGCAGGGAGAACGAACAGGGTTTTTTGGCTGGGTTCTACTGCAATTTTTTCCAAGGTCTGCAGTGTACGGATGTTAATGCCGCCAGGGATGCTGGTCAACATTTCAGCTGCTTCGGCCACTGCTTTGGCGGCTGCTTTTTCACCTTCGGCAGTAATAATAACTGCACGACGTTCACGTTCGGCTTCGGCTTGTTTTGCCATGGCACGTTTCATATCAGCTGGCAGTTCAATGTTTTGGACTTTGACGTTTTCGACATCAATACCCCATTGGTCAGTTTGTGAATCAACGATCTCTTTGATCTGCTGGCTAATAACATCTCGCTTGCTAAGCAATTCATCGAGATCGGCATTACCAGCAACATCACGCAGTGCTGCCTGTGCGAACTGACTGGTCGCATAAATATAGTTGGTTGTTTCCAATACTGCTTTTGGTGCGTCGATCACCCGAAAATATACGACAGCATCAACACCAACAGTCACATTGTCTTTGGTAATCACTTCTTGTTTAGGCACATCAATTGGTGTGCTACGCATATCAACACGGATAATGCGTTGAAAAATAGGCACGACAATACGCAGTCCAGGTTCACGAATACCGCTAAAGCGGCCGAGCGTCAGTACAACGCCGCGCTCATATTGATTTACAACCTTGATACCACTCAGCACGAATAGCACAACTACGATGACAATAAAAACCATGAACCCTTCCATAACACCTCCTATACGTTTGCTTCTATTGTACCATCCGTCAGTGCATCGTTTATTAACATTTCGATCAGTTGCGGATAACTAATCCCTTCCTGTCGCCATAACTTGGGATACATGCTGATGTTCGTAAAACCCGGCAGTGTATTGACCTCCATAACATAGAAGGTCCCGTCTTGTGCTAGCATATAATCAATTCGCGCCAAACCTTTGCAGTCTAATACTTCAAAAACGCGGGCTGTTACCTGGCGTATTTTTTCTTTCATTTCATCATCAATTGCTGCATCTACTCTCACTTCAGCGGTACTGCTGCTCGAATATTTATCATCGTACGTGTAAAATTCATCTCCGGGAATGATTTCACCGACACCGCTCACCTGATGATGTGGCGGCGTCCCCAGTACAGCTACCTCCAACTCTTGACCCGTGATCGCCTTTTCAATCAGGACGATCGAATCATGACGGTGCGCTTCTTCGAGTGCACTCGGCAGCTCGCTGGCACTATGGACTTTACTCACTCCCACCGAGCTCCCCGCACGAGCTGGTTTGACAAAGAGTGGATTGCCAAGCTGCATGGTCAGCTTACCAAAATCAGGCAACGATTCGTGACGACGATGGACGCGATACGGTATAACAGCAATGTCATTTGCCTGCAAGATTTCTTTTGTTGCAAGTTTATTCATGGCAATCCCACTTGCTGTCACATCGCAGCCAACAATTGGAATATGGAGTAATTGCGCCATACCCTGCACACTGCCATCCTCGCCATTACGGCCATGGAGAATGGGTAAAATCACATCAACTTTTATGATTTTGTTGTCCGGGATTGTGACGAATCCGCTCGATCCCAATACCGGCAGCAGTTGTGATCCATTTTGCGTATCGGCGTATTCTTTAAAATCATCAAGAAGCCACCATTTACCATGGCGGTCAATATAACACGGCAACACATCAAAGGCCGTTTCGTCGATTGCTGCGTAGACATTACGAGCAGAAGAGACAGAGACATCGTGTTCGGATGACTCGCCGCCGAAGAGCATGAGCACTCGTTTGCGGTCCATGCGTGTATTATACCACTCGACTGGTTATACTAGAGATATGGAACGAGTACCGTTGGCCGAACGTATGCGGCCACAGACACTGGATGAGGTGATTGGGCAGACGCACTTGCTTGGCGACAAAGAAATTTTGCGGCAAATTGTCAAAAACAAAGAACCTGTCAGTTTGATATTGTGGGGGCCTCCCGGCAGCGGCAAGACGACACTGGCTCGTATTATTGCCCGCGAGGTTGAAGCTGATTTCATTGAACTATCAGCTGTTACCAGCGGCAAAAAAGATGTTGAGAAGGTTGTCGAACATGCCCGACAAAATTGGAACCTGCAAATCCGCACCGTACTATTTGTCGACGAAATCCACCGGTTTAACAAAGCACAGCAAGACGCTTTTTTGCCTCACGTTGAATCGGGCTTGATCACATTGATTGGCGCCACGACCGAAAACCCGAGTTTCGAAGTCATTACCCCCCTTCTTAGTCGCAGTCGCGTGCTCGTCTTGCAGCCCCTGAGCAAGGACGAAATCACCGCTATCCTCAAGCATGCACTCAAAGAATTAAAGAAAACCAAGTTTGTCACATCGGCAGCAATCGATTACCTGGCTGAACTGTCTGGTGGTGATGCCCGTGTTGCACTAGGCAACCTGGAACTAGCGCTCAATATGAACGAACCCAAAGTCACACCCGACGTCGTCAAGGTCGCTGCCCAGAAGCGCGTGCCAGGATACGACAAAAAGGGCGAAATGCACTACAACGTTATATCAGCATTTATCAAAAGTATGCGCGGCAGCGATGTTGAGGCAACTTTGTATTACCTGGCCCGTATGATTGATGCTGGTGAAGACCCAAAATTTATTGCCCGGCGCATGGTGATATTTGCCAGTGAAGACATTGGTCTGGCAGGCAACGGCGCGCTAGGACTTGCCGTCAGTGCATTCCAAGCAGTCGAGCGCGTTGGTTTGCCCGAAGCAAACTACACGCTGTTTCACACCGCCGCTGCGCTCGCTAAAAGTCAAAAATCACGTGAAGTCGCCGACCTGATGTACCAAGCAAAAGCGCTCGCCAAACAATATCCTGACGCACAAGTGCCCCTGCATCTGCGCAATGCCCCAACAAAATTGATGAAAGACCTTGGATACAACGAAGGCTATAAATGGGAACCTGATTTCAAACACAAAAAGGGGTTTTTGCCAGACGAAATAAAGGAAAGTACTTAGCGCCGCTTCTTTGCGCGTCGCAAAACTTCTTCATAGCGTGCCAGGTAATTTCGTGCCATTGTTTCAGAAGAGAATTTTTGCTCGACTGATTCGCGACATGCTTTTGGATCGATTTCTCCAACCCGCTGCATATACTCAGCAAACTCTTTTTCATTCTCGGCCAGAAATCCATTCACACCGTGCTGGATAATTTCGGGCATTGATCCACGCTTCATAGCAACCACTGGAGTCCCGCAGGCAAGCGCTTCAATGACCGCCATGCCGAACGGCTCTTCCCACATAATGGGAAATAGGAGCGCTTTTGCATGGGAAATAAATTTCATTTTTCGTGCACCACTCAAATTGCCAGCATAGGTGATTTTTCCGTACTGAAGCGTATAGGGCAAAATCTTATCACTGTAATAGCGAAATTCTTGATTTGTCCGATAAACACTGAGTGGATTCGATAATTCTAGGAGTAACTTATGACTATTCCCTATTCCGGCAATCGTACCCGCCATGCGAAGGCGTTTATTAAACTTGGCGGCATATTTGGCAGCAATATGTTGGCCTTTATCCGGATGGAAACGTGCGAGCGTAATATAATAATTGCCTTTGTGCTCTTCAAATGGAAATTGATCCAGACGGATGGCATTGTGAACAGCTGGCAAAAGATGGGGTTTGATTTGTTTTGGTGCCGTTTTTGCCATCGCTTCGGAAATTGTCACCATATACATACGGCCCATATCCTTCAACTGCTCTAGCTGTGGTCGGTTATCAGGAATACCCTGATCAAACATTTCCTTGTTTGAAAAAGGCGGTCCGTGAAATGTATGAAGAACAGGTGGAACTTTTGAAAGATGTGTTGCGAGGGCAAAAAACGATGGCCCGATGAGGGTATTGTGATCGTGAATAATATCAAAGCTGCCATCTTCGCGGATTTTATTTAACGCAAACTCGAGGTGCGCATTGAGAATTGGCAGTATCTCATAATACGGCTTGTGAATCTGAGTAAATTGTTCAGTTTTATAGAGAGAATGCGTTTTGACGCCGCGGATCTTGTGGTCACCATTCCCAAAGACTTCAACCTCTACGCCCTGCTTCCTCAGTCCATAGACAAGACTCTCTATAACAAGCTCGATGCCCCCATACCCTTTCACGGGCAACGCAAGCCATGGCGGTGCAATAATTGCAACTTTCATACCTTATGACCCATTCGTGACGGCTCATTCACTGTAGGTTTATTTTACCACTAATCAGCGTATAATAGCAACAGGCTTATTAATGGTTATGGAAAACAGAAATTATCAGCCAAATATCCGACTCCTCCCTGGCGAGGAGTTACTTGACGTGAAAGAATTCGCACCTCCGCCAAAATCCGAGCGACCTCCATCGAGCCTGCGGGAATTATTTCGACTCACTGCGGCAACCAAACCAAGTGAAATCGGTCTTTTCGGACCATCAATCGCCGCTTTACCTGCAAGTAATTATGAACCAAAGGTAGATACACAGACAAATACACCTGAGCACCAGGGATTGTTTGATGTTGTGTTTGGGCGTGACTCATTACGAGTCGCAAAAGATCTTGTGCATGCCTACCCTCGCCTGGCTGCCACAACGATTCACAAACTTGCTGAACTACAGGGTCTTCATGAGGATAAAAATCGGGAAGAAGAACCGGGGCGAATTGTCCATGAAGTTCGCGATCCTCACCATGATCCTATCGCTCAAAAAATAACTCAAGAGCGTGGGTGGGGATGGCCATACTACGGGTCAGTTGATGCAACACCGGAATTCGTTAGAACACTTGCCGCGTACTGTCATTTGAACCAAGAAAACAATGCTTTTTTGTTCCACCATTATAAAGACCGTAATGGCAATGATCGCATTATCGCCGACTCGCTCACCTTTGCCGTTGACTGGATTACCCACCGGCTTGATAGCAATTCTGAAGGTTTATTGGAGTTCAAGTCTGTTATCCCAGGAGGAATCGAAAACCAGGTATGGAAAGATTCACCGGATGCATATCACCATGCCGACGGGACAATCGCTAACCACAACGATGGCATTGCTTCAATTGAGGTACAGACAGTAACATACGACGCGCTCCTTGATGCTGCGCACTTGTACGAAACTGTTCTCAATCGCAAAGAAGAAGCAAAAGAGCTAAAAGAGCGAGCACATCAGCTCGGGCTTACCATTTTGGACAAGTTCTGGACAGAGGATCAAGGAGGATATTTCGTCCTCGGTACCGACCGTGATCCAAACGGCAATCTTCGACAATTAAAAGTAAAAACTTCCAACATGGGTCATGTGCTTAATTCACGTCTGCTTGACGGGCCCGATGAACGACGCACACACATGCGCCTGGCACTTCTTCGCCGCCTTACCTCACCCGAATTGTTGACGGTGGCTGGCATACGAACCCTAGCGTCCGACGAAGTACGTTACCGCGAAGGCGCGTATCACAATGGCAGCGTGTGGATCTGGGATACTCATCATATTGCACAGGGAGCTCGCCGACATATTTCTCATCCAGCATTTTTGGCTTTTGCCAACGATTTAGATGGACGAATTCTTAATGTTGTAAACACCATCGGCGGATTTCCTGAATATGTGAGAGGTGGCAATCGAGTGGCTACTAACCAAAGAGTTGTAGACGTTTTCGATAAAACGCTCGGCAAAGTCAATCGCATCGAACAACCTCCCCAACAAGTCCAAGCATGGACAGTTGCAGCTATTCTTGCTACAAAGCGTCGCCGAGGTGAACGTACCTACCATTCACAGCACGTTTAAGTGCTTACGCTGAATGCTCGTCTTCTCGTAACAATGCCGCTAACACACCGTTTGTCCAGCCAAACCCATCTTGAAGTGTGTACTCACCTCCACCGCCCAGTTTGTGCGGTTCAACAACATTGTACTTTTCAACCATTTTTGCTTCACGCTCGTAGACACCCAGACACGTCGCGACCCATGCTTTTTTAATTTTCTCTGCCAGTCCGTGATACCCATATTCGCGTAGTCCCTGGATTGCGATCCAGTGCAACGGCGCCCAGCCATTCGGGCTGTCCCACTGTTGTCCGTTTTCGACTAATGTTGTCACTAAGCCGCCTTCTTTCAAAAAGTCTTTTTCTAGCCGTTCGGCAACTGCTCGTGCCTGGGCCGGAGTGGCAACTCGAGCGTAGAGTGGAAAAACGCCGGCAAGCGTCAACCGTCCCGTCTGCTGTTCGGCGCGGAAATTATAATCGACGAAAAACTGTTGCTCATCATCCCACATGTATTTCATAATCGCTGCTTTACGCTTTTCGGCGTAGCGATTAAACTTCCGCGCGAGTAGCGGCTGGAACATCAGCTGGTACGTTTCGGCGATTGTTGATTCCAAGTGGTAGAGCAGACAGTTCAAATCAACCGGAATAATATCCGTCGTATGAATAGTACCGATGTCTTGCGGATCCATAAACCAACGGCTGCTAAAATCCCAGCCGCTTTCGGCTGCGGCGCGCAGATCGAGATAGAGTTTTTCAGAATCTTTCTTTCCTACGTGTTCGGCTGTCTCGAGATCTTCGCGCAGTGATTCTGGCCGTGGCGTGGTTTTGTTGTCATAATACCGAGCAAGCTGTGTGCCATCGGGTAATTGCACCACCCGACTAAGCGTTCCCCCTTCATCGCGACTACTTAAAGTCCGCCGACCCTTCACCCAAAACCGGTATTCACTGAGCATATAGGGCAAATACTCAAGCAGTGTTAGCGTGCGATTTTGGTTTTTGGCCAGTAGACGCACCATGTGGCTAAAAAACGGTGGTTGACTGCGAGAGAGAAAGTACGTTCTATTAGCTGTAGGAATAAATCCAAACTTACGAATCATATAGGCATAATTCTTCATCATGTTTTCAATCATGTCCCAACGGTTATCGGCCGCCAGCCCTAGCATGATGAAATAGCTGTCCCAGTAAAACTGCTCTGAAAACCGTCCGCCCGGTACAACATACGGGTACGGAGCTGCAATGAGTGACCCGCGGTCGCGGCGATTCCGACGTTCCAATACCGTCCATAACTGTGCAATATGTTCGCGTGCTGAGCGGTTTGCATCAGAGTGATAAGAAGGTGACGTATGTTGGAATGCATAAAAATGCCTGTTAACGAACTCGTGCAAATCAAAATTTGGATCCTGTTTTTCAATCAGGTATTCCTTTTGGATTTGCTTCATTCGACCGCGTGGGATCAAATCAACAAATGTTTTACCGTCATCATACACCCTGTGCTGTTGCACAGCAGCGAACAGATCCCCTAGCGCTTCATCGGGGCTGGACTTGGTCAGCATCAAAGCGCCGGCCGTATTGACCAGCGCAGATTTGATCGCTTCTTCCCTAGGAATTTTGATCGACGACAACTTGGGTATCTTTCTCGCCATAGGTACGCTTTATTATAGTGCTTGTGCCTAGGCTATTCAATCATGAATTTTTTATATTTATTTAACATTTCTTACCATATTATTGACATTACATAATACTTATGCTATAATGATATTAGTCTTGAAAAAGACAAACACCATAACAACAAAACCAACAAGGAAGGAACTATGAATGGCGTCTATAAAACAGAATGTATCCCTGTCAGGGAACGAAACATTCAAATGAGCTATCCGTTCTAACAAAAAATCTCCGCCCTTTCGGCGGAGATTTTTGTTATTGCTTGGCTGCGCGCTTGCGTTTGTTAGGATCGAGTTCACGTTTGCGCAGACGCAAGTTTTTCGGCGTCACTTCCAGCAGTTCGTCGTCCTCGATAAAGTCGATACATTGCTCAAGGCTGAGTTCGGTATATGGCGTCAGTTGCACCACGCCATCGCTACTGCTTGAACGCATATTGGTCAGGTGTTTTGCTTTGCAGACATTGATTTCCATATCTTCTTGGCGGCGATTTAGACCAACAATCATACCAGCGTATACCTCAACGCCTGGTCCAATATATAGCTCGCCACGTGCCTCTGCAGTCTGCAGTGCATAGGGAGTTGTTGTGCCAGCTTCAAATGCAATCAACACACCGTTTCGAGACTGCGGCAGCTTGCCGCTCATCGGCTGATAGCCGTGCGGGAGGCTGTTCATGATGACCGTACCTTTGGTCGCAGTCAGCAAAATATTACGCAGACCAATCAGTGCTCTCGTTGGCAAAATATAGTCAAGGCGTGTCGTACCGCTTGATGTTGTTTCTTGGCCACGCATTTCTGCACGACGCGTACCAAGTTCTTGGCTGATCGCACCGACGAATTCTGGACCAACTTCGATCAGTAGTTCTTCAACTGGTTCTTTTTCGATGCCGTCTTCGATAATTGTCACTACTTGTGGACGACCAACTTCAAATTCATAGCCTTCGCGGCGCAGCGTTTCAATCAACACAGACAAGTGCAACTCACCGCGGCCAGACACTGTAAAGCCAATGCCGTTTTCTTCGACACGCAGGCTGACGTTGGTTTCGATTTCTTTCTTTAGGCGGTCACCAATTTGGCGTGAGGTATTGAAATCGCCCTCGCGACCTTTCATAGGACTCGTATTTGGGCCCAGATACATACTAATCGTTGGTGCTTCGATATCAATTGTCGGCAATGCTTCGGGCGTGTCTTTGTCGGCAATGGTTTCGCCAATATGTGCGTCGGCAATGCCAGTCAGTGCCACAATATCACCAGCACTTGCCTGCTCAACTTCTTCACGGGCCAACCCACGATAGCCAAATACTTTTTCGATTCGGCCAGAAATATTTTCGCCATCTCGTTTGATGAGTGCAACTGCCTGACCGCGCTTGGCACTGCCTCGCGTGATACGACCGATAGCATATTTACCAACAAACGAATCGTACTGCAGGCTTGTGACGAGCATTTGCAGCGCGCCATCAGTATCAACGTCAGGCGCGGGAATGTCATTAATAATCGCATCGAAGATTGGTGTCAAATCAGCATGTTCGCTTGGATTTTCAGGAACAGAAGTCCAGGCTTTGCCTTCACGACCAATTGCGTAATACACTGGATAATGCAGTTGGCTATCGTCAGT
>Ga0164243_10009487_pt1 | contig 14157 bp, 14 predicted proteins | sample OricompcompostOP_FD_108781 | JGI IMG/M metagenome (GOLD analysis project Ga0164243, IMG submission 108781) | Organic Plus compost microbial communities from Emeryville, California, USA - Original compost - Organic plus compost (OP) | ecosystem: Engineered > Solid waste > Mixed feedstock >... | reverse complement strand
TCTTCGATCATCGCGTTTGCTGCGGCCGAGCCTCCGCCGCTGAAGGCGGCGACGTCTGCCCTTGCGATCTCTTCCATCGTCCTGCCTCCGCGCCTGAATCTGGCGCTCGACTGTCCTTGAGATGAATCTATTCCTATCCGGAGGATGAGAACAAAGCAAGAACTTTCTGCACAAGCAGAGCGCACGCGCTTGGCGAGGGTGTCCGGGTCGTGAGGAGGCGCTCAGGCCTTGCCGGCGCCGCGCTTCAGGTGTTCGTCGAGCCGCGGCATGATCTCGACGAAGTTGCAGGGCATGTGCCGGTAATCGAATTGATCCTTCAGGATCAGGTCCCAGGCGTCGCGGCATGCGCCGGGCGATCCGGGCAGCACGAAGACGAACGTCTGGGCGATCAGCCCGGCGCAGGCGCGGGACTGGATCGTGGAGGTGCCGATCTTCTCGAAGGAAACGCGGTGGAAAACCTGTGAAAAACCGTCCATGCGTTTTTCGAACAGCGGTTCCAACGCCTCCGGCGTCACATCGCGACCGGTGAATCCGGTTCCCCCGGTGGTGATCACCGCATCGATGCGGGAATCGGCGCACCAGGCCCGGACAATCGTGCGGATGCGTTCAACGTCATCCGGGCAAATGGCGCGGTCGACGAGCTCATGCCCGCCCGCCGTGATGCGATCGGCAAGTGTCTGCCCGGATTTGTCGTCGGCGAGCGTACGCGTGTCGGAGACGGTGAGCACCGCGAACCGAACAGGGATGAAGGGCCGCTCAGACATGGCTGAACTCCGGCGTCGATGCTGTCGTGGCGGTGGCGCGCACGAACCAGCCGGGTTCTCTTGCCGCGATCGCTTCTCCCGCCCGGACCGCCTCGCCTTGTGTTTGGAATATCCCGAAGCAGGTTGCGCCCGACCCGGACATGCGAGCGGTCAGGGCGCCCTCCGACCGCAGAAGGCTAAGCACGCCGCCGATCTGCGGTGCGAGCGACAGAGCAGGAGCTTCCAGATCGTTGCGGGTGCCGCGCAGCCAGTCAGCCGCCTCCGCAATGCCGCCAGCATGGCGCAAGGCCGGCAGGGGGGGATTGTCGCGCCGCATGAGGGCGGCGAACACCGCCGGCGTGGAAAGGGGCAGGCCTGGATTGACGAGAAGGACGGGAAGTGACGGGAAGCTTTCAAGTGGTTCCAGAACTTCGCCGATGCCGCGTGCAAGAAGCGGCCGCGCGGAGAGGCACATGGGAACGTCCGCGCCGAGCTGGAGCCCCAGCGCCTTCAGCTCTTCCGCATCGATATCGATCCCCCAGAAGCGCGCAAGCAGGCCGAGCGCAGCCGCTGCGTCGCTCGACCCGCCGCCGATGCCGGAAGCGATCGGCAGTTTTTTTTCAAGCTTCAGCGCGACAGGTTGCTCCGCAGCCTTTCTGAAATGCCGTCGCAGGAGATCGCGGGCGCGCAGGACGAGGTTGCTTTCGTCGGCCTGCAGCGCTTCTGCGAAAGGCCCCGTCACGGCGAAAGCATCCGCTTCCGCAGGTTCAACACGCAACCGGTCGCCATAACTCGAAAAGACCACCAGGCTTTCGAGCAGGTGATAGCCGTCCGCCCGGCGTCCGGTCACATGGAGCGCCAGATTGATCTTCGCCGGCGCGGCGCATTCCAGGCCTGCGGTCATAAAGGGGGTCAGTCCTTCGCCAGGTGGTATTCGCCGGTCTTGGGGTCCTTCACGAGGGTGCCCGTGCTGCCGGTGGCGGCTTCCTGCCGCGCCCGCTCCATCCTGCGGGTCACGCGCTCCGCCTCGCGGACGAAGGAACGGTAGCCGATATAGGCCACCGCGGCGATGAGGGCGAAAAAGATCAGTTGCGGCATGGCCGGGTCGCCTCCTTGGCGGTCACGCTGGTCTCCATGATAGGGTGTTTCCCCACTTGGGCAAGGGGCGGCGTCACAGTCCGTAACGCCGCCACAGGGCCTGGTCCTCGATCGCTTCCAGGAGCCCCGCTGCGGCCGCCGCTGCGATATCCGATCCCTGCTTCTCCAGGCCGAAGAAGCCGAGCCTGCGGCCGAACAGGCCGCGCGACGGGCTTATGAGCTTCAGCTGCGTCTTCGGCCCGTAGCGCTTCTTGAGATAGGAGCGCATGTCGCCTATCGCGTCGACCAGGCCCAGCGCATGTCCCCGCTCGCCGGTCCAGAAGAGCCCGGTGAAAAGGTCGTCGTCCTCGGCAAGCTTTGCCCCGCGGCGCTGCTTCACAAGAGCGATGAAAGTCTGGTGCACCTCTTCCTGCAATGCCTTCAGGCGCTCGATATCCTCCTCCTTTTCCGGCTGGAACGGATCGAGGATGGCCTTGTTGCGGCCGGAGGTATGGACGCGGCGCTCCACGCCGATCTTCTTGATGAGGTCCTGAAAGCCGAACCCGGCGGAGACAACGCCGATCGAGCCCACGATCGAGGAGGGGTCGGTGATGATCTCGTCGCCCGCGAGCGCGATCATGTAGCCGCCTGAGGCCGCGATATCCTCGACGAAGACGAGCACTGTCCGCTTCTTCTCCTCCGCGAGGTCGCGGATGCGCTTGTAGATGAGGCGTGACTGAACGGGCGAGCCGCCCGGCGAGTTGATCGAGATCGCCACCGCCGGGGCCGAATAGGAGAACGCCTTTTCGAGCACGCCTGCGGCCGAGGCGAGGGAAAGCGTTTGCCGCATCGGGGTGCCGCCCGCCATGATCGTTCCGTGAAGCCTCACGACGGGAATTGCGACGATATCGGAACGGAGGGATTTCGGCAGGAGGCGAGCCAGCGATTGCTTCACGTCGGATGTCTCCACGACCTTGTTTCTGTTTTCATGTAGGCATTCGTCATCGGGACGCAATGGCTTTCAAGACGCAACGTCAGTCCGCGAAAAGCGTTGCCTTTCCGTTGATGACGGCATCGGCACGCTCCGTGAAGGCACGGCCGTCCCGTTCGTGCAGGACGAGCGGTGGGAGGAGGCTGAGCATTCCACGCGCGCCTTTTCGGGCTCTCACCACGATGCGGATCGCATTCGCCTCCGGCCGGGGATGGATGGGCAGGGCGCGCGGACTGCCGAAGCGTCCTTCAAGGGCTGCGAGGATATCGCCAAGCGAGGCGGGCCGGGCGATGATCGCCACCTCCGCCTCCGGCCGCGCGATCGCGGCTGCCGTCCTCAGCCAGCGTTCGAAAAGACCGCTCTCCATCACATGCGCCTGCCGCCGGAGAAGGTCCGGCGTGGCGCGGTCCGCAGCCGCGTTGAACGGCGGATTCATGATGACGAAGTCGAAGGCGCGGTCGGAAAGCCCGGCCTGCTCCCGGTCCTTTCCCGAGAGCTCGACATCCGCCTCCAGCACCTCGATGCGGCCGGCGAGCCCTGCATTGGCGGTAAGTTCGAGGCTTTGCCGCGCGCATGCCGCCATCTCCGCTTCGCGTTCCACCAGAACCACCTGCGCCTCGGGACAGCGCGCGGCCACTGCAAGGCCGGCGGCGCCCGCGCCTGCGCCGAGATCGGCGAGCCGCCCGGAAAAGCCATTGGGCACCGCGGCGGCGAGCACCATGGCGTCGAGCCCGGCGCGATGTCCCTTGCCTGCAGGCTGGACGAGCTGGAAGGCGCCGCGGTGGAAGGCGTCGATGGTGTGGTCGGATTCAGAATTCATAGGCTATCGACATTCATCGGCTATCGAACGCCACGGAGAAAAAGAGGGGCTGACCGCCTGATCATTTCCGTGATCTAGCCCTGAAAGGCTCTATAGTGTGCCTCACCGCTCATCGCCGGCCCCCGTAACCCCGGCATCGGCAAGGAGCTGTCTTGCCCTGTCCGCTTCTTCCTCCGCGACCAGCACGCGCCTCGGCAGCACCCCGAGCGAGCCTTCCATGATGCTCATATTTTGGTCGGCCACGAAGTACTCGATCCCGGCATCGCGCAGCAGGCTCTCGATGAAGGAGATGGTGACGGCGTCGTTGGTACGGATGAGTTCGATCATGCAGGCGACGTTGGCAGGTCCATCACCGCTTGTAAATGCGCGTCAGTTGTCCTAGGCGAAGTCCGCGCTAATTCGCCGCTTGCGGGGATGGCTGCAGCGACCATAAGTTTGCGCCAGGCGGCAGGGCCTGCCGGCAAGTGGAAGGAGGAGCTCTCGTGGGCGTCGTATTGAACCTTGAAGACGGCAAACGCGGTGCGGCCTCCATCGAGGGGCTGATCGGCCTGACGAAGGACGACATGGCCCGCGTCAACGAGCTGATCCTGTCCAAGGCCGGCTCGGATGTCGAACTGATCCCGCAACTGGCGCGCCATCTCATTTCCTCCGGCGGCAAAAGGCTGCGCCCGATGATCACGCTCGCGGCAGCCCAGATGTTCGGCTATTCCGGTGAGGGGCATGTGAAGCTCGCCACCAGTGTGGAGTTCATGCACACCGCCACGCTGCTCCATGATGACGTGGTGGACGAGAGCGACATGCGGCGCGGCAAGAAGACCGCGCGCATGATCTGGGGAAACCAGGCGAGCGTCCTGGTGGGCGATTTCCTGCTCGGCCAGGCATTCCGCATGATGGTCGACGTGGGCTCGCTTGACGCGCTGGACGTCCTTTCCTCCGCCGCCGCCGTGATCGCCGAAGGCGAGGTCATGCAGCTCGGCGTGGCGAAGAACCTGGAGACGACCGAGGACGAATACCTCGCCGTGATCAAGGCGAAGACGGCGGCGCTCTTCTCCGCCGCGGCCGAAGTCGGGCCGATCGTCGCCGAGGCCTCGCGCAACGACCGTGCGGCGCTGCGCTCCTTCGGCACCAATCTGGGACTGGCCTTCCAGCTCGTGGACGACGCGCTCGATTACGGGGGCAGCACGAGCGACCTGGGCAAGAATGTCGGCGACGATTTCCGCGAGGGCAAGGTGACCCTGCCGGTGATCCTGGCCTACCGGCGCGGCTCGGAGGAGGAGCGGCTTTTCTGGAAACGCGCCATCGAGGGTGACGAGAGCGACGATGCCGCGCTCGAGAGCGCCATCGGGCTCATGAACCGCCATGGGGCGATCGGCGATACGATCAGCCGTGCCCGGCATTTCGGCGGGATCGCGCGGGATGCGTTGGCGCCGCTGAAGAACACGCCGCAGAAGGCGGCGCTTTACGACGTCATCGATTTCTGCATCAGCCGCGTTACCTGAGAGCGCCCGCCGAAAATCGCTGTTGCCGGTTGAAGCCTCTCCGCAAAAAGGCCATGCTCTGCCGCTAGCGAGGATTCCGGGGCTGCTTCGGCATGGATAGCGGTCGACGGACGGAAGGGACAGCATGCGGCTTACGAAGGCAACACTCAAAGCGACTGCGGCATTGGCGGTTTTCATGGCGCTTTCCCCCGGAATGGGTATCGCCAAGGAAGCCACGGCCTCGACCGAAATCGTACCGACCGCCACGTTCTCGGGCGCCTATCTCGCCGGGCGCGCGGCCGAGTTCGACAACGACCTCAAAAGTGCAGCCACCTATTACGAGCGCGCGATCGGTTTCGATCCCGACAATGTGGAACTGCAGCAGACGCTTCTTTTGACCTTGATTTCCCAAGGCAAGCTCGATGAGGCGCTTCCCTATGCGGAGAAGCTGCAGAGTGTGCCGGAGGTGGAGCGCTTCTCACGGCTCGCCCTTGCCGTGGACGCTTTCCGCAAGCAGGATTTCGCCGCCGCCGAGCGCTGGCTCAATCTCGTTCTGGAGTCGGATCTCGACCGGCTAATCACCGGCATCATGACGAGTTGGGCCAAGGTGGGACAGGGCGACGTGGACGGCGCCCTTGCCAATCTCGGAGGGCTCGAAGGCCCCGAATGGTACACGCTTTTCAAGAGCTATCAGCGTGCGCTGATCCTTGCCTATGACAATCGGCAGGAGGAGGCGGACGCCGCTTTCGAGGAGGTTGTGAACGAGCTTGCGCCGCGCTCCGTGGCGCCCGACACGTTCGGGCGCATTGCGGAGGTCTACGCTTCCTATCTGTCGAGCCGAGGCGAGATGGAACGAGCGCTGGCCGTTCTCGACAAGGCGCAGCAGGCGGGCGGCGGAATCGCGACGATTCCCGAGCTTCGCACAACGCTTCAGGCCGGCGAAAAGCTTCAGTCCGTGATCTCGAAGCCCGAGGACGGCGCGTCGGAAATCCTGCTCAACATTGCGACCGAGCTTGCGAGCGGCGGCGGCGATTCCTTCGTTCGGCTCTACCTCCAATACGGTCTGGCGCTCAGGCCTGACAGCGACGCGCTTCTCGTGCAGCTTGCGCATCTTGCCGAACGCATGCAGGACGGCGAGGAGGCGATTGCCCTCTACCGGCGCATCGAGCCTGATTCCCCCTGGGCCCGCTTCGCCGATTTCCAGATCGGCCTCAACCTCGCAGATCTCGACCGCAACGAAGAAGCGGTCGGGCACCTGAAGAAGGTGTTGGATGACGATCCCAAGGACATGCGCGCCTACCTCGCGCTTGGCGGCGTCTACAGCAGCGAGAAGAACTATCGCGCTGCCGCCGAACTCTACGACCGGGCCGTGGCGGAGATCGCCGAGCCCGGGCGCGAGCACTGGAACATCTTCTATCAGCGCGGCATCGCCTACGAGCGGCTTAAGGAGTGGCCCAAGGCGGAGCCCAACTTCAAGAAGGCGCTGGAACTCTTCCCCGATCACCCGCAGGTGCTGAACTATCTCGGCTATTCCTGGGTGGACATGAACATGAACCTGGAAGAGGGCATGGAGCTCATCCGCAAGGCGGTGGAGCTTAGGCCTAGCGACGGCTACATCGTGGATTCCCTTGGCTGGGCCTATTATCGGCTCGGCCAGTATGATGAGGCGGTGACGCACCTGGAGCGGGCAGTCTCCTTGAGGCCCGACGACGCGGTGCTGAACGACCATCTGGGCGATTGCTACTGGCGCGTCGGCCGCCGGCTCGAAGCGCGCTACCAGTGGTCCCATGTCAAGGATCTTGAGGCCGAGCCCGACCTTCTGGCCCAGGTCGAGGAGAAGCTGAAAAACGGGCTGCCCGAGGTGAGCGGCAAGAAAGTTGCCGACGCGGCAGGCGCTGCGCGCGTTCTGAACGACAGTTCGGACAATCAGCCGCCCGCTTCCGCAGAGGCTCCGAAGCCGGAGGAGGATGCGGTCGTCGAGACGAAGCCTGCCACCTATACGGTGAAGCGGGGTCAGTCCCTCTGGTCCATCGCTGTCGAGCAGCTTGGCGACGGTGACCGCTTCCGCGAGATCCTGGAACTCAACCCCAGCCTCCAGGGCGATCCGAACCGCATCCGCCCGGGCCTTGAGCTGAGGCTGCCGCAATAATCCGCCGTCGTCCTGGAGCCGAAAGGCAATCCGGGACGACCATCGGGCAGATCGTGGACTCGAGACGCGCTGCCGGGAGGGTTTAGCCAATTGCTTGACGCTCGCTCCCTCGCGCAATAGGACCGGGTCGCTCTTGTCCATCGCTTCGGAGAAGCCCGCGTGAACGCCAGCGCCCTTCCGCATATGCATCCCGCCCGGTCCTTCCAGGGCCTGATCCTGACGCTGCACAGCTATTGGGCGGAGCAGGGCTGCGTCATCCTCCAGCCTTATGACATGGAGGTGGGCGCAGGCACCTTCCATCCGGCGACGACGCTGCGCTCGCTCGGCCCCCGCCCGTGGAACGCGGCCTATGTGCAGCCCTCGCGCCGGCCGAAGGACGGCCGCTACGGCGAGAACCCCAACCGCCTGCAGCATTATTACCAGTACCAGGTGATCCTGAAGCCGAACCCGCCCAACCTGCAGGAGCTCTATCTGGGTTCGCTTGCCGCGATCGGCCTCGACCCGCTGCTGCACGACATCCGCTTTGTCGAGGACGATTGGGAAAGCCCGACGCTGGGCGCCTGGGGCCTCGGCTGGGAGTGCTGGTGCGACGGCATGGAGGTCTCCCAGTTCACCTATTTCCAGCAGGTCTGCGGCATCGAGTGCGCGCCGGTTTCCGGCGAACTCACCTACGGGCTCGAGCGGCTCGCCATGTATGTGCAGGGCGTGGACAATGTCTATGACCTGAACTTCAACGGCCTCGAAGGCCCCGAGAAGGTCACCTATGGCGAGGTTTTCCTGCAGGCCGAGCAGGAATATTCGCGCCACAATTTCGAGTACGCGAACACGGAAATCCTCTTCCGCCATTTCGAGGATGCGGAGAGGGAATGCCGCGCTCTGCTCGAAGCGGGTGCGCCGCGCCCGAGCGACAACGCCGTGCTGCATCGCATGGTCTTCCCGGCCTATGACCAGTGCATAAAGGCCTCGCACGTCTTCAATCTTCTGGACGCCCGCGGCGTGATCTCCGTCACCGAACGGCAGAGCTATATCCTGCGCGTCCGCGATCTGGCGAAAGCCTGCGGCGAAGCGCTCCTGCATACCGAGGCCGGCGGCGCGACGCCCACCTCCCCCTTGATGGGGGAGGTCGCCGCGTAGCGGCGGGTGGGGGTGCCTAAAGAGGGGCGTTATGTCCGGCTTATCGCGTTTCAGGATCGCCTCTGCTCGGGCACTTCGAAGCTCGATGACGGACGAAGAGCGTCGGTTATGGCGGCATCTATGGCGCATCCCGGTTGAGGGAACGCATTTCCGCAGGCAAGCGCCAATCGGTCCGTATTGCGCCGATTTCGTATCGCATCGCCTGAAGCTGGTCATTGAAATCGATGGTTTTCAGCATGGGCTGGAGCCACAAAGAACGCATGATGCAAAACGCACGGCGTGGCTCGCTCGCAACGGTTACCGTGAGCTTCGCTTTTGGACCCACGAGATCAAGCAAGAGTTGGAATCCGTTCTTGATACCATTTACGCGGTTGTCGAAGAACAACGCTTGAGTGCCGCCCATAGGAGCGGAGTATATTCCAAACGGTCTCATCCATGACACCCCACCCCGCCCACCAGTATCGGTCGATACTGGTGGGCGACCCTCCCCATCGAGGGGAGGGTGGGGAGCCGTGCTCCGCTACACATCGGGCAGAAAAAGATCGCGGGCGCAGAAGAGGTCGCCGGCTTCCCCTTCCCGGACGTCGTCTCGACGGCGCGCCGGACGCCGGTCATCTCGTCCGAAAAGGCCTGATGCGCGGCAAAGCAGGCCAGGAGCGCGATGATCTGCAGAAGTGTCGATACCGTCTTCATGGCCGTTCCGGACAAAGCTTCGCCGTCTGAAGCGCCTGCGCTTCAGCGCCCTTTCGTTGCGTTGAGTGGTTTCGCTCCAAGGACGATGGAGCGCTCAGTAGGCCGACAAGCTGGGCCAAGATTTTTCAAAGGCCGGATACGGCGCTGGTACCGGCGCATCAAGCGGTGCGTGACATCGTTGCGCGGAGTTGCTATCTCGCCCGCGACACCGAATTCCCAGCTCCTTCCGAGTTCATCTTATGCCCGACCTTCTTCTTGAACTTCGCAGCGAAGAAATCCCCGCCCGCATGCAGCGTAAGGCCGCGGGTGACCTGAAGAAGCTCGTGACGGACGGTCTGGTGGAAGCGGGCCTGACCTATGAGGCCGCCACCGAATACTGGACGCCGCGCCGTCTGGCGCTCGATATCCGCGGCGTCACCGCCCGTTCGCGCGACGTGCGCGAGGAGATCAAGGGGCCTTCGACCAGCGCGCCGGAACAGGCGATCCAGGGCTTCCTCCGCAAGGCCGGCCTCACCGACATCGCGCAGACGCAGGTGCATACGGACCCCAAGAAGGGCGATTTCTATGTCGCGGTGATCGAGAAAAAGGGCAGGGCGGCCGAAGAGATCATCGCCGAGATGATGCCGGGGATCATCCGTGATTTCCCCTGGCCCAAATCCATGCGCTGGGGCGCGGCCTCGCGCAGTCCCGGTTCGCTCCGCTGGGTGCGCCCGCTGCAGTCCATCGTCTGCACATTCGGCCCGGAGACCGAGGAGCCGGTGGTGGTCGATTTCGAGATCGACGGCGTCCGCTCGTCCAACATCACCTATGGCCACCGCTTCCACGCGCCGGAGCCGATCACCGTCCGCCGCTTCGACGACTATGTGGAGAAGCTGGAGCAGGCGAAGGTCGTACTCTCTGCCGAGCGCCGCAAGCGCATCATCCTCGATGACGCGAAGAATCTCGCCTTCGCCTCCGGTCTCGAACTGGTCGAGGATGAGGGGCTGTTGGAGGAGGTATCCGGGCTGGTCGAATGGCCGGTGGTGCTGATGGGCGAGTTCGAGGAAGCCTATCTGGAGATCCCGCCGGAGGTCGTCCGCCTGACCATCCGGGCGAACCAGAAGTGCTTCGTCTGCCGTCCGCAGGGCCAGGCGGAAAAGCTCTCCAACCGCTTCATCATCACGGCCAACATCGAGGCTTCCGATGGCGGCAAGGAGATCGCCTACGGTAACGGCAAAGTCGTGCGCGCGCGCCTTTCCGACGCGCTCTATTTCTGGAAGACGGACCAGGCCGACCTGCCGGACCTCGACCGGCTGGAATCCTCCGCCGAAAAATTCGGCCTCGACCTGAACAAGCCGCTCGACCAGCGCATGGCGCGGCTCGACCACCTGAACGTCACCTTCCACGCCAAGTTCGGCACTCAAGGGCAGCGCGTGGAGCGCATCCGCCGGCTGGCGCGCGAGCTCGCCCCGATCGTCGGCGCCGACCCGGCGCTGGCCGAGCGCGCGGCCGTCCTCGCCAAGGCGGACCTGCAGACGGAGGTCGTCGGCGAATTCCCCGAGCTCCAGGGCGCCATGGGCCGCAAATATGCCGAGCTTCAGGGCGAGCACCCGTCCGTCGCCCGCGCTCTCGAAGAACACTACAAGCCGCTCGGACCGTCGGACATCGTGCCGACCGACCCGGTCTCGGTCGCCGTCGCGCTTGCCGACAAGCTCGACACGCTGGTGGGATTCTGGGCCATCGACGAGAAGCCGACGGGGAGCAAGGACCCGTATGCGCTGCGTAGAGCCGCGCTCGGCGTGATCAGGATCGTGGTGGAGAATGGGGTAGAACTGAAGCTTCTGGATATAATGCGATTCTGGGAGGTCAACGCCCCAGATGGGGTGGAAGCCATGACGCCAACTAACGCGGAAAGCAAAATCGGCTCAAGAAATATCGACCTACTTTCCTTCTTCCACGACCGCCTGAAAGTTTACCTTCGCGATCAGGGCGCGCGCTATGATCTGATTGATGCGGTGCTGGCGAGTGGCGCTCACCTCCCCCTCGATGGGGGAGGTCGCCGCGAAGCGGCGGGTGGGGGTGCAGAAACCGCTCACCCCGCCCCGGCGCTGCGCGCCGACCCTCCCCATCAAGGGGAGGGTGGGGCGCTCAACGACGACCTCCTCCTGATCGTCCGCCGTGTCGAAGCGCTTTTCAACCTTTTGGGCACCGAGACCGGCCAGAACCTGCTCGCCGGCACCAAGCGCGCGGCGAACATCCTTGCTGCCGAGGAGAAGAAGGGTACGCGGATTGCCGAGGCCGTCGATCCCGCGCTCCTCAAGGAAGAAGCGGAGATCAAGCTTTTCAGCGCGGTGAATCAGGCCGAGAAGGAAGCGGGCGAAGCGATTCGGAAGCAAGACTTTTCCGCCGCCATGACGGCGCTTGCCGCGCTGCGTGAGCCGATTGATTCATTCTTTGAAAAAGTCCTTGTAAACGACGAGAAAGATTCAATTCGCGCCAATCGCCTGGCCCTCCTGCAGCGCATCCGCGAGGCCACGGGCCGCGTCGCCGATTTCTCGAAGATCGCGGGGTAGCAGGTAATTGCTGCGTTGGCGTGCCTGAACGCTGTAACGTCACCAGCGGCTGAGGGCGAAAACTGCGGGTGTGACAGAGCGCAGCATGGAGCAAGGAAACAGACGTGGCCGAGATTCTTCGTGAGGAGGATGCCCAAGATGCAGCCTGCGGCCTTCTGGCGGCGGGGGAGCCGGTGGCGATTCCCACCGAGACGGTCTACGGCCTTGCGGCCGACGCCACCAATGGCGACGCGGTCGCGCGCATCTTTGAGGTCAAGGGCCGCCCGCGATTCAATCCCCTGATCGCCCATGTGGCCGATCTGGAGATGGCGGAGCGCATCGCCGAGTTCTCGCCGCTCGCTTCTCGCCTTGCGAAGACCTTCTGGCCTGGCCCGCTTACGCTCGTGCTGCCGCACCGGGAGAATTCGGGCGTTCATCCGCTGGTGACCGCTGGGCTGGAAACGATCGCGCTCCGCTGCCCTCAAGGGTTCGGGCGCGAGGCGATTGCACGGCTGGGCCGGCCGCTCTCCGCTCCCAGCGCCAACATCTCCGGCCGCGTGACCGGCACGACCGCGCAAGCCGTGAACGCCGCACTGGGCGACCGCATCAGGCTCATCGTCGATGGCGGGCCGACGAAGGTTGGCCTCGAGTCCACGATCGTAAAGGTGGATGACGACACGCTCACGCTTTTGCGCCCCGGCGGGCTTGCGGTGGAGGAGATCGAACGCGTGGCCGGCGTGTCCGTGCGGCGCGGCGCGAAGGGCGTGCAGGCGCCGGGCATGCTCGCCTCCCATTATGCGCCGCATGCGCGCATCCGTCTCAACGCTGCGGAGGTTTTGCCGGGCGAGGTGCTGCTCGCCTTCGGGCCCGACCGGGCGCAGGGCGCGGAGGCTGCCCGGAAGGTGCTCAATCTTTCTCCTTCCGGCGATCTGCGCGAGGCGGCCGCCAATCTCTTCTCCCATCTTTCCGCGCTCGATGCGGCAGGTAGCCCGACCATCGCCGTCGAACCCGTGCCGATGCACGGGCTGGGCGAGGCGATCAATGACCGGCTGGCGCGCGCGGCAGCCCCTCGTGACAACGACAGACAGGAGGCGTAGGTCTTGTCGATGGATGCTCAACCGGACATGCTCGATCCCGCCCTGGTCGCCCGCTTCGTCGCCATTGTCGGCGAGCGCTATGCGCTGAGGGATCCGTCCGACATCGCGCCGCATCTCGTCGAGCCGCGCGGCCTTTGGGGCGGGCGCAGCGGTCTCGTGCTGAGGCCGGGCAGCACCGAGGAGGTGAGCCAAATCCTGCGGCTTGCAAGCGAGACCGGCACGCCCATCGTTCCACAGGGCGGCAATACGGGGCTGGTCGGCGGCCAGATGCCCGATAGTACGGGCCGCGAGGTGATCCTTTCCACCTCCCGCCTCAACCGCATCCGCGAGATCGACCTGTCCTCCAACACCGCCACGGTCGAGGCGGGCGTGGTGCTGCAGGTGCTGCAGGAGGAGGCGGCGAAGAACGACCGGCTCTTCCCGCTGTCGCTCGGCTCGCAAGGCTCCTGCCAGATCGGCGGCAATCTTTCGTCCAACGCCGGCGGTGTTGGAGCGCTCGCCTATGGCGTGGCGCGGGATCTCTGTCTCGGCCTGGAGGTTGTCCTGCCCACGGGTGAGATTTTCGATGATCTTCGCAAGCTCAAGAAGGACAACACCGGCTACGACCTGAAGGATCTCTTCATCGGCGCGGAGGGCACGCTGGGCGTCATCACGGCGGCGGTCGTGAAGCTCTACCCCATGCCGAAGGGGCGTGAGCTCGCCTGGGTCGGGCTCGCCTCGCCGGTGGATGCGCTGCGGCTCTTCGAACTGGCGAACGACAAGGCGGGCACTGCGCTCACCATGTTCGAGCTGATGGAGCGCACGCCGCTCGATTTCGTGCTGAAGCATGTTCCCGGAAGCATGGCGCCTTTGAGCGAAAGCCACCCCTGGAACGCCATGCTGGAAATCTCGTCCGGTCGCTCCGCCGAAGATGCCCGCATGCTCATGGAGGAGATCTTGGGCGCCGGGTTCGAAGCCGGCTGGATCTCCGATGCGGTGATCGCCCAGAACGAGACGCAGGCATTGCAGCTTCGCCGCCTGCGCGAGGACATGTCGGATTCGCAGCGCCCCGAGGGCGGCTCGATCAAGCACGACATTTCCGTGCCCGTCGCAGCGATTCCGGAGTTTATCGCCCGTGCCGGGAAGGTCGTGGAGGAGATGGTTCCGGGAAGCCGCGTCGCCTGCTTCGGCCACATGGGCGACGGCAACCTGCACTACAACGTCTCCCAGCCCGTCGGCGCTTCGAAAGAGGAGTTCCTCTCGCATTACCGCGCCATGAACGATGCCGTTCACGCCGTCGTGCGCGCGCTCGGCGGCTCCTTTTCCGCCGAACACGGCATCGGCCGCATGAAGCGCGCGGAACTGATCGCCACGCAGCCGGCGATCACGACGGACCTCATGCGCCGCGTCAGGCAAGCCTTCGATCCGGCCGGCATCATGAATCCCGGCAAGGTGATCTGAGATT
>Ga0164243_10009486_pt1 | contig 14158 bp, 14 predicted proteins | sample OricompcompostOP_FD_108781 | JGI IMG/M metagenome (GOLD analysis project Ga0164243, IMG submission 108781) | Organic Plus compost microbial communities from Emeryville, California, USA - Original compost - Organic plus compost (OP) | ecosystem: Engineered > Solid waste > Mixed feedstock >... | reverse complement strand
CGCATGCATGAGCGGACCTGCGGGCTCGATGGACTGTAGGCGCTGCAGTGCGCGTAGTAATCCGTTGCGCAAGCCAATTGCACTCTGAGGCTGACCGCGCCTGCGGCACCCGCTGTTGACAGAACCGCAGCAAAAGCAACGGCAGAAACGACAAGCGGGCGCGACGTTGCCCCGATCCGACGAATAAAAGAGGCCATCCGATCTCTCCTTCTCTCCTCTCGAACGAGAGCCCCACCCGGGCTCTCGCTGCGAAGAGAGATAGCGGAAGGCCGCAGCCTGCCGCTGTTCCCCGGGAGACCGATACTCAGCTGACCGACGAACTGTCGTCTGCGACGATTAACGCCGGACCCGCGGCTCAGGATAAGACATCACCTGCGCCCCGTTCTGCCGAGCCACACGGCAGGCCTGCTCATAGACAACGGTTGCGGCGGCCAATGCCGTGATGCCGCCGTGGTCATAGGCCGGCGCCACTTCCACGACATCGCAACCGACGATTTTCAACCCGTCGAAAGCGCGGAGCATGGTCAGCAGCTCTCTCGGCACCAGGCCGCCTGTCACCGGCGTTCCGGTCCCGGGTGCAAAGGCGGGATCGAGACAATCGATGTCAACGGTCAGATAGCACGGCGTATCGCCCGCAAGCTCTTTCACCATCGCAGCAATCGACGCAGCACCCTTTTCGGCAACCGCCATGTTGTCGAAGATGTTCATGCCTTTCGCATCGTCGACCCATGTCCGGATTCCGATCTGGCTCGATCTGCTTGGGTCGATCAGTCCATCGTCAATCGCTTGCGCGAACATCGTGCCGTGATTGAGTTCGACACTCCCGTCACGACCGACCCGCGGCGTCCATGTATCGGTATGCGCATCGAAATGAATGAGCGTCAGTCGGCCATGCACGCGCGCATGCGCCTTGAGCAGCGGATAGCTGATGAAATGATCGCCGCCGAGCGCGCAGAGGAACGCTCCGGCCGAAACGGCTTCGAAAGCCAGATCTTCGATGGCGCCGGGGATCGTTTGCGGAAACCCATAATCGAGCCACGCATCGCCGAGATCGACGATGTTGACATGGCTCATCGGATCGAAACCGCCCGGATATGCCTTGAGCTCCGCGAGTTGCGCCGACGCCGATCTCACGGCATCAGGCCCCAGCCGGGCACCGGGCCTGTTCGACGTAGCAATATCCAATGGAACGCCGAGAACGGCGAAATCTCCTGCTCCGGGCTGCTCAACCCGAGGCGCGCGCAAAAAAGTGTGCGTCCCCGAATAGGTCTGTTCGGACGTGAGACAAGCTGGTGATGAAGAAGGAGTTTTATAGAGCGCGTGCGCGCCGCCGGACGTGGTGCCGGGAAGCATGACGACCTCGATTGTTTTCGATGTCGACCGGCCGACACCTCCACAACCTACCGGGATGCCCCGGCGCCTCCGTTTCGCGGCGCTAACAGAATGCCGATCTGTTTGGCCGGGTCAAGCCCCCTTCAGCATGGGTGACGTCCCCTGAACTCGCGGGCTCCCCCGCGCGTTAGCAGAGTGATCGATAACGGTTCGGCCGAAACGTCATGACGCACCTGATAAAATTGGCTTCAGAAAGAGACCGCCGCGATAGTGAGCAGGCAAAGGTGGTCCGCGACGATTTACTGGAAAAATGTGCCGCAGCCGTCGACGCGATGGGCGCGGACATCGCAGGCTATGCTTTGGTCGTATGGAATAAGACCGGCGATATGCGCACCGCGTATGATGCTTCGCAAGGCCCCATAGGGCCGGCCCTCGTCCCCACATTGGCAGCCGACGCTCTGAACCGGCATGTTGCCGTCGTGCTGGCAAAAACGGGCAATACCGACGACACGGATTCGGATTGATCGGGGGAATTCCGAACAAAGAAAACCCGGAGCCGAAAGCTCCGGGTTCATGCGTATTGCAATGAGCTAGTGCAGAAAACCAAAGAGATGCAGGCCGATGATGACGACCAGCGGAACACCGGCGAGCCAAAGGATGATATCGCGTGCCATTCGTCAGTCTCCTCATTGCGGCATCGACAGTCCGCCGACGCCATGACGAGCGTCATCGCGGTCCCGAGACACCTGTCTCGGCACCTACGTCTCGCGTGTGCTTTGAGACGTCTTGAAGCTCGCCGGCTTCGACTGGGGCATCAACGCGTGCGGATCAAAGCGGGTTCCGCTTCGCAAATTTCGTTCTTTGGCAGTAAGAGCGAATGGAACGCTTTCTCTATAGGAAGTGTATTCCGCAACGGACCAGAGACGGACATCATATGATCCCCCAGTCGATCCTGCCCGTCGTCTTGCTGACGATGTCGAATATTTTCATGACCTTCGCCTGGTACGGCCACCTCAAATTCATGAACAAGCCGCTCTGGATGGTCATCATCGTGAGCTGGTGTATCGCGTTCTTCGAATATTGCCTCGCCGTGCCAGCCAACCGCTACGGCAGCATGGTCTATTCGCCGGCGGAATTGAAGACGATGCAGGAGGTGATCACGCTGACCGTGTTCACGGTCTTCTCCGTCGCCTATCTCGGTGAATCGCTCACCGTCAACCACGTGGTCGGTTTCGCGTTCATCGCGCTTGGCGCGTTCTTCGTTTTCAAGGCGCCGTTGTAGCGGACGACAGTCAAGGCCGCCGGCGACCATCATTTGCTGAGCGGCACGCTCAACTGAAATCTGCTGCTGAGACTCTGTTGATCTTCGGCCGCGCCGAAATTGTCGACGTCCGCCGTGACACTCAAGGTATAGGCATCCGGTTTGGAATATGTGATGCCCGCCCCTGCCGACTGCACCGCATCTAACGTCGGATCGACACCGTACTTATGAGACGCTGAGACGTCGATCTCACGCTGATAGCTGAGGAACGGCGACAGCGTCGTTCCATTGTCGAGCTGGAATGATTTGTTGAGTTTCGGCGCAAGAATGACGGCGCCCCTTTCAGCAGCACCCGAGGCCTCCGCGAATTCGGCGTTTCCGGACTGCCATTCAGTGCGCGCGTCGAGGCTGAGCAGAGGCGTCGCCTGCAACGTCATGTAAGCGGATGCCTTCTGATCCTGCTCGATTCCCGGCACCAATGCCGACCGCGCATCTCCATGCTCGACGGAAACACCGACGACCGCTGCCTTGTTGAGCGTATAGTCTGCACCGACACCCGTGCGCGTAGATTGATCGCGTGATCCGTCGAAACCCTCGACATCCAGATTGCTCCAGACATCGATCGGCGTCTTCGCTGCAACGGGCGCCTTCGGAAGATCAAACGCAGTCGGGACCGAGCCGAATTCCGGCTGCGTGATCGACGGAGACGCTGTTCGCACGTTATAATCGCGCCACGTGCCAAGGCTCGTCCGGACCGACACGCCGGTATCGCTGGTGCTGAACGTCGCCGGGAGGTCACGCGTGTCAGTCGCGATCCAGGGAACGGAATCGGACGACGCCGCAGCTTCCGCTGGCGCCGCGTGTTCTGCGAGAGCCGCATTCAAATCGATCTGCGGCTCGAACTCCTCGCATGGTTTGAAATCGGCCACCGCCGCAGTCGACTGGACGTCGACACAATCTTCGGCGTGGGAGACCCCGGTTAGTAAAAAAAGCGCAGAAAAGCTTGCAACGCTCAGTCGCAGCGTGGACTTTCCGCGATCCGCTTGACGAGTTTTCATGATCATACGAGCCGGTTAACCGCGAACTTTGATCATCCTATGGCAATAAGGTGAATCGCAACGCTGCCGAACCTTGGCATACCCTTTGTTAATCGAACCTTTTTGCGCGCGGAATTTACGACGGTGCAGGAGAAGCATAGTATTGCGCGGAGTGCGGAAGTGACGCACCGATCATCAACATGGAAAGGGCAGACCATGAGCTGGAGTGACGCGCTGAAGGGGGTTGTCGGAAACGTCGTCGGACAAGCCGAGCAGGCGGCGCTGCCTGATCTCATCAAAAGCGTTCTTGGAACCGAAGGCCTTCAGGCCATCCTCGCAAAGCTTCAAAGTGCGGGCTTTGCCGAGCAGGTCCAATCGTGGTTCGATAAAAATAAAGGGAACCTGCCGATCACCGCCGATCAGATCAAAGCCGCTTTGGGCGATGAGCATGTCCAGCAGATCGCGAAATCTCTGGGCATTCCCGTCGACGCAATCCTCGCGGCTCTTGCTCAGAAGCTGCCTGAAATGGCGAACGCCGCCGGACCGGCCGCAGATCCGTCAGCTCCCGGCAATACCGTTCCGGACCCCAAGACGAGTTGATTGAACGATCGGCCGTATCAATTCAATGCCGGCGCGGCACGCGCGATAATCACTTTCGTATTGGTTCCGGACGGTAAAACGCCGAATGCGCCGCCTCCGTCGCCGGCCAATCGCGTCGCGCAAAAGGCATCCGCGATCTCACTTGGCGCGTGCCGGATCAGTAGCGCCGCCTGCAGTGCGAGCACGAGGTTGCGAACAAAAATCCGCGCCTGCGATTCATCTGCGCTCTGCGCGCTTTCGCGAAACGTCAGAACGAACGCGGCGAGACGACGATCGTCTTTCGCAGCCTCGCTCACCTCATCGACGATCATCTCCAGCGCCGATCGTGAACGGCCCAACGCCCGGAGCACGTCGAGGCACATGATGTTGCCCGACCCCTCCCAGATGGAATTGAGCGGCATCTCGCGATAGATGCGTGCCAAGTTGAACTCCTCGACGTAGCCGTTGCCGCCCAGCACTTCCATCGCTTCTGCTGCGAACGTCGGCCCACGCTTGCAGATCCAGAATTTCGCAGCCGGCGTTACGAGGCGGCGAAACGCCAACGCGGCCTCATCGCTCTCATCGTAGGCGCGTGCAAGCCGCATCGTCAGGACGGTCGCCGCTTCAGACTCGATCGCGAGATCCGCCAGCACGTTCGCCATCAAAGCCTGATCGACCAGAAATTTTTGAAAGGCGCGGCGGTGCTGCGCATGATGGACCGCCTGCGCCAGGCCCTGCCGCATCAGTCCCGCCGAACCGATCGCGCAATCGAGACGCGTGTAATTCCCCATTTCGATGATGGTTGGAATCCCGCGCCCCTCCTCCCCGAGAAGCTCGCCATGTGCACCTTCGAACTCCACTTCGCTCGACGCGTTGGAGCGATTGCCGAGCTTATCCTTGAGCCGGCGGATGTGGATGGCGTTCCTCGCACCCTCCGGCGTCCAGCGCGGAACCAGGAAGCATGTCGGCCCCGCCGCGGTTTGTGCCAGGACGAGGAAGGCGTCGCACATCGGTGCCGACATGAACCATTTATGACCCGTCAGCTTGTAATAGTGGCGGTCGCCCGCGTTGCGATAGAATTCCGCGCGCGTGATGTTGGCCCGCAAATCCGAGCCACCCTGATTTTCCGTCATCGCCATGCCGATGAGCGCGGCCGTCTTTTGTGTGACGGGCCGAAAACGTGGATCGTAGTCACGCGAATAAATCCGCGGCAGCCATTCAGCGGCGATCGACGGCGCGTGCTTCAGCGTCGCGACGCATGCATACGTCATCGACACCGGGCAATAGACGCCACTCTCGATCTGCGCCAGCATGTAGGCGCCGGCCGCCCGCGCCACGTGCGCCCCATCCCGCGGCTCGGCCCACGGTCCCGTATGAAGCCCCGCTTCCATCGCGAGTCCCAAAAGCGTGTGCCACCCCGGATGGAAGTCGACCTCGTCGATCCTGTGCCCATAACGATCGAAGATCTTGAGGACGGGCGTCTCGCGATTGGCTTCGGCCCCCGCCGCGATAATCTCAGGGGTTCCGAGCCGTTGACCCAGCCGTTCGAGATTTTCGGACGCCCACCCGGCCTTCTCGCGCGTCAGCGCTGCCCTGAGAACGGTGTCGCTTGAGAACAGATTGTAATTCTCGAGCGGCGGCGGTTGGTTCGTGACCTCGATCATCGGTACCACCTGGCGAATTGAAAACCGATCTGGCTGGCATTATTTGACTAAAGCCAGAAGACGCAATTTATCGTGTTATGCATCTCAAGCTTACAGGAATGGCCGTGTCATGAGGCGGCGGACATCGCGAAAGCCAGTGGATGAGGAATTTCATGCAAGAGCCTCCCGATCATAAGCCCGCGGCCGCCCCTGATCATTTGAGTGTCGTTCTCGGGTTTGTCGGTATGCTTTCCGGCGGCGGCAACACCGACGATGTGACACGTCTTGCAACCGGATATGGCTGGCTCGACGCGAATGGCCAGCTCACCACCGCCGGAGACCAGCTTGCACGCGCACTCATCGAACAGAGCGGAACGCGAACCGTATTTCGTGTCTAGTGAGTTCGAGCCGTTTTTCTCCGACCTCCAATCAAGACCGAAGCGCGCTGAAAACTGGATAGCGGCATCTTTTATTCGGCGAAAAATGAATTCGGGGGCGGCTCAGCCTCGCAAAAAAACTTATCCCCGCTTCCAAAACCTCCCGCATACTAACCCCACCTCGCCTCGACGAAACGACGGACAGTCTCGAGACCGTTTGGAGATTGGGGGTGAGCGGCTGGACGAACGTTCGCGGCACAAGGGGGTAACGGCCCAAGGCCCGAGCGGAGCGAACCGCCCGGTGATCAATGTGCATACGGTACCACCGTCGGAGGACCAAGGCACCTCCCATACCGGACCGGTCGATCAGAACCCCAGCTACGGAGCGCGCCAGGCGCTGTTTCTTTCCTCGGAACGAACGGCACCAGGTGCCGGCGCGCTCCGTACTCCGCTTCAAAGCGCCGGTGCCCCCGCACGCGGCGGTGGACGTGTCGCATCTCCAAGGTTGAAGGATTTGAGCACACTTTCCTCTTCCGGAATGGAAGAGGAAGCCCGCAAGGCACGTGACGGACTTTGGGTGGCCGAAAGCACTTCGAGCGAATGAGCAGGTCCCTTATCAACCCCTTCGGGGTACTTTCTCCCACAGGAGAAGGAAAGGCGGGCGGTCTCCTCTTCGCGCCTTGCGGTCACCTCCTTGCAGGGAAGTCGCAAGGCGCCTTCAAGAGTTGACAGGCGCGACCGCTCCCCTAAAGGATGCGTGATCCTCCAGACCTTTGAATAGGATAGCTGCCGATGGCTTCGACGCGTACGCCCGCCAAGCACTTCTCGCCCCTCGCCATCGGAGCGCCGGAGCCCTACCGCACGCTTCCCGTCACGCTTGAGCGGATGATCCATTTCGTCCCGCCGCACAACGAGAAAATCCGCGCCAAAATCAAGGATCTGGCGGCGCAGGTCGATGTTGTTCTCGGCAATCTCGAAGATGCCGTGCCGCTTGACCAGAAAGAAAATGCGCGCAAAGGCTTCATCCAAATGGTCCGCGACAACGATTTCGGCGCGACCGGCGTTTGGACCCGCATCAACTGCCTGAATTCTCCTTGGGTGCTCGATGACGTGACCGAGATCGTCTCGGCCGTCGGCAACAAACTCGACGTCATCATGCTGCCGAAGGTTGAGGGCCCGTGGGACATCCACTACCTCGATCAGCTCCTGGCCCAGCTCGAAGCCAAGCACGGCGTGAAGAAACCGATCCTGATCCACGCCATTCTCGAAACAGCCGAGGGTGTCAACAATGTCGAGGCGATTGCGGCGGCGTCGCCGCGCATGCACGGCATGAGCCTTGGTCCGGCAGACCTTGCAGCCTCGCGCGGCATGAAGACGACACGGGTCGGGGGCGGCCACCCCGACTACGGCGTGCTCGCAGATGCGCAGAAAGACAATCCCAACGCCGCCCGCGCCTTCTACCAGCAGGACTTGTGGCATTACACGGTTGGCAAGATGGTCGATGCCTGCCTCGCCTACGGATTGAAACCCTTCTACGGCCCCTTCGGTGACTTTTCCGATCTCGCCGCGTGCGAGGCCCAGTTCCGCAATGCCTTTCTGCAAGGATGCCTGGGGGCCTGGTCGCTGCACCCCTCACAGATCGAGATTGCGAAGCGCGTCTTCTCGCCGGATCCGGCCGAAGTGAAATTCGCCAAACGCATTCTGGAGGCCATGCCGGACGGCACCGGCGCAGTCATGCTTGACGGCAAGATGCAGGATGACGCCACGTGGAAGCAAGCCAAGGTCATCGTCGACCTCGCGAAAATCGTCGCGTCGAAGGACCCTGAGCGTGCCGTCCTCTATGGTGAGCTATAGGGGGACGGCGGATGGTCTTGCACCTTCGCGTCGGCTGCTACACATTCTCACCATGAGCGATATCAAACATGCGAAATTCGCGATCGGACAGGTCGTCCGCCATCGCCTGTATCCGTTCCGCGGATTGATTTTCGACATCGATCCCGTTTTCGCCAATACGGAAGAATGGTGGCTGTCGATCCCGGAAGAGGTGCGGCCTCGGAAAGACCAGCCCTATTATCACCTGTACGCCGAGAACGCCGAGACGACCTATCTCGCGTACGTCTCCGAGCAGAACCTTCTGCTTGACGAAGACCAGAAGCCGCTGCGCCATCCCGACATCGAAGATCACTTCATCGTCGACGGCAATGGCGGATACCGCCTTCGGCCGGAAGTATCCAACTGATCGTCGCCTGATCCGCACCGTTCGAACGCGGACTCCAGATATCAGCAGATATGAAAAGACCGTCCCGGCGAGCCTGGGGACGGTCTGATATTTGGCAACGCTGGCAAAACCCGATTTATTTCTTCGTCGAGCTCGTCGTCGTCGGCGCTTTCTCGACCGGAGGCGCGCCGGGCGCATCAAGCGGCAGGTTCTTCAGTTCGTTGGCCTTCCACTTGTCCGCCATTTGCTGCTGCCGCTGGCGAATTTGCGCCATCAACTGGCTGCGGGCTTCGGCATACTTCTTGTTGTCGACGGGCGGGCCGGCAGCTGCTTCGTTGTATCCGTCGAGCGGGACAGGGAAGCCGATCGGCTGCGCCGCAGCGTTCATCGCCAGAACCATGATGCCGCCGCCCTTCGACATTTCGTCGAGAATTTCTGGTGTGGCTTCCGTTTCAGCCGTGCAGCCCGCCGGATGGCAGAGCGCATACTTCAACTCGATCGGCTTCAGCTGCTTCTCATCGATCTTTTCGCCCTTCGAAGCTTTCGCCCACTGATCCTTCGTGTAGATCGCAGCGCGAATTCCCGGCGGGATGGCCATGCCGAGCGGCACCATGATCATGAGCGATTTTTTCGGCGAGCCCTCGACGGTCCGGATCGCGGCCGAGACGAGCACCATGCCGGTATTACCATCGAGACGCTCGTGGTGGGTAAGGCAGAGCGACTTCTCCGTCTTGACCTCTTTGCCGTCGGGTCCCTTCGTGACGACCGGAGCCTTCTCGCAAAGCTTGACCCATGCGCTCTTCGGCTGAGCCGCGGCGGTTTTCGCGGCCGGAGCGGTCTTTGCGGCTGGCTTCTTCGCGTCCGCCGCCTGCGCCCAAATGGGAGCAGCCACCACTGCCGCCGTGAGCGCCACGGCTGATACGAGCGCCCTGCCGCTCGTGCGCAAAACTGCGTTTGCCATCAACGTAAAAATCCTCGCTTTTTGAGCCGGCGTACCGGCACTCCCCTCACATCGCAGCGCGAAAAAGCCCAAATTCCTGCCCGCGCAGTTCCGGCATCATCTTCTGCCGTTCTGACGGCCGACTAAGGCTCCGATTGCGGCAATCGCGTGGCCGCAACGGCCACCGATTGGGGGCTTTGTTGCGGCTCGCGCAATCGTGGCCCCCTGGCAACTGCGACAAGCTGGACAGGCATATCTCGCCAAAGCTAGAAATCGTCAGCGGCCCCTGGGACGGGCGACTTAGTGCCGGGATTATCGTGTGTTAGCAAGCCGGTGGATGAAGATTCAGGAACCGGCATGTCTTTCAGGAAATTTTCTCTCGTCGCCCTGACCGTCTTGGGCTTGAACTGGGGAGCCGACGCCGCCCCGGTCCCTGCGATCGCGCTGCATGGAAAGCCCCTTTTCGCCGACGACTTCAAAGCCTTTCCCTATGTCAATCCGGCCGCTCCGAAGGGCGGAAAGCTGACGCTCGGCGTCCTTGGATCTTATGAAAACGTCAATCCGCTGATCGTCGGCGGAACGCCGGCATCGGGTATTCGCGAATTCGTCATTGAAAGCCTGATGGCCCGCAGCCTGGACGAACCCTTCACACTTTATGGATTGCTTGCCGAAACGATCGACGTTGCGGACGACCGCAAATCGGTGACGTTCACGCTCAATCCCGCTGCACGTTTCTCCGACCGGCAGCCCGTCACGCCCGAGGACGTCATCAATTCCTTTGAGCTGCTGAAAGAAAAGGGCCGTCCCAACCACAGAACCTATTTCGCGAAAGTCACGAAGGCCGAGAAGATCGGCGACCGCAGCGTTCGTTTCACGTTCGAGGACGCCAGCGACCGCGAGCTGCCTTTGATCCTAGGACTGATGCCCGTCTTCGCGGCACATGCGACGACTCCGGAGAAATTCGAATCCGCATCGATGACGCCGCTCGTCGGATCGGGCCCCTACACGGTTTCGAAAATCGATGCCGGACGCTCGATCATCTACCGTCGCGATCCGAATTATTGGGGCAAGGATCTGCCCGTCAACCGCGGCAGGTTCAATTTCGACGAGATCCGCTTCGACTACTACCGCGACGCCTCCGCCATGTTTGAAGCCTTCAAGGCGGGCAACATCGATCTGCGTCTCGAAGAAGACCCGGGGCGCTGGGCCACCGGATATGATATCCCCGACGTCCGCGACGGGCGTATCATCAAGGCCGAATTCGACATCGGCCTGCCCGCAGGCATGACCGCTCTCGTTTTCAACACGCGGCGTCCTTTCTTTGCCGATCCGCTCGTCCGCCGCGCCCTGATGACCCTTTTTGATTTCGAATGGTGTAACCGCACGCTTTACAACGGCCTCTATAAGCGCACCGAGAGCTACTTCGAGCGCTCGTATCTGGCGTCACCCAGTCATCCCGCCGACGCCTACGAGCAGAAGCTGCTCGCGCCATTCCCGAATGCAGTCAGGCCGGAAATCATGGCCGGCACATACCGGTTTCCGACAACGGACGGCAGCGGCCAGGATCGCCCAAACCAAAGGGCTGCATTTGCGCTGCTGAAAAAAGCCGGCATGGTCCTGAAGGACGGCCGCATGATCAACGGCAAGACGGGTCAGCCGTTGGCGTTCGAAATCCTGGCGAACAGCAACGCCCAGGAAGCGCTCCTCCTGAGCTACGCACGCAGCCTGGCGCCGCTCGGAATTCAGGCGCGCGTTCGCCTCGTCGACAGTGCGCAATATCAGGCGCGGCTGACTGAGTTCGATTACGACATGATCCAGAACACCTGGCCCTCGTCGCTGTCGCCCGGCAACGAGCAGCTTTTCCGCTGGTCAGCGAAAACGGCTGACGCCAAAGGCTCATTCAATTTCGCCGGCGTAAAAAATCCGGCCGCCGACGCGATGATCGACGCAATGCTCGCCGCGAACACCGAAGCCGACTTCATCTCCTCCGTGCGGGCGCTCGACCGCGTGCTGCTGTCGGGCGACTATGTCGTGCCACTCTTTTATACGCCTCGCCAGTGGGTCCCCTACTGGTCGCGCCTCAAGCATCCCGACAAGACATCACTCTTCGGTTATGCCGTCGACACATGGTGGACCGAACCCAAATGACGAAGACTGACGATCGCCCGTTTAACATGGCCGACTACGCCATCGGACGCGCCGCGCGCGAGATGCCCGATAAGACTGCGCTTCTCGTATATGATACGCGCACTCCGACCCGTCCCCGAGAAAGCTGGACATTCGCCGAAATCGAGGACGCCATTCTCCGCTTGGCTGCAGGCTTGTCGGCACGCGGCTTGAAACGCGGGGATCGCATCGCGATCCGGCTTGGAAATTCGAGCCAATCGGCGCTGCTGTTTTTCGCCGCGATCGCCGGTGGCTTCATCGCGCTTCCCTTGTCGGAGCAGTTGACGCCGACCGAACTCAAATCATTGCTCGCCGACGGCGGTGCGGCAGCGATCGCGACGTCCGTGCCGCTCCCCGATGATGTCACGGGAGCGAATGTGCTCGTGCTCTCGTCCGAGGACATCGCGTCTCTCATGCAGAGCCCCGTGCGGGCCGACTACGCGCAGACAACGGCCGATGATCCCGCATTCCTGATCTACACCTCCGGAACGACCTCGCGGCCGAAAGGCGTGCTGCACGCGCATCGCTCTGCCCTCGGGCGCCGTCCGATGTATCAAGGCTGGTACGGTATCAACTCCGAAGATCGGATGCTGCATGCGGGCGCCTTCAATTGGACGTTCACGCTCGGCGTCGGCCTGACGGATCCGTGGGCCAATGGCGCGACCGCCATCGTCTGCACCGGCGAAAAACCGCCCGAGCTATGGCCAGCACTCATCGCCACAACCGGCGCGACGCTGTTTGCGGCCGTGCCCGGCGTCTATCGCCAGATCTTGAAATACGCGCGACCGGAGCGTGGTGCGCTGGGTCGGCTTCGTCATGGACTGATGGCGGGCGAAACGCCTCCGCCCGGCTTGATCGAGGAATGGACGGCCGCAACCGGACTTCCGCTTTACGAAGCTCTCGGCATGAGTGAGATCTCGACCTACATCTCGACCGGGCCGTCCGTGCCCTACCGCCGCGGCACCGTCGGCAAGCCCCAGGCTGGACGGCGGATTGCAATACTTGCCGCTGACGGTGGCGATCGATCCCTGACAGCTGGCGAGGAAGGGCTGATCGCCGTGCACCGCTCAGACCCCGGCCTGATGCTTGGCTACTGGAACCGCCCAGAAGAAGAAGCCGAGGTCATGCGCGGCGACTGGTTCGTCGGCGGCGATCTCGGTTCGATCGACGAAGACGGCTACGTCACCCATCTCGGCCGCGCCAACGAGCTGATGAATGCTGGGGGGTATCGCGTTTCCCCGCTCGAGATAGAAGCAGCGCTCAGCGCATGCCCCGGAGTGGCGGAAGTCGCATGCACTGAAATCCGCGTGCGCAGCGATGTGACTGTCATCGGCGCCTTCATCGTTGGCAACGACACCACGAAGATCGATGCCGATACGATCAAATCCTTCGCCGCCGAACGTCTCGCTGCCTACAAGGTGCCGAAGCACATCGTGTTCGTAGACGAGCTTCCCCGCACCGCCAACGGTAAGGTGCAAAGGAAAGTGCTAGCGGCACTTTCCTCTCCCGAAGCGGGAGAGGATGCCCGAAGGACAGGTGAGGGACATTAATGTGGGCGGCCGTCTGCTGATAGAAGAAGACCCTCATCCGGCCTTCGGCCACCTTCTCCCCAAGGGAGAGGGAAGTGCGGCCATCCTCTCGTGTCACGTCATGGCCGCGGCGGCGGCCATCCACGACAAACCTTTGCATGACGTTTGACAATCGTCGTCGTGGGTGCCGGCCTTCGTCGCCATGACGATGCTTAAGGCAGAACTCAAGCCGCCCTTTTGGTTTTTGCAGCGATGTCCGCGAACTGCTGCACGAGTGCGCGCACGCTCTTGAGACGCAGCTCCGGCAGATCCCAATCCGACCGATAGACGAGCCGCTGATCAGGCTGCACCTTGAGAAGGCCTCGCGAATTCTGCACGAACGCGATGAGCCCTTCGGGGTTCGCAAACTTGCCCTTGTGCAACGTGATGACGGCGCCCTTCGGACCCGCATCGACCTTGGCAATTCCGGCGGCGCGGCACAGCCCTTTGATTTCCATGACGTCGAGAAGATGCCCGACTTCATCCGGCAACGGACCAAAGCGATCGACCAATTCGGCCGCGAACGCATCGATCTCGGATCGCTTTTCGAGACTCGACAAACGCCGGTAAAGTCCGAGCCGAAGTTGCAGATCGGCGACGTACGTTTCCGGGATCATGATCGCCGTCCCGAGCTGGATCTCCGGGCTCCACCTGTCATCGGCTTCGAGATCGCCACCCTTCATGGCCGCAACAGCCTCTTCGAGCATCGACTGATAAAGCTCGAAGCCGACCTCTCGGATATGTCCCGACTGCTCTTCACCCAAGAGATTGCCCGCACCACGAATGTCGAGATCGTGCGACGCCAGCGAGAAACCCGCGCCGAGCGTGTCGAGCGATTGCAGAACCTTGAGGCGCTTCTCCGCGCCTTCCGTCAGCTTCTGACCCGGCGGCGTCGTGATGTAGGCATAGGCTCGCGTCTTTGAGCGCCCGACCCGCCCGCGAAGCTGATAGAGCTGCGCCAGCCCGAACATGTCGGCACGATGCACGATCAGCGTATTCGCATTCGGCACATCGAGCCCGGATTCGACGATCGCCGT
>Ga0164243_10009485_pt1 | contig 14158 bp, 17 predicted proteins | sample OricompcompostOP_FD_108781 | JGI IMG/M metagenome (GOLD analysis project Ga0164243, IMG submission 108781) | Organic Plus compost microbial communities from Emeryville, California, USA - Original compost - Organic plus compost (OP) | ecosystem: Engineered > Solid waste > Mixed feedstock >... | reverse complement strand
GGGAACCAGCCGAGCTCACGGAATGGAAGATGCGCGACCCGTTGACGGTGCTCGCGGCCCGGCTCGCCCCGGACCGGGTGGCCGAGATCGACCGCGAGGTGGACCATCCCGGCGCTGTCGCGGCCCGCCACGAAGGCGTCGGCCGCTCGGTCGGTGTCGAACTCGCGGTCGACGGCGAATTTGAACGTGTGGTTCTCGGGGCCGTCGCCGGCGAACCACAGCAGGACGTCGTCGGCCTTCTCGGTGTCTCGGGCCGATTCGACGATGGTGACGAATCGATCGACCGAGATGTCCGGTTCGATCTCGACCTGCACGGTGCAGTCACCCTCGACGCACCGCGCATCGGCATCGACGACACCCGCGAGTTCGGTGATGGCGTCCAGGTCATCCTGAGCCACCGAACAACCGACCGCCGACAACACCAGCACGGCTGCGGCGACAACTGATCGACCCATCGTCATGGGCCAACCGTAACGATTCGTCAGAGCGTCGCGGGCTTGAACGACGGTCGCCCGGCCTCGTAGGCGGCGATGTCGTCGGCGTGCGACAGCGTGATGCCGACGTCGTCGAGTCCCTCCAGAAGGCGCCAGCGGGTGTAGTCATCGATCGTGAACGAGTCCTCGATCGCGTCGACGCCTTCGCCGGCCTTGACGGTGCGCGACTCCAGATCGACCGTGACCGTCGCGCCCGGATTCGACTCCAGATACTCCCACAGACGCTGGATCACCTTGTCGTCCACCTGAGCGGCGAGCAGGCCGGATTTGCCGGAGTTTCCGCGGAAGATGTCGGCGAAACGTGACGACAGCACGACCTTGAAGCCGTAGTTCTGCAGCGCCCACACGGCGTGCTCACGCGACGAGCCGGTGCCGAAGTCAGGACCGGCGACCAACACCGTGGCCCGGTCGTACGGCGACTTGTTGAGGATGAAGTCGGGATCCTTGCGCCATGCCTCGAACAGACCGTCCTCGAAGCCGTCGCGGGTGACCTTCTTGAGCCAGTGCGCGGGGATGATCTGGTCGGTGTCGACGTTGCTGCGGCGCAACGGGATACCGACGCCGGTGTGCGACGTGAACTTCTCCATGTGATCAGACTCCTGCCATCTCGGGGAGGTCGGCCGGTGACGCCAGGTGACCCAGAACGCCGGTGGCGACAGCCACGTCAGGTGAGACCAGGTGGGTGCGGCCGCCCTTGCCCTGCCGTCCTTCGAAGTTGCGGTTCGAGGTCGAGGCGGAACGCTCGCCGGGGGTCAGCTGATCAGGGTTCATGCCCAGGCACATCGAGCAGCCCGCACCGCGCCATTCGGCGCCGGCCTCCTTGAAGATGACGTCCAGGCCCTCTTCCTCGGCCTGCAGCCGAACCCGCACTGAGCCGGGCACGACCAGGATGCGGGTGTCTTCAGCGACCTTGCGACCTTCGATGAGTTTGGCGGCGACCCGCAGGTCTTCGATGCGACCGTTGGTGCACGATCCGATGAACACGGTGTCGACCTTGATGTCGCGCATCGGGGTTCCGGCGGTCAGGCCCATGTACGTCAGAGCCTTCTGGGCGGCCTCACGCTGGATCGGGTCGTCGAACGACTCAGGATCGGGCACGCTCGCCGACAGCGGGACGCCCTGACCGGGGTTGGTGCCCCACGTGACGAACGGCGCGACGGTCGAGGCGTCGATCGTGACCACCTTGTCGAACTGCGCGTCGTCGTCGCTGACCAGCGTGTCCCAGTACGCGACCGCGGCATCCCACTCGGCACCCTTCGGCGCGTTCGGCCTGCCCTGGAGGTAGTCGTACGTGGTCTGGTCGGGTGCGATCAGACCCGCTTTGGCGCCCCACTCGATCGACATGTTGCAGATCGTCATGCGGGCTTCCATCGACAACTTGCGGATGGCTTCGCCGCGGTACTCCACGATGTAGCCCTGGCCGCCGCCGGTGGTCTCCTGCGCGATGAGCGCCAGGATCAGGTCCTTCGCGGTCGCATCCGGGGGCAGCTCTCCAGTGACCTCGACGGCCATCATCTTCGGCTTGGCCTGAGACAACGTCTGCGTCGCCAGTACGTGTTCGACCTCGGAGGTTCCGATGCCGAAGGCGATCGAGCCGAACGCACCGTGCGTCGCGGTGTGCGAATCGCCGCACACGATCGTCATGCCGGGCTGGGTCAGGCCCAGTTGCGGTCCGACGACGTGCACGATGCCCTGGTCGATGTCGCCCATCGGGTGCAGGCGGACACCGAACTCTTCGGCGTTGCGGCGCAGCGTCTCGACCTGGGTGCGCGACACGATGTCGGCGATCGGCTTGTCCAGGTCGGTCGTCGGGATGTTGTGATCCTCGGTCGCGAGGGTCAGATCGGGCCTTCGGACCTGACGGCCGGCGAGCCGCAGGCCGTCGAACGCCTGAGGGCTGGTGACCTCGTGGATCAGGTGGAGGTCGATGAAGAGCAGATCAGGCTCTCCTTCATGACTGCGGACGACGTGATCGTCCCACACCTTCTCTGCGAGAGTCCTACCCATGACGTGCTCCTTGCACTGAAGTTGCGTCTCAACATTCGATACGGCAGTATCAAGACATGGACAACTCTAGCGGAGTCGGCGTCCTCGACAAAGCCGCACTGGTGCTGGCCGCTCTCGAGCCCGGCCCGGCGACCCTCGCCGGTCTGGTGACCGCGACCGGTCTGGCTCGCCCGACCGCTCACCGTCTTGCGGTCGCTCTTGAGCATCATCGGCTCGTCGCGCGCGACATGCAAGGCCGCTTCATTCTCGGCCCGCGCCTGGGCGAGCTCGCCGCAGCAGCTGGCGAGGACCGCCTGTTGGCCGCTGCGGGTCCGGTGCTGGCACGCCTGCGCGACATCACCGGTGAGTCGGCCCAGTTGTTCCGCCGCCAGGGAGACTTCCGGGTGTGTGTCGCCGCTGCGGATCGTCCCACGGGTCTGCGCGACTCGATCCCGGTCGGCAGCCAACTGACGATGGCCGCGGGATCGGCCGCCCAGGTGCTGCTCGCGTGGGAGGATCCCGAACGCATGAACAAGGGCCTGCTCAAGTCCACGTTCTCTGCTGCTGAACTGTCAGCGGTCCGACGCCGTGGGTGGGCCCAGAGCGTTGGAGAGCGCGAGTCGGGTGTCGGCTCGGTGTCCGCGCCCGTCCGCTCCCCTTCCGGCAAGGTCGTCGCGGCCGTCTCGGTCTCCGGCCCCCTCGAACGCCTCACCCGACAGCCCGGCCGCATGCACGCTCCCGCCGTCGCGGCCGCCGCCGAGCGCCTGTCCCAGTCATTGCGCCGGTCCTCTTGAGGGGAGGACGGTTTACCAGGTCAACGTGGTGAACCGTCACTTCACCACGCGCATTCTCCTGGTGAAGTGACAAGAAGCGCGGTGAAGCACGCGTGCCAGCGCAACGCGTCTACGAGTAGCCCCGCCAGGCAAGGACTCAGAACAGGCCAGGCTGTTCCAACTCCAACAACGTCGTCTTGCGATCGATGCCGCCGGCGTAGCCGGTGAGCGTCCCGTCGGCACCGATGACTCGGTGGCACGGGACGATGATCGGGATCGGATTGGCCCCGTTCGCGGCTCCCACCGCACGCGCCACCGCGTTGTCGTAGCCCAGACGAGCCGCGATCTGTCCGTAACTGGCCGTCTGGCCGTACGGGATCTTGCGCAGCTCGGACCACACCTTCTGCTGGAATTCGGTGCCGTCATTGGCGAGCGGCACATCGAAGTCGGTGCGCTCCCCCGCGAAGTATTCGGTGAGTTCTCGTTCGGCCTGGTCCAGGACTGGATCGGGTGCGCGGTGCCCGCGCGCACGAGCGCCGAAGTCGATGGCCGTGAGCAGGCCGGCCGACGAGTGCAGTCGCAGGCCCCCGATGGGTGAGTCCATCCAGCGTGTCGTCATGTCGTACCTCCAGAAGTCGAGGGCGCCGCGCTGGCGCGCCACAGGTGCAGAGCGGCGTAGGAACGCCACGGCGCCCAGGTGATCGAGCGGCCGGCATCGACACCGTGGTGTTGGAGCCGGCGTTTGATGATCAGATCGGTCGCCAGCAGTACATCGGGATCGCGCAGCGCACGCATCACGATGTAGTCAGCCGTCCATGGACCGATGCCCGGAAGGGCCAGTAGGGCCGCACGGACCTCGTCGCGGTCGGCGCCGACGTCCAGGGCCAGGTCGCCGCGCGCGACCGCGCCGGCAGCGCCGATCACCGCGCGTGCTCGTGCTCGCGGCATCGGTAGCGAGTCGTCGGCGGCCTCAGCCAGCGATTCGGCGCGGGCGAACGTGGTGGTCAGCCCGTGCCGCGTGGCCAGGTCGAGGTCGACGGCGGCACCGTGCGTCTGGGACATGCGGCCCAGCACGGTGCGCGCCCCGGCGACCGACACCTGTTGTCCGACGATCGCCCGGACGACGACCTCGAAGCCGTCGAACTGGCCCGGGAGCCGAAGGCCCGGCGCGGCCGCCACCAGGTCCGCGAGCAACGGATCGGCGGACAGTGCGGCATCGATGGCGACCGGATCGGCGTCCAGGTCCAGCGTGCGCCGCGAGCGTTCGACCGCCACGGCGGTGTCGCGCAGATCGGTCAGATCCAGCACGCAGTCGACATGGTCGTCGTGCAGCGTCAGTTCGACGACGCCAGGCCCGTGGGGCAGATCGACGACCCGAGCATAGGTCCGCCCATCAACCCGCTCGACGCCGTCGACCGCGCGTGCGCCGAGGAACTCCACCAGGCCGTCGGCGTGGAACGGTTGCCGGACGGCCAGGCTCACCTCGATACGTCCCGACGGCGTGCCTCCGCGCCGTCCACGCATCTGCGTGGGACTGAGTGCGAACGCCTCGCGGACCGACGCGTTGAACTGACGGATCGATGAGAAGCCGGCGGCGAAGGCGATGTCGGCCATCGACAGATCGGTGGTCTCGATCAGCAACCGTGCGGCCTGGGCCCGACGACTGCGGGCAAGCGACAGCGGGCCGGCACCCAGTTCGGCCGTGACCATCCGGTTGAGATGACGCGTGCTGTAACCGAGCCGCCCGGCCAGGCCGTCGATACCATCGCGTTCGACCACACCGTCGCCGATGAGCCTGACCGCGCGGCCGACCGCATCGGCGCGAACATTCCACTCCGGTGAGCCGGGGGTCGCATCCGGGCGGCAGCGACGACAGGCCCGGTAGCCGGCGTCCTCGGCCGACGCCGCCGACCGATGGAACGTCACGTTCTGCGGCCGCGGTGTCACGGCCGGGCACGACGGGCGGCAGTAGATGCCGGTCGTGCGAACGGCGGTGTAGAACACACCGTCGAACCGCGCGTCGCGCGAGGCGACGGCCCGATAGCAACGGTCATGATCGAGGTCCATGCCTCCATCATGACCGCCGCCAGGGACAAGTTCTAGCGGAAATCGGACATGCTCGTACCGAGCTCAGGCAGCGTCCTTCAAAGCGTCGTTGAGGGTGTCCAGAGCACCACCGGAGGGAGCGTCCGAGACGCCCGACCAGTCCGGGGTCGGCAGGATCTGTTCGGTGCTCTCGCCCTGCTGGACGGCCCGGATCGCGGCGACGATGTCGTCGATGTTGTTCGGCACCGCACGGTTGCAAGCGTTGAGTTCGGACTCCAACTTCAGCGTCAGTCGCGGCTTCCCCGCGGCGACGGCATCGGCGGTCGTGCCGGACTGGACGTCGCTCTTGGCCAGATCGGAGACGCTGCCGCAGACGTGATAGACCTCGCCGCCACCGGCCCAGTAGACCTGGTCCTCACCCAGCAGTTGGATGACGGCCTGTTTCTCAGCGGTGTACTTCTCGACCGACGCCGGGTTGAAGTCGATGCCCATGAACACTGCGATGGCGGCCACGACGATGCCCACGGCACCCGCGATGCCCTTCTGGGTCTTGTCCATGTCCTTGTTCAGGAAGATCAGGATGATGATCGGCAGGAACGCCAGGATCGGGATGAACGCACCCAACTGGTTCTGGATGAAGAACTTGACCGGCTGCGACTTCGACGCCGGATCGTAGGTGTTCGCCTTCTTCCACAGCATCGAGCCGATGACCACGGCGATGCCGTCGAGAATCAGCAGGACGATCAGCAGGATGAAGGCCCACGTCGGAAAACCGCTGGTGGTCGTGAGAACGCCACGGTCATCGACCTCGGTCTTGTCCGACAGGATCGACTTGTTCAGCAGCAGCCCGAAGATCGCGCCGATCTCGATGGCGATACCCAGGACCCACAGCGCGATCGCGATGATGCGCAACTTCTTGGCCTTGGCCGTGGATTCGGCGGACGCCACCCACTTACCTGAGTCGTCCACGGCGCCTCCGGCGGCGCCCTTACCCGATGCGGTCATGACCTGTGTCCCCTTGAGATCGACGATCGACGAGACTGAATGCTACTGGTAATCGCGCGTCCGCGCTGGTCGTGGCGTCCGGATGTTATTTGCGGCCGTTGCGTCGGGCAGGTTTGCGGCGCAGGTTGACGGCATTGTTGGAGCGCTTGATCTCGAACAGGTCGATCTCCTCTATCAGGCCGATCCACTTGGCGTAACCGAAGTTGCGCGGCTGGAACGAGGACTGGTTGGCGATCTGATTGCCGACCGCTCCGAGATTGGCCCAGCCGTCGTCGTCACTGGCGGCATCGACCGCGGTACGGAGCATCTGGACCAGACGTGCGTTCTGGCGCAACTCATTGCCGGGCATCCGTTTGGCCGGCAGGCGCGGGTCCTCGTCTTCGTCGTCGTCGGGCGCCTCGACCCGGTCGATGTAGAGGAACTGCGAGCACGCGTTGGCGAACGCGTCGGGCGTCTTCTCCTGCCCGAATCCCAGCACGGTCGCCCCGGCCTGACGCAGGCGCATGGCCAATGGCGTGAAGTCGGCGTCGCTGGACACAATCGCGAAACTGTCGGCCTCATCGCGGTGCAACAGGTCCATCGCGTCGACCACGAGCGCCATGTCGGAGGCGTTCTTGCCCTTCGTGTACGCGAACTGCTGCACCGGAGCGATCGCGTAGTCCTGCAGTATTGCGGCCCACCCCTTCAGCTCTCCGCGGGTCCAGTCGCCGTACGCGCGACGAACGTGGGCGTTGCCGATCGTGGCGACCTCCGCGAGAATCGCGTCGATCTTCTTCGCCGGAGCATTGTCGGCATCGATCAGGACAGCGATGCGCTGCGGGGGTTCGGCCATGTACTCACCCTAGGGCCAGGACCCCCGTCGTGATGAGGCCGGCGACCTTGAGGACCTCGAGAGCGATGTAGATCAGGTGCACCTTGGAGCCCGATTCCTCGCCGGCGAGCACCCGGTCCGAACGCAGGGTCAGGGCTGGACGGACCGCGACCAACTGCACCACCAGCAGGGTGATCGTCACGATCGTCGCGATCACGACCGGCCGCTCGATGTCATCGGCCAGCAGCACGACGCCGATCAGCGCCGCCAGGACGGCCTCGACCGCGTTGAGGGCACGGAACACGATCCGACCGATGCCGAGACCGAGCCGCAGCGTCACATCGGGTGCTCGGAACTTCAGCGGCGCCTCGAGGAACGAGATGGCGATGACCATCCCGAGCCAGAAGAAACTGAGTGCGGCGACGAATTCCATGAATGGGGTCCTCAGGTGTGGTCGACGACGTCCCGGAGGATCCGGGCGTGATTGATCCGAGAGTCGCGTGCGGCGTACAGCAGCGTGACCACCCTGTGCTCGGCGCCCATCTCGCGCAGGTCCTCGAGCGCCGGATTCACCTCGAGTTCGTCGCGATACCGCCGTGCGAACTCATCGAGGCGGTCCGGATCGTGGTCCCACCAGCGCCGCAGGTCCGGCGACGGCGCGACGTCCTTGAGCCAGGCGTCCAACGCGGCCACCTCTTTGCGCAGGCCACGCGGCCACAGCCGATCCACCAGGACACGCCACCCGTCGTCGGCGTCAGGCACGTCGTAGACGCGCTTGATCGTGAACGTCATGTCCGTGACCTCGCGGTGCGACGCGTGGCGAACGTGGTGTGTCCGGAATCGACATGAGGTAGAGCCGCAAGCATCGACACGTCCTCGGGTGCAAGCGGAGAACGCGCCGCTTGGGCATTGGCGTGAACCTGCTCAGGCGTCGAGGCACCGACAACGACGGAGGCCACCGCGGGCTGCGCGGCCAGATAGCCGATCGCCAGTTGCGGCAGCGTGATCCCCAGATCGTCGGCTCGCGATCGGAATGTGTCGATCAGGTCCCAGTTCGCCTTCTCCAGACGGCTCTGGTGCGATGCGAGACGCGACCCCGGTACGGCCGGTCGACCCTGCTGGTACGAGCCGGTCAGCAGTCCGGCCGCGAGCGGGAAGTACGGCAGCAGGCCGACGTCGCGATCCTCACAGACCGGTATCAGATCGGCCTCGGCGCTTCGGTTGTACAGCGAGTATTCGTTCTGGACCGTCACGAACCGGCTGAAGCCCCACGACTCGGCGACGTCGAGCGCTTCGGCCAGCTCGTCACCGGTCAGGTTCGAGGCGCCGATCGCTCGCACGAGCCCGGCGTCCACCAGTTGGGTCATGGCACCGATCGTGTCGGCCACCGACGTGACGCGGTCGGGCGTGTGCCACTGGTACAGGTCGATGTGATCGACGCCCAGCCGTCGCAGACTCGCTTCCAGTGCCCGGCGCATGTATTCCGGAGACGATCGCGCGGTCTCGTCGCCGTTCGCACCCTGCATCGTCATACCGAACTTGGTCGCGATGACCACCTCGTCGCGACGGCCCGCGATCGCGCGGCCGAGCAGTTCCTCACTGGCTCCGAAACCGTAGGCGTCGGCGGTGTCGAACACCGCGACATCGACGTCGATCGCGGCATCGACCACAGCCGTCACGCCCGCAGCGTCCAGGCGTGGACCGAACGGCAGGCACCCGATCATCAGGGGCCCGAAGTCGAGATCGCTCACCAGATTCCCCCGATCGACCGGTCCGACGGCAGTCCCGCGCGGAGCGAATCGAGACCGGCCACACAGTCGTGACGCGCTTGCTCAGGCAGGTTCTCCAACACGGCCTCGAGTTCGGAGTACCGCCGCCCGAGGACACGGGCCACCAGCGCCGCCCCGGTGGCAGTCAGCGCCAGACTGACCGCACCGCGGTGGGACGGATCACTACCGCGTTCCAGCAGGCCCGCGTTCGCCAGCCGCACCGTGACACGCGTGATCGACGACGGTGCGACGCCGAGGGAACGGGCCGCCGCGGCCGACGGCATCCGGCCGTCCTCGTGCAACAGCAGAAGCAGGCGGAACTGAGCGGCCGAAACCGGCTCGGGAGCGATGCTGCGCAGCGCCACCCCGACCAGGTCGCGCGCGACATCGACCAGGACGGCGACGTCCGGGCTGGCGGTGGTTCCGGCTGCGGTACTCACTGTGACATCATTGCATGGTGCAAGGATCTGCTGATGTGATCTCCCACCTGCGCCGCTGGCGCGACCACGGAGGCACGTGTTCGACCTCCGCGCCGGACCGGGACGGCCGCGTCGTCATCTCACTGTTGCGCTGCGACGGAGGCGAGGAGGCCGACCGACTCACGACGGACGATCCGGACGTCCTGGACTGGTTGGCCAGAGTCGAGCGCGACACGTGACCGGGTGGAGCGACGCTCTCGGTCTGTCCGTACCGATCGTGTGCGCCCCGATGGGCGGTGTCGCGGGCGGAGACCTCGCAACCGCCGTCTCGTCCGCGGGTGCTCTCGGGATGATCGGCATGGGCAGTTCGGGAACGGCCGCCCGCCTGGAGCGGGAACTGGCACTCGTACCCGAGGGAACGCCGATCGGCATAGGGATGGTCGACTGGGTGCGTCGCCGCGACGAACGACTGCTGACTGTCGCTCTCGAAGCCCGGCCGGTTCTGCTGTCGGTGAGTTTCGGCGACCCCTCGCGGCTCGACTGGGTTCGGGACGCTCAGTCGGCCGGGGTCTGCACGGTGGTGCAGGTAGCGACGGTCGACGAGGCACGACAGGCCGCCACATCGGGCGTCGACGTCGTCGTGGCACGCGGTCTGGAGGGCGGCGGCCACGGCCGCCCGCTGACCGAACGGGACACGCTGCTGACGCGGGTGCTCGACGCGGTCGATGTCCCGGTACTGGCCGCGGGCGCCATCGGGACCGCAGAAGACGTGGCAGCAGTGCTCGAGCAGGGCGCCGCAGCGGTGTGGGTCGGTACCGCCTTCGCCGCATGCCCGGAGTCGCTGTCGACACCCGGCATGCGGTCGGCCCTGTTGGCGGCCGACAACGGCCGCACGCATCTGACATCGGCCTTCGATCGCGCCGCGGGTCACGACTGGCCCGATGACCTGCCCGAGCGCGTCATCGTCAACGAGTTCACCGACCGGTGGCCGTCTGCCGCCGCGGTCGACCAAGACCCCGAGGCGGCCCGCTTCCTTCGCTCGGCCGAGCAGGCCGACGATCCCAACGGGATCTGCGTCAACGCAGGTCAGGCGGTCGGATCGCTGACAGAGGTCGCGCCCGCAGCGGCGGTCGTGAGGTCGTTGTGTCCGACGCCACGGTCCACTTCTCAAGACTCTTGACTACAGTGTGAGATCGGGCCCCAGGAGACGCACCGCGTTGCGCACTGCCCGGAACCCGAGTCACGAGACAGATCTGAGGAACTACATGACCGACGCACGCCTGCAGGGAATCTTCGACGAGGTCGTGGACCGCAACCCCGGCGAGACCGAATTCCATCAGGCCGTCAACGAGGTGTTCGAGAGCCTCAGACCCGTGCTCGACAAGCACCCTGAGTACGCCGATGCGTCGGTGATCCAACGCGTGTGCGAGCCCGAACGTCAGATCATCTTCCGAGTTCCGTGGGTCGACGATGCCGGTCAGGTGCAGATCAACCGCGGCTTCCGCGTCGAGTTCAACTCCGCGCTCGGCCCCTACAAGGGCGGTCTGCGTTTCCACCCCAGTGTCTACCTGGGCATCATCAAGTTCCTCGGCTTCGAGCAGATCTTCAAGAACGCGCTGACCGGCATGCCGATCGGCGGCGGCAAGGGCGGTAGCGACTTCGACCCCAAGGGCCGTTCCGAAGGCGAGATCATGCGGTTCTGCCAGTCGTTCATGACCGAGTTGTACCGGCACATCGGCGAGTACACCGACGTTCCCGCGGGCGACATCGGGGTCGGCGGCCGTGAGATCGGCTACCTGTTCGGCCAGTACAAGCGGATCACGAACCGCTACGAGTCCGGCATGCTGACCGGCAAGGGTTTGTCGTGGGGCGGCTCGCAGGTCCGCACCGAGGCGACGGGCTACGGCACCGTGTTCTTCGTCGAGGAGATGCTCAAGGCCCAGGGGCGGTCGTTCGACGGTCAGCAGGTCATCGTCTCCGGATCCGGCAACGTCGCGATCTACGCGATCGAGAAGGTCCACCAGCTCGGCGGCACGGTCGTTGCGATGTCCGATTCCAGCGGCTATGTCGTCGACGAGGCCGGCATCGATCTGGACCTGCTCAAGCAGGTCAAACTCGATGAGCGTGGCCGCATCTCCGACTACGTGGACCGCCGCCCCGAGGCACAGTTGGGGACCGACGGCGCGATCTGGGACGTCGCCTGTGACATCGCGCTGCCGTGTGCGACCCAGAACGAACTGGACGAGGACCACGCGATCACGCTGGTCAAGAATGGTTGCCGGATCGTCGCCGAGGGCGCCAACATGCCGGCGACTCCTGCCGCGATCGAGACGTTCACGCAGGCCGGTGTCCAGTTCGCACCCGGCAAGGCCGCCAACGCCGGCGGCGTGGCGACCAGCGCCCTGGAGATGCAGCAGAACGCGTCGCGCGACTCGTGGTCGTTCGAGTACACCGAGAAGCGTCTGGACGAGATCATGCGTGGTATCCACGACCGCTGTCTGGCCACGGCCGATGAGTACGGCCTACCTGGCGACTACGTGGCCGGTGCCAACATCTCCGGCTTCACTCAGGTTGCCGACGCGATGCTCGCCCTGGGTGTCATCTGATCAGCAGTCCGTGGGCGAAGGCGTCCGTAGCGATGCGCAGCAGACGAGCCAGCTCGTCGTGGTGACGTTGCAGCCTGTCCTGACGCCAGGCCAGGCTGATGACACCGTTCCACGCCGCCCAGAGAACCGTCGCGGCATCCTCTGCGTCGACCCTGCGAATGGTGCCGTCGGCCATGCCGTTGCGTAGCGCCTCGACCATTCGCCCGTTCTGCTCGGCCACCGAGGCCGCCAAACGCTCCGCGAGATCACGGCCGGCCGGATAGCTGCCGGGTCCGCCGGGAAAGGCGAGCATCCGGAAGTACTCGGGATTCGCGACGTAGAACGCCAGATACTCCTCGGCAGCGGCGAACAATTGCTCGACTGGTGTGCGATCGGTCGTATACGCGCGATCCATGTGCCTCCGGTCGGCGTCGAGGGCACGCTGAACGAGTGCGGCGTGAAGTCCCGCCTTGGACCCGAAGTGGTTGTAGACCGACGCGATCGCGACACCGGCACGCGATGCGATCTGTTCGACCGTCACGTCGTCGACGGTGTGCTCGGCGAACAGTTCCTCTGCTGCCGCCAACAGCGCATCGGTCGTTCGCCTGGCTCGTGGGTCCACCGACGGATCCTCTCGATTCCTCGTTCTTGTCATCGTTGCAAGAAGTGAGTCGACACGTTATCGTGCCAGCACACTTCTTGTAAGGATTACAACAGATGCCCTCAACCGATTGGAACGCGATCCACCACCGGACCGTCGACATCTTCCGGTCCGGCTGGCAGGCTCCGACACCTGACGCATGGGACGGATTCCTCGATCAGCACAGCCAGATGGTCCAGCCGATGCTGCGAGACGGGATCGGTGCCGCCTTCTGGCACGACGAGTCCGCGCGAGCCCTGGGGGTCATGCCCGATCTGCGCGCCGAGGTGCTCTCATGGTCCGGCCTCGAGGAGCAACTGTTCATCCACCTGCGCTTCCATGCCACGGTTGGCGGTCGACCTCTCAGCTGGGACGCCGTCGATCTGCTGCAGTTGCGCACGGACGGCAGCCTGGTTCGCCGGGACTCCTTCTTCGATTCGGTTCCCGTCGCCCGCGCCCTGGCCACCCGGCCGCGCGCCTGGTGGCCCTGGTGGCGATCGGGCCTGTGGCCCCTGGAAGGACGCCGCCGGATACTCGACCTGATCGCCGGCCGGCGGGGACATCGACCGTGACGAACGGCCGGAACGAATCCACCTGGAGGGACGGACGCCTCGGCGATCGCCGGCGGATCGAACTCGCCTCCGGCCCGGTCGAATACCACGACATCGGCTCCGGCCCGGTCGTCGTATTCGTCCACGGCTACCTGGTGAATGCCAACATCTGGCGCCGACTGGTACCACTGCTCGCCGATGATGTCCGCTGCATCACGCCGGACTGGCCGCTGGGGTCGCACGTCCTGCCCATGCGCGCGGACGCGGACCTGAGTCCGCTCGGCATCGGCGACCTGATCGCCGAGTTCATCGACGCGACCGGCCTCGACGACGTGACCCTGGTCGGCAACGATTCCGGTGGCGCCTACAGCCAGATCGCGGCGAGTCGCCATCGAAGACGGATCAGCCGGCTGGTTCTCAACAGTTGCGAAACACCCTGGTGCTCGTGGCCACCCGATCCCGGCGGCTTCGGGCTGCTCAGGTACGCGGCGCGCCACCGGGCGACACACCGTCTGCTGTACCAACCGCTGCGGCTCCCCCTCACGTGGCGCTGGCGCAACACGTACGGCTGGCTCGCCAAACACCCGATCGATCAGCAGGCCATGCGCAGTTACGTCGACCCTGTCATCCACGATGCCGCCATCCGGTGCGACGGACGCAAGGCGATCGGCAGCGTGTCAGCGAGCTACACCCGGGACGCAGCGACCGCCCTCAGCCAGTGCGACGACCTCGACATCGTGCTCGCGTGGGGTGCCGACGACCATGTCTTCCCGCTCGCCCACGCGCGCCGATATGCCGACGCCCTCGGCGCACCGCTCGTCACGATCGCCGACAGTTACACGTACACCGCCGAGGATCAGCCTGAACGCACGGCGCAGGTGCTACTGGACCATCTCGCGTCGAGATAGACCGCCTACGGCCAGAACCCGCCAGATATGACAGCAAGAAGTGGCTCCTCCTCAAATCACTCCGCCCATATATCGGTTGTCAACACCGCGCCAGATACGACAGCACCCCGCCTTCACGAAGAAGGCGGGGTGCTGACAACCCGATGTAGTCCCGACGGGATTTGAACCCGC
>Ga0164243_10009484_pt1 | contig 14160 bp, 12 predicted proteins | sample OricompcompostOP_FD_108781 | JGI IMG/M metagenome (GOLD analysis project Ga0164243, IMG submission 108781) | Organic Plus compost microbial communities from Emeryville, California, USA - Original compost - Organic plus compost (OP) | ecosystem: Engineered > Solid waste > Mixed feedstock >... | reverse complement strand
GCCGCGGTGGCGACGGAGGTGACGTAGGCGAACGCCTTCTCCGGGACGACGTAGTTGAGGATCACGCCGATGCCCATGAGGGCCACGGAGACGGTGATGCCGATGGCGGGCGTCTTGCGGGCGTTGAGCCGGGCGAAGGCCTTGGGGGCCTCGTTGTTGGCGGCGAGGCCGCGCAGCATCCGGCCGGTGGAGTACATGCCGGAGTTGCAGGACGACAGGGCCGCGGTGAGGACCACGAAGTTGACGATGCCGGCGGCCAGCGGGATGCCGATCTTGCCGAAGGCGTGCACGAAGGGGCTCTCGCCGGCGGAGAACTCGGTCCACTTGACGACGGAGAGGATCACCAGCAGGGCGCCGACGTAGAAGACGATGATGCGCCAGGGCAGCGTGTTGATGGCCTTGGGCAGGGTCTTCTCGGGGTTCTCGGACTCGCCCGCGGTGACGCCGACCAGCTCGACGGCGAGGTAGGCGAACATGACGCCCTGGAGCGTCATCAGGCTGGAGCCGATGCCGTTGGGGAAGAACCCGCCGTGCGACCAGAGGTTGGAGGCGGCGGCGGTGTCACCGGCGTCCGAGAAGCCCAGGGTGAGCACGCCGAGGCCGATGACGATCATGCCGATGATGGCCGTGACCTTGACCATCGAGAACCAGAACTCGACCTCGCCGAAGATCTTGACGGAGATCAGGTTGACGCCGAAGAGCACCACGAGGAACACCAGGGCGCTGACCCACTGCGGGATCTCCGGGAACCAGAAGTGGATGTAGATCGCGGCGGCCGTCAGCTCGGCCATGCCGGTGACCACCCACATGAGCCAGTACGTCCAGCCCGTGACGAAGCCGAAGAACGGGCCGAGGAACTCCCGGGCGTACTCGGCGAAGGAGCCGGAGACGGGCCGGTACAGGAGCAGCTCGCCCAGGGCCCGCATGATGAAGAAGATGACGACGCCCGCGAGGGCGTACATGAGGATGATGCTGGGTCCGGCCTTTGCGATGTTCGCACCGGCACCCATGAACAGGCCGACGCCGATGGCGCCGCCGATGGCGATCATCTGGACCTGACGGCTGCCGAGACCGCGCTCGTACCCCTCTTCGGGGGCACCCGTGGCCGTCGTGTCGGTGACCTTCGGAGAGGTCATGTTCTGTGCGCCTTTCTCCATGCCGATCCGGGCCTTTCGTCGGCCGCGGATCGGGTCTCGATCCCCCCGGATTGCTGGAGCTGTGCCCGGCCGGCGGTCCGCCGGCCCTGTGGCGCACCCGGCCGAACATTCGGGTGGTGCTCGGCGGGCGTCGTGAAGATTTATCACGGCAGCAACGATGATCGGAGGGGACGCGTGTGACGCATCCCACAGGGAGAACCGGACAAAATCACCGCCGCCCCGCATAGCGGGTGGCGGCGGTGACGGGATCGTTATCCGGATTTGAGCGTCCGCTGAGCGAACACAGAATCATTACATATCGGCACAGAATGGCCGCGAGAGCGGGATGGCTCAGGGCATGAGGGTCGCGACCAGCGTCTCCTGGAGGCCGCCGAGCCACAGATAGGCCATCACCATCGGCTTGCGGGAGTCCTCGTCGGGGAGGCGGTACAGCAGGTCGGTGTCGTCCTCGTCGGTGATCTCCAGCCGCGAGCCGATGGCCAGGCGCAGGTCGTTGAGGGCGCTGAGCCACTGCTGCGACTCCTCGGTGGACAGCTTGAGCACCGCACCGCCGTCACCGGCGCTCCCGGCGCTGAGCGCGTCCAGGGTGCGCACCACCGCGAGGGCGTTCTCCCGCTTGCCGGCGCGCAGGTCGTTCTCCGTGTACCGGCGGAACTCGGCGGAGTACGCCCGCTGTTCCTCGGCCTCCTGGGCCTGCGGGGTGCCCTCGGGGTCGATGTAGGCGTCGGGGAACAGGCGCTTGAGCACGGGATCGGAGGGCGGCTCGCTGGGGCCCTCGGCGAACAGCTCGGCGAGCGGGTCGTCGGAGGCCTCGCCGGCCGGGCCGGGTCCGATGAGTTCCAGCAGCTGGACGGCCAGCGACCGGATGATGGAGATCTCGACTTCGTCGAGAACGACGGCGGCGCCGCCGCCGGGGACGGGTTCGAAGGTTCCTGGCATGGAGACGATTCGCTACTTCCGGTCCTGCTGGAGGGTGGCCCACAGGCCGTAGCCGTGCATGGCCTGCACGTCGCGTTCCATCTCCTCGCGGGATCCGCTGGAGACGACCGCCCGGCCCTTGTGGTGGACGTCGAGCATGAGCTTGGTGGCCTTGTCCTTGCTGTACCCGAAATACGTCTGGAAGACGTACGTCACGTAGCTCATGAGGTTGACCGGGTCGTTGTGGACGATCGTGACCCAGGGGACGTCGGGCTCGGGGACGGCGAACACTTCCTCCGCCGGCTCGGTGCGTTCGATCTCTAGGGGAGCGGGTGACGTCACAGTGCCCATGCTGCCACCGCAGGGGGGTGGTCGCACAAATCCCCGGCCCTCCCGGCCCCCAAATCGTCAGACTGACGAAATGGGGGTACGATGCGTGGCCATGAACACAGCGGACCTTGGGCTGCCGGTGGAAGTCCCCTCGACGGCGCTCTTCACGGACCAGTACGAGCTGACGATGCTGCAGGCCGCGCTGCGCGCGGGCACCGCCGAGCGGCGCAGCGTGTTCGAGGTCTTCACCCGGCGCCTGCCGCACGGCCGGCGCTACGGCGTGGTGGCCGGCACCGGACGCGTCCTGGACGCCGTGGAGAACTTCCGCTTCGACGCGGACGTCCTCGGCTTCCTGCGCGAGCGGGGCGTCGTCGACGAGCCGACCCTGCGCCGGCTCGCCGACTACCGCTTCTCCGGGGACATCTGGGGCTACCCGGAGGGTGAGGTCTACTTCCCCGGCTCGCCGATCCTGCGGGTGGAGGGCAGCTTCGCCGAGTGCGTGCTGCTGGAGACGGTGATCCTCTCCATCCTCAACCACGACTCGGCGATCGCCGCGGCCGCCTCCCGGATGTCCGCCGCCGCCGGGGACCGCCCGCTGATCGAGATGGGGGCCCGGCGCACCCACGAGCTGGCCGCGGTGGCCGCCTCCCGCGCCGCCTACATCGGCGGCTTCACCTCCACCTCGGACCTGGCCGCCGGCTTCCGGTACGGCATCCCGACCGTCGGCACCAGCGCCCACGCCTTCACGCTGCTGCACGACCACGAGCGGGACGCCTTCCGGGCCCAGGTCGACTCCATGGGCCGCGGCACCACGCTGCTGGTCGACACCTACGACGTCGCCGAGGCGGTCCGTACGGCCGTGGAGGTCGCCGGACCCGAGCTGGGCGCCGTCCGCATCGACTCGGGCGACCTGCTGCTGGTCGCGCACCGGGTCCGCCAGCAGCTGGACGAGCTGGGCGCGACCGGCACGAAGATCCTCGTCACCTCGGACCTGGACGAGTACGCCATCGCCTCGCTGGCCGCGGCGCCCGTGGACGCGTACGGCGTCGGCACCCAGCTGGTGACCGGCTCCGGGCACCCGACCGCCTCCATGGTGTACAAGCTGGTCGCCCGCGCCGGGTCCGCCGACGCCGGGGCGCCGCTGGTGCCGGTGGCGAAGCGGTCGACAGGCGGGAAGACGTCCGTGGGCGGCCGCAAGTGGGCGGCGCGCCGGCTCGACGCCGAGGGGGTCGCGGAGGCCGAGGTGATCGGCACCGGGCCGGTGCCCGCCGAGCTCGCCGGCCGGCAGCTGCTGGTCCAGCTCGTCAAGGGCGGCGACGTCGTGGCGCGCGAGCCGCTGGACGTCGTCCGGGACCGGCACGCGGCGGCCCGCGCCAACCTGCCGCTGTCCGCGATCCAGCTGTCCCGGGGGGAACCCGTCATTCCGACGGAGTACGCCCACGAGCGCCCGGGTAGCCAGACGGGGGCGTGAAACGGGCGCGCCCGCAGTGCCCGCCCCATGCCCCCTCCCGCACCGCACACGAAGTCTCTAGGCTCGGAGGTTCACGGCCGGGCCCGCACCGATCCACCGTCCCGACCTCAGCGTCCATAACCGAAGGACACCGACCATGCGCCGCGCCTTGATCGTCGTAGACGTGCAGAACGACTTCTGCGAGGGAGGCAGCCTCGCGGTGGCCGGTGGCGCCGACGTGGCCGCCGCCGTCACGGAGCTGATCGGTCAGGCGGCCGGGTCCGGCTACCAGCACGTCGTGGCCACGCGCGACCACCACATCGCGCCGGGCGGCCACTTCTCGGCCCACCCGGACTTCGTCCACTCCTGGCCGGCGCACTGTGTGGCGGGCACCGAGGGCGTGGGCTTCCACCCGAACTTCGCGCCCGCGGTCGCCTCCGGCGCGATCGACGCGGTCTTCGACAAGGGGGCGTACGCGGCGGCGTACAGCGGGTTCGAGGGCGCCGACGAGAACGGCGTGCGGCTCGCGGACTGGCTGCGGGCCCGGGAGGTCACCGAGGTGGACGTGGTGGGCATCGCCACCGACCACTGTGTGCGGGCCACGGCGCTGGACGCGGCGCGCGAGGGCTTCCGTACGCAGGTGCTGCTGGACCTGACCGCCGGAGTGGCCGCGGAGACCACCGAGCGGGCGCTGGAGGAGCTGCGCGAGGCCGGTGTGGAGCTGACCGGCAAGCCGGTGGTGGCGTAGCCCTGGAAAGGCCCTACGGCTGGGCGGCGGGGCGGCGCATCAGGGCCCGGATCGGGTGCCACAGCTCCTGGGCCGGGCCGGGGACGGGCTGGGGCGGGGCGGGGACGACGTCCGGGCAGGGGGCCGTGCGCCATATCAGGCCGTCGGGGTGGTGCAGGACCGCCGTGATCTCGTCCGGGGTCGGCGGGGCGGCGTTCCCCCGCAGGTAGACGGCGCGCATGCCCAGGTTGCGGAGCCTGGTCAGGGCTCGGGCGCGGTTGCGGGCGTGCACCAGGACACGGACGCTGCCCGTGCCGTCGGCGGTGGGTCTGGGCAGGTTCAGCGCCACCACCACGCTGCCGGTCGGCAGCTTGCAGAAACCTCCTGCGGCCATACGGTCACACCCCCGTGCGATGCGGTGTCGAGGTCGGGTCCGGCGCCGGTGCCGGAGCCGGTGTCAATAACGGAAGCACAGGGTGCACCTAAACACGACCGGCGGCAACCCCGCCAGGGGGCTGCCGCCGATCATGCTCTGACCTGCAGTTCTACTGCTTACTTCGCCGCACGGCCCACTTCGATCTCGATCGTGGAGCCGTCCTTGGCCTCCTTGACGATCTTGATCTTGGTGTTGGTGTCAGTGACCTTGACACCGGCGGAGGGGTTCGACGCGTCGTAGTAGGTGTTGGTGCGGTCGTTGAAGACCGACACACCCGGACGCGACGGGATCTTCATGGCGACGTCGGCGTTGTGCAGCGTCATGCCGTCCGTGCGGAAGGTGCTGAACGGGGAGTCGTAGGCCTGGATGCGGTTGCGCATCAGCGTGCCGTTCTTCCACTTCAGCTGGGTCGGGTGCGAGTCGATCGGCAGGATCAGACCGGTACCCGGGTGCTGGCTGGTGTTGTTGTCCAGCTGCGAGGTGTCCCACTTCCAGATGAGCAGACCGTTCTGGTAGGCGTAGTGCTCCACCCAGTCCGGACGGGTCGTCGTGAAGCCGAAGTTGTACGGGCCCGTCTTCAGCGTCTTGTCGTACGACACGTACTGACGGTTCTCGGCGATGTAGTACTGGGCGTAGTCGTCCGTGATGGACGCGCCGATGCGCGAGAAGCCCTTCTTCGTCCAGGCGTCGTCGGCGGTCTCGGCGTCGTCCGAGAACACCGCCGAACCGTCGGCGGTCACCGCGATGTTGTCGGCCGCGAAGCCCTTCTGGGCCACGCCGCCGTCCGTCTGGTAGCGGAAGCGCAGGTCGATCTTCTTGCCCGCGTAGGCGTCGAGCGGGAAGACCAGCTTCTTCCAGGCGCCGGAGGTGCCGTCGATCGCCGGCTTGCCGCTGGCGTCCTTGCCGAGGGCCGTGCCGTCGGCGGTGCCGTCCAGAGCGGTCCAGTTGGCGCCGCCGTCGGTGGACACCTCGGTGTAGAGGTAGTCGTAACCGGCCTCGATGTCCCACCAGCCGTCGAGCGTCAGCGACGCGGCCGACTTGCCGGTCAGGTCGACCGGGCGGGTCAGCGTGTTGGAGAGGCTGTCACCGCTGCCGCTCCACCACTGGTTCTCGCCCTGCGCCGGCTGGACGATCTCGGTGGTGACCTTCTTCTTGGGCAGCTCGACCACGAGGGCCTGCTTGTGCTTGGTGTTGTACTCGGCGACACCCAGCTTGTGCCACGAGCTCGTGGCGGCCTTGGCCGTGTCGTACTTCAGCCAGCCCAGCTGGAGCTTGTCCCAGGCGGTCATGTCGCCGGGGAGGTCGCCGATCTCCTTCTTGCCGGTGCCCAGCCAGGAACCGGAGGACATCAGCGTCCAGAACCCGGTGGAGTTCTCGCCGCCCTGCGTGTCGTAGAGGTCCGGCAGACCGAGGTCGTGGCCGTACTCGTGCGCGTAGACGCCGAGGCCGCCGTTCTCCGGCTGCACGGTGTAGTCGCCAACCCAGATCCCGGTGTTGCCGATCTGCGCGCCGCCCAGCTTGTTCTGCGCGGGGCCGGTGGCACCGGCGTCCGTGCCGAACGCGTACCAGCGGTGCGCCCAGATGGCGTCCGTGCCCTGGACGCCGCCGCCCGCGGACTCGTCCTCACCGGCGTGGACGATCTGGAAGTGGTCGATGTAGCCGTCCGGCTCGTTGAAGTCGCCGTCGCCGTCGAAGTCGTAGCGGTCCCACTGGTCGAACTGCTCGACGTCGGCCTTGATCTGCGCGTCGGTGCGGCCGGCCGCCTTCTGCTGCGCGACCCAGGCGTTCAGGCCGTCGCTGACGATGTTCCAGACGCTGGAGCAGTTCGTGTCGCCGCAGGCATTGTTGCCGTAACGGGCCTCGTTGTAGGGCACCTTGACCCAGTCCGAGACCTCGCCGTCGACCGAGTAGCGGCCCGAGGACTGCTTCTCGTAGTACTTCTTGACCGACTCGGTCTTCTTGCCGGTGCCGAAGTACATGTCCTGGAAGTGCTGGCGGTTGTAGTCCGCCTTCCAGGCCGTCGAGTTGTCCTTCTTCGGGTCCGGCTTGGCTATCTGGTTGTGCAGCGGGCCGGGCTCGCCGCCGAACTGGCTGATCTGGTCGCCGAACTCGACCAGGATCGTGAAGATCTTGTCGGTCTTCTCGCGGCCCAGCTCGACGTACTTGCTGTCGCCCTTCTTGCTCTTGAGCTCGACGACCTTCGAGCCACCGCGGTTCTTCACCTTGGTCTTGCCCGAGATGACCTGGTTGAGCGCTTCCTGCCGCTGCGCCTCCACGGTCTTGCTCAGGGGGCCTTCGAGGTCGTGGTCGGCGTGCTGCCGGTCCGCCGGGTCACGACGGTCCACGGAGGCCGGTGCGCCTTCGTCGGCCTGAGCCACCGCGAAGGTCGAGAACGTCGCCGCGGCTGTCGCGAGCGCGACGGCGGTCGCCGCCGTACGGAACGTCCAGGGTCTACTGGTCACTTGAGATCCTCCCCCGCGTTCGGGCGCACGGAAGGAGGGTCCTGGTCAACATAGGATCCGCGCGCACGTGATCAACGCGTGTAGTCAAGTGACGTCATTTGACTAGAGGTTAAGCAGAAAAAACAGACCTTGACTTGGACAGGTCAATTGCACTATGCGGAGTCGCTGTCCACTTACCGAACGACCGCCGGAGGGCGGGCGCGTACCGCCGTCCACCAGGTGGACGCCATGAATCCGTGCGCCCCCCGTGCACCGGCACTGTTGGTCAGGTCACGCTTACCGAACGTTCCTCTCGGGCATGGACGCCGTTAGAGTCGGATGGCGGAACGCCCGGACGTCGGCGCAAAGCCAGGCCGAATCCCCCGTGCACCCCCGATTCCGAGGACACGATGACCATGCCTCGTCCGACTGCCGCACAGCTCGCCTACGGCTCGTGCACCGTGGTCTTCTCGACGCTCGCCATGCTGCTGCTCTCACAGACCAGTTCGGGCGCCGGTATCGCGGTCATCGCCTTCGCCGCGATGCTGCTCGGACTCCTGGTCGCCATGACGGTGCCCGTGCCGCGCGGCGCCCGCGTGGTGACGGTGGGCCGGGCCGCCGGGGCGCAGCGCGAGAAGGCCGAGGAGCCCGCCCTCACCAAGTCCTGACCCGCGCTCACGCGTCCGTGCTGACGACCACAGTCTTCGCCGCCTTGTCGTGCAGGCCCTGCTTGTAGGGCCGGTCGAAGAAGCTCCAGCCGCCGGCGATCGCGGTCCAGATGCAGGCGCAGCAGAACGCGAACGGGACCCACAGCACCAGCGAGCGGATCAGCGTGGTCTGCACCGAGGGCGTGGCCCCGTTGTCGAGGTTGGCGACCCGCAGGTGCAGCAGCTTCTTGCCGAGCGTCTGACCGGTCCGGGAGATCATGACCGTGTCGTAGCCGACGAAGAGCACGGCGGCGACCACGGACTGCGCGAAGGACTTGCCGTACTGCACCTTGTCGGTGTCCACGTCGTACTCGGTGACCCCGAACCCCCAGGTGATCAGCCACACGACGACCGCCACCAGGATCAGGTCGATGAGCCGGGCCAGCGTGCGCTTGCCGCTGTCGGCGAGCGGCGGCATGCCGGCCAGCGGGTCGGCGGGCCCGCCGCCGTACGGGTCGCCTCCGTAGGGGCCGCCGCCGTAGGGGCCACCGCCGCCGGGCGGGGGTGGTGGCGGGGGCGGCTGCCCGCCGTAGGGGCCGCCCTCACCGCCGGGCGGCGGCGGGGGCTGCCCGCCATGGGGCGGCGGCTGGTCGCCGTACGGCCCGTCCGGGCCGCCGCCGGGCGGGGGCTGCTTCCTGAACGGGTCGTCGTCCGGGGGCTGGCCGGGGCCGGGAGGCGGTTCGCTGCTCATGGCCCGAGTCGACCGCGAACCGCCCGGCCGCGCATCCGGCGCGGGGCCGTCCGGAGTACCGGATCATCCGGGCCGGACGGCGGACCCGGTCATCCGGCGACGAACGTACGGGCCGCCTTGTCGTGCAGGCACTGGTGCCAGGGCCGGTCGAACAGGCACCACAGCACTCCGACCACCCCGACGACGAGCACGCCCGGCACGCTGTACACGAGCCAGCGGCGCACCGCGGCCCCGTACTCCGGCGGCTCGTGCGCCTCGATGTCGCGCACCTCCAGGCCGAACAGCTTCTTGCCCAGCGTGCGGCCCCACCTGGCGGTGGGCAGGACCTCGTAGAGCCCGCCGGCGACCAGCAGGACGGCCAGGATGATGCCGAGGTAGACCGACGTGGTGCCGTCCAGCAGCCAGACGGTGACGGTCCGTCCGGAGAGCTTGGCCGCCTCGATCTTCTCGTCGACGTGGTCGAGCGCCTTGGTGCCGAGAGGGACGGCCGCGACCGCCGTGACGGCGGCGAGCACGACGGTGTCCACCAGCCGGGCCGCGAGCCGCTTGCCGAGACCGGCGGGCCGGGCGGCGGCCTGCCGCAGCGCGGCCGCCGCGAACGGGTCCTCCCGGACGGGCTTCCACGGGGCGACCGGGGGCCGGCCCTCGGCGGCCGGCGGCCGGACGTCGGCGCCCTGCTCCGCGAGCCGGTGGACCTGCTGCGCCCAGGAGGACTGGCCGCCGCCGGGACCCGGCGCGATCGGAGCCCCGGGCGCGGCGGCGGGCGCGGGCTGCGGTCCGCCGGACTGCTGGGGGATGCCCGGCGTGGCCTGCTGAGGGCCGGCGGGGGGCGGCGGGGAGGGCTGGGCGGCGGGCGGTGCGGCGGGCGTCCCCTGGGCCGGCGAGGCGGCCTGTGAGGGGGCCGCGGCGGCCCGGTCGGCGGCGGCCTTGCCGGCGCTGAAGCCGGGGCCCTGCGGGGCGTTCGCGGCTGTGCCCGGCGCGGCGGCGGGCGGGTCCTGCTGACCGGCGCGCGGGTTCACCGCGCGGATGGCCATGGTGCCGGGGTCGGGGTCGGCGGCGGACCGCGCTCCCCCGCCGTCCGTCACGGGGCGGCGCGTCAGGAAGGTGTCGGGCGCGGCCCCGCCGGACTCCGCCTCGGGCTCGGCGGGTGCCGGGACGCGCGGGTCGGCGCCCTCCTGCTGGGCGCCCCAGGAGACCCTGCGGTCCGGGTCGCCGCCGAACCCGGTCTGCCGGGAGCGGTCGGCGCCCCAGGCGGAGGCGGGTTCCGGGCGGCTGCCGTGCTGGGCGTCGCCGGGGGCCTGCCGGGCGACCGGGTCCTCGTCGAAGAAGTGCGGGCCGGTCTCCTCGACCTGGGCGGGCGCGCCGGCCGGGCGGGCACCCGGCGGCGGGGCGAGCGACTCGCCGTCGGTCGGGGCGGGACGGCTGGTGCCCGGCACCCAGGAGGCGCCGTTCCAGTACCGGACATATCCAGGAATGGACGGGTCCGGGTAATACCCTTCGCGGGGCCGGTCGTCACCGGGGGCCGGGGTTGGGGCGCTCATGTCCGTCGTCCGGTATCTGCTCGTGGGTCACTACGGGGGCTCCACATCTATCAGACGGACGCAGCCGCCACCGCCGGTCCCACGGGACCCGCCCCTTTCCGGGCAACCTCGTGCACGTACGTCACAGGTACGAAAGCCCGGCGGGGGGCCGGGCCGGAAAAAAGTCCCCCCGAGTCGCGTAATGCCGCGCGGGGCCGTCCCTCTCCACTCGTACGGGCCCATCCGGGGAACCCGTACGTGTCACGAGAGAGGACCCCCGTCATGTCCCACACCGTCGTCGAGCGCGAACTGGAGCTGCGGCTCATCCTGTCGCCCGAGCGCAGCGTCCCCGTCCCGGCCCGGCTGGGCTACCACAGCGACGACCCGTACGCCGTCCACGTCACCTTCCACATCACCTCCGCCCAGCCCGTGCACTGGACGTTCTCCCGCGACCTGCTGGTCGAGGGGGTGTTCCGGCCGTGCGGGCACGGGGACGTGCGGGTGTGGCCGACGAAGTCGGAGGGCCGCAGCGTGGTGCTGATGGCGCTGAGCTCGCCCGACGGGGACGCCCTGCTGGAGGCGCCCGCCGCGCAGCTGTCGGCGTGGCTGGAGCGGACGCTGCGGGCGGTGCCGCCCGGCACCGAGGCCGGGCGGCTCGGCATCGACGACGCGCTCGACGAGCTGCTCGCCCGGTGACGGGCGCCCGGGGGACGGGTCAGAACAGCTTGCCGGGGTTGAGCAGGTCCAGCGGGTCGAAGACCCGTTTGATCCCGCGCTGCATCTCGATCCCGACGGGGCCGATCTCGCGCGCCATCCACTCCTTCTTCAGCACGCCCACGCCGTGTTCGCCGGTGATCGTGCCGCCGAGTTCCAGACCGAGCGCCATGATCTCGTCGAACGAGGCGCGGGCGCGCCGGGACTCGTCGGGGTCGGCGGCGTCGAAGCAGACGGTGGGGTGGGTGTTGCCGTCGCCCGCGTGCGCGACGACCCCGATGGTCAGGCGGTGCCTGTCGGCGATCCGCTCCACGCCCTCGATCAGGTCGCCGAGCCGGGAGCGGGGCACGCACACGTCGTCGATCCTGGTGACGCCCCGGACCGCCTCCAGCGCGGTCAGGGACAGCCGGCGTGCCTGGAGCAGGAGTTCGGACTCGGCGGCGTCGTCCGCCGGGACCACCTGGGTGGCTCCGGCCGCCTCGCACAGGGCGCCCACGGCGGCGAGGTCGGCGGCCGGGTCGGGGGTGTCGAACGCGGCCAGCAGCAGGGCCTCGGTGGTCTCCGGCAGCCCCATCTTCGCCATGGAGTTGACGGCCGCGACCGTCGTACGGTCCATCAGCTCCAGCAGCGACGGCACGTGTCCGCCGGCCATGATCCGGCACACCGCGTCGCAGGCGGCGGCCGCGGAGGCGAACTCGGCGGCCAGGACGAGCTGCTGGGGCGGCTTGGGACGCAGCGCGAGCACCGCCCGCACGACGATGCCGAGCGAGCCCTCGGAGCCGACGAAGAGCCGCGTCAGGTCGTAGCCCGCCACGCCCTTGGCGGTGCGGCGGCCGGTGCTCATCAGGCGTCCGTCGGCGAGGACGACGTCGAGGCCGAGGACGTACTCGGCCGTCACCCCGTACTTCACGCAGCACAGGCCGCCCGAGGCGGTGCCGATGTTCCCGCCGATGGTGCACATCTCCCAGCTGGAGGGGTCCGGCGGGTAGTACAGGCCGTGCTCGCCCACCGCGCGGGACAGCGTCGCGTTGACGACGCCGGGCTCCACGACGGCGATCCGGTCGACCGGGTTGATCTCGAGGATGCGGTCCATCTTCGTCAGGGACAGCACGATGCAGCCGTCGGAGGCGTTGGCGCCGCCCGACAGGCCGGTGCGGGCGCCCTGCGGGACGACGGGGACGCGCAGCGCGGTGGCGGTGCGCATCACGTGCTGGACCTCTTCGACGGTGCGCGGGAGCACGACGACGGCGGGGGTTCCGGCCGGGCAGAAGCTGGCCATGTCGTGGGCGTAGGAGGCGGTGACGTCGGTGTCGGTGAGGACGGCCTCGGCGGGCAGACCGGCGAGCAGCCGTTCGGTGAGGTCACCCAGGGCCTGGTCGGGTGCGGCTTCGGTACGGCTCATGATCACAGCGTGACACCCGGGGCCATCGGTGTGAACCCCGCGCGCGGCACCCGTGGCCGGGCGGGTGTGGTCGTCGTGTCCACGCCCCGTTTCGCGCACAGTGACGCCATGGAGAACGAGGCCGTGGACCAGGGACAGGACGCGACCGGCCGGCGGCGGCTTCGGCGCCGGGTCCTGATCGCGTCGGTGGCGGGGTGTGCCGTGCTCGGCGGGGTGCTGGCGCTGCTGCCGTCCGGGCCGGGGCCGGCACGGCCGCCCGCACCGGCGCCGGGGGCGCGGGCACTGACCGCGGTGACCTCGGGGGTGCCGGCGGCGCTGCCCGATCTGGCGGCGCTGATCGAGCGGCGCGAGCGGCGGGTGCGTACGCGTCCCCGGGACGCGGTGTCGTGGGCGGTGCTGGGTGCCGCGTACGTCGAGCAGGGGCGGCGGACCGCGCAGCCGGCGTACTACCCGAAGGCGGAGAAGGCGCTGCGCACCTCGCTGGAGGTGCGCTCCGGCGACGCCGGGGCGCTGACCGGCATGGCGGCCCTGGCGAACGCCCGGCGGGACTTCGGGGCGGCGCTGACCTGGGCGGAGGCGGCGGTGAAGGCGGACCCGAAGCGCTGGACGGCGTATCCGGAGCTGATCGACGCGCACACCGGGCTCGGCCACCACAAGGCGGCGGGGCGGGCCCTGGACCGGCTGCTGAAGCTGCGTTCGGGCCCGGCGGTGCGGGCGCGGGCGGCCGCCGTGTACCGGGACCGGGGGCTGCGCGAGGACGCGGCGGCGGCGCTGTCCGACGCGGCGGCAGGCGCCGAGGCCCCGGCCGAGCGGGCGGCCTACCTGGAGCGGGCCGGGCAGCTGGCGTTCGAGGGCGGCGACGTGGACGCGGCCCTGCGGCACTTCCGGGAGGCGGTGCGGCTGGACCCGGACCAGCGGGCGGCGCTGGCAGGGCAGGGCAGGGCGCTGGCCTCGCTGGGCCGCACCACGGAGGCCCTGACCGCCTACCGGGCGGCCCTCGCCCGCCAGCCCTGTCCGGAGTACGCGCTGGAGCTGGGCGAGCTGTACGAGTCGATGGGGCTCGGGCAGGCGGCGCGCGTGCAGTACGACCTGCTGCGGGAGCGGGCGGCGCGGGCCGCGGCGGCCGGCGTGGACGAGGAGCTGGTGCTGGGCCGGTTCGAGGCGGACCACGGGGACGCGGAGTCGGCGGTACGGCGGCTGCGCGCGGAGTGGCGGCGCCAGCCGGGGATCCCGAGCGCGGACGCGCTGGGCTGGGCGCTGCACCGGGCCGGGGAGGACGAGGAGGCGCTGACGTTCGCCCGGCGGGCCACGGACCGGGCCAAGGGGGGCGGGGTGCGCAGCGCGCTGTACAGCTACCACCTGGGGATGATCGAGCGGGAGCTGGGCCGGGAGGGCCCGGCGCGGCGGCACCTCCGGGAGGCGCTGCGGATCAGCCCGCGTTTCTCGCCGACGCTGGCGCCGAAGGCAGAGGAGGCGCTGCGGGGGCTCGGGGAGCCGTCGGTGGAGTATGCCCCGGACTTCGAGGACTGGTCCGCCGGGGAGTGAGCCCCCGTTATCTTCTTCGCGGTCCTGCAAGAGGGCCGCTGGCCTCCGGGCCCGGTATGACTGTGTCCCCCTGTCCGAGATGACCTGGGGGGTGGTGTCGCCGGGTCCGAGGGGTGCCGATG
>Ga0164243_10009482_pt1 | contig 14161 bp, 10 predicted proteins | sample OricompcompostOP_FD_108781 | JGI IMG/M metagenome (GOLD analysis project Ga0164243, IMG submission 108781) | Organic Plus compost microbial communities from Emeryville, California, USA - Original compost - Organic plus compost (OP) | ecosystem: Engineered > Solid waste > Mixed feedstock >... | reverse complement strand
GCGCTTCATCCTGGCGGGGGTCACGGGGCTGTGCCTCTTCGGCGCATCCTGTTTTTCCTCGCCCGGTCCGCTGCTCCGGCCGATGCCGGTGTACTCCGGTGGACCGTCTCTCGCGTCCTCGAAGGAGTCGCTCTCGGGCGAGCGCACCGGCGTGGAGCACGCCGGTGCAGTGAGCGCGAACGCAGTGACGAACGCCGAGGAGCCGCTCCTCGATACGTGGTCGCTCGCGGCGCGCGAGGACGGCGCGGCGTGTCGCGATGCGCTGAAGTCGGCGGGCTTCAAGTTCCGCTCGTACCCGGACAAGACGCAGCCCGACAAGAGCGGCTGCGGGATCCCGCACGCGGTCGTCGTCTTCCGCGGCCCGACGGGCATCGCCTACGACCCGCCGATCACGGTCGACTGCTCGCTCGCGCGCGCCCTCGAGTCGGTCGAGCGCATCGTCCAGGAAGAGGCGGAGACACACCTCCACTCGCGGATCGCCCGCATCGGGAACCTGGGCGGGTACGCGTGCCGCAACCGCAACTACAGGAAGGACGCCTCGCTCAGCGCGCATGCGTTCGGGAGCGCCGTCGACGTCGCGTCGTTCCATCCGGTGAAGGGGACCTCCGCGATCATCGTCCGCGACTACGCCGAGCCGAAGCGGCCGTCACCGGGACAGGAGGACCGCCGCAACTTCCTCCACGCCGTCTTCCGCCGCCTCCGTCGTGATGCGGATCTGACCTACGCCGTTGGTCCGGATTTCAACGCGATCCATCACAATCACTTCCATCTCGATCGTGGCGGCTGGCACTTCTGGTTCAACCGGTGAACGATCGTGACGGTTCGCGCGACTCGGCGCGCCGGGGGGCATGTGCCGAGAGCCATGCGGTCGTCTCGAACGTCGAGCGAGCCGAAGCAGACGGTCAGGCCGTCACTGCCGCCGTCGGGAGAGCGCATCACGCCATCGTTTGCGCCACGCGACGATCCGGCGAGCCGTTGGCTCCCGCATGACGAGTGAGACGTCGTTCCTGCACGAGACGAGCATGGCAGGCCCCGGCCCGTCCGTCGGCCTGCTGCGGTCAGCGTCTGCGCGTGGACGGCGTCGTCTTCTCCGTGCGGCCGAGCCATTGCAAAAGGAGCTCGACGCGGCGCGGGAGCAGCTTGCGGCTCGGATATACGGCGTGGATCTGAACCGGCACCGGCTCGCCGAAATCAGGTCTCAGACGCACGAGCGATCGATCTCGTTCCGGGACTGCGTCCGCCGGCGCGAGCACGATCCCGACGCCGTGCCTCGCGACCTCGACGGCAGCGCGGGGATCGTTCACCGTGAAGCGAGCGTTCGGCGTCAGCTCCGTGATCGATCCGTCGAGCGCGCGGAAGCGCCACCTCCGTGTCTTCCGCGTCACCACTGCGGGCAGGCTCTCGATGGTGTCCTTCGTGAGGGAGTGTCGCTTGCGAAGGAGCTTCGCCGCGAGCTCGCGGGAGGCGAAGACGCCGGCCTCGCTCTCCCAGATGCGCCGCGCCACGTAGTCGCCGTCCGCAAGCGGACCGGCACGGAGCGCGAGGTCGAATCCTTCGTCGACGAGATCGCGGACGAAGTTCGAGACCTCCAGCTCCACGGTGACGTGCGGATGCGCCCGCGCGAACTCCGCGAGCAATGAGGCTACGCGCGTCGCGCCGGTGAACGCCGGCGCGGTGACGCGGATGAGGCCGGCCGCGACGTCCCGCCGATCGGACGCGGCGTCGAGCGAGTGCTCGAGCTCGTCGATCGCGGCCGACGCGCGGAGAAGAAGCTGACTACCTTCGTCCGTGAGCGTCACCTTCCGTGACGTGCGCTGGAGCAGGCGAACGCCGAGACCCTGCTCGAGGCGCGCGACTGCTCGGCTCACGGAGCTCGGCGGGATGCGCATGCGCCGGGATGCGTCGACGAAGCTCGCCGCTCGTGCGACGGACACGAAGACGGCGAGGTCGTCGAGGCTCCGCATGCTCGCGGGGACGTATCCGCGCGTGATCGTGCCACTGGCGGCACGGTGAGGGTCGATCGTGCTCGTTCGAGCCGGCATCGGACGAAGCTAAGCACGAACGCGGCGGACGAACGACGGAGAGGAGGTCGCCGTGGAGCATTCGCGTGAGGAGCTGCAGCGGAACGACGACGGCGTCCTGGTCTCGCCGGGCAGCTCGGCGAGACCAAAGCTCGGCCGGCACGCAGCTCCGAGCCGGCTCTCGGCGCGCTGCGACCGAACACCGGGGCGCGCCGGCGGCGTGAGGGTTGCGGCGACGGCTCCGGCAGGGCATGAGCGCCTCGGCATGGCCGCGTCGCTCTCGATTCAGGAACAGCTCGTCACCGGTGAGGTCGCTCTCGAGGTCCGTCCGGGCACCACCGCGCAGGTGCGTGACCGCGCCCTGGACGCGGCCCTCTCGGGCCCGCTGACCGATGCCGCCGAGGCGCTCGGCGCCGTGCTCGCAGCGCCGCCTCATCGGTTCGCGCACCCGTTGCCGGGGAAGGACGAGGCTGGTCTCACGCGCTTCGTCGTGCGCGGGCGCGCCGAAGGTGGGCGCCTCATCCCGGAGAAACCACCGGCGAGCGACACCTCCGCCGGCGACAAGCGCACGACGCGCGCGAAGAAGCGCTGAACGCCGACCGCTCGCATCCGAGGGCCTTGCGCGCGACACCAACGCGGCCATCGTGGCGTCGCCGTGCGCGGCCTCTCGTGTTGGGGCCGGTATGGACGCCCCACGGGCTCGGCAGCCTCGGCACCGCGTCCTGCGGTCCGATGCGAGGTCGGCATTTCGAGCCTTCGTCGCTCCGACGATGCCGTAGCGCGGAGCACAGTGTCGGCCGCGTGGCGGTCCGACGGGCGGCGACGGGGACGCGCACCCGTGAGCTCGAGCATCGAACGGGATGGATCCGCGTGAGCACCCGCGATACGGACGAAGAGGGGCAGGATCGAGACGGATGCCGGCCCAGCCACGTACCAAGGAGAGTCTCGTGAGACGACGCGCTGCCTACGGGGCGCTCGCGATGATCCTCATCGCATGCAGTGGTGAGGACGACAAGAACACGCCGGCTGCCGGCAAGACCGCACTCGTCGACGTCGCAGCCGAGCCGCCCGGCGCGTCGTGTGCCGCAGGCGGATCCCGCATCTCCGGCGGCGTCGACGCGAACGACAACGGCCGCCTCGACGAGGGCGAGGTGACCTCGACGAGCTACGTCTGCACCGGGGCGACCGGAGCGAACGGGCGCGACGGCAAGGACGGAGCGAAGGGCGCGGATGGGAGGGATGGTGCCGCCGGGAAGGACGGTGCCGAGGGGAAGGACGGCACCGACGGCCAAGCAGGCGCGCCGGGATCGGACGCGCTCCTCACGATCGTCGACGAGCCCGCCGGCGCGAACTGCGCCGGCGGCGGGAAGAAGATCACGGCCGGCGTCGACGACGACGGTGACGGAACGCTCGACGACGGCGAGGTCGACCGGACGTCGTACGTCTGCCACGGAACCAACGGTCTCGACAGCCTCGTGAAGGTGACCGACGAGCCGATGGGCGAGAGCTGCATGTTCGGCGGGAAGAAGATCGAGACGGGGCTCGACGACGACCGGGACGGCGCGCTCGACGACGCCGAGGTCGACGCGACGTCCTATCTCTGCAACACGACCGGGTGCACCGGCGTGCGGTATCGGAGCCACTGCTGGCACCTGTCCCATTTCGACGAGTCGTGCACGGAGGTCTGCGCGACGAAGGGCGGCTACGACGACGCAACGCGCACGGTCGCGGGGGACCTGGGCAGCCTCGCCGATTGCGACGCCGTCCTCGCGCTGCTCGGGCGAGACGGGAATATTTCCGAGGGCACCGCCGAGGTGGTCGGCGGGGTCGGATGTGTCGCGGCCCCGTTCGCGACGACGAACTTCTGGATCACGTCACCGATCACGACCGCCGATGCCGCCTGGAGCAGCGGCGAGCGCGCCTGCGCGTGCGAGTACTGACACCGGCGTCGCCGCCATCAGCGGTGCGTGTCGGCCGACGAAGAGGTGACGCTCACCGTTCCTCTCCGGCGCCGGCACACGGGCGCTGGGCGGGCCGCTCCACGAGGAGATCCGCTTCGAGCGGCGCCCGTGAGCGCGTGGTCGTGCGTGCCCGGGATGTCAGGAGTGATGCGGCCAGTGCGCGCGGACGAGACCGTGCGCCGCCGGGATGTCAGGCGACCATCGGCGCCTGCGCGCGAACGAGGCCGTGCCCCAGATTCGCGAGGAGATCGCCCTTTCCGAGGAGGCGCTCGGCGCCGCCCTCGTCGAGGATGATGCGGGAGTTGATCTGGGTCGCGACGCGGAGCGCGATCTTCCCTCCGAGGTTCGTCTTCAGGAGCGGGGGGACCACGTCCTTGTCCGGCCTCTGCGTCGCGAGGATCAGGTGGACGCCGGCCGCACGAGCCTTCGCCCCGAGCCGCTTCACGCCGTCGAAGAACGGCTTCGCGTTCGCCTTCTCGGCGGTGAGGTCCTGGAACTCGTCGATCACGACGACCTTGCGCTCGAGCCGGTCCTTCTCCGGCGCCTGCTCGTTGAACTCGCGGATGTCGCTCACGTGAGCCGCCGCGAACATCTCGTAGCGCTCTTCCATCACCTCGACGAGGCGCTCGATGACGGGGATCGCGTCTTCGGCGTCGTAGCCGATCGGCCCATCCAGATGGCTCCCGACTGCCGACTGGAACGACGGTACGTTGAACGTCACGCGCTTCGGATCGACGAGGATGAAGCGGATCGCGGAAGGCCCATGGTAGTGCACGAGGCTCGCGATGATCGCTCGGAGGAGGACGGACTTGCCGCTGCCCGTGGTGCCGCCGACGAGCAGGTGCGGCGTGCTCGAATCCGAGAGGTCTCCATGGAGCACCTCGCCCGTGGGCCGCTGTCCGAGCACGAAGCGGCCCGGGTGCTCGGCGAGGTAGTCGCGCGCCTCGGCGAGGAGCGGTGACAGCAGGACCTTTCGCGGGACGGGGCGGCGTACGACGTAGAGTCGGCGGCCGCCGCGCTTCTCGTAGCTCGCCTCGGTCCCGTGCTCGCTCGCGAGCCGATGCCCGACGTCCTCCGCGGACTTGTCGAGGTCACGCACGGAGCCGCGCGGGCGCGTGACCTCGATCTCGAAGAGCGTCGGCCCGACGACGGGCAGACGCGGACAGATCGCGTTGATCCCCTGCTTCTTGAGCTCCGCGAGGATCGCGTCGCGCAGCTTCTCCGCGTGCTTGCGTCCCTCCTCGTCGGAGGTCGCCGGCGTGAGGATCGGCGACGTCGTTGCGGGGCCAATCGTCCCTGCGGGATCGAGGCGAGGCCGCGCTGCACCGGCGGGCGGGTCGTCGCGAGGGCCCACGCGCTCGGGATATGTCTCCGCACATGCCTCGGCGAGCGGACAGGCGGGACAGAGATCGCGGCGTTCCGTCGCCGGCGCGCTCTGAGGCTCCTCGTTCCATCGCACCATGTTGCGCACGAGCGGGCGGATCGTGCGGGCGACGATGTCGGCTGCCTCGGTCGTCGAGAGCGACGTCTCGCGGAGCATCGGCATGAAACGGAGGATGACGGGACGCGCATCCACGCCCTTCGATTGCTTCAACATGTGCCCGTAGAGGGCGACCTGCGCTCGATCGAGCGAGTCGTTGGCCTCGTCGGTGAGCTTGTACTCGATCACCTCGAGGGAGCCGTCGGGCTCGGCATACATCGCGTCGAGCGTGCCGCGGATGACGACGCCGTCGTCGAGCATCGCCTCCACGGCGTGCTCGCTCTCGCGCACCAGGCGGACGAGCGCGCTCGCCGGGGGCCCATCGAAACGCCGCAGCCGCGCCGCGAGATGACGTGCGAGCTCACGGAGTGCTTGCGCGAGGTCGTCCACCTCGCCGGGCATCGTCGCGAGCGCCGCGTCGCCCATGAGCTCGTCACCGAGCAATCCGAGCAGCCACACGCGCAGCTCGGCTTCGATCGAGTCGAGCGGCGCTCCGGCGGGCAGCTCGGCGAATCGGCTCGGCGGCGTGTCGAGCGTCTTCGCGAAGCGATCGACCAGGCGATGGAACGACGCGCCGAGGCACGACGAGCCGATGGGGAAGGCGACCGCCGACCGCTTCGATCGCCCGAGCGCGAAGATCCGCGGGCAACGTAAGGCGTTTCGGACCTCGGTGACGGAGAAGCTGCTCATCGGACCTCCCTCCCGTCGCTGTTCGTCGTGCTCCTGATCGCGTCCTTCACCGCGACGATGGCTCGTCCGAACCAACGCACCTGCTCCGGCATGGCGTCGAGAGTCGAGACGATCTCGTTTCGCGTCGTGTCCGGCTTCGCCCGCACCACCTCACGCACGAGCCGCTCGAGCGATGCGATCTGGAGCTGTCCGAGGCATGTCCGGATCGTTGCCGCCGTATCCGCCGCGCCGCTGGCGGAAGCTGCCCCGCTCGTGCCGGCAGCGCTCTTCCCCCTCCTGGCGCTCGCCGCCGGCGTGCTCGCTTCGGCGGGAGCGGCGGAGGCGTCGAGCTCCGAGGCGGAGAGCGGCGCATCGGCGGATCCTTCCTCGGCGGAGGCTGCTGTTGCCGTGGTCCCCACGAGGGCGGCGACCAGAGGCCATCGCTCGACGCCGACCGTTCGCGCGATCCAGTGGGAGACCTCGCGCTCCTCGAACGCGCGGCCTCCCGCGTCCTCGAGATCGCGCGACTTCGCGGCGGCGAGGAAGCTCTCGAGCGCGAGGAGCCGCGCGGCGTCGTCGCGTTCGAGTGTGATCCATCGCGCGCCTTTCCGGAGCACGGTGGAGAGCGTGGAGTGGAACACCTTCCAGGTCGGCGGCGCCTCGAGCGCGCGCTCGCGTACGAGGATGACGGCGCCCTTGCTCAACGCGTCGGCCGCGCGTTCGAGCGCCGTTATGGCCGAGCGCGGATGCGTCTGGTGGAGGACCGCAACGGCGTGCACTCGGTCGCCTGCTTGCGCGAGGAGCTGCACATGATGGCGCGCATCGACGCGACTGGTCGTGACGCCCCCGGCGAATCGGAGGGCGCAGGCGATGCCGCCGACGAGACGAGCAGTGTCGGCGCTGCGCCGATCCTGGGCGGCCTCGTCGAGCGCAGCGCGCGCGCGCTGGAGGTGGCTCTCCCATGCGACCTCGAGCGCCGCGTCATCCGCGCCGTCATCGCTGCCGTCGGCGATCGCCGTCGAGCTGCTCCGGACCGTCTCGGGCGCGGCCTGGATCACCTCCGCCTCGTCGAGCGGCGCGTCGGGGCCGAGCGCCAGTGCATGTTTGCACGCGATCATGAGCATGCGCGGCGTCATCCCGGGCGTCTCGGCCCACATCGACACGCGCCTCTCTCCGAACGGCCAGGGGAACGGCTCCGCGCGATACGGCAGGTGCTCGATCCAGCGCGCGATGAGCTCCCGCGACTGGGACGGCGTCGGAAGCGCGATCACCTGTTGCTGACCGCCGAGGCGCGTCTTCTGCGCCGCGCTGAGCTGCGGAAGGATCGCCTGCTGCCACTCCGTGTCGAGCGCCATCTGCACGAGCACGTAGCCGCGCATCGTGTCGAAGAGCTCGGCGACGAGGTTCGCGTACGCTCGCACGCGTGTCCCGGTCGCCTCAGCGTCCATGAGGTTCTCGAGCTGATCGAAGACGAGCACGATCGGCGCGCCGGGCGCCGCGAACACGCCAAGCGTCTGGAGCGCCTGGATGATGCGCTCCTCCGGCAGGCTCGACGTCACGCCGAGCCGCTTCATCTGCGACTCCTCGAGCTCGCGCCCCGCGAGCCACGCGAGGGCCGCCCGCTGCTGCGCCGGCTTCATGAACGGCGCAGCAAGGAGCCTCGCGAGGTACATCTCGTCGGCTTCCTGATGGCGCTCGAGCAGCTTCTCGACGGCCCACTCGATCTTCTCGGCGCGCTTGGCCTCGTCGAGCGCGGCGATCTCGCCGACGAACATGCGCGGAAACTCGGGGTTCGCTCCGTCGAGCTGCGCGAACGACGATCCGACGAGCGCCTCGAGCTGCTTCAGTCCGTTGCCCTCCGCGGTCTCGTAGCCGAGCTGCTGAACGATCTGGCCGAGCACGTAGCGCGGCGTCATCTCCGTCCCGACGAGCGGCCGGAGATGCACGAACACCGCCCGCGGCCCGAGCTTGTGCCGGAGGCGCGCGAACAGGTGCGTCTTGCCCGCACCGGCGGGACCGAGCACGAGGATGCTCGAGGTCCGCAGCTCGGCGCCGTCCTTCCTCGCCGCGAGGCGCACGTTCTGGATGGCCGCGCCGATCGCGTCGGTGACCTTCGCGTTGAGCGACGGCAGATCGATGAAGGTCTTCGCCCACGGGTCGGCGTGGTTGTTGTCGAACGGGGAGCTCCCGTCCGGGGGTGAGGGCGACGGTGGATGCAACGTGCTCATGACTTCTCCTCGATGCGTCGGACCCACGAGAGGCGCGAGCCCTGCGGACCAGCAAGGCAGAGCGCGGCGTCTTCTTCGGAGAGCCGCCCCATCCCGCTTTCGGGCCGGAGCTCGAGCTGACCGGCGCGTGCGCCGCGAAGGAGCTCGGCGTGCACCGCTTCACGCGCGGGGAGCCCGCCCAGGGCGCGAACGAGCTTCGGGACCCAGGTGAGGCCGGAGCTCTCGCGGTGCTCGTCGATCGACGCGCCGATGTCGCGCAGCAGCGCAAGCTTCGTTCCGGTCACGCGATCGTCTCGCGTGGATCCGATCGGCCGAGGAGGCGCCGCGGAGACGAAGCCACGGAGCGCTTCCTCGACGTCGGCGCGAAGGAGCGTGCCGCCCTTGCGGCGCGCGAGCTTCACGGCGGCGGCGAGCTTGGCGACGGCGGACTCGAGTCGATGGAGATCGCGTTCCGCGAGGGTAGGGGTGTCGACCGAGGCGAGCAGAAGCTCGGTCGATCGGACGACGAAGCGCGCGCGCCCCGCGGCGACGAGCTCGGTGGCGGCGGCCATCGCGTCGCGCTTGTTCGCGCCCTGGACGTAGCTGTCGATCGACCGGAGCGGGAGGACGCTCGAAGTAGCGAGCTGGCTCGTGAGCTGCTTCTGGAGCGGCACACGAACGATCTTGCCGGCGATTTCGAGCCCGGATGCGGCGAGCTTCTCGAGGGCACGCGCCGCCTCCGCGCGAGGGATGCCGTGCTTGGCGAGCGCGGTCTTCGGAACGGCACCCTCGTCCGCGACGAGCTTCGCGATTGCCGCGACGGCTTCCGCGAGCACCTTCGGATCTTCGGGGGCGCAGCCCCGGGCTTTGGCGGATTTCCCCATTCGGGGCCCAAGCTACGTGAAGGGCTGAGGCGATGGAAGGCTCGAAGCCCGCGTCTGTGCGACTGATTGCCCGACACGGCCGCCATGGCGGCGCGGCTACTTGGCCTCGTGGGCCTCGGCCAGAGACGACCGGCGCGACCGCGGCGGGGCCGAGGAGCCGAAACTCGAGATGATCGAGCAACGGACCGGAGACGCGGACGGCTCCACGAGGCGCTCGTGGTCGCGTGCGGGGTCGGGCTCGGAATCGGGTTCGGTCGACGCGGAATCGTCCCGTCCGAGCGGAGGACACGAGCGGCTGCACGGCCGCTTCCGAGCGGCCGTTCGTCCGCGTTCGGGGCGCGCGCGGGGCGCACGTCGACGCCCAGCTCCCCACGGTGCGCGCGATCTCGACGTGGATCGGGCGCGCAGCGGCCGTGGCATCGGCCGTGCTTTGCGCGGCCGCATGAACGAGCCGCGAATCCGTTTTGGTCTGTCGTTGATCTTCTCTGCCGCGATCGTCTCGGCGATCGGTCTCACGGCATGTAGCCCGAACGAGGCGCCCGAGTCGGCCGTGGTCGGCGGCGACGACTCCGACGGTGACGTCGACACGAGCTTCGATCCCCCCAACGACGATCCCGCCGTCGACGATGCGGACGGCCTCGAATCGCCGGAAGAAGCGGCCGTGGAGGACGGAGCGCTCGAGGGTGACCCGGCCGGCGCCGCGGCGAGCGCCGAGCAACCGGAGTTCGGCGACGAGATCGACGTCACCGATCTCGGCGATCTCGGCGACGATCCGATGACGGTCCTGGCCGCGAAACGGGTCGCGTCGCCGGTTCCGGGGCGAGGCGTCACGTATCCCTACGGCGTCAAGAACTCGCGCTATGCCGCTGGCTTCCACACGGGGCAGGACTATGCCGCGCCGGTAGGACGTCCGGTCGTCGCCGTACGTAGCGGGAAGATCCGCTGGTCGAACAATCGCGGCGGTGCCTATGGGCGGTGGATCGGCCTCGATGCCGACAACGGGCGAACGTATGTCTACTGCCATCTCTCGTCGCGCCGCTACAAGGCGGGCCGGCGCGTGAAGGCGGGTGAGCGGATCGGCCGCGTCGGCCAGACGGGCAATGTCACCGGCCCGCACCTCCACTTCGAGGATCACCCGAAGGGCCCATTCCGCTACGCGCAGGTCCGCAAGCCGCGGTGGTGATCGCGGGCGCGCAGGCGCTCCGGACCGACGACGACGTTCGAGCGTCTGCGCGACCTCCTGCGCATCCCCTCGTCGAGGAGGTCATCGTCAGAAGACGTGAGGGACGATCGACAGGCGCCGGTCGTCAGAAGACGTGTGGGACGACGCGCCACCGCACGCGGGCGGCGTATTCGCGGTAGCCCGCGAGCTCGTCGTTCAACATGCGGTCTTCGAGCAGCGTCCGGCGGACGAAGACGGGCAGGAGCGTGAGGAACGCGAGCCCGCCCCACCACGAGCCGAGCGCCGGCCCGCTGCCGAGGCACACGACGAGCACCGCGAGGTACATCGGGTGACGCACGAGCGCGTAGGGGCCGGTCGAGATCACGTGCTGTCCGCGATCCTGCTGGATGCGCACCGCGCTCGAGGCGAACGGGTTCGTGACGAGCACCCAGCCGGCGAAGAGGATCCCGAGCACGACCAGCACGAGCCCCGCGATCTGGACGGGCAGGGGAACGGTGCTCCAGCCAAGGCGGACATCGAGCCCCGTCACGACGAGCGCTGCGAGCAGCGGCAGGAGCACGAGCCACCGCGTCGGGCGATCGCGATCGCTCGGCGGCCTCATCCGCTCGGCGAGGAGGTCCGGGTCGATGCGCCGCAGCCACAGGTGAATGCCGAGGCTCGTGAGCCACATCACGATCACCCACGCCCAGAAGCCCCAGACGTCGGCGCGGCCTGCCGCGATCGAGAGCACGGCGAGCATGAGCCCGAAGACGACGGCGATCCGGAGCGCGAGCGCGATCACGCATCCTGATCTATGGGTCGTGCGCGGCCTTTCAAGGCGAGCCGTTACGATCGTGACGATGCGCGCCGATCGCTCTGCGGCGCCGGCGTTCAGGGCGACGCGAGCGTCTCGGTGCCCGGGCGGCCGATCTCGTAGGTGAGCATCTCGGAGCCTTGCTCCTGGCGCTGCGCGGTGAGCCGCATGCCGAGCTTCTCGAGGAGCCGCTTCGATCCCTTGTGCCAGACCGTCGTCGTCGCGCGGACGACGCGGCACTCGGGCTGGGCGAGCGCCCACGTGATGCACGCGCTCACCGCCTCCGTTGCATAGCCGAGCCCCTGGCTCCCGTCCTCGATGCCGTAGGCGAGCTCGGCCACGCCGTCCTCGCCCGGCCGGCCGTGGAAGAGGACGCTTCCGACGACCTTGGGCGACGCGTCGCGGGTGACGATCAAGCGATCGCCCCAGAGCCGGTGCTCGGGTGCCCGAGCGATCGCTTCGAGCGACACCGGGAACGCCTGGTCGACGAGCGCACGCGTGGGCCATGCCCATGGCATCTCCGCGCCGAGCAGCTCCTCGATCTCCGCTCGCGGGCGGCTCTCGATGAGCGCGGCGACGACGGCGAGCGTCAGCGGCCGAAGCTCCAGACGTGGCGTGACGAGGGGCTCGAGCACTTTCATGAGTGGGCGGGCAGGACGAGGGAGGGGCGGCCGAGGTCGGAATCCTACCAAGCGCCGCCGTCGGTCGGTGTCACGATCGCCCGTCCTCGTACGCGCCGCGAGCCGCCGGGCGCGGGAGGGACGCGTCTCACCGGCGGACCCGAAGCGGTCCGCACGACAGCGAGTCCAGCGCGGACGACCCCTGGGCACAACGGCCCCGAGATGGGCTCGAGGAACGCGGAGCGTCGATCGCGCTGCAACTGCGAAATGGCGCAGGACGAAACGCTTTGCGCGACGTGGCGCTCGCGAAGATCAGCAGAGCTCGCTCCAGCCGAGGACCATGTCGCGCTGCTCCGGCATCTCAGGAGACTTTTGGTGCCCGCGCTCGACGTCGGCGCGCCGGAGCTCCGCGAGGACGGAGAGCACGTCGTCCCGAGTGGCGAGCCGGTGACGCCGTAGCCAGCAGCCGACGACGGTGCCGGTCCGACCCACGCCACCGAGGCAATGCACGTACGTCGGTCGTCCGGCGTCGAGCGAGAGATCGATCACGCCGAGGATCGTCCGCATCGCATCGATCGTCGGCACGGACAGATCGCGAACGGGGAAGCGGAGGCAGGTCGCTCGTTCGCCCGACTCGGCTGCGAGCCTGGCGACGGCGGGCGCGTAGCTCGCGAGCTCCGCGCCGACCGGGCTCAGTTCGTCCTCCTCGACGAGGTTCACGAACGTCCGGATCCCCGCGCGCCAGAGCGCAGCGACGCGGCGGCCTCGCTCTTCGATTTTCGGGCTCTCGGGGTACGCGCCGGCGAGCAGGAGCGACGGTACGACCCAGAAGCACCGCTCTGTGGGCGCCGGGGTGCCCGCCGGGGCGAGGTGAAACGGAGGTGTCGTGCGCATTCCCATCGAACGCTGCCACGATACCTCGGTCGACGCGACCGTGCGCTCCGGATCGTCGCGCGGACTTCGCCCAGGACGCCACCTCGACGCGCTCGGCCCTCGCGCGATCGAGGGCAAGGACCTCGAGCCGGGGGCCGCCGAACACCGAACTGCCACGCGGAGCGGGCGCTCGGGAGCAGGCCTGCGAAGGACCTGTGGGAGACGTCAGGGAGGCTCGCTCACGCTGCCCGCGAGAGGACCTCCACCTCGAGCAGATCGAGGAGCGCGCGCGCGTCCCGCGGCTCCGGCATGCCCGCGAGTCGCGCGACGTCCGGAGCGGGCGCTCGGAGGAGCGCCGCCTTCAGCTCGGCCAGCGCTGCGGCGCGTGCCTCTGCGAGCGCGGAACGCGCGGCGGCGTCGAGGCGAGGCTCGAGCCAGGCGGCGACGTCGTGAGCGAGCTCCGCATGGCGCGCTTCATCGCGAGCGATGCGCTCGAGCACCGACCGGAGCTCGGGATCCGCTGCGCTGCGAGCCTGATAGCTCGCGACGAGCGCCCCGTACGTCTCGCGAACGCACCCCTCGATCGCGTTCTCGAGGGCGATGGCGAACGGCGACCGCTCGGCTTCGAGCGCCACCCGGACCGGCGCTGGCTCGCCGCCGAACCGACGCGCGAGCGACGCCATCTCGCGCGCGTGACGGATCTCGTCCGCGCGCGCTCGGCGCGCTCGGGTGACGAGATCACGCGGCGCGCCGAGCTGCCGGAGCTCGCGTTCGAGCCGGCGGAACGCCACGACGCTTGCCGCCTCGAGATGGGCCGCTTCCGCGAGCCACGCTGCGACGGACACCTCGGCGCCTCCGATGGCTTCCGGGACGAGGCCCTCAGGCCGACGACCGCACACCGAGCCGGAGGTGAGCTCGTCGCGCTCCAGCTCGGTCACGACGCCGTCGGCGGAGACCTTCATTCGCAGCCGGATCGTGTTGCCGCAGTCGCTCCCGTCCGTCACCATCTCCCAGCCGCCGTCGTCGGTGCGCTTCCACCCGGTCTTGAAGGGCGTCGTCTGGCACGTCAGTGGAAAGGACGCGGTGCTCAGCACGAGCCTCGCCTCCTCGAGGGTGTCGATCGGGCCGAGGAACGTCAAAAGTCCTTGTACCGAATCGACGAGCGTGACCTGGTCGCCGCGCGTGAAGACGAGGAACTGGAGCGGCATCGGTTCCGGCCACAGCCCGCCGCCCCAGCGCGCCCGCCATCCTTTGCCATTTCCCCTCCGCGCCGCTTCGAGAGCTGCGAGGCAGGTGGCCGGATCGAAGGCCGTCGCGCATGGGGTCCCGTCCTCGGAGTCGAGCGACATGGACCGGACGACCCCATCACCGGCATCGGCGTCGTATGGGGCACCAAAATGTTGCGTTCGAAGCTCGACGTAATCGACGAAAGCGGCCGGCCGCAGGTTCGATGCAATTGCAACGAGCGGC
>Ga0164243_10009481_pt1 | contig 14162 bp, 7 predicted proteins | sample OricompcompostOP_FD_108781 | JGI IMG/M metagenome (GOLD analysis project Ga0164243, IMG submission 108781) | Organic Plus compost microbial communities from Emeryville, California, USA - Original compost - Organic plus compost (OP) | ecosystem: Engineered > Solid waste > Mixed feedstock >... | reverse complement strand
TGACGCTGGGGACGGTGGCGCGGGCGATGGCGTTCCCGTACGTCGCGCCCGTGACGTAGCCGCGTTTGGCCACCGGGACGGGCTGGTTGGCGTCGATGAGCCGGGGAAGCGACCGGGCGCCGGCGATGGCGCCGAGCTCGACGATCTCGGGCTTCGGTACCAGATCGCCGAGCTCGATGATCGCGCAGTCGTGGTCCTCGTTCTTGTCGGTGACCACGCCGATGATGTTCGCGGGCGGCGGCTTCTCGGCCGAGGTGGTGCCGGGCTGGTACACCGTTTCGCCGACCCGGCCGCGCGCGCCGGCGATCACGTGCCAGCAGGTGACGCCGCAGCTGGTGCCGCGCTCGGTGTGCCGGGCGAACGGGCCGAGCGTGGCGTTACCGCGGTACTCGTCGCGGACCGTGCCGATGTTGCAGCCGGCGAGCAGCGGGTTGTACCGGTCGGTGTCGGCCTGCTCGACGAAGACGCCCTCGAGCACGTTGGTCGGGTAGCCGTCGTAGTCGCCCGGGACGCCGTCGGCCTGGCTCAGGTCGTCGAGGTAGATGCGGATGGCGTAGTCGGTGCTCAGCTCGCCGTCGTACTCGGCGATGCCGACGTCCCAGCGGGTGACGCCGGGCAGGGCGAAGATCTCGTCACTGTGGTTCTCCGCGGCGGTGAGGATGTCGTCGGGCTCGGTCATGGCACGGCTCCCGTACGGGTCAGAGGGTGAAGTGCTCGGCGAACACGAGGCGCCCGGCACCGGGGTGGTGGGCCTGGGTGCCGAAGTCCTGGCGGTCGTCGAAGTGGTGCTCGTACTCGCGGACGGCAATGCGGTACCGGCCGGCGGGCAGCCCGGCGGGCACGGTCACGGTGCCCTGCCACAGCGGCTCGCCGGCGGTGGTGCCGCCTCCGCCGGCCGGGCACGCGGTGTCGGTGTGCACGTCGAAGGCGGGGGCGGAGTCGTCGGGGTCGGTCCAGCCGAGGTCGCCGGCGGTGCCGGGGACGCGCTGCTCGACGGTGACGGTGACCAGGTCGGGCAGCGCGCGGCCGAACTGGCCGGTCTGGTACTGCGACCAGGCGTTGGACTGGTAGGTGGCGACGCCGCTGCCGGTGACGGTGAGGGCCAGCGGCCGGGTGCCGTCCGGGTTCGGCGCCTGGGGGGTGAGCGTGACCGTACGGCCGGGCGGGACCTGGGCGTAGTCGGCGAGGACGACCGGGGACAGCTCGCAGCCGGGCAGCGCGTTCGGCTGGTAGCGGGCCAGCGCCAGCCGGATGAACGGGAAGTACGAGGCGTCGGTGATGTCGAGGCCGAGGTCGGCGGACCACAGCTTCCGGTCCGGGTCGTACGTCACCGGGAACCCGGCGACGTCCAGGGACCCGGCCTCGGGCGGGAGCGCCGCGCCGACCGCGGTGACCTCGTCGAGCGTGAGCCCGGTACGGGTGGCCGCGGGGGCGGCGAAGTCGCTGGGGTTGACCGGCGGCGCGAAGGCCGTCACCACGGTCGGGTCCTGGGCCAAGTGGGTGACGTACGGCCGCAGCGGCTCGTACAGGTGCAGGTCCCCGGCGAGCCGGCTGGTGACGACGCCGAGCAGCTCGCCGTCGCCGGAGGAGAACCACGGGCCCGTCACGTACACGCGCAGGCCGCAGCCGCGGTAGCTGGTACGGGTGCCGTCCTTCGCGGTCGTCCGTGACCAGGTGAAGGTCGGCAGCACGGAGACGACGTCGGGCGCCGCGGGCCGGGCGGAGGCGGGCACGTCGATCTCGGCCGCGCCGCTGATCGTGATGCGGGCGGGGTCGGCGGTGACCGCGGCCGGGAAGAACTCGGCGAAGCGCGTGGTGGCCACGGCCCGGTAGCGGATGTGCCGGTGCCGGGTGTCGCCGAACTCCTGCCGGCTGAGGTAGACGCCGGTGTCCCCGGGCTGCGGGGCGGGAAAGTCGACGGCGTGCCGGTCCGGGTCGTACACGGCGGCGGGGTTCTCCCCCGTCGCGGGGGGCGGGGGCGGGCCGCCGTCGGTGGGCAGCACGATCGGCGCCTCGCAGAGATGCGCCGTACGGGAGACGGTCGCCGGGCCGTCCGGACCGTCGGTCTGCTCGGTCCATTCGGCGAGCAGGTCCAGCTTGCCGGTACTGGCGTCGTGGATCGGCACGGTCGCCCCGACGTACGTGAACGTCGCGCCCCGGTCGCGCGGCACCCGCAGGTTCTGCACCTGCGGGGCGGCCAGCGGCCGCTCGACGGCATGGACGAGCTCGAGCTCCCGGTACGGGCACAGCAGCCGGTGCCCGCCCTGCTGGGCCATGAGCACGTCGTCCGGCGTGACCGCGCGGTCCGTGCTCTGGCTGACCCACTCCCACAGGCCGAGCTGCCGCAGGCCGGTGGTGTCGTCGCCGGCCGACAGGTAGGAGCTGAGCCGGATCCGGGCGCGTCCGGCCTTGGCCAGGTAGACGGTCAGGACGCGGCCGTCCGGGTCCCAGTCGGGGGGCGGCGCGGGGGCGTGCCGCGGGTCGGGCGGTTCGGCCAGGCGGAGCAGGAACGGTTCGCGTTCGGGCCAGGTGCCGGTGAAGCCGAGGTGGAGGGTGGCGCCGCCGAGGGCGAGCAGGGAGTCCCCGGCCAGCGGGCTGGGGCCGTACACCAGCTTCCCGGACGGATCGAGCCGGGCCGCCTGGTGGGCCGGGTCGCCCATGCCGGGCAGGCCGCACAGGGCGGCGCCGGCGGCCAGCGGGTCCGGCAGGTACGGCGTCCGCAGCCGCGGCTCGTGGTGCAGGACGTACCCGGAGCCCGGCCCGGAGGCGACGGTCTCGACGCTGGGGCGGGTGACCGGCTTGCCGGTGACCGGGTCCGGGGCGGTGGTGTCCGGTATCGGGGTCACCTTGCCGGTGCTGGTGTCGAGGACGCGGGTGTCGGTCAGCGTGCCGGCGTCCTTGCGCGCGATGGCGTACGTCCGGTCGGATCCGGCGCCTGTGCCGAACGAGGCGTCGAGCAGCCCGGACGTCTCGGCCAGCGACTGCGTGGTCTTGGGCGGGACGAGGTGCCGGTCGCAGGTGGGCCGGAAGGGCGTACGGACCTCGCGGCTGAGCGCGGTGGCGTAGTCGGCCGCCGACACGCCCGCGCGGCTGCGGATGACCAGGCACTGCGCGGACTCCCCCGCGGTGAGGCGCTCGCGCGGCACGAGGACGGGCGCGGTGACCGGCTCGTACCGCCGGTACGTGGACTCGGGGTCGTCGATGGGCAGCACGGGCGCGGGCTGGTTCGCGTCGGCGAGGTAGGCCAGCAGCGCGTCCGCGCCGTCGCCGTCGAGGCCGTTGCCGGCCAGGTCGACCGTACGGGCGCGGAAGGCGTACGCGCGGCCGAAGCGCAGCCGCGGCAGCGTTCCGGGTTCGGCGGCGAAGGAGCAGGCCAGCGGGATGCCGCCGGGGGCGGGGGCGCTGCCGGCCGTACCGGCGCCGTCGTCGGTGACGACCTTGCCGGGGCGCGGGGCGGCCAGGCTCCAGCCGTACCAGTGCAGCAGCGACTCGTGGATGAACAGCGGCGCGTCCGGGTCGGGCGAGCCGTCCGGCCGCGGCGGCCGGGTGAGGCTGACCTGGTGGACGCCCTCGTCGGCGGCGGTGATCGTGTGCGGGCCCGCGGGGTGGGCGGTGAAGGTGTACGTACCGGTGCGGCGGTGCAGGGAGTGCCACGTCGCGGTGGCGGCGTCCCGGACGTCGAACCGGTAGCCGCGGACGACGTCCTCGGCGTACAGCACGACGCCGGCGCCGGACGCCAGGTCGTCGTCGTTGGTGGCGGCGGTCTCCATCTGCCCGTACAGCCGCTCGGCCAGGCCGGCGCACGCGATGGTCACCCCGGAGGTGCGCAGCGTGGGCACGTCGGCGGCACCGTCCGGCTGGGCGGCCAGGTTGAGCAGCTTCAGGGCGGCGCCGTCCACGTCGAGCTGCACGGCGCGGTAGGTGTCGGGGTCGGCCAGGTCGACCAGGCCGTGCAGCAGCTCGGTGGACTGCTCCCGGGTGGCGGGCTCGAAGAAGCGGTCGCCGGTGAGGTTGTAGGCCGTGTACGGGTACAGGTGCGTGCACGGCAGCGGCGGGTCGAACCGCGGCTCGGCGCAGAGGATCTGCGGGTGGTGGCCTTCGGACGGCGGGATCGCGTCGGCGGGCAGCTCCAGGTCGATGACCAGGCCGAGGGGGCGTAACAGCACCGGATGGTCGGCGAGGAAGGTCAGCGCCTGGTGGAAGTCGAAACGCGGCGGCCCGTCCGGCGCGGGCGCTCCGGCCGGCCGGGCGGCGCCGTGGTGGAAGGCGGTGAGCTGGGCGAAGTCGGATCCGGGCTCGTCGCTGATGGGCACCACCGGGGTGGGGCGGCCGGTGAGCTCGGCCAGCCGGCGGGCCGCGGCGGTGGCGGCGGCGAGCCGCGCGGCGCGGTCGGCGGCGCTGCGCGGGCGGACGAGGCCGGCGGTCAGCCCGGCGTGCAGGGCGCGCAGCCGCTCCGGGTCGGTCTCGGCGGCGATGCCGTCGGCGGTGGGCGGCGGACCGTCGGGCGCCGGGGCGAACACGCCGGGGAACGCCTGCGCGACGGAGCCGGCGTCCATGCCCAGCGCCGACCCGGCGGCCAGCTCCTGGTGCCCGGCCTTGACCTGGGCGTGCAGCGACGCGATCGGGTACGTGGCGTACGTGGCCTGGTCGCTGAGGTCGGTGAACACGTGCGGGGTGACCGGGGTGGCCGGGCCGAACAGCGCCTGCCACAGGCCGGAGTCCGGGGCTGCGGACGTGACCTCCGCCGGTACCGGGTCGCGGCCCTCCACGTGGACGGACCAGGCGGCGCGGCGCAGGTTCGCGGGCCAGTCGGCCAGGCAGGGGCCGAGTACGGGCGGCGCGGCCGACGGCGCGCCGTCGGTGCCGACCCGCGGCGAGACGTACACCGACAGCCGCAGCCGCCGGGCGGTGGCCGGGCCGGTGATGCCGTTCGGCAGGGCGGTCCACATCAGGGTCTCGGTGACGGCCATGGTCTCTCCGTACGGCGTCAGGCGAACGCGGCGCAGTACGCCGCCCAGTCGGCCGGGGTCATCAGGTCCGCGAACCCCGGCGGCGGCGCCGGGGCGGGTCCGACGGCGCGGGCGGCGGCGCGGCCGGGCACGTCGAAGTGCTTTTCGGCCGTGAGGCTGATCGAGGTGCTGAAGAACAGCACGTGCACGGCGACCGTCACCGACGCGATGCCGCCGATGGTCGCGGGCGGGCCGTCGGTGTACGTCATCGCCAGGTAGATCTCGATGGACATCCCGGCGATGCCGAGCAGCTCCACCGATCCGCCGATGCGCAGGTACGCGGAGAACGTCAGGCTGCCGTCCTCGGCGAGCCCGAAGTAGAAACCGCCCATGACGTGCACGTTCGCCTCGACGACGGCCAGGCTCATGGTGATGTCGGCGCCCATCTCGATGGCGGCCTCCAGCGCGCGGACGCGCTCGGAGGTGTCGATCTCGACGGCGAAGAAGCCGCCGCCGGCGATGCAGGACACCGAGACGAGGAACGGGTGCGCCCGTTCGGAGAAGCCGAGCCGCAGCGTGGTGGGCCGGTTCGCGGTGAACGGCAGCGCCAGCTCGGCGATCAGCGCGATGTTCTCCAGGCTGAACACGCCGATCCCGGCGCTGGGCAGGCCGAGCGCGTACCCGGCGGTCACGCCGTCGGGGGTGAGCCGGATCAGCGGGCCGTCGCTGAATCCGCCGGCGGGCAGCGCGTCGGCCAGCTCGTTGAGGAACTGCAGGGCGCCGGTGAACGCCAGCCGGATGCCGCTGGGTTTCACGTCGGCCTTGCGGCCGGTGCCGGCGGAGAAGCGCAGCTCGTCGAACGACGCGGTGATCACGCCGAAGTCCAGGGCGAACGCGGTCAGCCTGCCGTCGACCGTGTACGTGGGCGGGCCCGGGGTCCCGTCGGCGGTGCGCGGCACGGTGGTGGCCAGGTGGATGGTCAGCGCCGCGCCCTTGCCGAAGACCAGCGGCGGCCGGTCGCGTACCGCGGGCGACCAGTCGAAGGTGATCGTGGCGCCGGTGGCGTCGTGCGTCTCGTGCAGGACGGGCAGGTCGCCGGGGCCGGCCGCGGCGGCGATCACGTCGGCCAGCGAGATGCCGCCGAGGAGCTTGACCGCGTCCAGCGCCGAGGCGGTGAACAGGTCCTTCGGGTCGAAGTGCCCGGCGCCGGCGAGCGAGGCCAGCACGGGCGGCACGGGACCGTGCCGGCGCGACAGGTCGGTGATGTTGAGGTTCGGCGTGGCCAGCCCGCCCGCCTTGTCGGCGGGGATGTCGACGGGCAGCGCGGCGCCCGGGGACAGGCGGGCGAACACCTCGCCCGGGGTGGCGGCCGGGTCCAGCAGGTCCACCGGTACGGGCGGCAGGTCGCGGGAGGCGGCGAGCAGGCCGGAGACGGCCGGGATGGTGACGGTGGCGCGCGGCGCGTACGGGACGAACGGCGGGTCCAGGCCGGGCGCCGGCACGCCGGCCACGTCCAGGGTGTGTACGAGCAGCGCCGCGGGATCCGGCGCGCCGGCCGCGGACGGCGCCGCCGGGGCCAGGGCCACCCGCCGGCCGGCCAGGGCCACGGTGAACCCGGCGCCGCCGGCCGGCAGGTTGCCGTCCGGGCTGAACACCAGCGGCGTGCTGAACTCCACCGGCGCACCGGACCAGTCCTCGGCGGCGAGGTGGAACGGCACCGGCGTCCCGCCCATCGTCGGCACCCCGTCGGTGAGCGCGTCGTAGGCGACCGCGTCCGTGGTGATCCGGACGCGCCGCAGCGGCATCCGGTGGTCGGCGCCGCCGGGCAGCGCGTCGTAGTCCCGTACGTGGTCGATCGGCACGACCTGCCGGGCCACGGTCAGGTACGCGCCGAACGGGCCGTTCTCGCAGCGCTGCGGCCGCCGCTCGCACACCTCGATCAGCGCCGCCCGGTGCCCGTACGGGCACAGGAACCCGCGCTGCACCACCCGTACGTACTGGTCGCGGCCGCGGGCCGTGGTCTGCCGCCACGCGGTCACCGGGGCCTTCACCGGCGGGTGCCAGGTGCCGTCCGCCGGGTCCCAGGCGCCCTCGGCGTCGAGGTCCGCGCCCAGGGCGGACAGCGTGAACGTACGGGCGCGCAGCGGCGGCGCGTTGTAGGGCCGCAGGTCGCCGGTGAAGTCGGCGGTCAGCGTGACCAGCGCGGCGCGGACGTCGGGCGACAGCGGGATCGCGTCGATGCCCGGCGGGTCGCCGTGCGTCTCGTCGCCGCCGGCGTCCAGCGTCCACACCGCGCGCACGGGCGGCAGGCGCGTCTCGTCGACCCCGCCGTCCCCGGTGCGCACGCCCAGCCGGGTGTGCCACAGCTCGGTGACGCCGGCCCGGGTGACCGGCGCGGCCGCGTGCGCCCAGCCGCCGGTCGCGTCCGGGCTGAGCAGCAGCCGGTACGGCACCTCGAGGGAGGTCTCGTACGCCTTCGGGGCGCTCGGCGCCGGCCAGTGGCCCGGTACGGGCGGGTCGGGCAGCGCGTTGTCCGGGACGCTGGGCGTCAGCCGGCCCCAGTCCAGCAGCGCGGCCAGCGTGAACGGCACCGCCGCCGTACCGTCCGGCACCTGGAAGCACAGCCGGCTGGCGCGGGCCAGGAACGCCGGCACGGGCGGCGGCGTGCCGCCCAGGCCGCCCGGCGACGCGGCCGGGCAGGTGCGTTCGGTGAGGTGCTGCGGCGGGAGGCCGACCACGATGTACGCGGGCGCGGCCGGGTCGACGCGAAGGAGGTTCGGCGGCGTCGCGTCGTCGAGCTGCAGGTTGACGAACGCGAACTCCAGGACGAGCAGGTCGTCCGGGCGGATCACCGGCAGCGGCTGCGGAGCGGGGGTGACGGCCATGACGCGCGGCCTACTTCTCCACGAAGGTGATCTCGAGCGGGTCGGCCGTGCACGTCACCCGGTCGCCGTCCTGGGCGAGCAGGTCGGCCAGGTGCGTCCGCGTGCCGTCGGCGAGCACGACCGCGTCGTTCTCGTCATGGTGCGGGTCGGCCGACACCGTACGGATCCAGTCCGGCAGGCCGCCGGAGAAGCCGCCCGCGACCGCGGCCAGGTAGTCGGTGCAGCGCCGGAACAGCTTCGGCAGCACGAGCCGCCCGCCGGGGCCGATGGACGCCGGACCGGTCAGGTCGAACGCCGCGGTGGCGTCCTGGGCCCACACGCCGTAGCCCTTCTCGCGGGCGGTACGGGCCAGCTCGCGCATCTGCGCGCGCTGCGCGTCCAGCGTGGAGGTGTAGGCCGTGTAGTACGCGATGCCGTCCGCGAGCAGCTCGGCGTTCAGCGTGCGGTCCAGCAGCGCGGAGTCGGCGGTCAGGACCGCGCCGTCGGCGGGCAGCGTGCCGTCGTCGCCGGCCAGCACCCAGGAGACCGGCCGGCCGTTGGCCTCGGCCATGGCCGACAGGATGGCGCCGCGTATGCCGTCGGCCGGGTCGGCCGCGGTGACCAGCGTCGGGTTGTCACCGGCGTAGGTGACCCGGGTGAACCCGATCCGGGCCAGCAGGTCGTCGCGGGCCTCGGCGCCGAGCGGCTGGGCCGCGGCGCCGTAGTGCAGTTCCGGCGCGTCGATCGCGTCGAACCGCAACTGCACACTGCCGTCGTGCGACGGCCGGATGCGGTCGGCACCGGCCAGCCGCCGTAACAGGTCCGGGGTGTCCGGGACGAACCGGACCGAGTCGCCGTCGGGCTCTTTGCCCACGATGACGAGGCGTCCCCGCAGGACCAGCTGTTCGCCCGCGTCCATGAACCGCTCCTTTGGCTTGGCGTACCGACCCCACGGACCGTAGGCGTGCGGCTGCGCGGCCACCCCAGGGACATCCCTAGGCAATAACGGGACCTTCGGCCGGGTGACCCTGGGGCACCGGTCTGTCACGGTGACGCTCGTGGGGACGGGAATCGCCCGGGGAGTATGAGGCATGTTGCTGGAGCGCGCCGCGGTCATGCGCAGCGTGACCGAGCTCGCGGAGCAGGCGGCGACGGGCCACGGAGGGACGCTGTTCGTGGTCGGCGCGGCCGGGCTCGGCAAGACCGCGGTCATGGAGGAGACCCGCCGCCGGGCCGCGCCGCCGGCCCGGGTCGGCTGGGCGCGGGCCGACCGCCTGGAGTCCAGGCTGCCGTACGGCCTGCTCACGCAGGCCACCGGGCGCGCCGGCATGGACGCCGCGCCGGCACGGGCCGACCGCGCGGCCCGGTACACGGCGGCGCTGAACCGGTTACCCGGCCGCGGCGACCCGCCCGTGCTGCTCGTCCTCGACGACCTGCAGCACGCCGACGGCGACTCCCTCGCCCTGCTGTCGTTCCTGGCCCGGCGCATCGACGACCGGCCGGTCGCGATCGTCGCGGCGCTGCGCCCCTGGCCGCCCGCCGGGCACGACCTGGCCGTCCGCCTCGCCCATGACGGTTCCGCGACGATCCGCGCCCTGGCGCCGCTGCACGCCGCGGCCGTGCGCGCACTGCTGACCGTACGGCTCAGCCGGGCGGTGACCGCGGCGGAGTGCACGACGGCGCGCGCGTGTGCGGGCAACCCGCTGCTGCTGCACCACCTGGCGGGCACGCTGTGCGCGGGCGCCGGCGACGGGCCGGCGGCGGGCCCGCTGATCACCCGGTTCGCCGACCTTCCGTCGTGCGGGATCCGCTATCTGCGCGCCGCGGCCGTACTCGGCGACCCGTTCCGTCCCGAGGTGGCCGCCGAGGTCGCCGGCCTCCCCGACCGCGCGATCGACGCGACTCTGCGCGCGATCGAGTACGGCGGGCTGCTGGCGCACGACGGCGGACGGTCCGGGTTCGCCCAGCCGTACCTCGCCCGGCTCCTCTACGACGCGACCGCGCCGTCCGAACGCGACCGCCTGCACCGCCGGGCGTTCCACGTCCTCGCCGGCCTGGGGCAGGACGCGGAGGCCGCCGTCCACGTCCACCGGGCCCGGGTCGCCGACGCCGCCGCCATCGACCTGCTGCACCGCGTGGGCCGGGCCGACCTGGACCGCGGCGCCCCCGCCTCCGCCGTCCGCCACCTCAGCGCGGCCGCGGACCTGGCCGGCAGCCGCGCCGCCCCCGCCCTGCTGTCCGCCCTGGCCACCGCCCACCTCCACACCGGCCACCCCGCATCCGCGATCACCGCCGCCGCCCGCCTGACCGACACCGCCGGCCTCCGCCTCTGCGCCCGCGCCCACGCCGCATCCGGCGCGCACACCAAGGCCACCGACCACTTCGCCCAGGCCGAACAGGCTGCCCAAGGTGCCGGGGGCGCGGAGGTTCTCATCGATGCCGCGCTCGCGGCCTGGCCCGCTCAGGGCCCGGCTCGGGCGCTTCCGCTGGTCCGCCGGGCCGTACGGATGTGCCCGTCCGGGCACCGCGCGCGGGTGGCCGGTGCCTGGATCGGGCTCCTCAGCGGCTGCCCGCCGGACGCCGGCCTCGACCCCGGAGCGGCGGAACGCGCGGGCGCCGGCCCCGACGTCCTGACGACCGCCGGTCTCATCGCCACGGCGACCGAACGCCACGCCACCGCCCGCGACCTCCTCACCGCCGCGCTGGCCGCCGCCGAGCGGACCGGCGCGGTACCCGAGATCGCCGAGGCGCGCCTCGCCCTGGCCCTGCTGTACCTGCGCACCGGCCCCCCGAAGCTCGCGCTCGGCAACGCGCGCCGCGCCGCGCGCCTGAGCGAGCACATGCCCGGCGTACGGCTCCGCGCCGACGCCCTCCAGGCCGCCGCGCTGCACATGATGGGCCGCACCGGGGAAAGCGCCCCGATCACCGCCCGCGTGGAACGCCGGGCCGAGGGCAGAGAGGAGACCCTCGCCCTGCTGATCGCCCGGCACCTGACGGCGCAGCGGCTGTACCGGGACGGCCGCATCGAGGACGCCTGCCGCACCTACGACGCGCTCGTCGCGTCATCGGAGCGTACGGGCGTCCGCGACCCGTGCGTCGTCCCGTGGGCCCGGCACGCGATCGCCGCCTACCTCGCCGCCGCACGCCCCGCCGCGGCCGACCGGCTGCTCGCGCATCTCGACGCCGCCCCCGGCCCCGCCGCCTGGCCACGGGCCGCGTCCGCCACGGGCCGCGCCTGGCTCGCCGAACACACCGGGCACCCCGACCGGGCCGGCGAACACCACCGCGCCGCCGTCGCCGTCCGCCTGGACCACATGCCCGCCGAGCAGGCCGAGACCCTCACCGCGTACGGCGCGTATCTCCGCCGCGCCGGCCACCCCGCCGCCGCCCGCACCTTCCTCGCGCAGGCCATCCACCTGGCCGAGTCCCACGGCGCCCGCTGGACCGCCGACGCGGCCCGCGAGGAGCTGCACATCGCCGGAGGCCGCCACCGCACCCGCACGCCCGGCACCCACCTGACCGCCCAGGAACAACGCGTCGCCCGCCTGGCCGCCGGCGGCAGCACGAACAAGCAGATCGCCGCCCAGCTCCACCTCTCGGTGAAGACGATCGAGTACCACCTCCGCCAGACCTACACCAAGCTCGGCATCACCTCACGCCACCAGCTCACCACCGCCATCGGCTCCCTCGCCCACTAGCGGCAGACCGGACGGTGCGGCCGCGCGGCGGTGGAGTCCTCGTCGGGCACCTTGTAGCCGGGAACGGAGGGCCAGCGGACCGTGAGGACCACGGACTCCTCCTCCGCGACCCAGGAGTGGTCGACGCCCTTGCCCCACACGACGTAGTCGCCCTGCCGGGTCAGGAGAACACTGCGGCCGGGCAGCTCCACCCGGAAGCGCCCGCTGATGAGGACCAGCAGGGCGGTGCGCACCTCGCCGGTCGCCCACCGGGCCCGCTCGTCACCCGGCGGGTGGACCCCCCACTTGATCTCCACGGCCTCGCTGTGCCGGGGATCGGAGGCGTCCTTGAAATGCCCAAGCAGCCACCCCCGGTCCAGCGGCGCGTCCCGGCCCGCGTTGCCCACGTACACGCTGTCGGTCATGGCCCCGGAAGGTAGCAGCCGGCTACCCGCCGGGGGTGACGACGCCGGCCTCGTAGGCGCCGATGACCAGTTGCGCGCGGTCCCGCGCGTTCAGCTTGGACAGCAGGCGTCCGACGTGGGTCTTCACCGTGCCGAGCGTGATGTGCAGGTCCTGCGCGATCTCGGTGTTGGACCGGCCGCGGGCGATCAACGTGAGGACCTCTCGCTCGCGGTCGGTGAGCCCGCGGACCGCCGCGGCGGCAGCGCCAGCGGGGACCCCCTGACGGGCGAACGCGGCGATGAGGCGGCGCGTGATGCGCGGCGCCAGCAGCGCCTCCCCCGCGGCGACCACCCGGATCGCGGTGATCAGCTCCGCCGCGGTCGCGTCCTTGACCACGAACCCGCCGGCCCCGGCACGGAGCGCGGCGTAGACGTACTCGTCGAGGTCGAAGGTGGTCAGGATGAGGACGTGCACCGCCGCCGTCTCGGCCGTCGCGCAAATCCGCCGGGTGGCCTCGATCCCGTCCATGTCCGGCATCCGGACGTCCATCAGGACGACGTCCGGCCGGTGCAGGCGGGCCGACCGTACGGCCTCGGTGCCGGTACCGACCGCACCGACCGGCTGGAGACCGGGCTCGGCCTCGAGCAGAGCGTGGAAGCTCTCGCGGATGAGCGCGTGGTCGTCGGCGAGGAGCACGCGGACGTCGGGGGCCGGGGCCGTCACGGGGTGACCTCCGGCTCGGTGCGCGGGATCTCGGCGACCACCCGGAACCCGCCGCGGGCGAGCGGGCCGGCCGTCAGCGTGCCGTCGTACGCGGCGACCCGTTCGCGCATCCCGATCAGGCCCTGCCCGCCGCCCGGACGACGGCGCGCGTTCGTACGGGCCGGGCCGTCGTCGGCGATCTCGACGCGGACCGCGTCGGCCGTCCCCCGTACGACGATCCGGCACCGCTTGGCGTCGGAGTGCTCGACGACGTTGGTGAGGGACTCCTGCACGACGCGGAACACGGCCAGGTCGACGCCCGGCGGCAGGTCCGCCGTCCCGGTCAGCGTGAGGTCGGCTTCCAGGTCCGGGCCGCAGAGCCGGTCGACCAGGGCGGGCAGGTCCGCGCTGCCGGGCAGCGGAGTCCAGGGCGGCCCGCCCGCGGCGTGCTCGCCCGCGTCGTCGGAGGCGGGGCGCAGCACGCCGAGCAGCCGGCGGATCTCGGCCATCGCGGTCCGGCTGGTCTGCTCAATGGTGCTCAGCGAGGCCTTCACGTGCTCGGGATTCTCATCGGCGAGCCGGCTCGCCACGGTCGCCTTGACCGCGATCAGGCTCATCGTGTGGCCGAGGATGTCGTGCAGCTCGCGGGCGATCCGGAGCCGCTCGTCGGCCACCGCCTGCACCGCCGAGCGACGCGCGTACTCCGCCCGGGCCGCGCGCCGCGCGTGCACCACCCGCCCGGCCGCCCAGGCCGCGACGAGCAGGACGGCCGCGGTTCCCAGCTCGAACTGCCACCACAGCGGCACCTCGCTGCGCGACGCGCCGCCGCCCTCCAGCCCGCAGACGCCGTAGAACCTCGGGATGGACACCGCGGCCGCGCCGAGGCAGGCCACCAGCGCCACGACGGCGGTGCTGGTACGGCCGGTCAGGTTCGCCACCGTGTACGCGGCCACGGCGACCGGTGCGTACGTCGCCCACAACGCGCCCGCGCCGCCGACCCCGAGGAACGTCGCCACCGCGGCGACGAGCACCACCCAGGCCAGCACCGGTGTGCTCCACCGCCGGCGCAGCAGCAGCGGCAGCCCCAGGGCCGCCCCGGTCAGCCAGGCGAGCCACCCGGGGCCCGGGTACGCCGGACCGGGCGGGTCGAGCAGCGCGTACGGCACCAGGCCCACCAACGCCACGGTCACGGCGACGTCGAGGAGCACCGCGCGATGACGCCGGGTCCCCGGACACCGGCTCAGGGCGACGAACTGCGGCACACCGGCACGTTACCGCCGGTTACCGCGCCGCCGCGTCCTACCCAGGTCCGATACCGAAGATCTGACCCTGGTCAGACGCCGGAGGCCGCTCCCGGGCGGGACCGTGGGCCCATGACGACACCGAACGAGCCGGCGGGGCAGGCCGGTTCCGATCTCCGGGCGGTCACCGTCTTCGTCGCCGCCGTGGCGCTGGGCGGAGTCGGCGGCTTCGCGCTCACGGACCTGTCCGGGGTCGGCGAGCTGCGCTGGGCCGGCACCGAGGTCTCCGCCCTCGCCTCGGCGGCCGGCGCGCTGGTCGTGGGG
>Ga0164243_10009479_pt1 | contig 14164 bp, 22 predicted proteins | sample OricompcompostOP_FD_108781 | JGI IMG/M metagenome (GOLD analysis project Ga0164243, IMG submission 108781) | Organic Plus compost microbial communities from Emeryville, California, USA - Original compost - Organic plus compost (OP) | ecosystem: Engineered > Solid waste > Mixed feedstock >... | reverse complement strand
TTTTCTTTTTTTTTTTTTTTATTTTATTTTTTTTTTTTCTTCTCCCTCTCTTTTGTTTTTTTTTTTTTTTTTTTTTTTTTTTTTTTTTTTTTTTTTTTTTTTCTTCTACTTGGAGTTTCATTTTAAATTCCTACCCCTTTTGTCCTTCATCGTTAGTTTTCTTCTACTCGCCATCCTGTAGCGGTTCAATAGAGTCTGGTTCCTCGATGTAGATCGCAACGTGTTACCGTTATGGGCACTGCCACGCACTCAAACTCGGGCCTGAAATCCCCCATCCCCCTTGGATCGTATATCGGAGCACGGGTCCGAACTCTGGGCAAGTCTATTTTTGTTGATACTACATCTGTTTTTCGGTCTTACCGCTCTCACTTTTCAAATTCCCAGTCACTTAAATCTCAGGCTCGAGCCGAGCGACTCCAGTCGTTGTGTTAGAAAGTCTGCCATGCTTCAATCGAGAGATTCGACTGGCGAAAACCAGGCGCAGACCGAAGGTGGAATAGGGATAAGCTGACAGCGACTACTTCGTACCGACTGCGCATCAAGATCTAGTGCCTTGTCGACCAAATGTTAAAAACGCGAATCTTTGCCAAGTAAATGGGGCGGGGGGGCAAGAGCATTTCTCACAGCATTTCTCACCCGTATGATTATGATCAGCTCCTACAAGCTAAGTCAGGAGCTAGAAGTGCCTATGTACAGGGATTGAATTTGAACGGAATTTCTGACGGGGACCAGCGGCTCATGTTACCCTTCTCGGTAAATCCAGGTCTCTTTTCCTCAGCTTACGGGAATCTGGCGTCATCCGCCGCCGCAGCAATTCATTTGACATCAGATCCACGGTCTGTCGCATCACAAGCCAATTAACTGCCGTTTCCCAGTCATTTGGCTCGTTTCACATGGCGGTGCATGTGTGCAGTATTGTTCTAGTCAGATCTAGAATTGATTTGGTTGAGGCCCAGCGCATCCGACGACCCACCTGCCGGCATCCACTTCGCCTTCTTAGCCACTCCACCATCTGTTTTTGGCGATATGCCACGCCCGGTCTCCCCGGTCTATTCGGTCGGACGTCGAGTTATCAGCGGTGCTGGTGGCTTATCGGCACTGGGGTCTTGACAGAGGAGACGTGGAAGTAAACACCAAATCTCCATGAAGGACGATCATCACCTCGGAACAAGATAAAAGGAACCGGTTTTCCAACCTTGACCTGAATTCCAACAAGACATGCACACACGATAATCCTCGATCCGACTCTAATCCCCAAAGATGGCGCGTTTTCCGTCCTTGGTTTTCATCTCACTGGCCTTAGCCACGTATAAGACAGCATCGGCAGCTGCGCTCCCCAACCTTGGTCCACAGGAAGGCACCATCCAATGGAGATCCTGCGACAAAGCCAATGCAACGACTCCTTTATTCTGTGGTAGCATTCCGGTACCACTAGACTATACAGAGCCAGAATCAAGCGGTATACTGGATCTCGACATGATAAAGATAGCTGCAAGCTCCGGACCGTCTCAAGGCAGTATCTTTTTCAACTTTGGCGGGCCGGGGTCTGCTGGAGATACAGAATTTGCTGTCTATGGGGATGTTCTCCTCGCGTAAGTAAATCGGACAAAATTCGTGACCTTGGCTCCGCGGTCTCTGGCTGACGTGATAGCCAGTCTTACTGGGGGTGTCTACGACCTCATCAACATCTTTCCTAGGTGAGTAGCCAGCGTCTTCGATGATTTTTTGCTACACTAACACCATATACTCGATATCTAGAGGCACGGGGACAAATTTGCCTTTTTCGTGTTACGATTCACCGGAGGAAAGAAATTTGGCGGCCCGGCTCCGGCCCTCTGCTGGAAATGCCTCCGATGTGGCTCTCGGAACGATCTGGGCTGCGTCGGAGACGATCGCGAACCGATGCTACCAGCGGAATAACCAGACTGCCCGCCTCCTTGGTACCGCATTCACAGCCAGGGATATAATTAGCGTCGTGGACGCTCTCGGCGAGGATGGCCTTGTTCGCTACTGGGGTAGGTTGTCTCTGCAAAGAGGCCGATATCAAATGGCTAACTCGCTCTTTACAGGGATATCCTATGGAACTGTATTGGGTGCAACGCTCGTATCAATGTTCCCGGATCGAATGGATAAGGTGCTCTTTGATGGAGTTGTCAACGCTCACGAATACTACACCAAGTAAGTCTACACTCAGTTGGTTTCCTCGTCTCTAATTTCCGCAAGGTCACTCGATTCTAACTCAGTCTGCTCTCTGTAAGTGAGCTAGAGTATCTCTCTGATACCGACAAAACGCTTTCTATCTTCGCCTCACAATGTGTCGAAGCCCGCGATCGTTGCAAAATCGCCGGTAACTATACGGCAAAAGAACTCGAAGACGCCATTTACGCCGGGTTGGAAAGAATTAAATACAACCCGATCCCCCTGTATTTATCCACTGGAGCCATGCTCCTCGATTACAGTGCTTTAAAGAGCACGATCTTCGGCGGGCTCTACGCGCCTCAGACTTGGCCACTTCTTGCCAGCAGCCTCGATGTCTTATTCTCTGGTAACACTACTACTATTACAGCTTATTTTTCGGCCTTATCCGTCAATATTGAGGACGGCCCTGACGACACGGAGGCTCTCCTGGCCATCAGAGGAAGTGATAAGCTCATATCCGAGTCAACCCTGGACCAGTTTCTCCCACACACCCAAGCCCGATTCGGGAAGAGTAGAATTGGCGGTGACGTTGCCGAGGCCAGCATAATTGACTGCTTGAGATGGAAAACGCGTGCGAAGGAGCGATACGAGGGTGATTTCCGTGCCGAGACCAGGAATCCGATCCTCATGATCGCCAATACCGCCGATCCTGTGACGCCACGCGCTTCCGCCTACAACATGAGCGCCGGGTTTGAGGGCAGTGTCGTTCTTGAACAGGATAGCCCTGGAGTGAGTAATTGAGTGTGATATCCGTATCTCAGTCTGTTGTCTAACGGCTTCTCATAGCACTCGATGCTTGTCCAGGCATCTTTATGCACCGCCAAGGCCGTTCGAGAGTATTTCCTGAACGGCACCGTGGTCGAACCCGGGACGGTGTGTAAGTCCGATGCTCCGCCATTCGCGATGGATGACGGATGGGACTCTGTTTTGGCACAGCTAAGGGGGAATAGAGAGAGTCCCTAAATAGCGGATATGGCCTTGATGGTATCCTACCACAGTAATTTTGCTTCACAAGGTTTGGCATATAGAGTTTGGTACAAACATACTAGATTACTTGGGTAATAGTGTCTTAGTCTAATAGAAAGCAAATCGTGCCTCTGTTTCTATCGAACCGACCTTAGTTTCATAAGGTCTTTGAGCCATCAATGTTAGTAACCCTTTCCCTAATCAACGAAAAGTACCTCTTGTCCATCCGACCAAGATATTACACGGTTATCGAGGACATTATGTGAAGGTAGTTATGCACAAGGAAGAGCTTCCAAATGAGGAGGGCTTGACATTATCACATAAATCAAAGTTGGAAATAAAAGTCCTTGATTCAGTGCTTTACCCGACTCCTAAGGACTATATGCCTCGCCCTCTTTTCTAAGAATCTATATCGGTGGAGCGAATCATTGGCTCCGTAGCCTTGTTCCAATTAAACGCCTTCTGTGAAGTAATTGAGAAGTCGGTTGAACATCGCCGATCGAGTCTCGTGTTAGTATTTCATCTGCTGCTTCCTGGAGCTTTGAAAGTGGTTCTTGTTGATCTTTGAGATGATGGAGAGGCACAAATCCGTGGCCTTCTCCTCACCCGACTTATCCAAGAACTTCACCACATACTTCGTTTCGGCAAAGATGTGCTCTCGAGCGTAGTTCACAAGAGCTCGAACGTCCCCCTCGTCCAGGTCTTGTCTGTCGTCGCGGACGACCAACACGTTGCCGTGGTCGGCTTGCCACTTCGTCATGATGAACGCGAAGTTGTGAGGATCTGAGCTTGGCTGCGACATCAGAATCTCTGCGTTCTGATTCGTGGATCCACCCTCTCGACTTCGGTAATTTTTTTGTATCTGGGAATTTCCACAGGCGAACGGGAATGCCGACGATGACCTAAACCGGCGACTGGTCACCACCAGTGTAGGTGTCATGATTGACAGGTACCGCAATCTATCCAGTGAAATTCGTGTAACCGACCTGGGCGAGGGCCGAATTGCAAAGCAGCTTGACGCCCTTGAGTCTTGACGGTCTTGGTATCGACAGGCCTTGGCAAGTCGTGGGAGGCATCCTCAGTAAGTCCATCCTCCATACGCTGTTCCATGAAGGGAATCGCATTGTGGAAGTCAGCGAGTATCATGTCTTCCAGATACGAATGTCTATGATGCGACGGGTGCGCGATACACCGTATAAGGATGAGACCTCTCCAAGGAACAGCATCAGTTGCCTGTGCAGCATCGGTCGTGTCCGGCGCGACAGCTCGAGTTGCCCGCACCAGCCCTGCGTTGGCAGGCAAGTTGTACTTCTTAGGAGTACCGACGGTAAAGATCTCGAGGGTGTAGGGCAGCCGCTCGCCGTTTGCAACTTTCATTTCGACGTGTGTGAATCCATGTCCTCCCTTCCCGCCCCCCAACAGAGAGATAATCTCTCGAGGCCATCCCCTCAGGATCGCCCGAGGGAGCAAGGTCATCCTGGGCATCGACTCGCCTGCGTGGAAGTAAATGGCACGGCGCCCCTCTGGCGCTTCATTTGGATCTACGCCGAATTGGCCGGACTGGACAACAGTCTTGGGTGCCAGAGCAGGGTTCGCCCAAGCTTTGCAGAGGAGCTTGTGCAGCGAGTAATCAGCCCGCTGGCAGTCGGTTTCACAGCAATAAATTGAACGGCGTTGGGTGCAGAGAGTCGTAATTTCCTTATCGCACACAGCGCAACGTTTCTCGCACGGGTATAGCTGATGTGCCGAGATGTGTTTGATGGGGGTCGCCATTTCGGATGGCTAATCGCGATTCTGAGGACTGTAACAGGGGAAATGTTGAGTTAGACACAGCAATATGTAACACCCGAAAGTTACCCTCAGCAGTTTCCATTGCTGTTCGCTTTCCTGAGCTACAGCTGAGCTGGGATGAATCCATGGGTGAGCCTAGCCTTCGTCTATGGCACAGCCACAGAGGCTCGGTTTTGGTGTCTCGGCTAAAGTTGCCTTCTGGCGTCGTGACTATTCACGGGGAAACGGGAACACACTACGATTATCCAGAGCGCCATATTGCACCTCGACATTACTAGAATAACTAATTACTTGAATGAGAGGCGAACAGCACTCTGATAAAGACCATGGCAAAGGATCAGGCATTTATACTAGTGATTAGACTGAGTACCAGAAGCAGTTTATCTCTAGTCACCCTCATGCCTAACAAAGGTCTCCTTGCACTGCTATGCCGCAGGCTAGACATCTCTTCCCTATTACGCATATTGGCATTGCAGGTGTAATAAATAGTACGCCCCCCCGGGCTACCACATTGGTGTTGACCTGCCAGATCATCTGTAATGGCCAATCATCCAATGCTTCTAAGAAATTTGGTACTTAGGTGAAGAAGCCGCGGAGGAGCTCTCCGCTCGAGTTAAAATCAAACTGGTCGTCGTACCAATCGACAAGAGGTCTTCGGTCTTGTGGGACAGACTCGTATGTTATATCGCGTTACTTACGCCCCCTAACTGGAACTCATTTTCCGCGACAAGGCCAAGGCAGTGCCGCTTTTGCAGCAATTCCTGGATGATGTTTCGACTCCATTGCGCACCGGACCACACCCGCTCGAGACCACCAAGGAGTTTCGCGCAGGCTTCGATATCGCTACGGTACTCAGACTCGCGTGACTTTGATAAGCGTACCCTGCCAAGGCATGTGAGAAAGGAAACCGAAAACACCGGGACAGCCATGGAAGACCGCAGTAGAACTGGACTTACAGGACGATACCAGACAAGGTCAAGTAATGGACGCAAAAGGCTAGATAAAAAGACGGAGGGACATGGTCCCGGATGAAACTCCCGGTTTGGATACATTTCTGGGCAGCTGCGATGCATTCGGTGCGCGAGGTTTCGAGGTGTGGGTCACTCCCTTCGGGGCTGTTGAAGAGCAGGCGCCTAAATCAAGGAGATATCAGCCCTCGATTTCCTTGGCAAAGCTACGACCCATGATCTCCGCGTAGGTACTTACCAATGGAGCGTGATAATCGAACCTTCGCGAATTATGGAAGCGATCACCCGCATCGTAGCGCTTTGGTCCCAGTTGGGATCCTGCCTTGGGAGTGATTCAAAGTCCGGTGCTAGTTGCACCCACTCCGCAGTGTTCTGGTCCAGGGATTGTATTACGGACCGAAGATGAGAAATCTTTTTCCATAGCATCTCCTTGTGGTGAAATTGGACCGAATGAACCGAGTTAATCACGTTTCCTAGAACTTGACTAAGTCTGCAGATTGCACCGAAGCCAGTCATAGGTGACGCTACTGAGAAGGATTCATTAGCCGGCGTAAAGGAAGGTGCAATATTTGCAAGGTTGCTATTAAGCTCTTCGTTGTCCACATCGAGAGGGAATATAGGGTCGCAATCTCTGTCGTTTACAGCCATCGGTCGTCCAAGGCAGGTCGAAAGAATCCTGTACCGGGAATGTGAATAACAAGAAACGAGATGCACGCAGAAATACCACAAACCTATCTAGAACATAGACACTCCACCAAACTCGGCTGCTCATTTCGGCGTCTGCTCTGCTGGTTCCGTTCCGCAACTTTCCTTGCTATGTAGAAGTCAGCGCTGACACACTTGATTGCACAAACCCGGCCACCTACGTGACACCCTAGATCAATAGCTGACCTCACCGCTTGGCCGGCGTATTTCCAGGCTTGACCGAGCGAATTCCAACTTGCGGTGCATTGGGACAGAAGCGCGAAGCATTGAATTTGTTCTATACTGGCGTCGTCGTTCAAGCTCAGCTGTAGGAGCGCGGCCTTTTCGAAATGTTCGATCCCTGGGGACAGTGATTGCACACCGCCATCTCGGGCCAGCAGGCTCGTGGCACAGGCGCACACCGCATAGAACACGGCCAGAAACCGAACGTCTGCCCTTACTTGGTCTGCGCCGTCCACTAGGTCTCGATATTTGTTCAGAAATTGGTTCTTGTAGAGAACCGGCAGCGCATAATGTAGCTTATCAAAATACACAGTAACTAGGAGATTCGACATATAGCTAGGTGGTATATCCAACTGCTCTCGTGTCGGCAGGAATGGCAGTCGCGCTCCCTGGAGACCTGGGATGAAGAATGGGTGACCAGCCACGCCTTGACCTCTAGGGACGGCGACCTCGGGACCCGACGATGGTTGCAGTTCCCCCCATGAGATAGGGCAGTCAAGGCTTCAATTATAGCTAGGTTGGACACACCTCCAACGTACCTTTAGAATGTTAGAGGAACCACACAGCACTTCATCGGTGTCGGAGCTAGCAGAACATACCTAGGTCGGCCGAACGAGTCAGTAGCTAAGCCGCCCAGAGCAACGATTTTAACGTCCTCTGTCTCCTCGCTGCTTCGATATAATTCAGCCTCGTCTTCATCGTCATCTAGGTTCGATTCAGTTTCCTCCTCTAGTTGTCGTAGAAGTCGAACTGGAGACTCATGAGCGGGCACGTTTAGATCTGTCATGAACGATACGCCAGGCCGACCGCCCTGCTGATGCAAAATAATAGCGCCAGCATGGCTCTGTGGTGCGGCAAGAGGTAGCTCTGCAAGTCTTTTCTCGAATATCTCCATTGCGTAGCCGAATCTTTCTACCAGGGACCCTAGCTGCTGGCACACCTGAGAGATGCGGCCTGCCTGGCTTTCAAGAGTTGCAGCTTGCCTAGCAGGATTCATAAGTCAGCAGAATAAGCGACTGGGACGTCAGATAAACAGTACCGGCGGTTTGAAGAAGCGTTATCGTAGCTTTCAATATACACGCATTCTTTACTACTAACGTCGCAGGTGCGACAAGGATCTTGACCATCGCATCTGCGCTAGAATAAACTCCTTTCAGCCCTGTCGACGCCATCCAAATTGTCGTTCACAAATCGTCTAGTGCGTACCTTGATCTTGCGGCACCCTAAACACGCTCTCCATGCCCGACTTCTCTTGGGCCCTGTACCGGCCTGCATGAGTGGCGCTGCGGGCATCGCGGGTATGGTAAACAAGGGATGCGACATCCTCAATAGTTAATGTTGGCGCACGAGCGTCTTTGTCTGTAACTCTCGTCAAAAAGTAGAGCTGGGAAATCGAGCAAAGATTTGGGAACAGCATGGAGTCTAGTTAAAAATCAAAGGTAAGCCATCGATCTCGGGGTGGTACACCGCCAAGGTTATAGATGAACGGACTAATCGAAAGCCGCTTGCCCCGCATATGCAGTGTCAAGTGGTGTGGTTACTAGCCGATCCCCATGGGGTATGTGGAGCTTAATGGGGATACGACCCTGCAAGGGAAATTAGTTTAAGAAGAACGAGCGAGTTTAACCTCTTGGGGATGTTATGATAGAATTACTTACGTAGGGAAAGCGATTGGGTAGCTCAAAAAGGGCATGGACCTCTTGCTAGTGTGGTTATGCGGTCGGTCTGGTACCCAGCCGCACCTAGCTGCGAATAGACGTCATTGGCTGTTCCGGCCAGGCTATTCCAATAGAATCCCAGCCGTCGGATTCAGCCACTGGCCGGAGATACGAGGTACGGACCTACTTACAGCATGCGGGGTCTTGGGGCCGCTCGCCGAAATGTTGAGTTATAGTTGGTACAAGTGCCTTGGTATGAATATCTGAACTCTAACCCTTCTGCAAGGGTGCTGGAATCGAGTCTCGTTAGACTGGGGTAGGCCGCTAATTAGATGTCTGGGTCTCCCCGCCTGGAGAAGTGCGACCCCGGAATATGGACATTCCGTCCGAGGCGCCTGAGGATGGTTAAGAAGCTGGAGGCTTCTCCAATTTCACCCGAGAGAGACCCGACGGCGACGAAACCACCAGACCCCGGAGCGTGCAGCGACCAATATGGCGACAGTTACTCCAGGCGGTATCTTGTTGACACAGGTAAAAGCGTAGTATTATCCATAAAGGAACAGGAGTGGCCTAATTCACTATTGGAGACAGCCTCAAGACTTAGCATGTTACAACAATTTTATTGAAGAACTCAACCGCAACTCAACAATTTAGTCTTCCATTTCGGTCAGAGTGAATTTAAGATAGGCGTCCTGCTCTTGTACCCATTTCTGCATCTCCCGTTTAATCTTCTCGGCGGGCAGGCTTCCCTGTTCAATCTTTGCCCTCAGCGCCTCCGCCCTGTCCATCACCACTTTGAGCCGGTAGGTTGTCCAGTCCTTGAATAGCATCCCAAGGTCGCTTACTATCTTGACGCGGCCGAGGGTCGATCCGTCCAAGACCAGCGGGTCGAGGGGACGGAATGAGGTAACCATGGTGATGCGCTCGCCTTTACCGTACTGCTTCAGCGCTGCATGATTAATGGAACCTCCTTGCATCATGACGGCGTAACCAAGCTCCGGGCCCCTGACCTTCATGATGGATCCGTCCCCCTTGCGTAGCGCCGTCTCGCCGCCGTGCATACCCGTAGGGTCGGAGATCATGAGCACGCATACCCATGGATAGACGTCGTTGTGCCAGTCGCCCACCACCGCATCGTTATCGTTGATGTCCTTGTCGCGCCCCTCCTCGTCTATCTGGCCGGTCTGCTTTGGTGGTTTCGGAGAGGGGAGTACGGTGTAAATGTCCTCGTACTTTGCCGCCTCGCAGCCGAGCTGGACGTTGGTGTGGGCAATGTCGTAGTCGAAGACGGGCTGGAGCTCTACGCCCGCCGCGCGCGAGCATGCCTGGCGCAGCGCCTCGCTGTTCCAGGCATCGTATACAAACGGGGTATCGACCCCGGAGCCCCGAATGATGTAAATTCCAGCCTTCTGTTTCCGGCCATGCTTGTCTACGACCTCACGGCGGAAGATGTCGCTCCGGAGCTCTTGGACCCCTTCTTCTGTAAAAAGCGGGAATGGTTCGGTAATGGCGACTGGGGATGTGGCAGATGGAGGGTTCAGCAGGAATTCCTCGAGCTTATAAACCTTCTTCGGCTGAGAGAAGCGTAAATGCTTGTCGGGGTTGAAGCACGAACCGCAAGGGTTCTTCGACTCGGCAATTTTGTGAGTCATTGGTATTATAGTTCAATGGACAATAGCGTGGGGGCAGTGATAATGATTCAATATGGCCTATCAGTCTTGCCTTGTTAAGTCGTCTTGTTTTCCCAAATGTTACTCTGCTGCAACACAGTTCCGAGCTAGAACAACTTCTCACAACTGCAGAGGCTCCAAAGGACGATATTTATAGCTGTGCATGCTGTGGATCCGTACGTTCGGAAAGGCACTTACAGCTTACACAACTCACACGAAGCCCATATCAACGGCATCGTGTGATCCCAACATTGTCAGCAACACACCTGAGTGTTGGACATGATTTGACAACTCTCAGAGCGGTGCGCCTCTTCCGATTGGTGAACTCTCAGAGTGGTGCGTCTTTTCCGATTAGTGGGTAAGATGCCGCTTTCGTGGAAGAGGTCCGCCCACGTAAAGGACTTGCGCCTTTGGAGGGCAGGGATATCCGCCATGATGCATGGTCGTTAGGGTCCACTTCGGCGGAAGACAAGTGCCGCTGGAGTACGTCCGCTGGTAGTCATGTGATTCTCGACTTGGGTGGAAGTGCTCCGTCCCGCACACTGTCCAATTCTTAGTACGTAGTCCGGCGGCATTGGCGTCCACTTTTCTACTAGACCTAGCCCGCGGCTCTCGGACTCAAGTCTGAGCGAATGGTGGTGATTGGGCCAGGGATAACCGTCCCCTTGCGAAAGCGTTTCTCACTAATGTTGCGACGCTTGGGTTTGATAGCCGGGTGCAAGGTGTATGAGAACCCTGCGGGAACCCTGGCCTCATAAGGGGCTCGATGTCCGCAAGTCGAGAATAGTTCGAACAGTAACTCTCGGAACCCTCAATATATCGTTTTAACCACGTCTGACCAAACCCTGCACGGAAAACCTGCATATACTACTTGCGCTTCGCTCACAATGTCTGGGAGTAAGGACACTGGAGAGGACGGCAAGGTGCCGGCGTCCCACCTGGAACTAGCCCTTACAATGTCGCAGAAAGCGGGGAGTGACGATACACACCAAGTGGCATTGGAGAACCTCCAAACTGCCGGTACCGATGTTGTGTTTGAGGTGCAGGCCGGCATGATCAACCAGGCGATCCAAACTATTGGGATGGGCAAGTACCAGTGGCATCTCTTCGTCATGGCGGGCTTCGGCTGGCTCATAGACCAGGTACGTCCGCGCAAGACCTTGTGCTCTAAGCCAACTCCTAACTGGTGCATTAGCTCTGGTCTGCGTCCATCTCCAACGCCCTGAGCATCATGGCCATGGAGTTTAACCCTGAGCGACCGGCTTTCCTCGTGGTCTCCCTGTCGACAGGCTTGACGCTCGGCGCATCGTTTTGGGGCGTTGGAGCCGATCTGATCGGGCGGCGTTGGGCTTGGAACCTGACGCTCCTCATCGCGTGCGTATCTGGTTTGTGTATTGGCGCAGTAAATAGCTGGGTGGCGGCGTGCTCCCTGGCTGCTGTCTGCGGCTTCGGTATTGGTGGCAATCGTAAGTACCCAAATCATCCCCCCTGTACGCATAGTATTTGCTGAGCTCTTTCCAGTACCCGTTGACAGTACCGTATTTCTGGAGTTCCTCCCAGGAACGCACCAGTACCTCCTGGAGATTCTCACTATTTGGTGGGCGGTTGGCCAGTTCATTCCTGCGTTTGCGTCGTGGGGATTTCTGCCAAACTTCTCTTGCAGCGAGTCGACCCCCGCCGGGGAATGCCGGAGAGAGGATGATATGGGATGGAGATACCTCTTTTTCCTTATGGGCGGCCTGACCCTGATAGGTTGGATCTGCCGTTTCTTCCTCTTCAAGCTTTACGAGTCTCCGAAGTACTTAGCCAGTCTCGGCCGATATGAGGAGGCAATCGAAGTCCTCAACGCCATTTCCAAATATAACGGCGGCCCGGAAAGACAGAGCCTCAGCGTGGACGACCTACGGAATGCAGAACAGGTGTCTGGAGAAACCAGAGAGCGAAATGCACACATGAAACGGGCTTTTGCTCATCTCGGACCGCAGGGGTGGAAGAACATTCGCAGCCTCTGGAGCACAAGAAAGCTGGCCTGGAGCTTCTTCCTAATCATGGTCCTCTGGGGCATGGTTGGCATGGCAAATCCCATCTACAACAGCTTCCTGCCAGTATACCTGAAGATCCACGGTGCTGCAGCGGGGGACGGCAGCACGGCGACCACCTATCGTAACCTGGTTGTTACCATTGCATGCACCATCCCCGGCACGATCTTGTCAGGATTCCTAATCACCTTGAAGAGAGTGGGAAGAAAAGGCACGCTTGGTATTTCACTACTCCTTACCGGAGCCTTCCTCTTCGCTTTTACTTCGGCACGGACCGAAGGAACAATCCTCGCCTTCAACTGCATCATATCCTTTACCCAATTCATGTAAGACAACCCAAATCCCCTCGACTTATCGACGGTATAGATCAAACAAGTACTTACAGAGCTCGTGAAAGAATGTGGGGGGCTCTATACTGCTATACACCCGAAGTATTTCCTTCGTCTCACAGAGCTACAGGGACTGGTATCGCTGCCGCATTTAACCGGTTGTGGGGTCTAGCTGGGACCCTGGCTACAACATTCACTGGATTCACCAACGTGCCTCTGTTTCTGGGCGCTAGTCTGTGGGTTTCTGGAGGTCTCGTCAGTTTCATATTGCCATACGAAACTCGGAAAAAAGCCAGTCTGTGAGCTTGGTTTTTAGTTGCCTCGTGTACGGATAGTGATGTCAGAATGGCCACGGCCTGACCTGGGGAAAGCCACTGAAGTAGAGTGAAGAGATACAGCTGGAACTACAACCAGCAGGACTTGAGTGCTTTGATTCGGCGGGAGATGGGCTGGGGTTGAAGTATCTATGCGTCCCTGTGCCGCCACTGGGACTGTAGATGACACTCGATTTCGCCAACGGCTGGCGCCAGTATGGGTGTGCCTTTGTAATTTCACCAATCGCTATCCTTCCCTCTCCCGTGGTCCCATTCTCAGGACTTCCCTTTAAACCCAGGTGCCCTATCCCTTCTTCTATAACTGCCGAGGAGCAACATTTGCTTTTCCCTCTTTCCGCTCCCGCTGGCGCTGCTCGCTTCGACCTGGAACGCTTCCACAGCTCAACCCTGCCTCGCGACCTGGCCGTCTGACCCGAACGCCGGGCTTCGCTGTCAGAGCTCTGCAACTGCCCCGGATCACGTCGCTGTCTTTTTTTCCCCGGATGGGTCCCAGGGGTCCCTCGGCGACCTGGTGGATGTCAGTGTCACGACGTGCAGGGAAAAAGCTTACAGAAGCCATGACGGCTCTGTAGTGCTAATGCGGTCGGGTTCGGGTAACTCGGTAGCAAATTCCTTGCGTACCATGAGACTGATTTGTCAAAGCCAAAGTCTTCAGGCAAGTCGTCAACGGCCAGCTGTAGGGAAGCGCATTCTCACGCGACCAGGCCTGGAGATTCTCTAAATCGGCCTGGTCGAAGGGTTGTTCTTTGGCCGTGTGGCGGTTGACAAGCCAAGCTTCTTCTTAAGTGGGCCTTTGATGTACTATTTTGTAGTCAGTATTGGCGGTAGAATTATACTAGAAGACTTGGAGACTTATATTAGTGATAGAGTCTGTAAGGTCCCTCGAAATCAAAGACTTAGGGCTGTCTATATTCCAACAGGAGACGAAGCGCTGGAAATAGTTCCGCACAGTCTGAACGATCGGCTCTCCGTTTAGGTCAAGCACGCCTTTAATTTTGATATTGTAACTCTCCTTTGTGTAATCTAAGACGTCCTGAGGGACGGGATTGTTGTCAACATGTATATTGTTATCATTGAAACCATTCTCCTCTACAAATTTCCTCCTCTCCTCAGCTGTCCTTTTCTTACCTATCTACGATAACAAAACGAGTAAAACTGAAAAAAAAAAAAAAAAAAAAAAAAAAAAAACTTAAAGGTTTTAAGAAAAATGAGGTATCCTTGCTCAAATAGAAAAACAAAAAATAGTAGGAGTAAGTTAATTGCTTTGGAAGTGTTAAGGATA